>Ga0208958_1000787_pt1 | contig 36178 bp, 50 predicted proteins | sample RifOxyB1_FD_184032 | JGI IMG/M metagenome (GOLD analysis project Ga0208958, IMG submission 184032) | Soil microbial communities from Rifle, Colorado - Rifle Oxygen_injection B1 (SPAdes) | ecosystem: Environmental > Terrestrial > Deep subsurface > Rock core/Sediment | place: Rifle, Colorado...
CATATTTTACTAAATGATAGTCTTTAGTTTAAAAGTTTATCTTTGAAGACATTCTATAGATAAAACATAATAAGATGATTCAAATTGTTTAAATGGAATGTTTTTTGCTCTTAATTTTCTAAATCCTTCCACAAATTTTGTTAATTTTTCAGGAGTTTTAATATGGGTCTTGTCTGTCTCATAATTTCCAATTAGGGTTCTTAAGTTTATTTTATCCTGATTTCCTGTTTGTTTGGCGTCATCTAATAATTTTATTATACTTGATTTAAGAATTTGTTCATCAGATAGTTTTCTAAATTCTTCATAAGGTAAATTTTCTATTTCTGTCATTTAGATTTAAAAGATAAATAATTTATAAGTTTATTGAAGAAGTTCTATTTCATATTTTAAATTACTGATTTTGAAAACCAGAATAGAGAGTTCCAACTGGCTTTGCCATTTCTTTTGCTCTGCTGATTGCTTTAATTCAGCTAATTTATGCAAGAAAGAGAGCACTTTCAGATTATCTTCTTGTGATAATGACTGTGAGAAAGAATCCAGGTCTATAATAAACTGAATTAATTTTTCAAGGTAACTTGTTTTTAATTGCTGCATTTTTGCTTGAGGAATATAAGAATTAAGCATCATATTTGCACCTATTACTATAGAAGAGATTTCATTAAATCTATCTGAGAATTCCTTTGGTATCATATTTTTATTAAGATTAGGTTCATTTTAAAGATAGTTGTAAAGAAATATATAATTAAATGAATTAGAAATATTTATAAACTCTATAGTAATAACAAGTTTATGTTAAACTACAAAAGAAATGAAATGGATTGGGATCTTATAGTACATGCAGGTTTTACACTTATGATAGCTGCATTTGCAAATGGAGTAATATCTCTTCCAGTTGATCAACCCCAATTGCCAGTTTATGGAGTATGGAAACCTACATCTCATTATGTTATTAAGCAGACTTCTAGAGGGACTATAGCAGCAAACTATGGGTTAATTTGTAGTACTGAATTAAGAGATTCTGATAATGATGGTTTTGCAGATACAAAAACTATCATAATAGCTGCTCCAAGAAAACCATTCATAACATTAGTTCAAAGAGTTACTCCTGAAGATCAAAAAGAGTTTAGACTAGCATTAGAAACTTTGTAAATAATTTTATCAAATTTAGTTTAGGTTAAAATGAGAAAAGAAAAAAGTCCTGTTGAAATAGAAATTAATTTGAGAAATAGAATTTTAAATGATAATATGGGAATAGCTGGCGGAGCATTTGCAGCCTTAACTGCTGGTACTTGTGCTTATCTTTGGAACCTTATGGATAAATTAAATGGAACAAGACTAATGGTGGATTTTCAATCTTTATATCCTGGTCTTCCTGATATAGATTATGATAAAGTTTTTCTTTATACACTTTGTGCAATAACAGCTATGGGTGCTTATACTGTTGCTAATTCAATAAGAGACATACGTCAATGCAGACAAGAAATTAAGTCTCCTTATGATTAAGTTTTCTTAGTTAGAATTATAATTTGAATTAAGTACCACTATTTAATAATAAAAAAAGAAAGCTTTAAAAATAATAAAAGATACTATATTTTACAATGAGAGCTAATCAAAATCCTTTTTTAGAAACAAAACCAGGACAAGGCTTTGTAAGACTAGTGGGAACTGAATTATTAAGATTTCCGGAAAGGAATGCATATGGTTTAGTTGGTGTTTTTGGTTCAAGAGAACCAAATCATGATTTGGATTTGATTTTTTATCCAAGTGGGGATAGACCTGTTGGAGAATATTTAATAGCCCATATTGAATTTTTAAAAAGAATTAAAGAGGTACTAAGGTTACAAGATTCTGATTTGATACCATTTTCAATGTTAGAGGTTCAAGATGAAGTAGAATATCTTTCTAGAAGAACCCCTAAGGATATTTTTTTACATAATCTAGTCTTTACTGATTTTACACATATAACTGAAAGAGTTCCTTTTTTAGGTGATGTAATCAATAGCAGATTATTTGAAACAATTCATGGAAGTGCAGATTCATTAAAAAAAGGATATGGGACATCTCAAGATTTTTATTTTTTTACTTTAGTTAATGCTTTGGTAGTTTTATCTAACTATCCTAGTAAATTATTAACTAAAAAACAAAGACACATTTTAGGATATGTTGCAGAACATACCCGTGGTAAATTTCCACTTCCAAGGTCAAATGCAACTGTAGATGAAAATATAGCTACTTTACAAGGTGCTCTTCGTCATTTAGATTCTCTCTGAGTTAACTCAAATTTGCCAAAATAGATTATATGCTTGTTTTTATACATCAATAGAATAGAAATCTTTATAAATACTTGTTTAGTTTACTTAAACATAAGGTTGAGCTTAAGTAAACAAAGAAAAGATAAAAATGACTGAAAAAGAACAAAAAAACACCAAAAATGATGAAAAACAGGAAACTAAAGAAAATTCCTGTACTAATGAAAGTAAGGGTTGCACCCTTCACGAACCTGCTAATAAGTGTTGCGGTCAACATGAACCTGCAAAAGATAATCAAATTATTGAACAATATGTTAATGATTTGAAAAGATTACAGGCTGATTTTGAAAATTATATTAAAAGAAGCGATAAAGAAAAACAAGAGTTAATTGAGTATGGAACTCATAAATTGTTATCTAAATTATTGCATGTTGTTGATGAGTTTGAAACTGCTGTAAAGTCTATAGAGAAGACAGAGAGAAAAGAGGATATTGCATCTGGTGTAAATATGATATTAAAACAACTTAAGAAAACATTGCATGAAGAAGGAATTTCTGAAATTGCTTCTTTAGGAAAAGAGTTTGATCCTTACAAGCATGAAAGCATAGGACATGGTAAAGGTGAGGAAAATAAAGTTGTTGAAGAAATAAAGAAGGGGTATATGTTTAAAAATAAAATATTAAGGCCATCAATTGTAAAGATTGGGCATGGAGGAAAACAAAATGAGTAAGACTATAGGAGTGGACTTAGGAACTTCAAATTCTGCTGCTGCAATAATGCAAGCAGGAAGACCAATAATGATTCCAAGCAGTGAAGGCAGTTCATTATATGGAAAAGCATTTCCAAGTGTAGTTGCTTTTAATAATAAAGGAGAAGTTTTTGTAGGAGAACCTGCAAGAAGACAAGCTATAAGCAACCCATCTGGAACAATTACTGCTGCAAAAAGAAAGATGGGCACTAGTTTTAAGTATGATATTCAGGGCAAACAATACAAGCCTGAACAAATTTCTGCGTTTATATTGCAAAAAATAAAGAAAGATGCAGAAGCATTTTTAGGTGAGAAAGTAGAGAAAGCTGTTATTACTGTTCCTGCTTATTTTAATGATGACCAGAGACAAGCCACTAAAGATGCTGGTACAATTGCTGGTTTAGAAGTTGTTAGGATAGTAAATGAACCAACTGCTGCTTCTTTAGCTTATGGTTTAGACAAAAAAAACCAGGAAATGAAGATTTTAGTATTTGATTTAGGGGGAGGAACATTAGATGTAACTATAATGGAATTTGGTGATTCTGTATTTGAGGTTAAATCTACATCAGGAGATACTCAATTAGGTGGAACTGACATGGATGTTTCTATTATGAATTATATTATTAAAGAATTTGAAAAAGAAACTGGAATTGATTTAAATGATGATGAGACAGCTATGCAGAGAGTAAGAGAAGCTGCTGAAAAAGCAAAAATTGAATTATCTACTACAATGGAAACTGAAATTAATTTACCATTCATTTCTGCTGGCGCTAAAGGACCAAAACATTTGCAGTTAAAAATTTCAAGAAGCAAATTAGAGGAAATTGTAGATCATATTGTTCAAAGATGCAAAAAACCAGTTGAACAAGCAATGAGAGACGCTAAATTATCTAAAAATGATATTGCAAAAGTAATTATGGTTGGCGGACCTACAAGAATGCCAATTGTAAGGAAATTTGTAAAAGAAATTTTAGGAAAAGAACCAGAAGGCGGAGTAGACCCTATGGAATGTGTTGCTATGGGTGCTGCTATTCAGGCTGGTGTATTATCAGGTGAAGTTAAAGATATTTTGTTATTAGATGTAACTCCTTTAACTTTGGGTATTGAAACTCTTGGTGGAATAAGAACTCCATTAATACAGAGAAATACAACTATTCCTACTAAAAAAAGCCAGACATTTTCAACTGCTGCTGATAATCAACCTGCTGTTACAGTGCATGTGTTGCAGGGAGAAAGAGAAATGGCTTCTGACAATAAGTCATTAGGAACCTTTGAACTGACTGGGATACCACCTGCACCTCGTGGTATTCCTCAGATCGAGGTAACATTTGACATTGATGCAAATGGAATTTTGAGTGTATCTGCTAAGGATATGGGCACTGGAAAAGAACAGACAATCAAAATAACTGCATCTCAGAAATTGAAAGATGAAGACATTGAAAGAATGAAGAAAGAAGCTGAGAAATTTGCAGAAGATGACAAGAAAAGAAAAGAAAACATTGAAACTAAGAATAACTCTGATTCACTTATTTATTCAACTGAGAAAATCTTAGAAGAGTATAAAGATAAAATTGATGCTGATACTAGAGAAAAAGTTTCAGCTGAAATTAAAGAGTTAAAAGAAGCAATTGCAAAAGATGACTTTGACAAAATGAAAAGAAAGTTTGATGACTTGCAGAAAAAAGCCCAGGAAATTGGAACTAAGATGTATCAACAGAACAAACCTGAAGGACATGAAGATTCTGAACATAAAGGCAAGAAAAAGAAAGACAATACAGTTGATGCAGAAGTCGTTGATGAAGAGAAATAAATTTTCTTTTCTTTTTTTATTAAAGAAAAGTTTAAAATAGAAAATATTAAAGAGTAAAGAATGATAAAAGTACTTTTTATATGTAAAGGTAATATTGGAAGAAGTCAAATGGCAAGAGGTTTATTTGATAAACTTTCTAATTTTAAATCAGAAGCTGCTGGTGTAAGTTCTGGAAGCAATCTTAAATTAGGAAAATATCCTGGTACTGAAAATGTAATTGTATGCATGAAAGAAGAGGACATTGATGTAAGTGAAAGAGAGATAAAACAGATTACACCTAGAATGGTTGAAGAAGCTGAGATTATAATTGCTTTAACAAAAGAAGTTCCTGATTTTGTTTCAAGAAGTAATAAGGTTCAATTTTGGAATATAGACAATCCAAAGGGTTATGATTTAAATAATACTAGAAAAACAAGAGATGAAATCAAAACAAAAGTTGAAATTTTGATAGAAAGTCTTAAAGGAAAGAAATAAAAATAAAGTTCTTTCTAACTGATAAAATGACAAAAAAAGATTATTACGAAATTTTGGGTGTAAATAAAAGTTCTAGTTCTGAAGAGATTAAGAAAGCATATAAAAAATTAGCTATGGAGTTTCATCCTGACAGGAACAAATCAAAAGAGGCTGAAGAGAAATTTAAGGAAATAAGCGAGGCTTATGCTGTTCTTTCTGATTCTGAGAAAAAGAAAACTTATGATAATTATGGACATGCTGGATTTGACCAAAAGTATAGAACACAAGAAGATATTTTCAGGGGAGCTAATTTTGATGATATTTTCAGAGATATTTTTGGTGATAGTGGTTTTGGTGATGATATTTTTAGTTCATTTTTTGGAGGTAGAAGGGGTAGAAAAAGAGGAGCTGATTTAAGATATGATTTAGAAGTTTCTTTTGAAGATGCTGTTTTTGGTATAACTAAAACATTGAAAATTCCTAAAATGGTTAAATGTGATTCTTGTGATGGGACTGGTGCTTTAGATGGAAAATTACAAACATGTAGTAAATGTCATGGTTCTGGACAATATAGAGTTAATCAAAGAACACCTTTTGGAATATTTGCTACTGTAATTACATGCAGTGAATGCAAAGGTGAAGGAAAAATGGCTAGTGAGAAATGTGATAAATGCAGGGGAAAAGGATTAAGAGAAGAGATTAAAGAAATTAAGGTTAAGATTCCTGCTGGTGTTGATAATGGAAACAGGATAAAAGTTTCTCATGAAGGTGAGGAAATTAAAAATGGAAATCCTGGTGACTTGTATTTATTCTTGCATGTTAAAACTCATAAGTTCTTTAAAAGAGAAGGAGATGATTTAATATTAGAAATGCCTATTTCTATTAGTCAAGCTGTTTTAGGTTCTGAAATTAAAATTCCAACAATGGAGAATGAAGTTAAGATTAAGATTCCATCCGGAACACAATCAGGAACTGTCTTTAGAGTAAAAGATAAGGGTGTTAGTAATGTTCATAATGAAATAAAAGGAGATTTATTAGTCAAAGTTAATGTTGAAATTCCTAAAAAACTAAGCAAAAAAGAGAAAGAAACTTTTGAAACATTAATGAAAGAAGAAGAAAAGGTTAATGAAAGCTTTTTAGAGAAATTAAAAAAGGTATTTTTATAAGTAAGGGTTTGGCACCCTTCACGAACCTGCTTAAAAAAAGAGATTTTATAAGATTTTTCTTATTATTGTTATTATGAGAGATTTAAGAAAAGTATTAAGTAAACTGCGTGTTAAGGGTTCAGTTATATTTCTAGGAGAAAATTTTGATGGAATTTCTTTGCCTTCTGGAGAAAGAATTAATTTTAGAGATATTGAAAAATGCAGAGAAAAATATGCTGGAAACAGAGATTCATGGAAACTTTATGATGCTCTTGTTATGATATATCCTAATTTCAATTACTGGAGAGATGAATTTGACTGGTGTCTTGCATTAAGTGCATTGGATTATATTTTGAAGAATACAGCTGTTGTTGTTGGAGTAGTTGATAAAGATAATTTAAATGATTTAAGAGAAAGATTTTATTTACATCATTTTTATGTCCAACCTGAGAAAAGAAGCGGGAAAAATTATGTATTAACTGGAAATATTGGTCCTCTTAATTGAGTTCTACTGGAAATAAAGGGGCGATGCAGTAGGATCAGTAATATATTCTTGATTTAATAAGAAAAAAATTCCTCCCTCAATATTTCTTTTAGGCAAGTTATAAAAAATTTCTGGTTCATTCTGTTGTATTTGTTTTATCATTTTATTCTCCTCAATAATTAAATTCTAACTTGGCTTTTTCAGATTTAACTGAATTATCAACTAAGTCAGATTTTCCTCTTTTACAATTCCTTTTTTGCAGGAATTTTTTGATTGGTTAGATATTTTCATTATTCTCTATAAAAAAATTAAAAAAATTACTCACTCTTATGAATATAAATATCCACAAAAGTTAAGGAAAGAGGCCCTTGTCTTGAAGCGAAGCATTTATTTTAATTTACATATAACCCCCGCAATATGTAAATTTTGATATTATTAGCTTCAGCAAATTTTTCTGATGCATTTTGGTCGGTCAGTTAGTTGAGGATTATTCCTCTTCTTCTTCATAACCTAACATAAATCCCTCTTCTGCGTCAGTGATAGAATCGTCTTCTACCATTTGCTCTCGAAAATTCTCTTCGTAGATGTCTTCCTCAAATTCCTTTTCCCAATTTAGTTTTCTTTTTTTCATGGTATACTAATAAAAAGATTTAAATATATATGCTTAATCTATATATTTTATATAAAGCATATAAGGTATATAGCAGGTATCTTTAAAAGAAGCAAAATAAGGAGATTATCGATGGTAAAAGATGGAACATAGAAAAATAATAAAATTCGGGAAATCTTCGTATGTAATTTCTTTACCTAATGAATGGGTTAAAAAAAATAAGCTTGAGAAGGGTGACACTATTTATTGTGAAAATGATAAAAAAGATGAATTAACATTAAAGGTCAATAATAATGAAGAAGAAAAAAATGCCAAAATTGTAATTAATACAAAAGGAAAGGATGATGAAAGAATTGAAAGAGAGATAATTTCTGCATATATTAATGATTATTCGACCATAGAAGTTATTGGGGGAATAAAAGAAGTAAACCAGATAGAAGAAATAGTGCATAATTTGATTGGATTGGATATTATTGAACAAACTTCCAGTACAATAATCATAAAAAATTTTTTAGAACTTAAAGATATTTCCATAAAAGACTCTATGAGAAGACTTGATACAACTGTAAGATCCATACTTATTGACAGCAAAGAATGCATTTCAGGAAATATGTCTTATGAAGAAATATATAGAAGAGATTTTAATGTAAACAAAACAAGAATATTAATATTTAAATTATTAAGACATCCTGCAATGATTAGCAAAATAGAAAAAGAATTTGAAAAAGAAGAGATTAATATTTTAGATTTGTTTTTTTTAAATTTTAATCTGGAATTAATTGCTGATGAGGCAAAAAGAATAGCTAAACATAGCAATACTGCCAAGCTTAGCAAAGAAGAAAGAAATAATGTAAGGAAAATATTTGAATATATTGAAGCATCTTATTTAGAAGTTATGAAAGGATTTTATAAAAGAGACAAAGAATTTGCACATAAGGCTGCCAGTGAAAAATACAAGATTATTGATGCGTGCAGGGAATTACTGGAAAAAACTACCAACAAATATACTGTGCAAATTGTTGAAAATTTAAAAGGAATGGAGAGGGGTGTCAGGGATATAACAAGGTTGGTTATTGACCTAAAGTAGCTTTTTCTTTGTCCTAAAAGACAAAGTTAAAGAAGAGCAAATCTCTTCTAACATTCAGCAAAGCTGAATACATTGGGACCCTGAAAACTAAAAGTTTTCATGGCGAAAGAAAAATCTACGATAAAAAGAAAGCAGAATGTTTTTGATAAAAGAAAATAATTTATGCTTTCTAAGGTTTATAAAGAATAGATTTATAAGAGAAAATCTTCTAAAAATTATATGGTAAATTTGAGACAGCCAATATGTGTATTTTTGGGGCATGTTGATCATGGAAAAAGCTCCATAATAGAAAAGATTAGAGGTAGCTCTATTACTTCTAAAGAGGCTGGTGGAATTACTCAGACAATAAAAGCATATTTAGTTGATAATAAAAGAATTAATCAGGTTGCTGGTGAATTATTGAAAAAATTAAAGATTCAGTTAAATATACCTGGCATATTATTTATTGACAGTCCTGGGCATGCTTCTTTTACTTCTCTTAGAAAAAGAGGCGGAAATATTGCTGATATTGCTGTTTTGGTTATTGATGTCCATGAAGGAATAATGCAGCAGACTTTGGAATCAATTGAGATTTTAAAATCATATAAAACCCCTTTTGTTATTGCTCTGAATAAAATTGATTTAATTCATGGATGGAGAGAGTTAAATGGAAATTTAATTGAGAAAATTGAAGGGCAAAATGATACTGCAAAATATGATTTAGAAGAAAAATTGTATAAACTTGTTGAAAAACTTTTTAATCATGGAATAAATGCTGACAGATATGACAGGATAGATGACTTTACTAAAAAAGTTGCTATTATTCCTTTAAGTGCTAAAAAGCAATATGGTATTTCTGAGTTATTAATGGTTATAACTGGATTAGCACAAAAATATTTAGAAGGTAGTTTATGTAAAAAGGATGAAGGAAGGGCTGTTATTCTTGAAATTTCAGAGGATAAAAGTTTAGGAAAAATTGCTGAAGTTATATTATATGAAGGTAGTTTGAAAAATAATGATGAGATTGTTGTTGGTTCATTAGATGGTGTTTTTTCTACTAAAATTAGAGGTTTGTTTGTTGAAGGAAAATCTATAAAAGAAGTTTGCGCTGCAAATTGTGTCAGACTATTTTCACCTGATATTGAAAAAAGCTCTCCTGGAATGCCCATAAGAGTTGTAAAAGGAGATGTTGAAAAAGTAAAATTAGAAATTAAAAAAGAGATTGATTATTCCAAAATTGAATTAGATGAAAAAGGAATTGTTGCAAAAGCTGATTCTTTAGGAAGCTTGGAAGCATTAGTTCATTTATTAAAAAGTAAGGGTGTGTTAATAAGAAAAATAGGAATTGGAGAGATTAATAAAAAAGATATTTTAGAAGCTAAAAGCGATGAATTAAGTTCTGTTATTATTGGATTTAATTTGAAAGATGTAAAATCAGAAGAAGTAAAAATAATTACTGCTGATGTAATCTATAAGTTAATTGATATTTATGAAGAATGGAAACATAAAAAAGAAAATGAGATTAATGGAAAGGCTTTGAATAAACTGCCCATGTTGTTTAAGATTAAGATTATGAGGGGATTTATATTTAGACAGAGCAATCCTGCTGTTGTTGGGACTGAAGTGTTATTAGGAAAATTATGGATAGATTCTAAGGTTATGAATGATTCTGGAGAATATATTTCTGATATTAAAAGCATACAGATTAATGGAAAAGGTGAATGTGAAGCTGAAAAAGGAAAACAGGTTGCTACTGCTTTTACAAAAGTTACTGTTGGAAGACAGATTAATGAAGATGAAGTTCTTTATTCTGAAATAACTGAAAATGAATTCAGGAGATTCAAAGATGTCAAACAATTATTGAGCCATGAACACATTCAAATTCTAAAAGAAATTGCTGAAATAAAAAGAAGAAAAAATAAGAATTGGGGTGTTTAGCTTTAGAAAACTTTAAATACCTTAAAATAGGTATGATTATACCTTAAAATAGGTATAATATGATAACCAAGAAACAGCTAGAAATATTGAAATCTTTTAACAAAAATTTATTTAAAGAATACACTTTCAAGGAAATAAAAGAAATTTCCAAGGAGAAATCTAATTCTGTTGTTCAAAATGCAGTTAAAGTTTTTTTAGATGAGGAAATTATAAAGGAAAGAAAGATTGGAAATTCCAAGCTTTATTCAATAAATCATGAAAATAATAAAGCTTATACTTATTTTGAAATTATTGCAAATGAAGAAATAGGAAAATTAGTCAAAAAATCAATTAAGATTGTAGGGGAAGAGATAAATAAAAAAACTTCTTTTTATTCACTAGTTATATTTGGCTCTTACTCTGTTAATGAAAACAAGAAAGACTCTGATTTGGATGTTGCTGTTTTTATTGAAAGTGAAGACAAAAGAAAATTAATTGAAGCTTGCTTAAATTCTGCAAAATTAAAGTCTATTTTGAAAATAGACGGACATGTAATTGTGAAAAATGAATTTTTAGAAATGCTGAAAGCTGATTATGCTAATTTAGGAAAAGAAATAGCCAAAAAGCATTTAGCTGTTTATAATTCATTAATATTTTACAATATTTTAAAAGAAGGGATAAAAAATGGCTTTAGATTATAGTCTATATCAAATGCCAAAACATTCTTCAAACATATTTACAATTTATGCAAGAAATAATTATTTAAATTTAAAATAGTTTTATAAGTTTTTTTGTTCTAAAATTTAAATGGATAAGGATAAAACAAGATTTATTTTGTATCAAGATTTAGTTTATCTATCCGCTATGATAATTACAGATTTTTTAAAAATTACAGAAAAATACAATTTAACAGAGTATAATTTTATTCAAGGACATTTGGCAGATATTGGATTAAGTGGTGTATTTACTGGTATTTTATATAATCATATTAAAAATAAAAGAAATAGATTTATTCCATTGGTTGTTCCCCCTATTCTTCTTACAAGTTGGGAAATTATAGAGGGTTTTATTCCTGGACAGGGTACAGATCCAATTGATATTGCTTGTTATTTTACTGGTTCAATTACAGCTTATACAGGAATTGAATATTTTTCAACAAAAGAAAAAAGAAAGAAAATTAAAGAGCAATTAAAAAATATTTTTAGGCATAGGACTCAATCTTTAGACAAATCTTTAGAGTAAAACTTATTAATTACTATTTAATTTCATTCTTATGGCAGAAGTTTACTTTTCAAAACAAATTGAGAAAATAATTGATAAGATTGATTTTTCTCACTTAGGAAAAAATGTAGCTATTAAAGTTCATTTTGGAGAGGATAAATGTGATACTTATGTTAATCCTGCTATTGTTAAAAAAGTTTATTCTAAAGTTATTTCTCTTAATAAAAAAGCTACTTTAGTTGAATGCAATGTTATGTATAAGGGAAGAAGAACTGAATCTATTAGTCATATTGAAGTTGCTAAAGAACATGGATTTGATTTTGCTCCTATTGATATTTTAGATGGTGAAAAAGGAAACGAATTTATTGAAGTTAATGTAGATGGTTTCAAAGCTAAAATAGGCAAAGGATTAGAAAAATATGATTCAATGATTGTTATTTCTCATTTTAAAGGGCATATGATGGCTGGTTATGGAGGTGCTATAAAAAATATAGGAATGGGTTTAGGCAATAGAGCAGGTAAACTACATATGCATTCTAATATTAAACCTTCAATTATAAATTCTAAATGCAAAGGATGCGGAATTTGCTATAATAATTGCGATGTGAAAGCTGTTGAAGTTATGAATAAAAAAGCCAAGATTGATCCTGAGAAATGTGTTGGATGCGCTATGTGCATTGCTGTTTGCCCTGAGAGAGCTGTTCATATTCCTTGGGAAGGTTCTACTAGTGCTGAATTACAGGAAAAAATGGCTTATTATTGCAAAGCTGTTTCTAGAATAATTGATAATGTAATTTATATTAATGTTTTAGAAAACATTACTTCTGAGTGTGATTGCATGAATACTAAACAGAAACCATTTATGGAAAACATTGGAATTTTATATTCTAAGGATATTGTTGCTATTGACAAAGCTAGCTTGGATTTGGCTGGAGAAAAGTTTAGTAAAATTAATTCTATAAACAAACTAAAACAGCTTGATTTTGCTGTTTATTTTGGGTTGGGAAAGAAAGAGTATAGTTTGGTTAAGGTTTAACATTTAATCTTGGATAATCTTTAAAATCACTGAGTAAAATTACAGGTATATTTGTCTCCCGCGTATTTATTCTTCTCCAAAATTCTTGTTTTGCTTCTAACTCTTTAATTGTTTTATCATCAATGCTTGTTGAAGTTCTTCTTATTTTTCTTAAAGTGATAGCTGGTTCTGCTTCATGTGCAACTCCAATAGAAGCATAACCAAAAAATATTCCTTTTTCATTTGGAAGATAAGCAACATCTGCCTGTGTTATTTCTCTGCCTAAAATTGCAGACATACCTAGAGCATATACCTCTGCTGGAATTAAAGGAAAAGGACATGAAAATTGAGTTTCAGCCATCATTTCGGGATTATTACTTTCCCACCATTGATCATTACCAAAAAAAGTCATAATTCTAGTAAGTGTTAAATGAACATCTTGAACATTTGAAGGAGGACAATTGTCTAATCTGTCTTGATATATTTCTTGCATGCGTCTGTTAACATATTCTGGAGTTATTGCGATTACCATAATTTTAATTATAAAGAAAAACTTATAAAATTATTGAAAAAATTAGATTACTTTAACCCTGTGCAAGATTATTAAGATAAATGTTCCTGCAATTAATGTTGTTATTCCTAAGACTGTTATTGCTTGTATTAATGAATAAGCATCTATAATATAACCTACTATTGGAATTATTGCTGCATAAAATAATCTTCCAGCCATATTTTGTGCTGAAAGAACAGTTGCTCTTATGTCTGAAGAAACTAATTTGTTTATATAATCAGTCATAACAACCCTATAAAATCCACGAACAAATTGCTGAATAAACGCAAATGAAAAACTAAATAAGTAAATAAAATTTGACATTAAGAAATAACTTATTGTTATTAAAAAAATTAAAATTATTAAAGAATATTTTTGTCCAAGATAACCTTCTATTTTATGACTGTATTTTGATGCTAAAGCTGCTATTATTTGGAAAGAAGCGAAGACAAATCCAAAATAGATTATATCTAATCCTATTAATTGAAGATATGGCTGATACAACCATAAAGAAGCTGAATTAAATCCGTAAACAATTCCCGAGTAAACCAAAAACCATTTTAGTTTTGGATTTGAATAAATTACTTTTAAAATATTTATTATATCTTTTATGCCTGCTTTTTTTATTACTTCTTTTCTTTTTGGCTCTTTAATAGATAAGGCTATTGGGAAAAGTAGAAGATAGAATGGGAGCATTACATAAAAAGTGTATCTAAAATCTATTTTTCCTATAAATCCACCAAGAATATTAGCTACTGCTGTTGCAATAAAACCATAAAAGACTAATTTCCCCCAGATTTTTTTATAATACTCTTCTTGCTTTAATTCTTTTAATGTATCATAAACCAGGGCTGAATCTGCTCCTGACATGAAAGATACTCCTGTACCCCATAAAACTTCTGCTATTAAAAACTGGTAAAAATTATGACCTAAACTATAAATAAAAATTCCTAGAAATAAGAATAAGGAAGAGAATAATAAAGAAGTTTTTCTTCCAAATTTATCTGCGAAATAACCTGTTGGAATATCTAAAAAAACTATTGTTAATGAGTACAATGATTGAAGAACCATGATTTTAGTCATGGTTAAACCATTTTCCTGCCAAAATAATACAATGATTGGTACAAAGAATGCTAAACCACCGATTATATGAATTAAATAAGATTTCCAAATATTGCTTTGAATATTAGACACAACTGAGTTATAGGGTTAGAATTTAAAAGTTTATTTATTAAACTACTAATGCTGTCTCTAAATTTCTAGATCGGCCAGACTCTATTTGTTGTCTTATTTCTTCAAAACTTATGAAGTCATCTGCTTTTTCTATTAAATCATAGCTTGTTGAACCACAAAAAAAAGAAACAAAAACAGGTTTTCCTAACCTTTGTACTATTTCAATTGCATCATTATAATGCCTATCACCTGCAATTAGTAAAGCATAATCATATTCATCCTCATAAGCTCCTGTTATCATGTCTAAACTTAATTTTCTGTCTACTTCTCCTTTTTCAGCATGCGTCTTAATACTTATATCTGCTTTGCATCTTGGGCATTGTTCATGAAAAGAAACAAATGAATTTTCTGTCAAAACAAGGTCAAAATATTCTCTTGCTTCTGCTAATCTTTCGGCTTGCCTCCAATAAAAACCTGCACGTTCTTTCATGGACTTTAGAAAAGAAATAAATAAATCCGGATGAACCTCCTGTTCTGGTTTTAAATTATGTAATGCTCCAGGACCTTCTCTTTTTACCTGATCTCTTATTGCTCTGTATCTTGAGCGAGAGATTGGAATAATATCTGGCTCTACAAAAAAAGGTTTTGAATCATACCATGTTGATTTGATGATGTTTGGGCTAAAGAATCTATCAGCAATATCATTAATTGAAGAAAAAGGAACTGGAAAATTTTCATTTCTTGTAGCTATAAAATTTGGACCATCTATAAATACAGCTATTCTACCATACAAATTTTGAGTCATTTTAATATTTATATAAAAAAACTCTTAAATGCTTGCTTTCTGAAAAACAGGGAGCTTAAAATATTCTTATTTATATATAAATCTGGCTAGATTAATTTAATATTTTATTAAAATAGGAAGGTTTATATAATAGTTATAGCTAGATTAATATATGAAAAAATATGAGCTTTTAAAAAAACTAGAAGGAACACAGACAATAGAATCTGTAAAAGATATACTTCATGTTAATAAAAAAATGGCTATTTATTACATTTACAGATTAAGAAAAGAAGGTTATGTAAAAACCAAAAAACAAAGCAATAACAATAGAGTATACAATATTTCTTTAGAAAATAAATTAGGAGGAAAAAGTTACTATGAAATCATTAATGAAAATTCACCTTTAAAAATATCTACCCCTATATTTTATAAAATATACGGCAAGGAACCGAGTTTAGAAGAAACTTTAGTGTATGCAATAAAGACAAAAAGTTTAAGGACTATTCTTGCTTCTTTAGCTTTGTTCAAAAGAATTAATAACTGGACAAAATTATATAGGCTTGCTAAAGAGAATCATATTGAAAAGCAAGTTGGAGCATTATATGATTTAACAAGGGAGATAATTAAAGTTAGAAAAATGAAGGTTAGATTCAGAAATAATTCATTGCCAAAAAAAGAAAATAAATTTGAATATATTATCCCAAAATTAAAATCAAAGGATTTTAAAAAAATAGAAAAACTCTGGAAAGTTTATCTGCCGTTCAATAAAGAAGATTTGGAAGAATACAAATGATAACCATAGAACAACAGCAAGGGCTTTTATTAAATATTTCAAGAAGGTTAGATAAAAAAGTTACGGTTTATGCCATTGGCGGAACAGCTATGATGTTTCTTGGGTTTAAAGATGCAACCTTAGACATTGATTTAGTTTTTGAAAATGAGAAGGATAAAGAGATTTTTAAAAAAGCATTGAAGTCATTAGGTTATTTGGAAATGGATGCTATGAAAGTTTATGGCAAGAAAAAAAATCAACCAGAAATGCTTAAACTTGATGATGAACGCTTTGATTTATTTATGGTTGAGGTTATTAGCTTTATATTTTCAGAAACAATGCAAAAAAGAGCAGAACAAATACACCAGTTTGAAAATAATTTGATTTTAAAGATTGCCAATCCTCATGATATTATCCTCATGAAGTGCGCTACCGACAGATTAAAAGACAAAGATGATGCAATGAAAATAATAAATTCTGTTAAAATAGACTGGAAAATTCTTATTCAGGAAGCTAAAAAACAAATAGAACTTGGGAAAGAAAGGGCTGCTTTTGATTTAGGCTATTTTTTGGAAGATTTAAAAAGAAACTTTAAAGTTAATATACCACAAGAAGTTTTAGATACTCTTTTTAGTATTGTAGAAAAACAGGCAAAAGAGAAAATAAAAGGATAATCTGAGATTCTGAAAAAACTTATAAATAAGGTTAAACTTGCTTTTATATGGGGAGAAAAAAAGTAATAAGAATTCCTAAGACTGCTTCTTTGAAATGCCCTCATTGTCTGAAAAATACCAGAGTTAAAGTTCCTAATGATTCGAGCATGTATAATTTTAAATGCAAGAAATGCAAGAATGAAATTGGGACACCAGAATCTAATTGCTGTGTAATATGTGCTTTTTCTGACAAGAAATGCGGTGCTGCATTAAGAGTTGAGGCTGGAATTAATAAACTGGAAGTTAAAATATAATTTAATTAAACTTATAACTCCTATCGATTATTTATTCATAGCTTTACTGATTTTTCTTCTCAGTTCTCTTGCTTCTAATACAATTTTGTTAAATGCTTCGTATTCTAAGGAATTTTGACCAAATGTCTTATGCCATTGGGTTCTATCACATTCATATTTAGGTCTCCAAACATTAGAAAAAGTATATTCATATGGAAAACAGTTAGATTCTCCATCATGCAAACAGTCTAAAAAAGGTTGTGGCGGATCGAAATTAGTAGGAACAATTATTTTTCTATCACAGATTCCATCTCTTGGCAGAGGCATTATTAAATTCCCCTGGTTCACCCGTACTTCTAGACCATCTGGTTCTATTTCGCTAAAGCGATATATTTGAAGATGTTTAGGATTGGAACCCTCAAGAAGGGAATAGAGACGAAACAGACCAGTCATAGCCCTGGGAATTAAATGGTATGTTTGAACACCGTCACTTGTTTTTTCATCTTCAACAACAAAGAATCCATCTTTTAAATAAGGAGACCTTGACAACTCCACCCCAAGCGATTCTTCACAAATTCTTCTGAGTGGTCCATTATATAATAATCCACAAATATCTTTAAAACCCGATCCAATTACTGAAACTTTTAAATTATAAAATAATTCTTTTAGTTCTTTTTCTCTCAGACTTGCTTCTCTTTCTCTCTGAATTGCTTCTTCTTGTTGTTTTTTCTTATTTACCATCCCAAAATGATTACATCGATATATTTAAATATTACTTCCACCTTAGGGAGTAATAATGGATAAGAAACAAATATTAAAGGAATTAAGATTAACAGAAGGAGAAATAAAAGTCTTGGTCCATTTTTAAAAATCGGTGAGACTATTAGTGTTGTGATTAAGGAAATTAAAAAAACACATCTATCGCCTCTTGCATTTCACTAGGAGATATATTGTTCGAAAGTTCACCCAACCAAACTCTTATTTTAACTTCTTTATGTATCCTGTCTCGATCCTTTTCAAAATCAAGTTCTCTGCCTAAAAGCCTTTCTAACTCCGCTTTATATTCTGGAAAAGACATCATTAACACAGGTTCGTCTGCCTGGCATAAAAATATGTGTGATAAATTATCTGAATCCCACCAGTGATGTTCCCCTTTCCCCAATACATCTTTTACCCTCTCTTGTTGTTCTCCATCCAACTCTTCATAAAAATCAAATACATTTCGCATTCTTTTTTTAATAGGAACAAAAATATCATCATAGGAACTAGAATAAATGGTTCCATTTCCTAGAATTTGGGCGATATATGATCCCTTCGTATATCCTAAATGAGGAATTAAAGAGGGGTGTTCAAGAAAAAAAATAAATCCTTCTTCTCTATTAGTAAAACTTACGGCAAGAACTTGATGATTATCGCCAGAAAATTCAGTTATCGTGCTATCTCTTTTTGAATTATATCTTAATTGTATTGCACGTAGGGGGTGATTGGGTGCTATGACAATCTGTCTTTTTCCGTAACATGGATGTAAAACATTATCCTGATCAACAGCCACTCTGATCTCGAGAGGGATTATGGGCTCATATGCTGGAGCTACTATCATACCGCATTCTTTCAATACATTTAAATAATTTATTTGTTCATTTGCCATTGATGAGTAACCACATCGATACATTTAAATATTACTTCCACCTTAGGGAGTAATAATGGATAAGAAACAAATATTAAAGGAATTAGGATTGACAGAAGGAGAAATAAAGGTCTATTATTCCCTCTTTGAATTGGGAGAAACTACAGTTGGTCCAATTTCAGAGAAATCTAGAGTTAGTCATGCAAAGGTTTATCCAATTTTGAATAAACTAATAGAAAAAGGATTGGCAACTCATGTAATTAAAGAAGGAAGAAAAAACTATTCAGCTACAAGCCCCAATAACTTAATTGATTTTATTGATTCAAAAGTCAGAAGTTTAGAAGAAGAAAAAGAAGAGGTTAAAAAAATAATTCCTTCACTTTTGGCAAAACAAAAAACTCAAGAACAAATACAATATAGCAGAGTTTTTGAAGGGTTTAGAGGCCTGAGAGCTTTGTTTCAAGAATTATTTAGTCAAAATCAAAATAGAGAAGTATTTGTTTTTGGGTTAGATGAATTATTATCTCAAATAGGGTTTATTAGTTTCTTTAGTTTTTATCATGATTTAAGAAAAGGAAATAAAATCAATACAAAAATAATTTTTAAAAAGTCTGTAAAAAAAATTATTGATGAAAAATATTCAGCAAATATCCTGTATTCTAAGAAGGACGATATAAGATTTATTGACCTTGTTTTTCCAACAGGAGTTTTTATTTTTGAAGATCATGTGATAACTATTGTTGCAGAAGAAAAAATAACTGCGTTTGATATTAAATCAAAACAAAATGCAGAGAGATATAAACAGTTTTTTAATTCTGTTTGGAAAGGTTGATTGCAAGTCTTGTGAAAAAAATTATCCAAATAAATTAATATTTCCTTCAACAAGCATACTTGATTCCATATATTTATTATCACCAAGTAGATTACCTATTATAGCTTCCATTAAATCCCTCCATGTTTTTATTGGATAATTAGAACCATGATAAACTGGAGTCATATCTTCTAAAAAGGAATTCCAGAATTCTATCATACCTCTTTGGAATTCTTCTTGGCTTTGTATTTCATCATCAGGTTTTTGAAGATGTACAGGTATATACCAAGAAAAACGCACTGGAGTTTCAAAAAATTCTATTGGGGCTTCTTTTGACCATTTAGAAAAATATGGTTTTGTTGATGAGCGCAATTCTTCAATCGAAGCAGGCATATATTCAGAAAAAGTTCCATGTTGCCATTCACCATATCTTTCTTGGACTAAGTTTACTAAGGTATTTTTCCTATTCCCATTACTGCGGGAAGTGCCAATCTGAAGCTTTCCATCTACAGCTGTTGAAACTAATTCTTGCGGAATATTTTGTCTGTTCCACTCGCTAAAATCATTCAAATCTACATAGAATTCTGTTGCCATTTTTTTCTTAATATAAATAAACTTAAAAGTTTTTGGATTTTCTTAAGAATATTGTGTCTTTAACAAAAATAAGATTTCAATAGGTTTAAATGTTTTTTGAAGTTTGTTCTTTTATGAATTCAGTTGTATTAATTGGAGCAAGATGTTCTGGAAAAACATCAGTAGGAAGAGAATTATCTTCTATGCTTAATGTTCCTTTTGTTGATGCAGATACAGAATTTATTCAAGCTAATGGAGAAATAAGAGATTTTGTTGATAAACATGGCTGGGAAGAATTTAGAAGAGCTGAAACAGAAATAATTGAAGATATTTGTGCAAGATATCATGGAATTGTATTTGCTCCAGGCGGTGGAGCTGTTGGCCATAATCAAGGAGAAAAATACAGGCAGAGAAATGTTGAATTATTAAGAGAATTTGGACTGGTAGTTTACTTATTACCTTATCCTGATTTAAGGCAAAGTGCAGAAATTCTTACAAGAAGAATAGAAAATGATGCGAATTCTGTTTCTACTCGACCTTCTTTAACAGGAAATTCTGATTCTGTTACTGAAATGTTATTGATTCTTGAACAAAGACATTCTTTTTATCTTGCTGCTAGTCATCATCAGATTTACACTGGAGAAAAATTACCTGTAGAAATTGCTAGAGATGTTATTAGGATTTATAAAAAAGTAAGATAAGACAAAAGATTTTTAATGTTGAATATTTTAATAATAGGGTGAATACAAAAAAGAATATATTGCTTTGGGCACTCTATGATTTTGCAAATTCTGTAATTATGATTGTATTTTTTCTTTATTTTGCTCAGATAATAGTTATTGATAGAGGAATTTCTGATTTAGCTTTTAATTTGACGTTTACAATCTCAACAATATTTTTAGTTTTCTCTATTCCAATAACTGGATTTTTATTGGATAAGTATGCAAGAAGAATAACAGGATTAAGGTATACGACTGTTTTAACAGCTATTTCTTATGGATTATGCACTTGGGCTATTTTATTAAATAAAAATATTCTTTCTTTGATATTGTTTACAATAGCAACGTATTTCTACCAGTTTTCATTTACTTTTTACACTCCATTGTTAAATGATATTGCTAAACCAAGTAAAAGAGGATTTGTTTCTGGTTTGGGCGTAGCTGCAAATCATCTAGGGCAAATTTTTGGTTTATTAATTGTTCTTCCCTTTTCTAATGGAAAAATAAGTCTGTTTAATGCATCTCCGCGAATAGAAACTCTTTTACCGGCTGTTATAATATTTTTTGTTTTAACTTTACCTATGCTTTTGTTCTTTAAGGAACCTAAAAGGATTAGCAAAAAACAAAAACTTATATTAAATATAAAAGATTCAATAAAAGAAAGTAAGGCTTTATTCTCTGTCTCAGGTGTATTATTATTTATTATATCTTACTTTTTGTTTAATGATGCTATAATTACTGCTTCTAATAATTTTTCTATATTTTTAGAACAGGTTTGGCATATTTCAGACAATATTAAAACATTTATTCTTCTTGGAATTTTAGCATCATCTGCTATTGGAGGATTAGTATCTGGAGTTATAGCTGATAAATTGGGACATAAAAGAACTCTTTTATTTATTTTATATTCATGGGTTTTAATATTACCTTTAATTGGATTTATGAATAATTTTGTTTTATTTGTAATATTAACTGCTTTAATGGGATTATGGTTTGGTGCTACATGGACTGTAAGCAGATCTGTTATGGCTTACATTTCTCCAAGTGGAAAACATAACTTAGCATTTGCTTACTTTGGTTTAGCTGAAAGAGCTTCCACATTTATTGGACCAATTGTCTGGGGAGTAACTATTTCCAAATTTGTAGATTTGGGAAGCTTTAGATACAGACTTGCTGTTCTTGCAATTACAGTTTTTATTATAATAGGAATTATATTTTTGCATAAAGTTAGAGATGATAGAAAAGAAGAAAAAGTTACTAAAAAGTAACTTTCTTTTTTTATTTTATGCTCCTAAAAATTTCAACAATGCATACACTAAATATGCTGGCCAGACAATTGCTTTTAATATTCCTAAAACACCCATCCAAAATCCTGTTGCAGTTGAAATGAAATAGATTAAAGCTCCTATAAATCCTAGTCCATAAACTGCATTACTTGAATGTTGTACTATTATTCCTCTTTTCATTTTGCACCTCTTTTATGTTTTTTCCAATTTAACCAAAATAAATAGCTTATTAAAAAAGAAGGGCCTGATATTGTTATTGACCATAAGAGCATGAACCACTGAAAATTCTGGCTAAAAAATAATGTAATGATATACAATAATCCTGCTGTAAAAAAAGTAATTGCTCCTACTATTTCGTGCTTCCAGGTGATTACTAAAAGAATTGTTAAAATAAAAACTGGAATATTATGCATGAATAATCCCAAAAGAATTTGCCCAAAACTTGCTTCTGGAGTTATAACATCCAATGAAAATAAAGCCAAGAACAAAATAAATAAAATTGAGAATATTCTTGGTGTCCAATACAAGGACTTGCTTATTTTCTTCATCAATCTATTTAGTTATGTGGCTTTTAAAATATTATAGTATTTATTAAGTAGTAACATAATAGTAAGATTTAAATAATATGTTTTTTATTTTTATTATGAAAAGCCTTGGAGAAGATAGAACTGTACTTTCATCTTTTGGACCTTATGAGATAATTGATATGCTAAAACCTATTGGTGAAGATGAAAGAAGAAAGCTTGTTCATGAATTAGATAAACCTGCATTAGCTCATCTTGCTTATTTTTTAAAATATTTTGAAAGATTTTTACCTGATTTTGCGAGTGAAGTTGAATCAAGAGTTATTGGGGAGCATCATAAGCATATTGATACTGGAAGTATGTTGCCTTATGCTATTTCTGACTATAGTAAAAAAGAAAGAGAAATTATTTATCAAAATATAATGGCATTTCAGGCTGGGTTTGGATGCGGTGGTGCATGCACTTTTTGCGGCTTAGATGCTGTTCCTGTTGTAAGAGACAGAATGCCATTAGAACATCAAATTGCATTATTTGAAGATATAGGGACTCATAGTAAAAGACAACATCCTCTTAATTATTATGCAAATGATATTTTGGAAACTATTGATAATGTTGAAGATTATGAAAGATTAAGTTATCATTTTCTTTTAAATTTAAAGAGTTCCTTTAATGGAAAAACATCTATTCCTTCTGGAAAAGAAGAATTATACAAAGAATTATGTATTAAATATAAAGGAGGTGTTCCTGTGTCTGCTTCATTAAGTGATGAAAATATAAGAAGATTAAGGAATAGGGGCATAGTAAAAATAAGTTCACTTAGTGAAATAAAAAGTTGGCAACCTGAAGATGTTCAATTTGCAGGTTTGATTTTTCCTTATATTTTAGAAGAAATATTTGTAAGGGGGTTAGAGCCTCGCTCTGTTAGTTTAAGATATAAACAAACCTTACATGATATTGGAATAAATCGCAATAGAAACAAAATTGGATATTCTATTTGCGAAAGCGGTACTATAATTACTCCTTATGGTCCACATAATGTTATGAGTACTTTTGGGGCAAGTGACAGATATCCTCAAGGACAAGCCGTTGTTTCAATAGGGAGATTAAGTTCCAAACCTTTGAAAATAGAAAAAGGGAACAGAGTTGAAAATTATTTAACTCATTCAGTTTTAATAAATACTACACATAAGTATGGTGCGGTAAGAAATTATAAACTTAGAAATTTAAGTTCTTCTGCAAATGTTAGTGTAAATACAGAAGGGATTGTTGTTAATATTTTTTAGGTCTAAAGAAAATACTTAAATATTAACTTGTTTTGTTTTTACTATGAAATATTTATTGTTTTTGAATTAACGAAAGGTATAAAAATAAAGAAAATAAGGTATTAATATGGAAAAAGAAACTAAACAAATATTGGATAAATTGGAAGGAATAAAGACAGACTTAGACTACATAAAGAGTCATATGACTGATGTTGATTTTATATTGACTGAAGATGATTTTGAAGCATTAGAAGAAGCAAGAAATAATTTAAAGGAACGCAAAACAAAGAGGTTAAACTAAATTGTATTCTGTTGAGCTTTCCCAAAAAGCGCAAAAATTCTTAGAAAAATTAGATTTACATATTAAAATAAGAATTGAGGAAAGACTAAAAAAACTTTCCGATAATCCAATACTGAGTGATTCAAAATTTATTTATAGAGAGAATAATGAAAAAATATTTAGATATAGAATAGGAGACTATAGAGCTTTATACATTGTAAAAGATTCTGAAAAAGTCGTTCTTATTGCAAAAATAGATAAAAGACCAAGAGTTTATGAAAGAGAATGAAATATTTATTGTTTTTGAACAGATTTGAATTAGATAAAGAGAAACTTAAGAGTAAATTAGGCAATGTTAAATTTGCTGATGATGAGAAAAGATTGCTTGTTGAAGGTAATTTAGATTTAGAGAAAGTAAAGAAATTGCCTGAAATTAACAAAATTGCTATATTAAAACAAGACTGGAAGGAATTGAGTTTTAGCAATATAGGAAAAGAGTGCCTTTCTAATTTTTCTGGAAAGAAAGATTTCAAGGTAGAGGCTAGGTTTTTAAGTAAAATACCTGTTTCTGCTATTTCTCTTTATAAGAAAATAAATTCTTATTTTAAGAAAGAAGGACTTTCTTTTAATGAAAATTCAGACAATATTATTTATTTAGAGATTATAAAAAAAGAGAAAACATTATATAGAATATTTATAACTAATAAAGAATTATGGGAGAAAGATTATAGCTTTGGAATAAATATGGAAAAATTCATTGTTGTTTTGGAGAATCCTGGTTCTGTAATTGAAATATCTGATTTTTTGAGAATTTGCTATATTTTTAAAATTCCTTTATATTTTTTGAATACTGATTCTGGGTTTAATTTTTTATTAGAGAAAGCCAAGAAAATGACAAAGGGGATATCTTATGAAGAGTTTAAATTAAATCTTGTTAAAGAGATTCCTAAAGATTATGTTAAAATTGGATTTTCAATTAAAGCTTCTTCTAATGAGAAAGATTTAAACAAAATATTTGAGAATAAAAAAATAGCTCTTATTTTTGGTGATGAAAAGTTTGGATTAAAACAAGAAACCAGGGATAAAATGAATTATAATGTAAGATTAACTCCTGAGACTAAAAAACCATTAAGAGCAAGCCATGCACTTTCTTATGTTTTGGGAATTTATGTTAAAGAGAAGATATAGAAAAGAGTTAGGAAATTTATTTAAATAAGTTTTTTACTTTTGTTTTATGAAAAAAGAGATAATATATGTATTTACTATTTTTGTTTTACTTTCGGGTGTCGCATCTGCTGGGTTTTTTGATTTTTTGACTGGAAATATGGTTATTAGCTCAAAAACTGACTGTGAAAGCTGCATAAGTTCACTTTATTACTGGTGCAAGAATGATGCATCTTCATCTAACTATGGAAATAAATGCTATAATGAGAATATAAAAACTGCTTGCGAGAGTGAAAATGGCTTATGGCTTACTGTAGCTGAAGGATGCTCATCAACGACTTCTGCTCCTGATTATTACACTTGTACTGATACTGATGGCCAAAGCATATTTGCAAAAGGAAGTTGCAGTTCTCCTGGAAGAACAAGAAGTGATGAATGTTTATCTCTAAGTTCTATAAAAGAAGCTTTTTGCAATCCTTCTCAAGGTAATGTATGCATGGATTTTGTAACAAATTGCCCTAATAATTATAGTTGTGAAAATGGGGCATGTGTTACTTCTTCTTCTCCAAGAGTTAATGGACAATGTGGAAGTTCAAGTGGAAGGAGTTTTTTAACTAAACCTAGTAGCGGATTATGCAATATAGGAAGTGCTTCAAGTGTAAATGGAAATGGACCATGGTATTGGACATGTAATGGAACAAATGGAGGAAGTAGTGCAAGTTGTTATGCAAGTTATACTTTTCCTGCTGTAAATACTACTAACAGTACAAATACAACTATTATCAAATGTTCTGACAATACCTTAAACAATGCTTGTTCTTTAACAAAACCTAAATTTTGCTTAAATGGAACATTAACAAACAAATGCTCTTCTTGTGGTTGTAATTATGGTTATCAATGTCAATATGAAAATTGTGTTATAATAAATAATACAACAAATACTACTCAGAGTAATACAACTGCTAATAACACTGATGCAGGAAATACATCACTTGTTCAGTATACAACAAATAATACCTATGTTTATTCATCTTTAGCTAAACCAAGCAATAATGAAAATGTGATTATTAATCCTGATGCGTTAATTGAGATTGAAAACTGTGATGGATGTACATTAAATGAAAAATGCTATCCTTTTGGTGAAAGAATGAATGGAACATTCTGCTCAAATAAAGGAATGTTTTTAGAACAAATTAATGGTACAAATATATGTGAGAATAATTATGAATGTGCTACTAATTTCTGTTTAGATGGACAATGCTTAGAACCTGGATTTTTCCAAAAGATGATAGAATGGTTCAAAAGATTATTTTAGTTAGGTTTAAATTTCTTTTTATTTTATTATTTATATGTTACCTGAATATGTTAGAGAAGAACGTTTTAGCCCTGGAGTAAGGGATTTAATTATAAATTTAAATAGAATACCCGATGTTAGTACTGGAACAAATTCTTCTGAAGGAGATGTGAGGAGAGATATTCCTTATTGGCCTTCAAAAGATGGATTTGTTTATTTTTTTAAACCTAATAATTATAAACATTTATGGCTAGTTCAAACTATAGGCGGTTTTTGCAGGGAATTTCCTTATTTTGATTTAGATGGACCTAGTGTAGTTGTTAATTCTCCTGCAAAATCTAGGTTCATGATAAATGGAAGATTTGAAGACCATAATCTTGGTGCATTATTTGACAGATTAACTAGAGAAGAAAGAGAAGATTATTTTGATAGAGCTGAATTAAGAAAAATTGAGTTATTAGCTGGATGGACTGAATTAGATGGAAGAGTTGTTGAAGGTATAAGAAGAAATATAATTAAAGATGTTGAAAGCTTGCCTTATAGAATTTTACAAAGTCCTGTTCATGCATAATTATTCTTCTTCAACATTAACCATGTAATAATAAATATCTGCTGTCTTCCAGGCATCTTTGTCCAAGCCTGCTTTTTGGCTTAAATGCTCTAAAAATTCTTTTGGGTCTTTTAATTGCTCCCAAACTTGAGGTAAGAAAGTTGCTGAAGAATGGCCTTTCCTTAAGATAATTCCCATGTCTTTGAATAATCTGTTTAATAAATCCTGTTCATTTTTATAATATAATCTTTTAGGTTCGCTTAAAATAGAAACTTCTATTTTTATAGATTTTAATTCTGATTCTTTTAATTTAGGAAATCTTGAATCATGAAAAGAAGCATTAATTGCATTTTCCTGAACATCTTTGTATAATTCTTGTCTTGGAAGCAAAGAGCCAATGCAACCTCTTAGTTCATTATTAATTGTTAATGTTACAAAAGAAGATTGTACTGATTTGTATTTTCTTTTTGTTTCTTCATCTGGCTGAAATGCTTCTTTTTTAAAAGAAAATTCAATTGTTTTTCTTGCTAATTCTACGAGATTCATTTTAATTCTTGCTACCTTTTAACATATTTTTTAAATGCTCTGGCTCTGAATAAATCCATTGTATGCCTTTTGGACCATAAATAATTTTTCCGCTTTTCCAGAGATATTCTAAAATTATTACTAATGTTTGATGCATTACTTGTTTGGGAAGTTTCTTTTTTATTTCTGAAAGTTTTAAAGGTAAATCTCTCTTTTTCTTAAGAAAATCTTCAACCATTAATACTGTATTTAAGTTAGGATATCTTTTTTCCATTATAACCTCTGATTCATTTATTTGTAACTTTGTCATTTTTATATTTAATTGATATCAATTGATATTTATTAAGTATTTATAAAGGTTTTTGTTACTCAAATACACCTGCTATTTTTTCATTGCAATAAGGACATTTGCTATCTTTTAATTTGCTTATGGTTATATAATTATGCCTTTCTATAATTTCTTTTTTGCATTTTGGACAAATTGTATTATTTTCTTTGTTGATATTGCCAATGTAAACATGGTTAAGATATTTTTTTCCTATTTCATATGCTTTTTGTAATGTTTTTTCTGGTGTAAACGATTTTTCTTGCATTTTATACATTGGGAAAAATCTTGAAATATGCCATGGAATGTTCTTGTCTATGCTTGAGATAAATTTAGCTATTTGATTTAGTTCTTTTTCTGAATCATTTTCTCCTGGAATAATTAATGTTGTAATTTCAATCCAGATTCCTTTTTCATGGCTGTATTTTATTGTATTTAAAACTGGCTGGAGCTTTGCTTTGCAATTTTTTAAATAAAACTTATTTGAGAATGATTTTAAATCAATATTCATTGCATCTATGTAATTTGAAATAAAATCTATGCATTCTTTTGTTTCATAGCCATTTGTTACGTATATATTTTTTAGATTTGATTTTTTTGCTAATTTTGCAATGTCTATTGCAAATTCTGTCATGATAACTGGTTCATTATAGGTATATGCTATTGACTTACATTTATTTTTTATTGCTTCTTTTACTATTTGCTCTGGTTGCATATCTTCTCCTGAAATTTCTCTTTCTTGCGAAATTTCATAATTCTGGCAGAAATCACATTTGAAATTACAGCCAATTGTTCCTATAGAATAAATATTAGTTCCTGGAAGAAAATGGTATAATGGCTTTTTTTCAATTGGGTCAATGTGATGTGAAATTACTTTTCCATAAACTAATAAAAATAGCTTATTGTTTATGTTTTTTCTTACTTGACAGATTCCTGTTTTGTTTTCTGGAATTATGCAATAATGAGAACAGGCTAAGCATTTTACATGATTTTTTTCTTTTTTGTATAATATGCATTCTTTCATGTTTTTAATATGCAAAAGAAAGATATAAGCTTTATTAAATTATTTTATTATTTTTTCCATATGAATCTTGTGCTTTATTTTCTTAACATAATAGTATCCTAATTTTTTATAAAAATAAAAAGCTGGATTATTATCCCATACCTGCAATATTATTTTTTTAGCTCCTAAAGTTTCAAAATACTTCATCAAATATTTCCCAATGCCTTTTCCTTGATATCTTGGAGAAATTAAAATTTTTACAATTTCCAAATTATTTCTGTTCTTTTCAATCTGAAATAATCCTATTCTTATTTTACTTTTAATCAAAATAAGCGTATTTTTGTAGCTTTCATAAAAATCTTTTCTAAACTTTTCAGTACTTGGCTTAAAATATTTTGACATAAAAGGAAATAATGTCTCTCTGGTTAATTTCAATGCAAAATTGAGATCGGATTTAGAGCATTTTCTTGTTTTGATTCTAATTCCATTTATATCAAAAATCATATTAATTTGAATGTACTTAGATATATAAACTTTTATGTATTTGTTGTTTAAACCAAACAAATAAAAACCTGGAAGTATTTTGCTTTTTATGAAACAACATGGATGGTATCCTGCAAATATAGATAAATTAGATGATGTAATGCTTGAGGTTATTCATAGAAAGAAGAAAAATATAAATGGGGTAATTGTTCCTCATGCTGGTTATTTTTTTTCAGGTGAAATTGCTGGAAAAGCTTATTCCTTTTTAGAGGGAGAGAAAGCAATAATATTTGGACCTACTCATTATGTTGGGTTTAAAGGACTGGCTTCTTTGCATTCTATTAAAACACCTTATGGTGAAATTAAGATAAAGAGAAATGACATGGAGAAACTAGAATATGAACATTCTATTGAAAACCAGGTTCCTTTTTTGCAAAAACTTGGTTTTAATGAAGTTTTTCCAATTGTTGTTGGTGAGATTACAGATGAAGAAGCTAAGAATATTGCTAAAAATATTTCTAAAGAAGAAGGGAAGTTTGTTTTTTCAACTGACTTGAGTCATTTTTTATCTTATGAAAAAGCTGTTGAAGAAGACAAGAAAACTATTGAAATAATTCAGAATTTGGATTTTTCTAAGATAAATGAGATAAATGCTTGTGGGAAATATCCTTTAATGATTTTAATGCATTTATGCAAATTTAAGAACTGGAAGCCTGAGTTAGTTGAGTATAAAAATTCAGGAGACATTACTGGAAAGAAAGATTCTGTTGTTGGATATGCTAGTTTCTGGTTTTAAATATTTCATTGGCTTTTTCTAATTCTTCCTTAGAGCCGATGTCCATCCATAAGTCAGTGAAGATTTTTCCATAGACAATGCTGTCTTTATGGAGAAATTCAATCAAATTGCCCATGTTGTCATAATTTTCAAAGTCATGATTTTTTATTTTTTCAAGGTCTTGCTTTGTTAACATGTAAAAAGAAGTTGCAACAATATTGGAGCGAGGTATTCTTGGTTTTTCTTCAAAGAATGTTATTCTATTTTTATCATCTAATAAAACATTTGAATATTTTTTAATTAATTCTTTATCTTCTATGTTAATTAAAGCAACTGAACTCCTGTTTGTTTCTTTTGTTAAATTGTATAATTCTTCTAAGTTGAAATCAAATAAATTATCACATGCTAAAACTAATAATTCTTCTGTATTTATTCTGTTTAATGTATTTTTTAGGTCTCTTACTGCACCTAGTTTTTCTTTGTCTAAGTTAACTTTATTATTGAAAAGCTTTATTTTTGGATTGCTATATATTTTAGCCCATTCCTGAAATTGAGTGTAAAACTTGTTATTGCTTAAAAGGTATATATTTTCTGGATTTAATGTTAATAATTTTTCAATTGTATGCTCTAATATTGGCTTGTTATTGACTTCTATTAATGCTTTTGGCTGATTAATTGTTAAGGGGTATAGTCTAGTGCCAAAACCAGCTGCTAATATTAAAATATCCATATAGTTTTCTTTTTGTTTGATTTTATATAGTTTTTCAATATTCCTTAATTAGTTCAAATTTGGGCTAATAAAAAGATTTTTAAAGCATATATTTGGATAATAAAACATGACAGAATTAAAATTAGTAATAAATGATGTAAAAAATGGAAAAAGCTATAGCAAGGCTTTAAGTGAGACTGAGAGTGAAAATCTTGTTAATTTGAAGATGAAAGACAAGGTTAAGGGAGAGCATTTTGGTTTTCATGGTTATGAGTTTGAGATAACTGGCGGTACTGATAAAGCTGGATTTCCAATGAGATATGATTTAGAAGGAAATACCAGGAAAAAAGCATTATTATCTAAAGGTCCTTGTGTTAAAATAAAAGAAAGAGGAATGAGATTAAGAAAAACAATAAGAGGAAATACTATTGCTAATGATACTTCCCAGGTTAATTTAAAAGTTTTAACTTATGGTAAAGATTCTGTAGCTAAATTACTTGGAAAAGAAGAAGAGCTTTCTTCAAAAGAAACCTCGGAAAGAACGGAAAAAAAAGAGAAGAAAGAATAAGCTTAATTAATTTTCTTAATTGTTTATTTAATGGGAAGGATTGAGTCAGAGAAAAAGGAATTGGATGTAAAGTTAGATTTATTAAATTTAAGTTTAAGTAGACCGGTAGTTGGTCTTGTTTATTTTTTTGTTGGTTCAGATCAAGGCATACCTAGTCTAATTGAAGATTTAAATAAGAGGGCAAGAAAATGTGCAAAAATTGGACCATATCAAATAAATCCCATAACTGAAGTGAAATTAGAAATTGATAGTCCTGAAGTAGATATAACTTATGTCAATTTTTATTTAGATTTTATTAATCAAATCAAGGCTAGACATCAGCAGGGTTCAATTGTAGTATCAAATATGGAAGATTATCTTTTTAGCAGAGGCTTAAAGGTTTTTCCTGAATTAGACCCAACAAAAGACAGGGAAAGAATGGTTTATGATATTAGCAGAGTAATATTTAATGCATATCGCGAAAAAATTAGTGAAATGCTTACTAAACCAATTGGTTTAATTTTTACGCGCAACAGCGGAGCATATGATTTTTTATTACATGGAGAGAATGATTCTGGTTTTAGTACAAGGTTAAGAGTTGCTTTTTTTGAAGATGTTTATTAAAACAGGTTATTTCATAAAATAATAAAAAAGAAGAAAAATAAAATTAAAAAAGAAAATTAAATTAAACTATCTACTTCTACTTCATTGTCTGAAACAACATCTAAGTCATTGACATCTTCTAAAGAAGTTGGCTCTGTTGAACCTGAAGTATCTGAAGTTGTTGTGTCTGTTGTTGCTTCTTTATTACTACATGCTGTAAATAAAAGCAATGAAGCGACTAATAAAATAAAGATTATTTTTTTCATTGTGCATTGCCTCCTCTATTTAATTTGTTTTCTTTAAATGCTCTTACTTTATCCTGAATATTGTCTTTATTGACATCTTTAATTTCTGTAGCCATTTGTCTTACTTGCTCTCTAGTCATATTTTGCTTTATTCCTTGAGTATAAACACGAGCCTGTCTTGCTAGTTCTCTTGCTGATTTTTGGTCTTCTCTGTAATTTCTTAATCTTTCTTTCCATTCTGATTTTAATGCTTCTATATCTTCTCTAGATACATTAGTTGCGTTATTATGGAGATATTGCTGTCTTATTTGATGCAATGCAATCATTCTTTCTTTTAACATTAATAATTTTTCATTATCTTGCCTGAATTTTATTGCATCGTTTTTTATTACTCTTAATGCTCTTGCATACTGCATTCTATTGTGTAATCTTGCTAGTTTAGAAATATTGTCATCTTGTAATTTCTTAACTTCTTCATTGGCTTCTGCTCTCATTGCTTCTTTTTCACTTTCAGAAGATAAGGAAGAGGCTTTTAATTTAAACTCTCTGATGTAGCCTTTTAACAAAGCTAATTTTTCATCAAAACCTGCTTTTGTCATTGTTTTTGGGTCTATTGAAGCATCTAAGTCTTTAATTTTTTGCTGGATAGCTACTAATTCTGTTGTAGAAACATTCTTTCTTTCCAAATGTTTTAAAATTACTTCAGAAGTCTTTAATGTTACTTTTATTCTGTGCTTTAACTGCCTGTTAAGAATATATTGTCTTGGACCAATTGTTTTTTCAACTTCATTATATTCTGTTAAAACTTCTTCAGGCATGCTTAATTCAGTTGCTACCTGTTCTTCTGTTACAGAAGATTCTGTTTCTAATTCTGTTAAAACACTAGTTTCCTGAGCATCTGTTGAAGAATCATATTGGGCTATTGTTGTATCTATTTCATCTGCTTTTACAAATACTGCTAAGAGAAACACTGCTAAAATTATAAATAATATTTTTTTCATTATATCACCACCATTTAAGATTTAATATGTTGTTTTTTAAAAAGGTTGCTAAGTTAAATAGTTAGTATAAAATATATATTAAAAGGTAGGGTTACAGGACAAACCCCCTCGCGGAATTTATAAGGAAAAATAGAATGTAATAGTATATGAATTTAATAATTAATCTTAATGAAATTTTAGGTGGTAAATTTAGATTTTATCTGAAAGAGGAGTATAGAATTTCTATTTTTAATCAACTTAAAACAAAATTTAAGGATTGGAGAGTTATTGCAGGAATACTCAATTTAAATCCTAGACATTTATTTGGATTAAGAAGGGGATGGGAGTATAGGGAAGGTAAAAAGAAATTATTTTACTTGAGTTCAGAGATATTAACAAAAATCTTAGAACTTGCTAGAATAGAGCCTGAAGAGGCCCAAAAAAATATTGAGATTATCAAAACAGGACAATCTGGAAATAGAGAACCTGTTCAGTTGCCATTTAAAGTAAATTTGGATAATGAAAGCTTATTTAGTATAAAGAGAGCATTGGGTGAATATATTTTTATTAAATATTTTAAAAGCATAATAAATTTAAATAACTTAGATAAAAAATTAATTATTGAAAATGATTATGTTGTTCTTAAAATTGAAAGTGATTTAAAAAAAGAGTTTCCTAAAAAAATAGTATTTGATGAAATTTTTGCTAAAGAATTTGGAAAGTGGATTGGTGATAGATGTGGTGGAGATAGAAGAGTAGAAGTTTCAAATAAAGAGTATAAGTTTATTGAAGATTTTAAAAATTTCTTAGAAAAAAGACTAAATCAAAAAGATGTAAAAATAATATTAACTCATAAACCAGGGATTATTCTTCCTGAAAACTTAAAAAATAAAGCTAATAAAATAGAATGTTGTAAAACACAATATGGTGATTATTCTTATAGGGTTGGTTTACCTCAAAGAGAACTTAGACAATTAGTTTTTGGATTTTTTGAAGATAATTTATTTAATATTTTGTATAACTCAAAAAGTTCTGTTAGGTATGCGTTTTATGCTGGTTTATTTGAAGCAGAAGGATCGGTTATTAAAAATTCAAATAATCTTGCTATATCTTATGGATTTAATTTAAATAAAACAAAAACCAATGATAAAATACTTAATCTTGTCAAGAAAGTTGTAAATCTTTGTTATTTATTAGAACTTGATGGTTTCAGACCAAGAATTTCAAGAAAAATTAGTAAAAAATCAAACACATTAAAATATGATATAATCTTATTAAATTCTCATAAAAATAGAGAACAAGAGGTTAGATTTATAAAAAGGACTATTTATTCATTCTTAACGCATCCTAATAAGATTAAAAGTATAAATGAGTTGGAGGAAAGATTGCCAAGAAAAAAAATAGTTAAAGAAAATGTAAAAGAAGCCTTTTTAGAAAAGCCTTTAGTGAAAACAGAAGAGAGAAAAAGCTTACAGCCTGAAGTTAACATTGGTCTCGTTGGACATTATTGAACGTAAGTTCAAAAGCCAAAGACGTAGACCATGGAAAGACTACACTGACTAAAGCTTTAAGTGGTAAATGGACAGATACTCACTCTGAAGAATTAAAGAGAGGTATTACTATTCGTTTAGGCTATGCTGATGCTTCTTTTTACAAAACAAAAGAAGGAAAATATACTACTGATGCTAATGGAAATACTTTATTGAGAAAAGTTTCATTTATTGATGCACCTGGCCATGAAAGTTTAATGGCAACAATGCTTTCTGGTGCTGCTATTATTGATGGAGCGCTACTTTTAGTTGCTGCTAATGAAAAATGCCCCCAGCCACAAACAAGAGAACATTTAATGGCTTTAGAGATTATTGGGGTTAAACATATTATTATTGTTCAAAATAAGATTGATTTAGTTTCTAGTGAAGAAGCTATGCAAAATTATAAGGATATTAAAAATTTTGTAAAAGGAACTATTGCTGAGAATGCACCTATTGTTCCTATAAGTGCACAACATAATGTAAATATAGATTCATTAATTGAAGCTATTGAAGCTACTATTAAAACACCTAAAAGAGATGATACTAAAGAAGCTTTATTTTTTGTAGCCAGAAGTTTTGATATTAATAAACCTGGAAGTGAGATTGAAATTTTAAATGGCGGTGTATTAGGCGGAAGTTTGAAACAGGGAATTTTGAAGAAAGGCGAGGAAATTGAGATTAGACCTGGATTCAGGAGAGAGAAGGAAAATAAAGTTATTTGTGAACCATTAATTACTAAAATTGTTTCTATTATGTCAGGTGGGGAGTTATTGGATGAGTTAAGACCAGGTGGAAGTGCTGCATTATTAACTTCTTTAGATCCTTCTTATGTTAAATCAGATACATTAATTGGAAATGTTTCTGGGAAAAAAGGAAAAGTACCTGAAATTTATGATAAATTAAGATTAGAAATTAAATTATTAGAAAGAGTTGTTGGAAGCAAAGAAGATTTGAAAGTAGACCCAATAAGAAAAGGAGAAATTTTAATGTTAAATGTTAATTCTGCTGCTACTGTTGGTTTTGTTGAAGAGATTAAAAAAAATGTAGCTGAGATTAGATTAAAATTAGCTGTTTGCGCTAATAAAACAGACAGGTTTACTGTTTCTAGAAATCTTGGAAGCAGGTGGAGATTAATTGGTTTTGGAAAGATGATTTAGTAAAAGTTATATATCTTATATTTTTAGATTTCTTATGGAAAAGATAATTAAGTTAAATAAAAAACATGTGGAAGAACTTGGCTTGATTGATTATGAATCAGAACATCAGGGAGATAGAGAAAGAAATGTTACTAAAGATTCTATGAAAAAAGAGATTATTGGGAGATTTCATAAAAAACAAGAAGTTTTCTTTGGGTATAAAAAAGATAATGAATTAATTGGCTATGTTACATTAAAACCATTTTTTCCAGGTTATCATCA
>Ga0208958_1000788_pt1 | contig 36154 bp, 32 predicted proteins | sample RifOxyB1_FD_184032 | JGI IMG/M metagenome (GOLD analysis project Ga0208958, IMG submission 184032) | Soil microbial communities from Rifle, Colorado - Rifle Oxygen_injection B1 (SPAdes) | ecosystem: Environmental > Terrestrial > Deep subsurface > Rock core/Sediment | place: Rifle, Colorado...
TATAAAATATGCAAGATAAATTTTGACTTGTTCTCTCCTAATATTTTAGCTAACTTGAAGCGTTTAAAAATTTTTTAATGTGGAGTTTTTATGGGATTATCTAAAGATCAATTTTTATCTGAACTAAAAAACGAGATAATAAAACTTCAAAAAGAAAAGAAAGAATTGTTATATGGATGGAAAATATCGCTATCGGATGTCCGCTCAATCCAAAGTCTGATGTTGGGTGATGAAAAATTAGGTTTAGTCGGTTATCAAGAAAGAGAAGTTTTTGATCACGCCTATTCAATTGAAATTTTTACCAGACAAGGAAATCCTGTCATGATGGGAAATTCCACTTGTAATATCGATCCGCTTTCACCTCTTGATGAACAGATACTAAAAACTCTAAACAATGCTTTGACCGTTAACAATCAACCTTGGGATCTCCCGAAGATTGAAAATGAGAAGATTCAAGATATTATCACTTATGATCCAGCTATTAAGAATAATATGGCAGCCTCTCATCAAAAACTCATTCAAGAAGCTTCTTTAAAAGTTAAAACATTGCAAGGGGTTAAAGTTAATAGCGCAGAACTTTATACCAATAATCGTAGTTTATTCTTTGAAACTTCTACCGGATTAAAAGGTGAGCAGGATCGCACCGATGTTTATTTTGAAATTGCCATGGAGAAATTACCCCTACCCAATACTCAAGAAGTTCATTTAATCAAATCCGCAATCGGAATCGAGGATATGAATATTTGTCAGTTTATTGATGAGGCGCTTGAGCAGACCCTGAGTTTGAAGGACGCTGTCTTACCCAAAACGCAAGAGAATGCAGTGATCTTAATAAACACTGAGGCGATTGCCAGATTACTGGATGGTTTATTAATTCAAATGAATGCTTATAGGGAATACTATAAAACACCTCATATGCTTCCTGGACAAAAAGTTTTTAAAGGAGAAAAATCGCCTGAGTCAGATATTCTAAGTATTACACTTGATCCAACCCTTCCGATCATGGCAGCTAGTACAAAATTTACGAGTGAAGGATTAAAGGCAAAGGCAGGCAGAGTCGTGGACAACGATATCGTAACCTTGCAGATGATAACTCAGCGGATGGGACAGTATCTCCAAAAACCCCATAACTCCATTGTCGGAAACATGATAGTTCCATTTGGTAAATACTCAAAAGAAGAATTGCTGAAAGCTCAAGCGGAATGTTTGGAGATAGTTTCCTTTACATCATTAATGGTAGATCCTTCTTCTTTGGGTTGGAGTAGCGAAATTAAACTAGGAAAGCTCTATCACTATGGAAAACTAAAATCAATCATCAAGGGCGGTATTGTTTCAGGTAATCTTGGAGAAAATTTATGTCATTTTCAATTCAGCAATACAGAGAAAAAATTTAACAAACCTGGGGACATATTTACAACACCTAGAGGCTATACAGGCCCAGATACCATGTTGATTAAAACCGGTGTGAAGATTGCAGGAGAGTAAAATGAATAATCATATTATGAAAAAGAGAATTGGTTTCCCTAAGCATTTAGATAAAATAAGAAAGGTTATGCCAAACTTGGTTTCAATATTAGAAACAGGAAGAGAAAATAGCAGATATTGTTTTGCTTGGTTTGAAGAAAATAAATCCATTCAAAGTGGCTGCGCTAAAATTGAATCTTCCAGTGAAAGTTTAGATAGAGGAATTGTATTAAGAGCATTGCTTGATGGTGTTCATTTCGAGCGAAGCACCAACCAATTGGATGAATCATCGTTAATTAAAATGGCGAAAGATTTTCGATTTTTTCTTGATCAAAAATATGATGACCATTACCAATATCAGGTTCAAAACTATATTCCCCTGACTTGGAGTGAAGAACTTTCCAGGGGATTAGACGAAGAATTGGTTACCCAGATACCAAAGAGTCCAGAAGAGAAAATTCCGGTTCATTTCGGTGCGAGCTATGAAATTGATCCAAGCAAAACAGATATTCATTCACTCAAGGAAATGACTCGCAAATTAAGAAGCGATTTATTTGAACGATCAAAAAAATTTGTAAAAGAACATAATCAAGAAAATAAGAGTGAAGTTGCGTTTGAAGATTTGGTGGAAATTCAAGACTTTGTAAAGCAGGAAATAAATACTCATATTTTCGTAGATCGATACAAAAATATGTCTCAATCTCTTCTTTTAACTTGTGGGGGGGCGTTTGGTATAACCAAGCTTGGGAGACAGTCCAGAAGTTTTAAAGGTGGATTAGGCGGGCTAGAAATTATTAAGTTTTCCGATAAAGATCTGGATGAGGTGAGTTGTACCTCAGTCAAATTGGATAAGGCAGAACTCTTAAAACCAGGTAGGTATCAAGTCATTACTGGGCCAGATGTAACCGGTGTTATAGCTCATGAAGCATTTGGACATACTCAAGAGGGCGATACATGGATGAAGGGAAGAAGTATTGCTAAGAAACTGCATGAAGATAAAACTAAAGTGGGAAATAATCTTGCAACCATAATAAATAATCCAGCGGTATTTAGTATGGATCACAAGACCTACGGGCCTAATGGCAGTTATTTTTTTGATCATGAAGGAATGTTTGCCCGCTCACAAAAAATATTGGATCAGGGAATGCTTTCTTTACCTATGGCTGATCTTGCTTCTTCGATAAAACTGAGTGTACCTCGAATGGCAAACGGTAAGAGGGAAAGTTGGCGTCGTCCACTTATGGCCAGACAAACTAATACCTACTTTACTCCAGGGGACAAAACCTTAGATGAATTAATTGCTATGGTTAAATATGGATTTTTAGCAAAACTTAGCGATGGAGGAATGGAAGATCCAAAAGGTGGAAGCCTTACTGCAGGTGTATCTTACTTTGAAGAAATTTCCAATGGAAAATTAACTGGAAAACTTTTCCTGGGCCCAAGTGGCGGCCACATTGAATTATCAGATCCGGTGTTTACCTTGCTTGAAAAAATCGTTGCCAAATCCAAAACCCTCAATCCTGATAACATTCCGGATATTAAATTTGGTGGATGTGGAAAATACCACAAAGAGGGAGTTAATGCTGGTTGTGGCGGGCCTTATATTTTGTGGAAAGACGTTAATTGTGGGTAGAATGATTGTTTTGACGTGATCGTTAATAATTGAATAAGTCAATCGTATCACTAAGGATGTGTGAAATATTCAGAGAAGGAATCAGCGAGAAGTTAGCAGAATGTAAAAAAAGGTTTTGGCCATGATTGATATTATTTCCCTTAAAGATAATCACGCAGAAGCATACGCCAAGCATCTGATGATTCATGCTAAAGAATCAGGAATTGATGGTAATACGATTCATTACCCTTTAAGTAAATTACCTGATGCTGATAATACCAAAATTGAAAAATGTAAAATTGCTTGGAACACAAAACCTGGACTGGTCGGTTGGAGCAGAGCCTGGGGACTTTTTGTTGATGATCAAATTGTTGGGCATATAAGACTTAAAGGTGGCGGTGATTTAAACGAGATTCATCGCTGTGATTTATCTATCGGACTAATAAAAAAATATCGTGGTGTAAGTTGGGGAAGTCAATTAATGAAGACGGCGATTACTTGGGCACGAGAACAAGAATTTTTGTACTGGATTGATTTGAATACTTCCGTAGCCAATAAGCCGGCATCGAATTTATATAAAAAATTTGGCTTCGAAGAAGTTGGAATAACAAAAGATTGCTTTAGAATTCAAGGTATGCAGATTGATGATATTCATATGGTTTTGAATTTGAAAAAATAAGATAATGTTTGAATTTTTTTTAAATTTTTACGTTATTATATCAATAAATTATTCTTTATTTTCGAGTATTTATAATCTTGAGATCACAAATTGTGATCTCAGGATTATTTATTTATTCTATCGGGATTGCGAGAAGGGATTTTTTCCTCAATGATCAATCACGAAAATACATGTCTGATCAAAGAAAAATAAACGACTAAATTGGTTACTAATTCAATTATATTAAGTTTTTACATTCACCTAAACATATAATATATCAAATATATTAAACTGCATTCCGAGAAGTATCTAATTACTGTTGGGAGGCATGATGGGTAAATTATTTTTTCTTATAATCATAATTGAAGTTTTTCTTTTTTCTTGCGTTAAGGAAGATAGTGAAATCGATGAAACATTTTACACCGGATATACTTCTAGCGGAGAAATTGATTCATGCCAAAAAATAAAACCTGATGTTCCCTGTGATTTGGCCTTTGCTGTTGTTGATGATCAATTTGGAATTGACTGTGCCCAAAGTGGCTTTACTGCAATTAAATGCGATTGTCATAAATATTTATGTTTAGAAGGTATGCCTAAGCCCCACGTAAATCCGTTTGTAACTGGGTATAATATGAGTGGAAAACTCAGAACCTGTAAGGCTATGCCTGATGATATTGTGTGCACTGACGAGTCTACTGAAGGAGAAGAGTTTGCTTATAGATGTAAAGAGGGTGGATATACACCCTTTAAGTGTGGCTGCCATGATTTTATTTGTTTAGGGGGGATGCCGAATCAAAATCAAGTCTTAGAAGGAATAGGGCTAGATATAAATGGCAAGTTTAGAACCTGCAATGCTATGGCCGATGATATTATGTGCACTACTGAAGTGACAGAAGGGGATGAGTTTGCTCACAGATGTAACGAAGATGGAAATACTCCCTTCCAGTGTGGTTGCCATGATTATATTTGTATTCCTACATTTAAATAGTGTTTTCTCTCTTTAAAAATCTAAAAAACAATTAAATTCCTGCGAAAAATAAAGCATAATGATGTGAGAAATTGCTACCAAGGATTTATATGACTATCATTAGCGACTTTGATTATATAAGAGCTACCAATCTTAAAGAGGTGTTTAAACTTTTAAACCAGAACAAATCGGCCATGCTTCTGGCAGGGGGAACTGATCTTGTTGGGAATTTAAAAGAGGAAATGATTAAACCCAAACTGGTAATTGATATTAAAAATATCAAGGGACTTGATAAAATTAAATATGTTAAGAATGAGCTTTTTATTGGGGCGTTAGTTACTTTTGATGATTTGATTCATTCTAAAATTATTTTGGATAAATGTCCGGTAGTGATGGAAATGGCAAAGACTGTAGCATCTAAGGCAATTCGAAATCGCGCAACCATGGTCGGTAATATTTGTTCTGCAGTTCCCTGCATGGATAGCGGGGCGATTTTGCATGTATATGAGGCAAGTGTGATAGTGAGTGATGGGAAAAAGGAGTGGGATGTTCCCGTAAAAAAATGGTTTAAAGGCCCACGTAAGACCATACTCAAAAAAAATGAAATAGTGATGGGAATAAAACTGGCGATCCCCAAAGGCAATCATAGTGGTGTGTATATGAAGCTTGGTCGATATAAGGGGGAAGACCTGGCCCAGGCTACATGTGCGGTGGTTATGAGCAAAAAAGAAGGAGTTAGAATTTCCTTCGGGTCAGTAGCTCCAACTCCAGTGCGTGCATTATCCATAGAAAAATATCTAAAGAATAATGAATTTAATAATCAAACCATAATTGAAATTAAGAAAATGGTAGAGGATATCATTTCTCCTATTGATGATATTAGAGCGTCAAAAGAATACCGTATGCATATGGTGAAAGTTATGCTTGAGCGTTCTTTAAAGATAGCACAGGATCGTTTAAACGGCGTTGGTGTAGTGTATGGAACCAATCATCTTTAGGAAAAAAAGGTAAGTATTATGAAAAAAGAAATCACAGTTAAAATTAATGGTGAGAAAAGAAAAATAGAAGTAAGACCAACTGATATTCTTCTGGATGTCTTAAGAGATACGCTCGGTCTTAAAAGTCCTAAGTGTGGATGTGGGCGAGGAGATTGTGGGACGTGTGCAGTTTTACTCGACGGAAAATCAGTAAAGAGTTGTTTAGTTTTGGCCATTGAAGTAGATCAGCAAGAAGTGACAACGTTGGAAGGACTTATGAACGATGGTTTGCTTAAAGTGCAGGAAAAAATGCTGGAAGGAAATTCTTTTCAGTGTGGGTTTTGTGCTCCTGGGTTTGTAGTCATGAGTCATGAGCTCCTTGAGGAAAATCCTAAACCTTCTAAGGAAGAGATAAGGGAAGCGCTTTCCGGAAATCTTTGTCGCTGCACAGGTTATACGCCAATATTGGAAGCTGTAGAAAAAACTTGCGGATGTAAGGAGTAGCTATGGGTAGTTTAAAATACGTTGGAAAATCTGTTATAAGACAAGATGGATTAGAAAAAATTACTGGAGCTGCCTTATATACTGATGATTTGGATTTTGGCCCAAATCTTCTTTATGCGGCGATTGTAGAAAGTCCACATGCAAATGCTGAAATTGTTAAGATTAATATTAAAAAAGCTCAGGAACAAGAAGACGTAGTTAGGGTTATTACTGGAGATGAGTTTCCATATCGTTTTGGTCTTTACATGCACGATAGATATATTTTTGCCCAAAAAAGGGTTCGCTTTGTGGGAGAACAAGTAGCCGCAGTTATTGCGCGAACACCGGCTGCAGCTTTGAGAGGAGCGCAGTTAGTTGAAGTAAAATATAAAGTTTTAAAACCCATTCTTTGTGTGCAAGATGCGCTTGGAAGTGATGAAAATTTTCAGATTGAAAAAACTAATATGATTCATCCAGAACTTTCAGAGTATAAGCATGTTCCATGGTTTTTTCCCAAGGAAAATACCAATATTGCTCATTTTAGAAAAATTAGAAAAGGGGATATTGATGATGCTTTTAAAAAAGCAGACCTTGTTTTTGAAGATGAATATTCTGTCCCCCGTTATGCTCATTGTGCTATTGAAAATCATGTGGCCGTTGGATTATTTGATTATTCGAAGAGACTTACCTTGTGGACAGCCAGTCAATCACCTCATACCCAAAGACATTTATTTGCGGAAGCGCTAGCGCCGCTTGGACTTACCCATAAAGACATTCGAGTTATTACTCCTTTTGTGGGAGGGGGGTTCGGAGGCAAAGCCGGTGTGTCGATGGAAATTCTGGCGGCTGCTCTGGCAACAAAAGTGCAAGGTTATCCAGTAAAAATTCTTTGGAATAGAAATCAGGAATTCATCAACACCTATCAGAGACAAGGTGTAACTGCAAAAATTAAAGTTGGTGTTAAAAAAAATGGGGAAATAACTGCACTCGAGCAACTTCTTTACTGGGATGCCGGGGCATACGTTGAATATGGTGCTAACGTGGTAAATGCGGCGGGATTATCAGCTACAGGGCCGTATCGAATTCCTAATCTTAAAATTGATTCAGTTTGTGTTTACACCAACCTTCCGCCAGGTGGGCCATATCGCGGGTTTGGTTATTCAGAATTTTTATTTGGTTTAGAAAGTCATTTTAATGAAATTGCTAAAAAATTAAATATTGATCCTGTAGAATTTAGACTAATAAATGCTATTAAGGAGGGTGATGAACTTTCCTACGGTGCTAAAATGAATCCAAATGGATTGATAGAGGCAATTGATAAAGTAAAAAAAGAAATTCAGTGGGGAAAAGAGGAAAAATCGGAAGATCCAAAAATAAAAATGGGAAAGGGATTTTCGCTCTTTTGGAAAGCTCCGGCTATGCCACCTAACGCTTCTTCAACTTGTTTTTTAAAATTCAACGAAGATGCCAGTATAAATTTGCTTATCTCTGGTATGGAGATTGGACAGGGATATTTTACAGTTATGGGACAAGTAGCTGCAGAAATTTTACAAGTGCCCCCTTCTAAGATTCGCTGCCTATCCCCCGATACCGACCGAAATCCTTATGAATGGCAAACGGTGGCTTCACATATTACTTGGTCGTGCGGTAATGCCGTGGCCAGAGCTGCTGAAGATGCCAGAGAACAAATATTTGAAGTAGTTCATAGAGCTCTTGGAAAAAATATTCTTGATTTATATTTAGAAGATGAAGCAGTTAAATCGAAAGCCGATAGTGATTTTCATTTACCTCTGAAAGATTTTGTGATCAATGGTATCGGACTTAAGGATGGAACTTTTCGGGGAGGACCAATTGTCGGAAGAGGAATGTTTATGCCGGAGTTTTCATCGGCACTTTCTGATTCAGAAACAGGCCAAGGTGGGAAACCCAATGTCCATTATACGGTAGGAGCCGCGGCTTGTATTGTTAAGGTGGATATTGATACCGGAAAAGTGCAAGTGCCTAAAATGGTTTTAGCCGTGGATGCGGGCAAAGCACTCAATCCAGATTTGGTAAATGGACAAATTACCGGAGGATTATTACAGGGATTGGCGACTGTTTTATATGAGGATATGCGTTTTGATAAAAATGGAAAATTACTCAATTCAAATTTTACTGATTATAAAATTCCCACTACGATGGATATTCCCGAAAAAATTGTACCTATTATTATTGAAAACGCTCAGCCGGATGGCCCGTTTGGGGCAAGAGGGGTTGGGGAGCATACGATGATTCCAGTGGCTCCGATGATTGGTAATGCTATTGAGGATGCTATCGGAGTAAGGATTAAACATATGCCTATCACAGCAGAGAAAATATGCATGGCGCAACTTTCTAAGAAATCCAAATAGTTATTCAATTGTCTTAAAATGTATCAAGAAAAAACTTGACTTAATATTTAGTGGATGATATATATATCATGTACTAAATATTAAGAGGCGATAATGCGTACAGAAATTAAAAAAATATGTCATCTTTTAAGCTTGATTTCCGATCCAACCAGAATGCTTATTCTTTGTAGTCTAATGAATGGTGAGAAAACTTCAAAAGAACTTGAAGGCATTACTCAAACAACTATCGGTAACGTGTCTCAACATCTTCAAATGCTATATCGCGCCAAAATTCTTTCTAAAAAAAGGATTGGGGTACCAGTATATTATTTTATTAGCGATAAAAGAATATCTGATTTAATAAAAATATTAAAAATAAACTTTTGTCAAAAAAAATAAAAGTCGAGGGAAAAATGAAATATTTTATAGTAGTAACACTGTCGGTAGTATTTTTTGCAAAATTTGCTATGGCAAAAAGCTATTCTTTAGAAGAGATTTTACAATTATCAAAACAAAATTCTCCAATACTTGCTTATTCCACCGCGAAAATTGAAAGAGTCGGCGCGGAAGTAAAACTAATATCTGCGGCGTATTTCCCAGTTTTGAGTATTGATGAAACTTTCAGTCGTAGCACCAATCCTGTTAACGTTTTTGCAATGAAACTTAACCAAGAACAGTTCACCCCGAATGATTTTGCTATAGATAAATTGAACGCACCCGATTCAAGAGATAACTATCAAACATCAATTAATGTTTTTTTACCACTTGATATTTCAGGTGAAATTGGATTAACTAAGAAATCAGCCGAGAAAATGAAAGAAGCTTCTGCTCATGAAATGAAATGGAGACAAAAGGAAGTTCAAAAAAACATCTATACTCTTTTTTATGCTTATAAATATCTGGGAGAAATGAAAATCTTCTTGGAAAAAGAATTAGATTATTTAAAAAAGTTTATTGCTCAATATGATTCTAAAAATAAAGATAACAAAAATAGATATCTATCCTATAACCAAGCTCGGATCTTAAAAGAAAACGTTGAAGAGGGTATAGATTTACTTAATATTGAAAAAAAGAATATTAATAATCAAATGATATTTATAAGTGGGATAACAGATTTAATTATTGACGAAACCGCCCCGGTATTATTAACCAAAGAATTGGAGAAATGGAAAAATGCTTCTGATAAACCACTCAACCGAGATGATTTGCAGGCCATGCAATCTCAGCTGCAGGCGGCAGATTTGTGGATTAAAAAAGAAAAGAGATCACTTCTTCCTCGCCTAGGGGTATTTACTGACTATCAAATTCATTCTTTTGATTTAAATGATTACGCTAATAATTATACAGTTGGAGCTAAGCTTACATGGAGCTTTGGTGTTTCTACTCCAGCAAGGATCGCCTTGGCGACAACCCAAAAAAGAGAACTTGAAAGTATGCATGATCAAACCCAGAAGAAAGTGCAAACTGATCATCAAGAATTAATTGCTGATCTGAATAAAATAGAAATGTCTATTAATCGAGCAGAAAATAAGCATAAGCTTTATCAAGAGAATAAAGAAATTTTAACTTTTCAATACAAAAGAGGGTCTATTGATCTGTATAATTTGTTACAGAATTTTGCGATGTATATTGATAATTTTAGTAAATTACAAAAAATTAAAACAGATTATCAGAGTAAGTTAATCCAATTAGCAAACGATTATACATTTTAGGAAATATAAATTAAAGGAATGACATATGAACTTAAAATTTGCAGGTAAATTAGCTCACCAATTTCTTGACTCTAAACTTACGCCACTTTTAGTTATTGTTTCCTTACTACTTGGTATATTTGCGATATGGTTGACCCCTAAAGAAGAGGAGCCTCAGATAAAGGTACCTATGGTGGATATTATTTATCCAGCACCAGGACACCTGCCGGATGAAGTTGAAAAAAGAGTTACTGAACCTCTTGAAAAAGCACTTAGTTCATTAACTTCTATTAAACATCTTTATTCAACGTCTCTTGAAAATGCGACTTTGATTACTGTACGCTTTGATGTTGGCGAGGATTTGGAAACAAGTTTGATTAAAGTGCATCATAAAGTTTTAGAGGCGAAACTTTCTCTCCCCACTGAACTACAAAGTTTTAACCCACAAATCAAATCTTATACAATAGATGATGTTCCTTTTTATACTATAACTTTTTATTCTAAAGAATTAAACTCTGGTGAATTACGCGAAAAAATATTTCCGCTTATCAATCAACTTCAGGGGATTACCGGGGTTGCTTCAGCTGATATTATAGGTGGAGAACGCAAAGTTTTAAAAGTAACTCCTGATATTAAAAAAATGAATAGTGCCGGTATATCACTCTTAGAGTTAAAACAATCGGTAGAAAACGCTAATTCACAAATCATCGTTGGGCCCATGAGGGATCGTACGCCAGAACCGATAATGATGGTTGGACCCTTTGCGACTGATGCGGAAGACGTTAAAAAAATTCCGATAGGAAGACGTGGAGGAAAGACTTTACTTCTAGGCGATATTGCAACTATTAATATTGATTATGATTATAAGATTCATCAGCTCTATCATCATGACAAATCAGGACAGTCAACTGCTGTGACTTTGACCCTGAGTAAGAAAAAAGGGGTCAATGCAACAGATCTTGCAGAAGCTGTTAAAAAACATATTGATGATCTTTCAACCCAGTTCGCAAATAATAAAATCAGTTGGGAGGTGACCAGAGACTATGGTTTTACAGCAAAACAAAAAACCAATGAACTCATTGAGCATTTAATTTTGGCTACAATCTCAGTAATGATTTTGATTGCACTTTTTTTAGGCTTTCGAGTTTCATTAGTAGTTGGTATAACCGTTCCAGTTACTTTGGCATTAACTCTTATGGTTTATTATTTGTCGGGATATACCCTTAATCGAGTAACTCTTTTTGCATTAATATTTTCGATTGGGATTTTAGTAGATGATGCTATTGTGGTGGTTGAAAATATTTTCCGCCATCTTTCTTTAGGAAAACATAAAAACGTAGATGAAGCTATCTGTGCGGCTACTGATGAAGTTGGAAACCCCACGATTCTTGCCACTTTTACAGTAATCATGGCAATTATGCCCATGGCTTTTGTTGGAGGATTGATGGGTCCCTATATGCGTCCAATTCCAATTGGTGCATCTATGGCCATGCTTTTTTCTTTGGTAATTGCTTTTATCGTTACTCCCTGGGCTGCCAAAAGGTTGATTAAATTTGATCATTCTAGTCATCAAAAAAAGGTAAGTCTTCTTGACAGAATTTTAACATCTTTCATGAGTTGGGCAATTAAACGAAAACAAAATACTGCGATTATTTTTGTGGCGGTATTTAGTCTACTGCTATTATCAATCGGGCTGATTATTACCAAACAAGTAAAAGTAAAAATGCTACCTTTTGATAACAAATCGGAAATGCAAGTTTTGATTGATTTGCCAGCCGGTAGTACTCTTGAGGAAACTAAAAAAGTTTCTATTGATTTAACTAATTTTCTTTTAAAATATAAAGAAGTAAAAAATATTCAAAGTTATATGGGAACCGCGGCGCCTTTTAATTTTAGTGGTATGGTCAAGCATACTTTTTTAAGACGTCAATCTTTCCGCGCAGATTTGCAAATAAATTTATTTAATAAAGATGAAAGAAAAATTCAAAGTCACGATTTAGTTCGTTTGATGCGAGAAGATGTGACTAAAAATTTTCCATTAGCTGATAATATAAAAATCAAATTTTTGGAAATACCTCCCGGTCCACCAGTACTATCAACAGTTTTAGCAGAAATATATTCTCCCAATAAAGTTATTGAAGAAGAAACGCTACTGAAAATTAAAGAGATATTTAAGAAGACGGAAGGAGTAGTTGAGATTGATACTTCTTATGATGACCTACAACCTAAAAATTCTTATGTCTTTAATCGCGAGCAAGGAAAAGTTTTGGGCGTTCCCGAAGGCTGGGCAAATGCAACATTATGGATGGCAATGGGTGATATAAATATTTTTTCACTTCATCGAGATACCGAAGAAGAAACGGTTTTTATGCGGATGGATTTTCCACAAGATGTAAAAAGAAGTGATGATCAATTACTTTCTCTCCTGGTCCCGTCACTGGAAGGAGACAAAATCTCTCTTAAACATTTGATAGATGTAAAACAAGAGAAAACAAGCAATTCTATCTATCATAAAGATTTGCAAAGAGTTGCGTATGTTATGAGCGAATTATCAGGCAGCGAAGAAAGTCCAATTTATGGAATATGGAAAATAAATAAGGAGCTAGAGAAAGCCTCGATCCCATTTAGCTATTCATCACCTGATAGACATTCATATTCAAAAGGCCCAATGCTTAAGTGGGATGGAGAAATGGAAATTACACTTGAAGTTTTTAAAGACTTAGGTATTTCCTTTGTGATTGCAATAATTTTGATTATGGTTCTTATTATTGCTTGGTATGACTCATTTCTTATCCCGGTAATTATTGTTTTACCTATACCGCTTACATTAATTGGTATAATTCCAGGGCATCTAATTTTTAATTCTTTTTTCACTGCTACTTCCATGATTGGATTTATTGCAGGAGCCGGAATTACGGTTAGAAATTCTATTATTTTAGTTGATTTTATAGAAGAGAGTCGCCGAGAAGGAGTCAACTGTGCTGATGCCGCTATTAATTCAACTATTGTAAGGTTTAGACCGATTCTGTTAACTGCATTGGCCGTAATTGTAGCAGCTTTTGTAATTTTATTTGATCCCATTTTTCAAGGGTTGGCTATAAGCTTAATGACTGGAGCATTGGTGTCTTCATTTCTTTCAATTCCATTAGTACCTATACTTTATTATTGGTTTAAACGATCACATCCGGTGAGGACCAAATAAATGAGACGCTAAGGAATCAAGTGTCTAAGGTAAAAGTAGATCCCCCAAAAGCGGGAAACACTTTATCTGGGAAAATATTTTTGAGAGTAAAAATTTTTTCTATTCCGGTACAATGAGAGGGAGAAAAAAACTGAATATTTTCTCTTTTTATAAAGTTTGCTACGTGATTTATTTGATCTTGGCTTGCTTCATATAGGTGAGTTCCTCCCATGATTCCAAATATGTTTTTATTAAAAGTATTTTTAATATGGGTGGCGATGTTGATCAGTCCTCTATGGGCACAGCCTGTTAGAATAAAAAGCCCCTGCGGTAAATCCATGACAAGATGGAGCTCATCACTAAAGGTATCTGGAGTTATTTTATTAACAATACTCATAATAAAATGATCGGATATTTTCTCAACACAATTAGTTAGAGGTACATTCCCAATCAAGTATAAATCTTCCTTAATTTTTATTAGATCGTTACAAAAAACAAATGGATAATTATTAGATAAAAAAAGCTTTTTGTATTTTAAAAAGGGATTTGAATTTATTTTCTTACCATTTTCAAGTGAAAATCTTTTGGTAAAAATCTCTTGATGTGCAAATATTTTTTTATTTCCAATTGCTTTGAGGATTTTATTTAAGCCACCAGTATGATCATAGTGCCCATGAGAAAGTATAATGGCCTCAATATTTTCAAGAGGTACATTTAAAAATTTGGCGTTTTTGAGTACACAGTCTCCACTTTGTCCGGTATCAAATAATAATTGAGTGCCATTAAAATCAATAAATACACTAAAACCCCATTCAGCGTGTTGAGTTTTATAAGCGTAGTTTTCAGCAAGGATTTGGAATTTGCATGGCATGCTTGTTTTTAGCACATATGGTAATTTAAAAAAATATCAAACTATAAATCATGTAATGGTAACAAAATGACCAGTTTGAAATGCCCCGCAAGCTGCGTTAAGTATCTAAAATTATTTTATAAGAAGCTGGCATGTTTTTTGATCATAAGGTAGCATAAGTGCTTTTAATAGGAACAAAAAGTGAAGAGTTTTTTAAGTTTTATTATCATTTTGCTAGCTTTTAATGTCGAGTCCAAAGAAACATCTAAGCTATCTCTTTTGTATCAGGAACTATATCAATACGCTGTTAGCACAAATGGTCTTCGTTATAATGATAATCAGGCAAAAAAATACGCCAAGGAAGAGATATTTAAAAAAGGGCAGTTTAGTGAAAATAAAAATCTATTTAAACAATTGGAAGAAGCTTACAACTTGGCCAGGTCGAAAAATTATTTTCATTTGAATCACAAACAATCACTGAATTTTGCGCAGAAAATGATCAAGCGTCACGGAAAAATGAAATCAACATCACTTGCTGGGCAATACCGGGAAGTTTACGAGTTTGCTTATTCAACAATAGGTCTTGATTTACTCAAAAATGCTAGCCTTAACTTTGCCAAAGAATTTATGTTGGAAAATCTGCAGCTTAGAAATACCGATTTGATTGATCAATACACCGAAGTTTATGAATTTTTTAAAGGAACAGCAGATCTTAATTTTAATGAATCTAAAAGTAGAAAATTAGCTCAAAGCTTAATTGAAAAGAAAATGATTGTCGGTAACGATTTGAGTCTGTCTAAGCAATTTAAAGCGCTATATAACTTTGCAAATTTGGCTTCTGGCTTGAAACTGTCACATGAGGAGAGCTTGGCGTTTGCTAAAAGAGTGATTATCAACAGAGGCTATTTTAGAAAAGGTAGAGATCTTTATGATCAATTTGATGAAGCATATGATTTAGCTTATTCTAAAAATGGTTTAAATTTATCAAAGAGTGCTAGTAAAAATTGGGCGATTGAGTTTGTTATGATGCATGGTCGTGCAACCAAGAATAACTATCATGAAAAAATAGAAGAGTTTTTTAAATTTGCTTACTCTACTTCGGGACTCGATTTAAGCAGTGTTCAAGCTTTTGATTATGCTAATGATTTTATGGCAAATAGGGGACTCGCCAGCGCCAACTAATCACAACCCCTTAATATTATTAAAAGAATTCATACTTACTTAACTTTTTTGGTCAACAATCCGATAAGCAGGACAAGTGTTTGCGTCGTAAAAACTCTTTCGAGGTTTGTATGAAAAAAATTATTTTAATTATTTTACTATTAAATGCTTATTCGGGATTTGCGAATTCTGAAAGAGATAAAAGTTCAAATACTGAGGCATTAAACACTTTTCAAAAACAACACATTTATGCCTTGAATAAAAGAATTGATGAAATTAAAGACAATGAAATAAGAGAGCAATTGCGCTTAGAAATTGAAAAGACCGCAGATAAAAAAAATTGCTACTGTTTGAATCCTCAGTCTTCTGATTTTGAAGATTGTGTAAAAATTGAAGATCAAAAGGGTATAAGTAGTGAAGATCGGAATGCAAAATTAGTTGAATTTACCGCCAAATGTACACTTGCGCAAAATATTGAAATAGATTTTTCAGATGCCTTATTAAGCGATTTAGGGTTGCCTCCGTACTATTTCGGTTTTCTCCCAGAGGTGGATGACCAAAATAGAAGTGGACTCAAAAGTTCTGAAACAGTTAAGTCTGAAGTTAAAAAAATAAATTCTGATACAGCACCAAAATAAAAAACAAAAAAATACAATTCAAATTATAAGATCAGCAATACTCGCCCATGCCATTACAACATTCGATAAAACGTCTATGCCATGGAGATGGGGTTGATAAATTGGTTTCTGGATGGAATGTGGTAATCATTATTTTGTTAGATTCAAGCCAAGTAGCACTTCCTTCTCTCTCTTTTATAACACTGATATTATCACCGACTTTTGAAATTTTAGGTGCGCGAATATAAGATACTTCGTAATCATCAATTTTTTCCTGGAAACTTTCTAGCTGGCGGCCATAAGCATTGCGGGTAATTTCAAAATCTAAAATGCCAAAGGATTCTTGGGTTGGGTTTTGTACTGATTTGGCTAAAAGGATTGCTCCGGCACAAATTCCCCAAATAGGTTTGGTGTGTAGAAAATCATTTAGGGTCTGGTGAATGTTGACTATGTTTATAAGTTTAAGCATGGTTCCACTTTCTCCACCTGGTATGATCAGTCCATCCAGCTTTTCAAAATTTTGATTGGAGACGACTGGAACGTAGATGGCTCCAAGAGCTTCGATGTGCCGTTTATGCAACTCAAATGCGCCTTGAAGTGCGAGAACACCAATTTGAGTTTTTTTACCTGGCATAGCTTACCAACCGCGATTAGCAAGTCTTTCGTCAAGAGGAATAGATTTTAATTCAATCCCGGGCATTGGTGCAGAAAGCCCCATGGAGGCTTCTAAAATTGCGGTAGGGTTATCATACTGTACGACAGTTTTTACTATAGCTTTAGCAAACGCTGCAGGATTTTGTGATTTAAAAATTCCTGAACCGACGAAAACTGATTCAGCACCCAGTTGCATTACCAACGCAGCATCTGCCGGTGTAGAAATTCCACCGGCGGCAAAACTTGGAACTGGAAGTTTACCAATTTTTCTTACTAGCTGTAGCAACTCGTATGGAGCGCCAAGATTTTTGGCTTCAGTCATCAGTTCCGCATCATCAAGATTCATAACTCTTCTTATCTCCCGGTTGATTAGTCTTAAGTGACGAACAGCCTCAACAATATTTCCAGTACCTGCTTCTCCTTTAGTTCTAATTAAGGCGGCACCTTCTCCAATTCTTCGTAGGGCCTCACCCAAATTAGTGGCCCCACAGACAAAAGGAACTTTAAATGCATGTTTATCAATATGAAAACTTTCGTCTGCTGGTGTGAGGACTTCGCTCTCGTCAATATAATCAACCCCAATAGCTTGTAATATTTGGGCTTCAGCAAAATGCCCAATCCGACATTTTGCCATTACTGGAATGTTAACTTCTTGCATGATGCCATAAATGAGTTCAGGATTTGACATTCGTGCTACTCCTCCATCTCTTCTGATGTCGGATGGAACTCTCTCCAGTGCCATAACTGCAATAGCTCCGGCGTCTTCGGCAATGCGCGCTTGTTCTGGAGTTACCACATCCATAATGACGCCTTTTTTTAGCATTTCTGCAAGCCCGGTTTTTAAATTAATGTGAGTATGCACTAATTCGTTCATATATTAGCTCCTTTTGTCTTTGCACGTAGCTATTCAGCAATTTGTTTTTGGAGTATGCTACAAAACAACTGACAGAAGAAGGGACAGAATAAAAAAAAGTGGTGGGACAGTTCTTCTTAAGGAGAATATCGTGGAAAAGATACCCTATATAAGACTTAATCTTGATACTCAAAATTCTGGTCGTCCTATAAGCGTCGAACAGTTAGTTGTACTTATTAGAAAGCAAATTCTATCCGAGAATCGTTTTAAAGGGTGTCGTCTGCCTCCGGTAAGAGCACTGGCACATCAGCTGGGTCTTTCTAAAAATACTATTCAAATAGCTTATGACGAATTGCGCGCTCAAGGACTTGTCGAAAGCAAGGATCGATCAGGGTTGTTTGTGACCAAGGGAGAAGAACCTCGATCTTTTGATAATCCGATCAATGTTCCTGGACTTGAATTTAAAAAAATTTCATATGATGAGTATGTGAAACCTAAGCTTGATAATGCTATTAATTTAAGTTCTGTTTTTATTGATCCACGAATTTTACCCAAAGATAAATTGACTGCTTGTTTTAGATCAGCACTCAAATCCCCGGGGCTCCCTGAATTTCATGATCTTCAAGGCATGCCGGCCCTTCGAAAAAAGATTGCCCTGCGCTTGAAGAATCGAGGTATTGATGTAGATATGAAACATATCATTTTGACCAGCGGATCTCAACAAGCGCTGGATTTAGTAACACGCGTTTTGGCAACCAAAGTAGCTGGCACGGAGGATCCATCTTATCATCTGGGAAAATATCTATTTGAAATGAACGGAATTAAAACTTTTGGTTTACCTATAGATCCTTTTAATGGGATTGATTATGCTATTTGGCAGAAACGTTTGGCGGAAAATCGTCCAGGTTTGGTCTATCTCACCACCAGTTTTCAAAATCCCAATGGCTATTCTTACTCTAGCTTGGAAATTTCAAGTATTGTTAATTGGGCCAAAGAATTTAATTTTGGAATACTTGAAGATGATTGGGGTGCTGAAATGCTTTCATACTCAGAGTTTAAACCAGGACTGCGGGCCATGGGAGGAAGTAATGTCCTTTACATGAATTCTTTTACTAAAAAAGTTTTTCCCTCTTTGCGTCTTGGTTATATTGCCGCTAACGAAAAAACTATAGGTCCATTAATGATGGCGAAAAGAGTTTCGACGATTGCGGTTCCAGGAATTATAGAGACAGCTTTCTTTGAATTTCTAGATCGTGGGTACTATGACGCTCATTTAAAATACGTACAAAAAGAATTGGATGTTCGTTATCAACATTGTTTAATTTTACTGCGAGAGTTGATGCCGGAAGAAGTAAAATGGACAACGCCAGGAGGTGGCCCTGTGCTTTGGTTAGAGCTTCCTAAGCGTGTTAACCTTGATTTGCTTTTAGCTAATCTTAAAGAGCAAAATGTACATATTGAATTATCTACGAATGCTTTTTTTGGTGAACCGCACTCGCATGGATTTAAAATTGGGTATGCTTTTTTGTCACCAACTGAGATGGAAGTTGCTTTAGAAAAAGCCGCACAAGAGATTAAAAAAAATCTAAATTAAAATTTTAAGATAAACTTACATTTTTAATCTTCACAAATTTCGGTACATTCAAAGCATAAGGACTTCTAAAACCATAACTACTGGTGGCACTGATATTGACAGCTTTACTCGAAAGCCACTCTATATTACTAAAAAGGTTAAAAAAGTTATCAAGTAAGCGGACTTTTTCGAGGTTGTGGGTGACTTTGCCATTTTCAATCAAAAAGGTGCCAAAGCGGCTGGTGCCCGTGATTTCAGCTTTAGTGGTATTAGTAAAATTAAGATAATGGAGAAAATTAATAAAAATCGTGGGAGTTTTACAACTCTTGATCATGGCACTTTGATCGCTTGGTCCAGTTCCTCCTTCCACCATAAGATTATAATCATCCTGACAACAGCTATTCATCTTTTTGTTAAACCGGTCGCAAGTCATTTTATCAGCGTATGTAAGATCCAATAAAACCCCATTTTTAAGCAGATGTCGATCAGTGTGTTTAAATCCATTTTTTCCAAAGGGACGTCTGAAAAGGGGATGAGTACTTGGAGCATCTGCTATGGTGAAATTTTTCCCAAAAAGTTGATCACCCACTTTTCTTTGTTCATTAAGATATGATTGCCCATATTCTTTTGACTCTCCTGAAGAAAGCCACAAAAAGTAAGCACATAATTCACCCATGGCTTCAGCCGTAAAAATTACGTCATATTTTCCTTCACTGAGTTTTTTATAAGGTGTCGTGGTTGTGTACTCATAAAGATTTTCTAGTTCTTGCAAATTTAAGTCGAGATCGTTCATGGTTTCACCAACCATGAGTTTTTGAATTTCTTTCTTGTCATGAGAGTTGATTTGCACCACGATTTCGCCGTTGAAATCTGATCCTTTGTGGTAAAGTGGTTCATTGGTTTTGGTATTGATGACTCCGTAGGAATAACTTCCAGAAGAAAATGAACCAGAGATATGATTGAGTTTATCTTTTTTAATAAATAGCTCATCAGCTTTTTTATAAATATCAACCATGATTTGCGAATCGATGTTTTCAAGATTTGGGTCAAAGCGATCATTTTTCTTATTGGTGCCACAAAGGGGTTTAATGGGGGTTAAAAAAGGAATCTCTGGCATATGATCGATTTTTTTGCTGAGATCATCAATCATTGTCATAGCTTCATTTTTATTAATGGCAGAACCCATAATCATTTTTTTATTTTTATATAGTTCTATGGAATAGAGTTCTCTGGTTTCGGTCACATTGAGAGAAATTTGAGATCTCCCGGCCCTGATCATATTGGAATGATCACTTTTGTAGGAGATTTCTCCATCGAGATGGTGTTTTTTTATTTGGTCATTTAGTTCTACTAAATTTTTTTGTATTAAATCCATATTATTTTCCTATTTGAACATTATTAAAAACGCACACGGGAACATGATGACCAAGTCTCATGGCTTGGTTTGGTTGTCCTTTTCCGCAAGTAAAAAAGACATGCTGTTTGCAAGTAGAGGCATTGCCCACTTTAATGAGGGAATTCCAAAAGGGCATGGAGTCCGCTCGGTAAGTAGCATTTTTAAGGAGAGGTCCTTTTTTACCATTTTTGATTTTCCAGGCAACTTCAGTGGCAAAATGGAAGTTTTCTCGGTTGGAACCAATGGACCATGATTTTGCAGAGTCAACTATAATACCATTTTCTATAGAAGAAATGAGATCTTCCAGATTACCATCACTGCCGGCATCAATGTTTATATTGGTCATACGATCTATGGGCATGCGGTTATAACTTTCGGATCTTGAGCATCCCCCAGATTTCTTGAAAATTTCTTTACCGTGCAGTTGATTAGCTTCGGCTACCATTTGCCTAGAGGTTATGGCACCCACTAAAATTCCTTGTTCAATCAAAGTAGTATTTTGGGCTTCAACTCCATCATCATCAAAACCAGTGGAACCTGGAGAGTTAGCGCTGGTAGCGTCCGCTCTGGCGGTCAGCTTTTTGGATCCAAATTGTTTTTTCCCAAAGTCGTTAAGTGTAACATGGCTTCCACCTGCGTAGCTTAGTTCGTATCCCAGTATTCGATCAAGTTCCAAAGCATGACCGATGGTTTCATGTGTTTGTAACGCCATCATTTCAGGCAGAATAAGAAGATCACACACTTCTGCTTTGGCTTCATCTGCAACCATAAGTTGAAGTAGTTGTGATTTAAGAGTTTCGGTTTGCCCGCAAAATTCGTCTGATAGGATACTTTCAAATCCGGTGGTGCCATTGGGATCATGGGGAAGAGTATAGTGTCGGCGTTGAATCTGAGAGTCTTTATCTTTTGCATTTAGAAAAAGGGAACCATTTACTTCTAAAAGGTTTTTTTCAATTTCAGAGCCTTCGCTATCCAGGAAAAGAATCTTTCGATTATAAAAGGCAGAACTTACATGCCATATATCAAAGCTTGGATGAGAAAGACTTTTAGATATTTTTATAAGCTCATCAATTTTTTCATCAAGGCTTATCTCAAAAGGATTTATTTTTCTTGGTGTTGTATAAGTGGCTTTATGAATATTTTTGGGGGCGAGAGTGATTTTGTTTTTTATAAAGGTCGAGCTGGCTTTGGCATTTGAAAGAGCTTTGTTTGCCATCTGATCGAGCAGGTCAAATTTTTCACTAGATGCAAATCCCCAAGCTCCGTTGTAAAGCACCCTAATTCCAAAACCAACTTTATTTTGACATGAATAATTATCAAGAGTGTCCTTCATTACTGATATGTATTCAGTTTGATCAATAAGATGTAGTCGAATGTCCGCATAGGTCGCACCGCTATTCATGATACGGTTGATCATTTGCTGAGCTTTGTTTTTCATAATCTTTCCTTGGAGACTTTTTTAAAAATCTACTAATCTTCCAGATAACTGACAACTGATTTTTTCTTACATGCCCTACCACTTGAAATGCAGCTAAATCCTGTGTATTCTCAAGAGTCTTGATCTGGAGAATTTTTTATTAAGAGGTCCGTGATATGAAACTAGCTATTGTTACAAGGATTATGTCAGTTATTGCATCGATAATTGTGATTGGTCTATTAGTGTTTGCCTCTTTAAAAATTATGGATATGGCCGGTCTACGCAATACAAGGATGGATACTATAAGGGAGCATTCTGTCCAATACGATAAAATTCCCAGATTAAATGAGGAGACAGCCGAAAAGATAAGAAAAGCTAATAGGGATAATCAAAGAGCTTTTGCTTGGCTGGGTGGTGTTTTAATTATTATAATGGGTTCTTTTATTATCTACGTTAAAGTAACCTCTAAGAAAAACAAATAGCTAGGATATTTCTTAACTATTTGAATTACTTAAATCCAACTAAAAAATAAAATTGGGAGTGATAAACTGGATGCGAATTTTCTTGCTAACATTATTGCAGGGTATTACCATGTTTTATTTATAGAAATGTTAGGATTCTGTTAAATATGGCCTACTATTTTGATAATAACTATGATGGATTCGTAACTAAGGAACTTCTGGAAGAACTCGACGAGTTATGGCTTATTAAAAAATCTCTTCTTTTTCAAAAGTTCGAATGTTTCCATGAAAAACACGACAATACGAATTTTGAGACCGTCGTTGCTTACAATCGCCAAGATAGAATAAAAAGTAGCAAGCAAAAATATACTATTGATGGATATTTTTTTATTCCTCAATCAATGGACATTCAGGCCAAGGATTACCGAGCTAAAAGTTTTTTTTCATCGCTTACTAATCATATTAGGTTAAAAAGTCCTGATTTCCTTCCCAGCAGTTTTTTGGATTTGAAAAAAAGCGATCTTCCTCTGGGTGCCTTGATTAAAATAAAAAAGCAAATGCTAGAAAATCCTCAATTAAATTTAGAGGAAGAAGTTTTAGAAAAAACCAAATTGGCTGCTAGTTATATAAAACACGCCTTGAAATATTTAAATATCCAAGACCACTTTTCCGCGGGTTACAATATTACCAGGCATTATGAGCTGGAAGCAGAATTGACCGGAACTTTAATGAGGTTATTTCGCAGTGTAGTTCGAGAATATAACGAAATTTTTATGCATAAAATTCCCCAAACCGTAAAAAGTATGAATCTTATTGAGGAGTTTTTAAGTTATCACTTGGAAGAAAAATGGATAAAAATCCTAAAATATAGTAACCGAAAAAAACTTGATAAACTCTCAGAGATAGTTCAAAAACTTTTAAACGAGGAAGCGAGTTGTCGGAAAAATTTTTCTTATATCAAAATTGACGGATTGGATGCCAAGGAAGACGAGTTAAGGGATTACGATTCTATAGAGCGAGATAAGGAATCATTTATTTATCGATTGGGTATTTTGAAAAAGTTTATTCAAGAACAACTTTATTTGAACGTGAAATACAAGGCCATGAACCAGTATATGATTCATTCTGTTGCGATGTTTGCAGCTCTTCTTGCCGCTTTTTTTGCTTATGGAATGGAACTTTGTCAAAGAAATATTTGGGGGTTTGATTGGTCATATAATGCAGGATTTATAATTGCGATTAGTTCGTTTTCATATGTAATAAAAGATCGCATAAAGGATCTTTTTAAGGTTTTACTTATTGGGAAAATTGGCAACAATTATGATATCAAGCACGACATCTCCCTTCCAGGAAAACATAAACTGATTTTTGCTACTACAAGAGAAAAAGTAAGATTGACGGATAAATCTAGAAAAAATTTACCGGAAGGGGTTTATAATTTAAGAGACGATGGACATATTTTCACTCATGAAAGAATTAAAAGAGAAACGGTGATCCACTATAGCAAGGAAATTGTCATAGATTGGAGTCTTCTTGAGTCAAATCTTGCGCCTATGCTAAATGAAATTAAAGAAATATATCGTTTCAATTTTAAAGATTTTTTAGTGTACATGGACGATCCTAATAGAAAAATTAGAATTTATAATCCTGAAAAAAAGCAAATTCAAAAGCTCATACTGCCCAAAGTCTATCATATCAATGTGGTCTTCCAAATTTCGCCTTGGCTTAGTAAAAAAGAAATAGACCAAGAAAATATTGAAACCTTCAGAGTTCGGTTGGTGGTGGATAAAAATGGTATAAAAAGAGTGGAAAATGTAGATAAAAAACTAAGATCAGTTCATTCGACTTCGAAAGCGGACGCTTTAAACAGTTTAAAAGATGATTTGATTTTGTCAGCCAAGACATTTTCATCAATGGAACCATCAGTGGCGCAATTACAAGGCTAATTAAATCATAAAAAGGGCATTACGATAGTAATGCAATCGTCGAACCATACTTTATATTTGGATTTATTATTGGTCTGTATGACCAAAACTAAACTTGAGGTTGGGTATTTGTTCCAACCAAAAATGATAGGCAGATAAGTTGGCTGCATAAGCATAGATATCAAGATAAAAGGAAAGATTTGAAAATTGTTCATTTAAGATTTTTGCTAATTTAAGGTGGGATATATTGTTTAGACCAATTCTAACTTTCTCCAAATTCGAAGATGATGAATCGTTTAGCTTATTTAAAAACTTGATCAGCTGGTTACGGTAAAATATTTCATCAAATTGGATTGGCATTAAGGGAAGATAAACAAAATCCTCAACCTTTAAATTATTCAGAAGGTTTTGATTGAAAAAGGTGTCGAAATGATCGAGGTAATTATTAAGAATTTTAGTTGAAACAAATGGCCAGTCTTGTGTAAAGGGAAGCGGCCGATTCGAGGTAAAAATGGTCGGTTTTACTTGCAACAAACTGTGGGACAATTGTTTTGAAATATCATTAAGATGATTGAGTAAATGTTCTTGATGGAGTGAATTGAGCTGTTGGTAAAAATCATTTTTAATTTTTTTCAAAGAAGAAAGAGGTAGGAATATTTGATCATCTGACCAAGGCGTCTTATTAATAACAAAAACACTGGTCACTTTGAACAAGGAATCTTTAGGTTGATTGAACATTTCTAAAATAACGTTTTGAATTGGTTGTTTGTTCTTAGCTAGATCAGATTTTAATTCATATGCAAAGGTGGTAGCATTGGGAATTTTATTATTTTCTTTTAATTGAAGTAATATTTGGTTTGGATGAATAGTGATCATAATTTCTAGCGGCAGATGCACCAGGGGATAATTTTTGTAATCTAGGTGGGGATATTTATCAACCTGGCTACTACTTTGAGTCACATAAACAGATTGGTCTTTTAAATTGTGAGATTTGGTGTCTTGAGAAATATCTCCGTTGATTTTGATGGTTGCGAGGGTCTTGGTGACATTTATTTTTAAATTGAAGGCATTAAAACGCCATTTTTTAGCGTGAGAGATAATTAATAAGGTGTCGTTTGGATGAATTTGATAGGGAGACTTTGGATCAAGCTCTATTTTAATTTCGTTGTGTGAATAATTGATATCCTTTATTTTGCCTACCATAACTCCCATATGACCTGCATAGTTTGGGTTGATCAAATCTTTCCCAGATCCATTATGGAAATATCCTTTGGTTTGTTTGCGGGAAAAAGATATTTGAGATTGTAGTTTGGCCTGATTATCTATTTTTGTTTGTCCGTTGCAGCTATCTAAAATTGAGCGATAATATTTTATAGTAGGTACTACGTAGGAGGAATCTTTCATTCGTCCTTCAACTTTTATTGAATTGATACCAATTTCCTTTAATCGAAGAATATCTTCCTTTAGTGCTAAATCGTTACATGAAAAAAGATATTTCTTAGAATGATCTTTAGTTTCAAAAAAATTTCTACAGATTTGGGCACATTCACCACGATTAGCAGATCTTCCAAGTTCCAACCCCGACCATAGACACATGCCGGAAAAGCTGTAGCATAAGGCTCCATGGATGAAAACTTCGAGCTCCATGGCGGGATTTTGTTCACGCAGATATTTTATATATTTAAATGGTAGCTCTCTGGAGAGCACCACTCGAGAGAGACCCAGGTCTTGCGCTATTTTTACACCCTGATTATTATGGATTGCCATTTGAGTAGAGGCGTGGATTCTTATTTGGGGGAAATGTTTTTTGATAATATTTAAAAGACCTGTGTCTTGGATGATGACCCCATCAATTCCGATAAGTTGAAGCTTTTGGAGCGTACTTAGCATCTCTTCAATTTCTTGATTATATATTAGGGTGTTCAGGGTGCAAAAAATTTTTTTTTCATTTTTTAAGGCAAATTCTTTAATTCGTCTTAGGTCATCAAAAGAAAAATTTCCGGCAAATTTTCTAGCAGAAAAATTTTGAAGCCCTAGGTATAGCGCATCGGCACCTGCTTTAAGAGCATAGATACCAATTTCAAGATTACCAGCTGGTGCAAGAAGTTCCATAGGGAGGCATCATACTCTGTTTTTTCCTAGAATTAAAATCCTAGTTAAAAAACTGGGTAAATAATATAAGCAATTTCTTTTGGTATTTAGGCGATTTTAATGACTTTAATGTTAAATGAGAGAGTATGACCAGCCAAAATGTGGTTACCATCAAGTACGGCCAAATCGTTCTTTTTTTGGATCTCTTTTATACTCCAAATGATCTCATTGCCTTTATCGTCCTGGCTTTTGAGTTGCATACCCTTAGTTGCTTCAGCGGGAAGTTGATTTAGCGGAACATTTAAAAAAAGTGAGTCGTTATACTCACCAAAAGCTTCCTTAGGTGGAAGCGTGAATTTTTTTTCTTCGTCAAGGATCATGCCAATGACAGCTTCGTTAAAACCTTTAATGACCGAGTAATTACCTACTACAAAAACAATCGGCTCATCTACTTTGGTGTCTAAAAATACCATTCCATTTTCCAGTTGACCTACGCATTCTATTGTTACGTTGTTTCCGGTTTGAACTTTATTATCCATCAGGTACCACCACTAATTACTTATTGTTTTTAAATGAGGAAAAAATACTCCACTGTTTCCCGTGAGCAAAACGTTTATTAGCATAAAATTCAGGAAACTTTGACCTGATAATTGTTTGTACACTATCACCTTTCGCCACTATGAAAAAACGTTCTGTGGGAATTAAAACAGATAATTTTTTTAAAATAATTTCCAAATCCTCTGGGAAGCTAAAGTCGTAGATACAATAAATTGATGCTGAAGGAATAACAAACGATTCATCAAGAATGTTTTGTTTGATAATCTCGCAATTATCAAGACCAAACAGTTCAAACATCCTTCTGGCTTCTTTAATGCGTATATCTACAATTTCATACCCAATAAATGAGGCTTGAGGGTAAAGAGCATTCATCACTATTCCCACTCGTCCATAACCAGCCCCGAAATCAACTATTTTTTGAGGTTTGAATTTTTGAAGCAGTGATAAAAAATGATAAATTTCACTATAGGGTGTTTGCAGCACTTGGGGATGCAAACCTATCCAAGCTTGGGTATTCTCAAAATGTTTTTTGTTATTGGAGACATCCGTTTTTTTATAATAGGCGCGATATCTTTGTAAGAGTTTTTGCTCAAGTTTGGGAATGTCAAATCCTAAGAGTCGATCTAATTTTTTTGAATAATGCCGAGGGCATTTTCCTACTTCGGGTAAAAAAATGCCAGGATCTCTTATAAAATCTCTTGGATTAGAAAAATTTATTAAATTGTCCTGGCTAGACAGCGGTATTACCAGCGACCGTTGCTTTTGGTATCTTTTTTATCTTGAGCGATATTTACTCTAAGTGGTCGACCGTCGAGTTCTTTGCCGTCAAGATTAGTGATACAATTTTGAGCGTCTTCATCGCTTTCCATTTCAACAAAAGCAAAACCTTTAGTTCGCCCTGTTTCGCGATCAGTGATGATTTTGACTGACTTAACTTTTCCAAAACTTGAAAAAGTTTGTTCTAGACTGCTTTCATTGACTTGGTAAGAAACGTTTCCAACATATAACTTGTTGTTCATAATATTCTCCTTGTATTGTGTGAGCGTCGTTATGACCTGACTCCTGTAATTTTTATTCAAAAGAGTCAAACAGAACTAATGATTTGAGTGATTCTTAAGTAATTTGCTTCCTTTTACATGCATTGGAAGGGTGTGTAAAGAAAAATGATTTTATTTGTTTCATGAAAATGCTTTGCATTCAATTAAACATTCGTAATGTTTGGTGAAAGGAAACATATCAAATATGGCCATTCTCGAAGGAGCGAATTTATATTTTAAAATTTCAAAATCTCTAACCAATGATTCAGCATTACAACTCGAGTAATAAAGGAGAGTTATCTCTTTTTTAGCAGTAATCATTCTGGCTAAATCTTCGCCGAGGCCTTTTCTTGGTGGGTTAACGATGAGAGTATCAAAATGGTTAGTAGTATGATGGAAATAAGCAGCGGCATCCTTATTGATAAAATCGATATTCTTAAACTTATTTAGTGATTTTGATTTGTTAGCACAATCAATAGCTTCAGAGTTGATTTCTACTCCGCAAATTGAATTGAGATGTTTGGCTGCAAAAAACGAAAAGCAACCCGTACCACAGTATAAATCCAGTGCATTCTGGACATTAGTTTCGCTTAGCCATTTTTGGAAAGTGAGATATAGAGAAGTTGCTACAGATGGGTTCGTTTGAAAAAAGCATTTAGGGCCTAGATAAATTTGATATTCATCTAAAGTTTCTTTTATCTCAGTTTGAGAGGTTAATATAATTTCTTCCGCGCCTTCCACAATAGCATGTGGAATTGGTTGGATATTGACGGAAATTACTTTTACGGTGGGAAAATTTAAAATCAAGCTCGGAACCATTTTTTTTAGATTTTCAATTTTTCGTTTTGATTTAAGCACAAAGCGGAGCATATGTTCTTGAGAATTGGATGTGCCAATAATAATTATATACTTAAGTTCCCCTGACCTAGTTTGGATATCGTAAATAGGAATATCTAGTTGGCTAATTATGTTTTTTAAATGAGGGATTAATTCTTTAATTCCATCCAGGTAAAGTGGACATTGACTTATGTCTTTTTGCACTAAATCGCTGGTGGTGATACCCAACCCAGGGTTTTGAATACTCCCAAACACGGCCAATTTGGCCTTGTTTCGAAAACCTGCTTGACTTTTATTTGAAAATTGGGGGAGTGGAAAAATTGGTGAGATATTTGAAAATGTTTTTTGCACTAATTCACTTTTTTTTTCTATATGTGTGGCTTCTTCTGAAAAGTTGCATGAGGAACAAATTTGATTTTTATAATATTGACATGACCTTATCATGCTCTAGTCATTACCAGATTTTGGAAAAAATGGCTAACTCCTTGTAAAAATTAAATTATAAATGCTGTAATGATTACTTATTATTTTAATTAGTTAAAAGGAAAATGGATTTTAATGATATAGAAGAAGTCTTATGAACAAGGTAATTCTTCTTTTATGCTGCTTTTTTCTCTCTTCACGCTTAGTTTTTGCTGAAGGGGTAGAGGAATCATTTTATTGCGATAAAAATGACCAATATATCTATAAAAATATCAGTTGTTGCCTAACTAGAGTTTCAAAAGATAAATGTGAGGAACTGATTGACCGGAATTTAAGACCCAGTACTATAATTCAAGTTGAGTCCACGTTAAATGCTATTCGCGGTGGCTCGTGGCCGTGGGGTGGATATCCCAATTGTTTTTGGAATGCGATTGCATATAACGACCAGAACTTAGCCAATAATCCTATACCCCTGGAAGTGCAGCAATTTAAATACTACTTGGAAAAAGATTATTCGCTTATTAGTAAAGATGAATTGGTAGCAGGTAATCTGGTAGTCTTTGATGAAAACTATCTCTATTGGGAACTTAATATGAATATGCAAAGAGATTGGTATAGCATCCAAGAATTGCCAAATCATGCAGGAATTTATCTTGAAGATGATTATGTTTTTCAAAAGGAGAGCGTGCTCAATGAGGTATTTTCCATTGAGCGGATGGATTTTATCTTATCCCAGATAAACATTTGGATAAAAAAAATTAAACACACCAAAGATCAATACGCTACCACTAGGTTCTATCGGCGCAATTTTTAGTACTTATATAAATATGGTTCAATAAGACTAATTGGCTCAATTCCTTCATCGTTAAGATAAATTTGGAAAGGTGGACCTTCTTTGGTCTTTGATTTAAAGAAACCGCTGGTAAAAATACCATTGTCTCCAAAAAGTATTTTGTAGTCGTTTGGTCCTTGAACGTATTTATTAAGTGTTATCAAAACGTCTCTTACATATTCCGGTGAAATTTTGCCATTATTTTGATCGTAATTAGCATATAATTTGTCGAGCACTTTTTTGAGTGCTGAATAACAAGATCGTGCTACTGGCTCCATGTTATCAAGATCAGCAATACGGCAAATCTGTGCTAATTCACTACTATAATTTCCAGCTAAATTGATTATATAATCAAGTCCGGTATTGGTTACGCTGTTATTGAACATTACTTCAAAGGGAGCAATGAGTTGTCCTGACTCAATATTGCTAACTATTTCCAATCCTTCTTTTTGATAATTATTCAATATTTGAATTATTAGCCGTTGATATTTATTTGAAGTAAAGGAGTTCTTCTTAACTTTAACATTAATCGATGCCCTGGCCAGTATTTGGGGGGTGGGGTCGCTTTCATCAATTGGAATAAGGATTGGATTTTTCTTTTCATCTGTGGCAAATTCAACTTTGGTTTCCTGGTTTTTAAAAGCATCAAATTTAATTTTATTACTTCCAAAATTAATCATACTTAATGGAGTACGAGAAAAACTGGTGGATGCGTTTACTTTTCGGGTAAAATACTTTTGATCTTCGCCAATATTATTTAAATCAAAATATTGCGCTTCTGATAAACCGCTTTTTCCCCACATTAAGAATAACCAACGTCCTTTTTCCTGAATCAGGGATGCTTCTTCCTCTGACTTTTGATAATTAGTAATTAAATTTTCTGATGCACCTTTGAATTTAATCAAATCATTCACTTCAAAAACAAGGTTTTCATGATTATCAATGGCATCAATTGCTTCTTGGTCAAATTCAAAAACTCTTGCAGTTTCGTTTACGCTAATGTGCGAATAATTTAAATTGATCAAGGTAAGATAGACTAAATTAATAAAGTCATTTCCAACTGAAATATCTGCGGAAGTATTTTTAGTTTTACTTCTGACGTAAGTCAAATACATTTGAGTATCAATATTATTATTGGTGGGTTTTTGAATAATGACTTCATTAAGATGCGTAAATGCAATGCTGGCTTTGTTAATTATTTCTATAAAATAGGGTGATTCGTAAGTGAAATTCGCAGAGAGACCTGTTCCAATGGAATCCGCTTTACTTATAAGTTCGCCAGGTAAAATGCTGGTATAGTTTGCATTTATGAATTTTTTATAACTGTGAGTTATATATCTATAATTGGATAGAAGAGCTTGCTTATAGGTAGCAGCACGATGTTGATATTTATATACACGCCTATAGTAGAGATTGGCGAAGAGTCCAATGTTGTCTTCGTCAATGTTAGTGACTGTTCCTTCTTGGGCCAGCTCGGTTATTAATTCTGCTCCATTAATTTTTACACCGATGGTATCTTCAACAATCCAGCCGCCAGTTGCAGATAGGTCTGGATAAAGCTCTCTTTCCACTTTAACTTTTATAAACCCAAGGCTGATAGAAAAATCAAAACCAATTTGATTTTTGGCACCTAGCTCGAATAAATAATCCCAGCTTAGAATTTCGGCAACTTTGGATTCGAATTTTTCCTGGCAAATTTTTTCAAAATCATCGGTTAATGCTTCCTCAATTTTATCGAAGTGCCCACTTCTTTGATTCTGGTTGTTTAAATTGACTTTAAAATATTTAAAGCTTGGCTCACTGGCCGCTAGATTAAAACTCAAGCAAACACAAATTAGCGAAAATAGTACTTTCATGAAAACTCCTCAAATGGTGTAAATGTTTCTCGGAGTTTTCCAAAGGGGACTGAAGATATTAATTGATATTTCTGATTGATCTATATCAGTATAATTGATTAACCAGCTTTATAAAATTAGGAGGGATATGGTCAGGTATTTATCTTACTTATTAGAAAAGCTATCTGCCAAAAACTCAGTCAATCTTTGCCAAGAATTTTTATCAGCATCTTCACGGTAATTCGGGTTTCCCCATACCGTAAAAGCATGCGGGGCTTTACCATAACTTATCATTTCGTGGGTTATGCCATATTTTTCAAGTTCTTTGGCCAAGCTGGCAAACTCATCCATTGTGATCGCCGTATCAGCTGTACCGTGCAAAACTAAGTATTTTCCCTTTGCTAATGAATAATCTTGTCCTTTCGGGGTGGCAAGACCTCCATGGAAGGTGACAAAACCTTTCAGATTTGCGCCTGATCTAGCAAACTCAAGTACTGCTGCTCCTCCAAAGCAATACCCAACCATAACAGTGTTGGCCACATTAAGTCCTTTAGCTTTTGCCGCATCTAGACCGTGACTTATCAGTTTGCGCATTTTTACCCTGTCCTTATAAAGTTCCTCGGTTCTTTTACGCTTATCTTCTGTAGTAGTTGGCTGCACACCTGCTCCAAAGAGATCAACGGCAAATACGCTGTATCCGAGATCGGCAAGCATTTGGGCCCGTTTTTTTTCATACTCCGTAACACCATCCCAGTCATGAATAATTACTACCGATGGAGCATTTGCCTTAGAGGGGATCCAATACCCTTCGTATGTTTTACCATCAACAGAATAGGATAAGTTTTCTCCGGCTATTACTAACACTGGGAGCAAGGTATTTAAGAGTAGTGATAAAAAGTAGTGCATAATTGAACCCCTGAATTTTATCTTTACTTTAGGTGCAGTAAATCGGTCTTAAATTACATTAACTGGCGGACAATAATGGAGATAAACTTTTTTAAATAATGATTTTAAAAAGTTCAATTTTTGACGTATTTGCGATTACAGCTTGAACCTTTTCAAGGAGAAGGGGAGAAGGAGTTTTTGGATAGTTCCCAGGCAAAGGCCATTATCTGTTAATGAAGAGATATTTATTTTAATCGAACTTTTATTAGTTTGTAGCTCGAGGATGTTTCATTAAATATCTTTCAATAATATTGGGTAATGAGATAGTGAAATCTGAAATATTGAAATAATCATCAAGCATCTTATTTCCATTTTTTTGAAGTTGGTAATTAGGCAAAAAGTTTTGTAAGTATTGCTGACAAATTAAATCTACCAGTCTTTCTTTTTCCCAGTGATTTAGAGCGTACTTTTGAATGATACTTTCTTCGATGCCGATATGAACAATTTCATGAAGGACAGTTCCAACTGGATCTAATTCTGCAAATGAATCATCTGTATTAACTTGCATAAAAATTGTTCCGTTTTCATAAGAATAAAATCCTCCAGGTCCATATTGTGTAAGTCGAATTTGATAGGTAGCAAATGTTTTGAAACACCATTTTTTTTTCAATAAGGTTAAATAATTGATCGCTTTGACAATTATATCTAGGTTTGATGAAAGGAGCTGGTATCCATTTTGATAGCTATCTTTGTTGTAAATGTCTTGTTTAAATATAGTAAATAACGATTTAAAGTTTATTGTTTTGATTAACTCTGGATTGTCCCAATATTTCTGGAAGTGTGGACTTTGAGGTAATTTAATTTGATAGCCTTGCTCTTGATACCAAGGGATTGTATTTATTTCTTCTTGGAGAATCTCAAATTCATCATCTACGGTAGGTATTATAATTTTTATTTTGTTTTGCATGAGCAAGAAAGATTATCAAATAGAGGTTTAAATGTAAAAAATAACTATTGCAGCTTGATTTTGTAAGATTATTAAATTGGTTAAAACATTTTTTTAAAATCAGTAGATTATATTACTTTAAAAACTGATTACGCCGGTTTTTTATCATTATTTTTTCTAATGAGAGGGTGTAAGCACTTTGTTTAGTGAATGTTAGCGATGTTTTGTGATTTCAAAATGTAGCATTATGTATTTCGGAGTTGACTCCGAAATACATGGAAGCATACTCAAAAATTTATTATAACAGGGTCAGTTAGGTTGGATATATTTAGAAAGGGTGGTGATTCCATGCTTGGTCGTTACCACTATTATCGTATTCATCCATTTTCTTTGCCGGAGCTGGGGAATAATGCGAAAAATTTAAAATTTTTATTTCAGTTTGGCGGTTTTCCTGAATTGTTAATAGTGTAAGACGAAAATGAGCATTGTCGTTGGAATTTGCAAAGAGTTTTCAAGCTTGTGAGAGTGGATCTTCGGGATCTTGAGAATGTTAGTGATTTGGATAAGGTTGAGCTAAGGTGAAGGACGTTATTCTCAAGCAATATAATACAATAAGGATAGCCTGTTATCTCGGTAAGACGAGACCGCCATTATGAAGATATAGAGTTTGAGAAAAATTGTTATTTTGAATTATTGTGCAAATTCTTTTTGCAAGTTTGGAATTGAGGATATTCTTTAATTCATTGGCGGGTACAAACCTGTAATCGATAATTTCATTATTATCGATAATAATTTGTCCAATCAATTTATCGGTTAATGGTTTAGATAAAAATGTAAATTGAAGATTTTCTCCATGTTCATGATTTTCGTGTTCAGTATAATCAATGCCGAGTAAATTAGTAATTTCTAAATCTAGTCCAATTTCTTCTTTGGCCTCTCTGATGGCACAATCTAGGGGAGATTCGTTGTGCTCAATTATTCCGCCTGGTACTGACCACATTTCTTTGTATCCAGGTTTTACTACCAGAAACTTATTTTCGTAAGGTACCAATATACCAGTAGCCATTCTTTTTTTCGGTAAGTTGTTATAAAAATCTTTTTTCATGGCTATTCAACTTCATAAATATTGACTCTAATTATTTATCTAGTTTTGAAGATAATATCTTTAGTCAGGGATTAATGTCCATAAAATATGAGGTTTCTACATGAGTTGTAATAGTATTTATTCCCGCACTATCAAATATACATTTTTATATATTGTTTTAAAAAATTGGGATACAATTTATTTTTAAGCTGTTTTAGTTTGAATTTTAATAATTAATTTAGAAAAAACAAACCAAAAATTCGGAGTAATTATGAAAACTGTTATTCTTTTTGTAACAATGCTACTAGCAATTGACCTGTTTGCTCTAACTACTGATGAAATAATGAAAGAATTATCAGCATACCCACCACCAACAGGAATTGAAAAGTTTAGTGTGCTTGAAACTACAACAAGTTTTGAAATCAATGGTGAAGCTACTTCTTTCGAAACTATATTACAATTTATGAAAAATCTAAATTCATCACCGCGAATAAAAGTTAATTTCGTCCTCGATAACGCAAGAGTTATAACTGTAAATGATCCCCAATCTAAAAAAATTATTGAAAAATTTGTTATTGTTACAAAAAAATAAGTAAAAAATTACGCGGATATGTTTAGAAGTATCGATCAGTTATTAGAAGATGTGATTAATTGATTGCTTACGAAGAGATCATCTTTGTGATATTATTATTTCAATGATTGAGAATGACAAACAAAAGAAAATTGTCGAAAAAACCCTGTCAGTTATTGCTGAAATTGAGGATGTATTGGTTCATTGCAATACCTATGAAACTATATTGCCTGCTGAGAATATTCAGGCTCGCGAGATAATATCAGTATTAAAAAATAAAATATGTAATCTTGGCAGTGAGGCAAATGATCTTTTGAGTTACATTGATGTAAAGGATCAAGAAAACCCACTTACGCAAAGGGAAAAACAAATTTTAGAGATGGTATCTGAGGGAATGTATAATAAGGAGATTGCGTATCAATTAAATATCAGCGAGAAGACTGTTCAGTTTCATTTAAAATCAGTTTTTAGTAAGTTGAAGGCTAATTCCAGAACCGAAGCCTCTACAAAAGCCGCCAAGAAAGGTTGGATAAACATTTAAAATTGTGTATTCCCTAGGGTAATTCCTAGTCATTGTTAATCATAAGTGGTTATGAAAATTACTATTTACGTCCGATAATAAGCTAAAGGGAGGTGATTATGAACCAAAGTATAGTTGAAGCTCTGGGACCACTTGGAGAAATATATAAAATTGAGGGTGTAACAGAAATAATGGTAGATGCAAAAGATGATATCTACTACGAAGC
>Ga0208958_1000791_pt1 | contig 36033 bp, 49 predicted proteins | sample RifOxyB1_FD_184032 | JGI IMG/M metagenome (GOLD analysis project Ga0208958, IMG submission 184032) | Soil microbial communities from Rifle, Colorado - Rifle Oxygen_injection B1 (SPAdes) | ecosystem: Environmental > Terrestrial > Deep subsurface > Rock core/Sediment | place: Rifle, Colorado...
AAATCTAGCCGGTGTCTATTCCGACGAGGTGTACAAAGAACAAAATGCTGTGATTGAGGATCGGATGACAAAGGCTCAAGTTGTCAAAGACGACGCCACGATTGATAAATACAATATATATGATGTGACCACTTTTATACGGACACTACTTGCCGATTTGGGGGAAACGTACAAAAGATCAAACTTAAGTCAGATAAAAGTACTCTTGGGTTCAATATTCCCGTCCGGACTGGCTTGGAGCCAAAATGGTACATTGAACCACCAAATTAGCCCGATTTATCAATCTATTTGCACCTTTAACAACGGTGCCATCTCTTCTTGTGCGGACGAGAGGACTCGAACCTCCACGCCCAAATGGGCATAGCTCCTCAAGCTATCCTGTATGCCAGTTCCAGCACGTCCGCTTATACTCCTGCTATTATACCTAATGCTTTCCTTATTTTAAACTTTTTCCTTTTCATACAAATTAAATTTTTTCTATAGTAAATTATTTTCATTAGATTAATAGAAGCTCTTTTCGAAAAAACTAACACATAAACACTTCTATTACGCTTAATTTTTCCATCCAGTTTATAAAGAGTCAGAATAGTCTCTCTCAACCAAATTATATGTTTTTTGCTTCCGGAAGCAAAAACTGTATAAAACATAAAGCTATTCTTCCACCGTTTATCCCAATACGAGTACGTATATCCATCACCATCAAGATGGCCTCTTAAGAAATCTCTTATATAAACTTCTGGTATCGTAAGAATTCCTAAATTCTTAGACTTATTCGGGAAAAGTCCCACTGAATTTAAAAACTTATAAAGTTCAACGTTACCAAATTGAACATAATAATATTTACCATTATTTTTAAATGAACTATTTTTAACGCCTATTTTATTCTTGAGCATCAAAATTTTTATTACATTTTCAACTTGTTCCAAATCCTTGGAAACAATACTCATATGTCTCCCGTCCTTAGAAAGATTGCCGTCTGTGGTTATTAAACCAACTAGATAAGCCAAATTGTTAGTCCATTTCATTTATGTGAATTCTCAGGCTAAAGCGTATGCCAAAATTTAATTTAAAAAAGTGCCAAGGGCGGGAGTTGAACCCGCACGCTCTTTCGAGCACACGCTCCTGAAGCGTGCCTGTCTGCCAATTCCAGCACCTCGGCCTGCTTGCAATTATATCAAAACTGTCTCAAACTTGACACACTGTGTCTATTTATGGCATCCTGACAAGTGATGGAAAGTACGGATTTTAGCCGGGATGAGAATATTGGATTTTGGAAAAATTTAATCCTGGTTACCGCCTTTTTTGTTGTTACTCCGTTGACTCTGGGAATAAGCCTTTATTCTCTTTTTTCTTTCAAAACTAATACTACCGCCAGGGAAGTTCTTAGTACTGCCAATCTTATCGTCTCCCCGCAATCGGGTATAAAAGTGTACGCATCTCTACCCACAAAGTTTCCCACAGTCTCCGAGCAAATATCCTCTTCTGATGCCAGGTCCGAGATATTAAGACAATATATGGAAAACTACGGTTCACCGCTTGCTCCTTATTCGGAATTGATTGTTCAAACAGCCGACAAGTATTCTCTGGATTTTCGGCTGATTACCGCCATTGCCCAACAGGAATCCAATATCTGTAAGATAATCCCGCCGGGTTCTTACAACTGCTGGGGCTGGGGTATACATAGCAACGGATCTCTCGGCTTCAAATCTTTTGGTGAAGGCATCGAGGAAGTTTCCAGGGGGCTCCGGACAGATTATTTGAATAAAGGCTATTCGACGATAGATGAAATCATGGCAAAATACACTCCTCTAAGCAACGGCTCCTGGGCCAATGGAGTGAATGAGTTCATGACCGAAATGGAATAAGGCTTCTAACTATAAGCAACCTCCTATAATAGTTGACATTCCTATAATACTATGCTATAGTACGCATAGATTCCGAGGCTTAGGCATGGAAACATGACTTCGGCGTTGGAATACATATTTGGCCCGTCTATTTATAGGCGGGCCTTCTTTTTACAACGTTTGTTATACGGACATGAAAAAAATCATACTTTATATCCTAATTACCGGATTCTTACTTTTCTTGTGCACAGTAACGACTCATGCGCAAGACGTATCCGATTCCTCCGCATCCATTAAAACCGGCGCTACGGAAGGCGGATTTGATTACCGTGTTGAAAATCTTAGGAAATTCCTTGAAAAATATAGCTCTCCTCTTGCCGTCTATGCCGAGGAGTTTGTTACTTATGCCGATTTGAACGGCCTTGATTACAGGCTTGTTCCTTCTATTTCCGGAGTGGAATCTACCTTCGGAAAGCACATTCCTACTGATTCTTATAATGCCTACGGCTGGGCTAATGGGGAATACAGTTTTACGTCCTGGGAAGACTCTATTGCACATGTTTCCGGAACTCTGAGAAGTTCATATATCGATAAGGGTGCAGCCTCTATCGCCAAAATTGCCAAAAGATATGCGCCTCCTTCGGTAACCTGGGCAGGGAAAGTGACATTCTTTGTCAAAAAAATCGACTCCCTACCTCTAAACTTTGATATAATCTAACCTATGCCGGGGTGGTGAAACGGTATACACGCTAGGTTTAGGACCTAGTGCCCCTTAAAGGCGTGCAGGTTCGATTCCTGTCCCCGGCACAGATCTTCAATTAATTTTTAGGGAAGTTTTTCGGAAGAAGTTTGACCGTAAATTAGGGGTTCATCCAACTTGCCTAATGCTATCTTAACGGTTATGCCCTTAACCAGTGTCCACCCTAGCCCTGTTCCTACCCGCCTGCGTGTGTTTTCTATGATCTTTCTCGCCGGACAATCCTGAATTGGAAGTTCGTGTCCTACCATCGATAAACCCCCATCGTAGCGCATTCTTCCCACTCCTCTTTTTTTCAAATCTTCCCCGATATCAGCGGAGTACAGTTTGGTATTTACGCAGTCATATTTTTCGCAGGCACGGCATTTGTTATCAAAAAAAGGCTTTAAATACTCCGGCATAATGGTATGATTGTATCATTTTGTTAGAGACTTTTTCTCTTGGGAGTATTAATATAATTTGATAATTTTATGCTATTATCAGATATGGAGTCGAAAAATCTGCACATCAATAAAATCTCCAGGTCCGCTCTCGAGCACTTCCTTATTATGATGGTTCCGATTTTGGTCTTTTTTGCAGCTTTAGTGATCTTTTTAAAGTATGTTTAAGCAAATAATACTGCCGATATTGGGGGTTTTGGTATTTATTGTGGTTGTCGGGCTTCTTGTTAAAAAATCAGCCTCCCCGGGACTGACCAATTTTTTTGCTCCACAGCCGGGTGCCATTCCCGTAAAGACAATAACCATAGATGCGACTCAAATTGACGTTCAAATTGCGGATACGGCGGAAAAAAGGGTAGCCGGCCTTTCGGGTGTTGCTTCTCTGAAAGAGAACGGCGGCATGCTGTTTGTGTTTGACACAAAAGGTATTACCCCGCTTTTCTGGATGAAAGGCATGCTCATCCCGCTTGATTTAATCTGGATAGGGGAAGGAGTAATCGTCAAGATTGATAAAAACATTCCCATACCCGCTCCGGATACCGCAGATAATAATTTACAAACCTATTCACCCGGAAGCCCAATTGACTATGTGCTTGAGGTTAATGCAGGGTTTTCGGATAAAAATAAAATCAATGTGGGAGATAGCGTTGACCTATCCGGTATTTAGGCTGAATTCTTCCAGCTCCCTGATTCCTCCAAAAGCGATTCTGTCCATTACTATTTTTGCTCCGCCGAAGCTTCTGGCGGATCCAATGCTAAAGCCTCCCCATCTTTCGTTTATATTATCAACTGCCCGGGTAAGATTTTGCTTTTCACCCATGTCCTCAAAAAAATTAAGCTGAAGTGAATCGGCTTCCGTCAACCCAAAGCAGGAAACTGCAATATTAAGAACGGGGGAAGCGGGAGCCGCCTCAATTAAAAGCCTGAAAGCCTCCTTATAAAAATCCCTGGAATCAAACTGAGGCTGAGTCAGCCGTCTGCCCCTGTGCCACCAGGAGCCATTTTTAAAGATCAGCATAAGGTGGATGCCCGAAGCTTTGTACCCCGCCCCTCTCAGCCTGCTACACATCTTCTCCGTGAGTCTGGCAAGAACAGGGGAGAGTTCCTCTATTTTTGAGAGATTTTTACCCAAGGCTACGGAGTTTCCATAGCTCCTTCTTCCGAATTCAATATTATCCACCTCATATCCGGAAAGGCGGGCATGCCAGTAAAGACCTGTTATCGAGTGAAAAGCAGCTTTAAGCTTCCAGACCGGCGCTTCGTAAAAATCGGGAACCGAATAAATTCCCATTCCGTTAAGACGCGCGGCATTTCTTTCTTTTATTCCGGTCAGGTCGGTCAGCTTTAACCCGGAATATATATCCAGGAAATTGTCTTTATTTATCTCGTCAAGCCCGTCGGGTTTTTTTAACCCCGCGGCAATTTTAGCCAGGTACCTATTGGGCGCCATTCCGATAGACACCGTAAGCCAACCCCCGATCTCGCTTTTTATCCTCTGTTTTATCTCCCGGGCAACGGACTTTAAAGAAATCTTTTTAAGAGGCAGATAATCCGTCATGTTCAGAACAAACTCGTCAATAGATTTAGGGGAAAAGTCGGCAGTGTAATCCGAAACGAGTTTCCGGAGTTTTAGATGTACATTTCTATACTTCCAGGGATCGGGGGGGATAACAACCAGCTTGGGATAAAGATTGCGCCCGTCACAGACCCTCATTCCGGTTTTGATCCCCAGGCGCTTAGCCTCAACGGACGCAGCCAGAATACAGCCTCCCGGAGAAACGAAGGCCGCAACGGCAACCGGCTTACCCCTTAAATGCGGATTTGCCTGCTGTTCAATGGCTGCAAAACAGGAATTAAGATCAATGTGCATTATGTATGAAGGGTTTGGGTTAAATTCCATCGCTTATTTCCTCCAGTTTCCAACTTAAAGTCTCCGTATCAAACCTAAGTTTCATGGCCAGAGTTTTTGTGGAGACTGAAAAGATATGATAGAGGACACGGCCCTCCCGGAAGGTATAATGAAGTCCAATTTTGTCGATCTTATAAATACGGTTTTTCCACTTAACCCACTTGGGAGCATCACTCATTCCGACGTTTACCTTCTCGTTTACTACCACCGTCATGATTAGTTTTACACCCGAATAAAATACGAAGTCAAATATATCTTTCTGTTACGAGTTCCGCTTTTGTGCTAGAGTGGATACATGCAAGCAATCTATACACTGATTTCTCTTCTGGCCGGCTTCAAGATATGCAGCATCTTGACCCACCCGGATTCAAAAATACGGAGAAGAACACCCACCGTTAAAATCAGGGGGCTTCAGCTTCTGCCCAGTATAAGAATTGTTGTAAGGGGAAGATTCGTTCATTTTCACCACTGGATGAATTTTTCAATTCTTTTTGTTATTTCAATTGTTATAGGCGGCAGCATTCTTGATTCATGGCTTACAAGGGGAATTCTTCTGGGAGGAATTATCCAAGGTCTTACGATTCCGAGTCCGGTTGCGAGAAAAATAATCTACAGCAAAAAAATAGATGTCCAATCTTAAGGGCTTTTTTTACTATTTATCCATAGCCGCCATATTCTTTTTAATAGGCTGGTTTGGCAATAACGCATACCGTCTTCCCGAAAAACCGGACCCCGCCCCGCAGATAAAGCCTACGCCTCTTCTGAAATACTCCATAGAAAATTTGTCTAAAGCCGAATTTAAGTCTTCGGAAATTGTTGTAGGAAACATCATAAAAGATACGGCGTCATATTCATCGTACGAATTTACCATGAAATTCTCGCCGGATTTTTCCGGCAATCTCAAGAAAACATCGGGTATGATAAATATCCCCAAGGGTTCCGGACCTTTTCCGGTAATTGTGATGTACCGCGGGTATGTAAACCAGGAAACCTATAAAGTCGGGGAGGGAACTTCTCCTTCTGCTTCATTTTTTGCCCAAAACGGCTTTATAACCGTTGCTCCCGACTTTTTGGGATACGGGGATAGCGACCCTGAGGCTGCAAATATTTTTGAGTCGCGGTTTCAGACATATGTTACCGCGGTATCGGTACTTAAATCGGTCGGTTCCGTAAAGGAATGGGACGGAACTAATATTTTTATTTGGGGGCACAGTAACGGAGGCCAAATTGCCCTAACTGCTCTCGAAATAACCGGAGTCAGCTATCCTACCGTTCTTTGGGCTCCGGTAACAAAACCTTTTCCGGCTTCAATCCTTTATTACATCGATGAAGCCAGCGACAGCGGAAGGCTCATTATCGGCAAACTTGCCGAATTTAACGAAACATATGACGCAGGCATGTTTTCACTGACGCGTCATTTTGACAAAATCAAAGCTCCGATACAATTAAATCAGGGTACGGCCGACACGGCAGTTCCTTATTGGTGGAGCGATTCCTTTGTCGAAACGCTTGAAGAAGGTGGAATTGATATTACCTACATAAAGTACCCGGGAGCAAACCACAATTTTTTGCCTTTATGGAATCAGGCTGTAAATTCTTCTCTGCTTTTTTTTGAGTCATATTTGCGCTAAAATCCGCGTTATAAAATGAAAGAGAAGGATGCGTTTGGAAAAGCAAGGCTTGACGGAATACTTAACGCGCTTTCTGCGGGAGAAACCGGTAATGATGAATTGAGAGAAGCGGGAAGAAGATCCGAATTAAGGGCCATCGAAGAGACGGGTTTAGCATCTGAAAAAAAGTTCACCAGATACGCGGGAAATGTAGATTTTATAGAATGCGTACAGGATGCCGTCCCTTATGAAGACGTTTATGACGGAATTGATAAGTGGTTACGGTTTAAAGAGTACAAGAAACTTCCCGACATCCCCGTTCAGGTAAAAAGCTCGTTTAAGGATGTGCGTCTATTTCGGGAAAGTCCCAAATACAGACAGCTAAGGGGTATGGAAATTGTAATAAACTGCGGTCCGTCCATAACTTACGAAAAATTCCTTATGCAGTTATCGGATGAGGTGGAAAGAATCGAAGTTTCACTCAAAAACGATCCTTCTCTGGGCAGGTTTATTGTTTAAAGATAGCAACTCTTTCAAAATCCGCTATTACGCTTTTTATTATTACGATATTTCTTTAGCAAATATCGTATAACTATCTTTTTAAACCGCGGCACAAATTACTGCCTCGGTTCCATCGGGCGGGCTATATTAACATTAATCTTGCGGCCTTTAAGGTCTGCCTGATTAAACATTTCAATAGCTTTCTTAGCCTCTTCATCGCTGCCCATGGTTACAAAACCAAAGCCGCGGCTTCTTCCGGTCATCTTGTCGCTTATGACGGCGGCATCAATAACACTTCCCGCACCAGCAAAAAGGGCCTTAAGGTCGTCTGCCGTTACTTCCCACGACAAATTCCCTACAAAAAGTTTAGATTCCATTTAAATTAAAAATTCACCTCCTCTCATTTGAAGTCGGTCAAAGGCTGAAGCTTACCAAACTGAAGCTCTCTATCCCTTGAAAACTCTGAGGATAGTATATAATATTCATAGTCAAATGGCAAACAGTAGCAAAAAATCAACAGAAATTCCCAAGATCCCGCCCTTAACCTTTGGCGGCGGAAAACCGTCAATTTTTACGTCAAATAAAGATTTTGCGCCTAAACTCCCCCAAAAGGGTAAATTTAATCAGGCTACTTTCCACACTCAGCACAAGGGCGGACCAAGCGGGGGGAAATAGTGTATAATTGCCATTTATGCCTGATAAAATAACCTCTGTTATCGCCCGCGAGAGCGACGGAAATATCCAGATTACGTTTACTGTTCCTTTTTCCGTTGTCCGGAAGGCCGGGGATGAAACCCTCAAAGAATTTGCCAAAGACGCAGAGATCCCGGGTTTCAGGAAAGGCATGGCTCCTATTGCAAAAGTTGCCGAGAAGGTCCCCCAAAGCAAAATCATAGAACACTCCTTAAGCCACATTTTACCCAAGGCCCTGTCGGAAGCCGTCACCGACAATAACCTTAAAATTGCCGTTTATCCCAAATTTGAGTTAATAAGTGCGGAGGAGGGGAAAGATTGGCAAATCAGGGGTGTGACCTGTGAACTTCCGGAAGTTGCCCCGGGTGATTACAAAAAGGCCGTTCAGGGAGCATTCCGCGCTTCCTCCCTCTGGACGCCCGGTAGCGGAAAGCCGGGTGATAAAAAGGAGCTGACCGTAGAGCAAAAAGAGCAGGTGGTTATTAAGACCATCCTTGAAAATGTAAAAATAACCATACCCAGGATATTGATCGAGGAAGAAGCAGACAGCCGCCTTTCAAATCTGCTCTCAAGACTGGAAAAGCTGGGGTTGGCCCTTGAAACCTATCTATCCTCAATCGGCAAGAAAGCGGAAGATCTCAGGGCCGATTATGCCAATCAGGCAAAAGACGCAATTGCACTCGATCTTATTCTAACCAAAATTGCCCAGGACGAGGATATTAAGGCCGACCCCAAAGAGGTTGATTCGGCCATGGGTATTGCGCAGGCCTCAAAATCAGGTAAGGACGGGGCCCCGGAAGACACCGATGGCAGGAAAAGGCTTCTTGAATCTATTCTAAAACGCAGGGGAGCCCTGGACTTTCTCATCAAGTTGGGGTAGACTTTTGGCAAATGGCGGATCAAAAAAAGAAAACTCAACAGCTTCGTACAAAGCAAAATGTTCTTGAATCCCTTAAGGATTTGGGGATAGGCGCCGGTTCTCAAACAGGAGATTTCCTGAAAAGCACCTCCGAAGATTTTTTCAAGGAATTGATGGGTATTTCCGTCCCCAAGGTTAAAAGAAGCGGGGAAATTACCGCAGGCCAGTCCCTTCAAATGAATGAAGTAATGAGCGGCAAGGAAGAGGAAAATAAACGCCTTAGGGCCCAGATTTCGCTGGAAAGACAACTTTCAAGCGATGAACACAGGGTTTCCGAGAGTAAACGCAACGAGCTTAAGGTGGAACTTCAGGCTCTTATGCAGGAAGTCCAAAAAGTTGCCGCAAGTACCGAAAAGTTGGCCGAGGTGACTCAGGTTACCATGATGACGGCCCCGATTGAGCCTGGGATTTACCACATTACTTTTTTCCAAAACGTATTGGAATTTTTACAGTCTTTCAGAAAGAGAATTGATTACGCCGCCGCCTGGCTTCAAAGTTCAAATAAGCGCGCGGAAAAGAAAAATTACTGGAACATGTACAAGAAAAAGGGCAGTTCCTTCCTTCTTTCACCCGACCATTATCTTCAAAGATCAGCGGGATAAATCATCGTGCGGTATGTGTTTCGTTGAGTGTATACTAGTACTATGATCTCCAAGTGGTACGAATTGAAAAACGAGGCTCTGAAGATGAGACATAACGGTAATTCAATTAGAGAAATTGAAAGGATTCTAAGAATTCCACGTTCCACATTAAGTGGTTGGTTTAAAAATATTAAATTAACAAAAGGGCAAAAAGGTAAACTTGATAAAAATTTGCACAATGCACTCAACCAAGCAAGAAAGAAGGCCGTTGTCTGGCACAATAAGCAAAAGGAAATCAGAATAATAAAGGCTCAAAGCGAGGCTATTAATACTCTCAAAAACATAGATAAAAATGATGACTATATTTTAGAACTGGCGTTGGCAATGCTTTATCTTGGAGAGGGTGCTAAATCTAATGTCACGTCCATGGGTAATTCAAATCCTTTGATATTAAAATTCTTTATAAAATCAATCAAAACTTTATTTAATGTTGATAAATCTGATATTAAGTGTGATCTCCATCTAAGAAGTGATCAAAAAATAAAAGAAAATATTATATATTGGTCAAACGAATTAGATATTCCTAAAAGTCAATTTTCAGCTATAAAAGATAAAAGGATAGCAAAATCCAAAACTTACACATACTACAAAGGGGTTTGTGTGGTAAGGTGTGGTCGGGTGGCCATACAACGGAGAATGGTGCATCTGGCTGAAGAATTTAGTAAAATAGTGATAGCCAGATAAAACTGGTTTCTGGAAGGACTCGTAGCTCAGCTGGTTAGAGCGTTTCATTGACATTGAAAAGGTCCCCCGTTCGAACCGGGGCGAGTCCACTCTCCGAAATTTTCATCTCATGGTTTGATATATCTACCACATACTTGGTGCAAAACAACACCCGGTAGGACTTTTCGCCATTTTGTTTTTCAGATGCCATTCGCGGTTAAGCGCCATGCACAGATTATATAACTTATCGGGTATTCTTATTTTGAGGCAAAAATTACCGCATTGGGGATATCGCGCCCGGGGCCGTAAACATATCTTCCTCCGTAGTAAAGAGCCGTTGAGCCTCCGGTATCCAGGTTTAAAGCACCGCTTGCTCCTAAGCTTTTAAAAACGTAGGCAAATTCCTGCATGTTCACATTCATCGCAACAACCACCATGACTGTATTTTCTCTTAAACCCAAGCCTACTTTTGTTCCTTTTGCCTTTTGCTTATCACTTAAACCCGACTGGTTATCATCAATCTGGACGCTTCCGCCGTTAACGAGCCCGGGGTAATTTACTATCCCTGCGGTTAAACCCCCCGAGAAAGATTTGGCGTCTTGAACATAGCGGGCGCTGCCTCCGTCAAAATAAACCATAGCCCGCCCGTTCCAAAAAAGATTTCCGCCGTTTATCCAATGTCCCAGACGGGTGTTATAGACCGGGAAGTCAAAAGAATTGGTTTTTCCTGCGCATTCCGGATATGCAATCGGGCAAAAGTAAGTCCCGTTTACCCCTGCAAATCCGCCGTTCTTTGCTACATATGACTGCAAATTGGCAGCCAAGCATCCGTTCCCGCAGTCTCCGTCATTCCCCGTATCCGTAATTATTTTCGTACTTCCCATATCAAGCGAGAGTACCGTCGCCGTAAAATTCCCCTTTTCCGTTGCAACATTGATTGTCGAAAGCCCGCTTCCCGGAGGACCGCTTACGGGCTTTGCAGTCGGCTTTGGAGTAGCCGAGGGTTTAGAAGTCGGAACCGGTGTAGGTTTTACCGTAGAAATCGGAGTAGGTGAGGTGGAAAGTGACGGGGAGGGTGAAGCAACTGCGGTAGGTGAGACAACGGGGCTACCGGGTCTGACGGCTCCACTATTAAATATCGCATAGCCTACCGTCAAAAGGATGGCAATAAAAATTAATATGAGGATAGGAGCAAAACCACGGCTCTTCATATTTCATTCTATCAAAACTAATAGTTCAAATATTTGTCGATATTTGCCAAATGCTCCTTGTAGGTTTTTGCACAATGTATTTCTTTATAGGCATCATGGAGGTAGTATAAGCACTCCGTCGTCTCCGGATTAAGCGCCGCTTCAATGGCCTCTATATCCGGACTGCAGATGGGAGTAGGGGGAAGCCCCTTAGTTAGATAGCTGTTATACGGGGAGTCGCTTTTTTTCTGGGCAAGGTCAATCGAACCCCACCATTTTCCGGATGCGTTTTTACCCAGGGTGTACTGCATGGTGGCATCAATCTGCAGAGGCATTCCGGCATCCAGCCTGTTCCAGATAATGCCCGATATTAGCTTCATGTCTTTAGTTCCGGCCGCTTCACGGGCAATAAGGGAGGCGATTTTAAGCCCCGTGGTCCACTTTATGTTTTTGGCGGCATATCCTTCCGCCAGGGGGGCAAACTTTTCGTTAAACCGGTCAATGAATCTCTCCGCAATCTGCTCTCCGTTTTCATCAAGCGGGAGAAGGTATGTATCGGGATAATAAACTCCCTCAAGATATTCGGGTTTGGCGGCCGTGTAAACCGTATTCCACTTGGTTAGTTCCGCTTCACTCCAGCCAAGATCTTCCGCCAGTATTTCGCCAGTCTGTTCCTTACGAAGGCAATGGTTAATCGAGACCCAGGCAAGATCAAATTTGCCGGTAATTTTTTTCATAACCTGCCATGCATTCATATCCGGGGACAGCCTGTAGCCGCCGGGTTTTACCGCGTAGCCTCCCGAAAAATTATCCAGAAGAAATTGAAAGGCGCCTGCATCCCTTATAAGTTTTTGGTCTTGAAGGGCCCGGGAAGCATTAAAATTTTCCGTATCCTGGGGAACAACAAAAACCTCTGTTTGTTTTGAATCTCCCACGGATCCGAAACGGCTCCAAACCAAATATAAAACCAGGAAAGTGGCTGCCGGGATGAGGATAAGTCTAAGAAACTTCATGTCCCATTCTATCACCTGCTGCCGAATGGGTATCGGCGGGATAATTGGGACAGCCTGACTGGGCGGCCGCTTGTTCTATTTGAGACCGTATCTGTTCTTTTTTGGCGGGCGGGAATTTCTCTTTGACACTAAGAATACTTTTTTTTATGGCCCTCGCCCCGCATCCTTCTCCGTGTCCGCAATGATACCCGAAGTTGGCCATAAAAGTACATTCGGAATATTGGGCTTCGGACGGTTTTTCGCGCATATCAGGGATTTTACCATATTCTTGAAGAAATTATATAACGGTATAAAATGCTTTTATTATGAAAAAGGAACTAAATAACGAGCTTGAACCCATGGATATACTCGTACCGAATTTTTGGAAAACTGCCGTTTTCAAACTTTTGGAAAATCCGGAAAAAGTATTGCCCGTCTATTCGGAGGACCGCGAGGTTGATCCTCCGGTACAGAATTTCTTCCTCCGTTTTGTTAAAGAAGACGGAAAAGTTTATATGCAGGCGGAGGGTTTCAGTACCAATAGCCTTGAGGTGGCATTTTTGATCAATGTCTCCGACAACTGGCAGATCTTCCAACCCGGCATCTACAGGCTGGATTCTACAAAGTATCTTAAAGGAATTGTGTAACGCGTCCTTTTTTACAGGTGTTAAAATAGCGTATGAAATGTGAGATATGCAATGGAGAAGCGGTTTACCGGTTTAGCCCGGATGTGGACATAGAGGGATTGGGAGCTTGCGAAAAAGACAGGGAATATGTGCAGGCGGCTTATATTATTTTAGTGAACGAGGGATCCGAAGCTTTCAACAGTTTTATGAAATCTTTGCGGAAGAATGGAGCACTCGATTCACAAAACCCGGGTAACCCTCCCGCACCTATACCAAAGAAGAAGCCGTAAGAAGGTCTTCCCTGCGTTTTTCAATAGGTTGTTTTGGATCCTTGGCTTTTTTGAGTCTGATAACAACAAAAATCAGAACAAAGGGCTTGACTTTTTCTTTTTAAAACTTAATACTGAAGTATGAAGTTGGTAGCCCGGCTCGCAATCAATGTTCTTGCCCTTTTTGTCGTTGCATATCTGGTCCCGGGGTTTCATCTGGCAGGCTTTTGGACGGCGGTCGTGGCCGCCGTTGTTATAGGGGTAGTAAACACCTTCATCCGCCCGATAGTTCAGATTATTGCACTTCCCATTTCAATTTTGACTTTTGGTATAGCAGCCCTCGTCATTAACGTTCTACTTTTCTGGGGAGCTTCCATGCTTGTACCGGGTTTTACCATCGATAGCTTTTTAACGGCTTTTATCGCCTCAATAGTGCTATCCCTCATCTCCTGGTTTATGCATAAGTTAGCCTCTGATTAAAATCCAAATAATCTCTCCCAGTGTTCCGGATAATTAAGAAGAAGCTCTGCAGATAGGTTGGCAAAAAATCCGTCCCATTCTTCTTTACTTGTTGCTTTTTCTTGCTTAACCCTCTCGCCGGAGAATTCGACAACCGTCCTTCGGTTAACCGGAACTTCAAAATCCCTTTCCGCTTTCATTCTTCGTACGGCCGTAACCAACCCGGCTAATTCCGTACGCACCCTAACCGGATAGGTGAGTTCGATATAACGGATTTTCTCATCCATTGTCATGCGGTATCTATCCGTTTTTTCTACTTCCGGCATATATCAATCAAATTTTTTTCTTTTTCCGCCAGCCCCCGAATACGTCTCTTAGATCATAGCCAAAATAGGCAAGGGCAGAAAGGAGTAAAAATGAGGCGCCGGCCTCATCCAGATTACCCAAAAAGGGGACATTATCGGGAATAAATTCAAAAAATCCGGCAGTGGGGTTTAGAAGATAGATAAACGCTAAAAAGCCGATGGTTGCAACCAAATATTTCTTCATTTTTTAAGAATTGTTGTACAAAACATACACCTTTTTGCACCGAGGGGAATAACGCTGAGACATTCCGGGCACTTTTTTGTTGCCGGGTCAATCGGTTTTTGTTTATTGGTTAAAGCTATAAGTTTATTCATGGGAAGAACTACAAGGAAATAAACAACAAATGCGATGATAACAAAAGAAATAAGGGCATTAAGAAAATCTCCGATCATAAACTCGCTCCGGTTAACGGTAAAGCTTATTTTTGAAAAATCCGGCTTTCCGCCGATTGCGGCAATAAGAGGGGTTATAAGGTCCTCAACCAAGGCGGTTACAACAGCTCCGAAAGCAACACCGATAACTACCCCAACCGCAAGGTCAACCACATTTCCTTTCAGAATAAACTGCTTAAATCCTTTTAACACCAATTGTATTTTCGCACAGCTTTTTTATTTTTGCAAAAATAGCATTAGGGGCTGGGGTCGGGCAAGGATCAGAAGGGTATATCTTCCTGTACCGGTTTATCTTCAGTGTGGGCAATTGTTTCTCCAACGTGCCTATAAGCGCACCATTTACAGCTTTTTCCCTCTTCCGGTGGGGGACCGGCAAGAAGTTTATCAATTTCGGCAATAAACTTAATAAATCCGGGCTGGTCCATCGGCACTTCAAGCCATTTGGGAGGAAATGTCAAAAGTGCCTCACCGTCTTTATAGGAAACTTGATCGGGGTAAAAAACCAAAAGACCCATTCTTTTTATTTTAACCGGTTTTCCGGATTTTGGATTTTCAAGTGCAAATTTGTAAGCATTAAGCTGAGTTTTATATTTATCGATTTTCCCGACATCCGGATTACTGATTTTAAGATCAACCAAAGTGTGGCCATCATTCCCGTCAACCAAAAGATCGTATTTACCTTTTAAATAAACGTGTGTTCCCGGAATAATCTTCGATTCCACCCAACCTTCCTGCATGACCACCTTTCCTTCCGGTAGGTTTTCAGAAAGAGTTTTCAGTTCTTTCCCCAAAAGACTTCCCTGAATCCTGGTGTTTATTGCCGAGAATACCCCCGGCATAGGCATGCTGGGCTGGTATATTCCGCTTTTAACTTTGAGGTAGTAACAAAGTTTGCATTCTTCATAAAGAAATGCAAAATCAGAAGGGGAGAGCTTAAATATTTCCTGGTGTATATCTCTTTCCGGCATATGAGGCTATTATACCACCATAAAAGTGCTAATATTTGATTGTGAAAAACAGAGTACCTACTTTAAAAGAATTTAATAGTGTTTATTGGAGAACTGTAGGTAACTTCTTTCATAAAATATCCCTTTGCATCGAACACCCGGGATTACTTCTTAGGGACATTCATATTTTATATCATGACTTAAAGTATAAATTCTTCCTTGTTGCCGATCCTCCTCCTATACAGCATAAAAAAGAGCAGACGGATGATTATTTTGAAAGAATAGACCCAAAACACGGATTGAGATTTTATGAATGCATGGCAAGCAAATGTTCCGGGATTGATCTTGATTATGCAATTCCCAGAGTGGATGAATTTTATAGCGACAAAAGATCCAGGAAAATTATAAGGGAATTTTTAATAAGCTTAAATCAAGCCGAACAACAAGTATTGGATAACTACAAAAAATACTTAATTAGAAGCGAAATACTAAAAAGGGGATGAGAAAACTATGCTACCTCTATAAATTTCTCTGCTCTTTCTTCTTTAGTGAAAGAAAGTGCCCATATCCAGGCTTCCCTATATTCTTTTCCTGGCATTTTCTTTTCCCGCTCTACAGCTCTGTCGGCAAATTCTTTCCCATATAATTCAACCCATATGTCATATAGAATAAGATTAAGTCTTTTGTGAACATCTAAAGAGGATATTCTTACCCCTTTTTTAGCTTTGCTGTTTCCGGATATTATTCTGTGTGTCAGTTCATGAATCAGAATACTCAAACGTTTATCTTTTGTATCTTTGATCATCAAGCACAGTGGTCGCGATCTTGAAGGTAAACTGCCAAAATATAATATTGCATTTATATCGGTCTCTTGAAATTTTAAATTACTCACTTTTTCAATAATATTTACTATCTTTTTTCCTTCTTCCTTCCACAGCTTCCCATATTCGACCATTATCTTGGAGTAGTCTCTAAAATTCGATTCCGGAAGAAAGTTTAGTTTTAGCATTACGCTTGACTGCTCCTCATCTGAGGCAATTATACTACTTCAATAACACTCTTAATTTTCTTTGCAGTTTCGGCATCCAAACTCTGAACATGAGTTTCGGTTATAAGCTTGTTAAGCCAGGCTTTCTGAATTACGTACACCCCTCTTTGCTTATTAAAGCCAAATCTAACTTTTGCAAATTTATTTGAGAATATTAAAACTGGCTGGACATTAATATCTAAATTCAATTTTGCCTTAATCAAATCTTGCAAAGTTTTAGCTTCAGCATAAGCTTGCTTAAGAAAACTTTCCGGAGGGACAATGTCCCCTTTTTGGCTCTTCACTTCCAGCGTCCAAACACCGGACGGACCAATTACTATTTTATCTATATTCCCTCTTCCTGTATCCAAGCCTTTGTTTATGACAACAAAATCTAGGGACAAATTTTTTAATTCATCGTCTATATCTCTTTCTCCAACATACCCGGAAAGGAATTTGTCACTTCTTTTCCTGATAATTAGGAAGAGTGTTACCAACACCACCGCAACGAAAAGCCACGCGATAAATGAATACTTGCCTAAAGCTAAAATGAAGGGACTATTCAAAATAATTACTATTAAGACTAATCCGATAAACCCCAGAAGAATATTTTTTACGAGATAATTAATTTTCATTTCCACATTCCTATTTCTCTCCTTCAGGAAGCTCTAAATTCTTTACTTGTGGAAGTGCATTCCCCGCATAACCCTGCATACTTCCATAAACTCCGGAAAGCCCCTTTAGAAGTCTATCGACTTGAACTTCCCGTAATTTCCACTGCCTTTCATAAACGGCACGCTCTTTGGAAATCTCTCCTTTCATTTCCTGATAAATTGTTACCATTCTTTCGATCTGAGCAACAAACTCGTTACTGGTCACAAAATCATATATTTCCTCCGCCTGACTTTGTTTCCCAGCCTTGACCGCCTTTTCCTTGGCGACCTCATAAAGAACTTTCCGTAAAAGCATTGCCAACGGTTCTACAAATCCGGTCGTAGTAATCCAGATACCTGATTTTTCTCCTATTTGTTTTTTGAAATCTTTGGGAAGAACCTCTGTTATTATTGAGCCCAGCTGGGCTTTGTCGCGACCCATATCTTCCTTCAATTTGAAAATCCATTTTTCATCCCAAGTTTTCGTCCTTTTTCTTTCCCAAAGGATTAGCCCACACTCGGTTCCCCTCACGGTTTTTACGATCTGGCGGACATCCCCGCCAAGTTCACCTTTTTTAACTTCTGTAATTTCATCGGTTGGGAATAATTTTAGAAGGGTTTCTTCCAAGTCTAATTCTCCAACTTCACCTTGAGTTTGCATTGATCCTTGCTGTGAAGTGCGTTTCAGTTCCTCGATCTGTTTATACATATCAGAAATTTTCTTATCCTTTTCAAGATCTTTGCCATGAAACTCCTCGACAAGGCGATTGGTCGTATTCTCTTCAACTTTTTTCTTCTCTTCATCAACTCTTCTTTGAGTTTCAAGCTCAACATTCTTTTCTCTATCTTCAAGTTTTCTTGCTTTTTCTCTAAGTTCTAATTCCTTTTCAGTAAAATCATTAATCTTTTGCTTATTCTCCTCAATTTCCTTTTTTAGATCTTGTACTTCCAAACTTTTTTCACCTTCAATTTTCTCGCGAAGTTTTTTCTCAACCTCTAGGCTAGCTTCTTCTTTAAGGTGAGCCATTAACCCTTCAGAAGCAGGGAATTCGTGGCCGCATTTTGGACATTTAATTGTGTTTTTCATAATTTTATTGTTCTGTCAGATTGTATTTATTTCGCCTATGTTCAAAGGCTTCTTTTCCACCGTCTAGTATTTCACAAGCATGTTCTCGAACTCCTTGCGATTTTAATGTGTCGTGGCAAGTATGATCTTTCTCTTTGGTATTCTCGATACTCCCTCCTAAGTAATTAAACTCTAATCCGTCTTCATTAATTCTACCTTTGCCATTTCGATTCGCAACAATTATTTGCTCAGAGTCGGAACCTATGACTAAGTTGGCATTATGACTAACCATTATTATTTGTCTTTCTTTTTTCTTTCGTTTTAAAAAGGGAACTATACTATCATAAATTGATCTGCTGTCCAGATCGTCCTCAGGTTGATCTATAAGTAGTGGCCACGTTTCGTCAGATTCATCTAAAATCAACTTCAAAGCAAAAAGAGCTTGTTTCCCCGGCGTCATGGTTGAACTTTGAAAACCACCTATTTTATCTCCCTCCATCTCAGCGTTGAAAAGAATTTTCTCAGTTAATAAAAGTGCTTCTTTAGATACATCTTTCTCGTCATAATCCTGATTGATTTTTTGCGCACCTGAATACATTTGCGAGAGGAATTTAAAAGGGTTTTCTCTAATCAACGGTATTTTTAGTTGTCCCTCTTCCAAAAACTCTGATCTATATTTTGTATTAACTTTTTGTGTTAATAATTTTATAGATTCGCTAGAAAAGCCACTTTCAATCCCAAATGTCACATCATAATGGGTTTGATCTATCCCTTTAAGAAACGATATTAGTCTATCCAATACTAATACTCTTCTCTTAATTTCAGTAGCTACAAAACTGGCGGAGGTCTTAATGCTTAAGCTTAATTCCTGTTTTTCTTTCTCTAGCTTTTGTATTTTTTCGAAATAGTCTTTATAGCTGTTGAATTTGACAACAAGAGTTTGTAGTTCCATATTTTTCTCATATTTTATAATTAAACCTTTATTTTCTTGATACAGTTTCTGCGATTTTTCAGTTAAACTTTGCTTTTCAACTTCAAGCCGTCGATGGTAATCAATCACTTGTTTGTTAAAGTGATCCAAAAATTCAGGCAGAACTTCAACCTTATCTTTAGTTATTTGTTCGATCAATTTTTGAGGCAGATTATCTAGCGAGGGGGTAAATTGAACATCAAGTTTATCGAAATATCTTTTGTAATCGGTTGTAGTAGACGATATCTGCAAAATTTCTTTTTCCACTTGTTGTATCTCGTTCTTATATTTTGAGAATTCAGCACTTATGGTCTGAAATTTTTGGATGTCATCTTCGGTGAGTTTGTTCTCTTTTCTTATTTTTTCAATATTTAACTCAACATTTGACATTTCCTTTTCAACTGCTTCTTTATCCCCAATATCTTTCAACGCCAATTCCAAATTTGTTAATCTACCAGAAAGAATAAACCAATTATCAGTTTTTTTAGAAATATTGCTATTTATTTCATCGATTTCTCTTAAAGAGCTTTTATATTTTTCTTCGAATGAGGGAATTTTTTTGAACAAAACTGGTTCAATTTTTTCTTTTATCTCGTCCGGTCTCTTGCTGGTTTCAAATAAATATCCTTGAGGTATATAAATAATTTTTCCAGGACTATCGTGGTTCAATTGACCATTTGCCCACTCAATTGAATATTCAAAATCTACATTAGTCCAAGGGTAACCCGCTCCAGGACCCTCTGGTTTAGCCGACTCTGCTAAGTCTGTGTCAATCGAATGAGCAATATAAGCCAATAAGGCAGATTTTCCGGAAGATCTACTTCCGATAATCGAGCAGAGATTATTGTTAAATTCTATTTCAATTGGAAAATTTTTTGTCTTTTCAAACTTTATTTTACTTATAACTCTAAAGTCATCTTTCTGATCAGGTTTGACCACACCAATTTTTACTCGTTCTCCTGGCTCCGGCTCATAAATAATTTGTTTAAGTCCTTCAAAAGTTGTATCTGCTTTTATCCAGGTGGGTTCATTAGTTACTATTTCTTTCCCTGCTTTATCCGTTTCAACAACATACTTTCCTAATAATTTTCCTAGATCGTCGAATGAGTGCGAATCACTGCCTGAAATAACGGTTTTTTTGCCAATTGTTTGTTTATCATCTTCTAGACGACTGGTATCCAAAAAATATTTGATATTCTGACTACCACCAAAAAACATATCACTAAACTTATCAATTTCATCTGAGATAACTTCTTTTCTTTGGACACCACGCTCTGCGCGTAAGCCATCATCATTGGCGGCTGTAAACACCAACATGTGATTTTGACGTATCGCCTTTTCCCCAAATGTTTTTCTGACCGCTTCTTTTATGCTTTCTCTAGTAACAGTTGCTGACTCGAAATCAGATTTCACCTTCAATTCCGAACAAAATATTGAAGCTCCCTTGTCTTCGGTTTTTGTCACTTCTAGCTTATTTAAAAATTTATCTAATTTACTCAGAAACAGTGGGTTGAAGATTAGATGAATATTCACTTCTTCAAATTTCTTGTTTACAGATTCATTTAGCCTGAATTCTATATTAGGAAGAAAGACTTTTTCTGAACCAGGATATCTTTTCTTATATTCCTCTAAAAAAGTAAAATAATTAGTAACGGAGAAATAATCTGTAATCCCAAAAACTTCTACATCGGATTCTTCAAGTGTCTTGCAAAAGTCTCCCCAAACATCTTTCCTTTTAGGCTCTAAATAACCATCCGACATTTTCCCATATGGAGCATGCACATGTAAATCCCATTTTCTCCACTCGGAACCTCTAGGAAACATTTTTACCTCCTTCTACAATTTCTATTTCTTTTTGAGTTAGACTATAAAGTTTATAAATTTCTGCGTTTATCTGTTTATTTGCTATTTCAATATCAGAGTTGATTTTAGTCCAAGCCGTAGAATTTTCTACGGTTTTATCTGAAAGTTTGGCTAACTGCGATATTTTATCAACAAGGAACGTCAGGAGATCTATTACACTCTCCTTCGTAAATAAATCATTGGGAACGGGAAGTGTGTTAATCATTTCCTTGGTAAATGTTGTGCCTTGATTATAACTTGATGCTGGATATTTTTGCTTTATATAAAAAAATGATAATTTACTGTTTATTAGTATTTCAATCATTCTTAAATTTTTAATGCTGTTACTAGCAATTATCAATGTGGATTTCCCTGGAATTGTGTCTCCATTAAAGTCCAAGCATGCATCGAGAAGGTTGAGACCTTTTACAATAACTTTCCTTTTTAGAGATTTGGACGCATAAGAGTTTTTAAACAATTTTAAAAACTCCTTTTTTTCCACAACTGGGAATAGATATTTATGTCCTAAGTAAGACATTTTCTGGATTCCCCATTTGGAGTAAAATTTACCGATTGTACCAGTGTTAATTATTTTTAGATATTTTGTTTTATCAAACGGACCCGATAGATTTTTAATTAATGGTGACAGTTTATATGCGTCAGATGTGGCACATGCATTTTCACAGAGCGCAAAATCGGATATTTTCCCGCGAATTGATGACATTTTTTGCAAAAGATCAAGATTTTTAGATAAAAGATAATCAAAAGCATATGGTGCGCTGACTATCTCTTTGTTGACCTCTCTTTTAAGAACGGCCGTTCCATCTTCAAAATCAAAGATTTTTATCTTTGGTACATCTTGCTTAATAAAAGACGATATTACCGAGTCTACCTTAGCATCCCCGAAAACCTTTCTACCGGCGTTGGCTAAAGAATACATATTTCTAAATGTCTTTGTTCTAAGTGCCTCACCAAATGGTTTAGAAGTCCATTTATCAGGAGTTATAAATGTAAAAACGCCTTTGCTAACTGTTAAATTAATAGCTAGTTCAAAAAATGCAATGTATATATCCCAATTGCCACGAGTTAATGAATAATGATCCTCAATATAATGTCGTACATCGGGCATGTTTTTTGTCATACTCTCAGAATCAATATATGGTGGGTTACTAATGATTACATCAAAGCCTCCTTGTTCAAAAACTACCGGGAACTCTTCTTTCCAATTGAACGGCTTTTGTTCTCTAAAATTATTACCAAAATACTCCTTTAGTTCTTCATCGGTCCCTGAAATTAATGAGTTTCCATTTCTAATATTTTTATCAAGATTCGGAAGTTTCATTCTTTTATCAAGCGCATTAATTAGAAGGTTGAGTCTGGCTATTTCAACTGCTTGTTGATCTAAATCAACTCCGTAAATATTATTTAGAAGAATATCTAACTTTGTCCAAGTGTCACCACGATTCCCAAACTCAATATATTTATCATTAATTACCTCAAGAGCTTTAATCAGGAATGAACCAGAACCACAAGCCGGATCCAAAACTTTTATTTTCTTTAAATCTGCAATGGTTTTACACTTGTCCAAAACTGGTTTAAGTGTGTTTTTGACAATGTAGTCGACAATAAAATCAGGTGTATAGTAAATCCCGTATTCTTTTCTCTTTTTTGCATCTTTGCTAAGCGTTACGCCTTTTTTAGATTGAGAAAGGCGATATCCAAGATAATTTTCGTAAACGCTACCTAATACGTCTGCTGGCATTGCTGCGAAATCATATTCGTAATATCCTTTTTTCCCTTCTAAAATTTTAATAACCTTTTCTGTTGCCCAACTATATTCTTGCCATTTTTCAAAAGGATGTTTGGAAAATAAATTCGAATTATAAACTTCATCCAATTCACGAAATTTTTCAACCATAGACTCGTATAGATGTTTTTTCCCACCCTCTGAATCCCAATCACGGATTAGCGGCAGTAAAGTGGGTGGTTCTATTTCTCTATCCTCGGCCACTCGCAAAAAAATAAGCCTATCTAATATTTTTTGGACACCTTCATCCAATAAATCTCTATCAACTTCTGAATTCCATTGATACAGGTCATGACTAAGAATTTCCCTACATTTATCTAGATCCTTATAAAGAAGAAGGCTGACAGAAACCCTTTGAAGTTTTTTACCATGTTCTTCTGCGTCTTTATCTAGTAGACCCGTAGTAAAAGCCTTTTTTGAAAGTAGCCATAGCTGATTAAATCTTTTAAGATATTGCGCATAGGGAATTTCAAAGACTAACTTATTTGCCAGTGAGCTGTCTATGTCTTGAGCATTAAAAACTTTCAAGCTTTCAAAATCTGTCAAAATTGCCCAGGTGGCACCTTTATTCCAAGAGTACTTTACGGCCTGATTAGCATAATCTTCACGATTTAGATCAGACCTAAGAGGTTTGGCTTCTAAATAAAACTTTAGCCTTCCACCTAAATAAAAGCCGTAATCAACACGGCCAGCAGATTGATGTTCTTCCGCAGTAACTTCATTTCTATTATCAACGTCCCACCCAAGGATCCTAAATAAAGGAAGGATAAAGTCTTTTTTCGTTTCTTCTTCGGTATACTTTGAAACTGAACGTGAAGTCTTTACTTTTTCATACTTTTCTACCAACTCTTGAATCTTCTGTTTTGCGTCTTGCTGCATCCTGGCTTATTTTACATCTTTTTGAATAAATTATAAGTAAAGCTATCTTCTGTTTTCTCTTGTCCAAACTGAAGTTATTCGAGTTACGCCTTTTGAATCCACAAAGTAAACAGCCCCGATCTCATAACCATTATATTTTCTAACAGAAATGAGACTATCCCATTTCTTGGCTACCGATAGTTCTCCAGGATAGTAGCTATCGGTCATATTAGGTATAATCATCTTATGGAATCTGTACCCGAAATAAATCCTTCTCGGACTGCTGAATTAGGTAAAGAAGAATTTTTGGATATTATTTTACGGTCAAAAAATCCACCGAAAAAGGCCCTGGAATTATCCCGTAAAGATTACACATTTGGTCTCAATCGAGATGATTTTGAGGCTGCACTTACGAAAGTCGCTATTCCGTCAACCCACAGGGATTCTATGTTGGATATTACACTCCATTTTCTGCCCTCACTGGCTAAAAAATCTCTAAACTGTGAAAAATATAACATCGATTCTACTAAACTGTTCGAGCGGGGGATTGCGGATCTGCAGGAAGAGATCGTAAAAACAGCCGGTGCGTATGATTACAGAGATCCTCTAGCTATCAAACAGGCAAAATCCAGACTGTATAGAATGCGTTTTATTGATGAATACGTAGCTTCTGCCTTTAAAATTTCAACCAGCGAGCTGCCAATTTTGAATATATATATAAAGATAAGTGACCTAATAGGGCAAGAGGCTTCAGTCAATGAAATGATTAAGAAGATGAATGAAATTTATCCCGAAAGAAATACTCGGGATTTGAGTGAATTTAGCCAAACGTTAAGTAAAATTCATAGCAGATACCGCCAGTATGCTGAAAAATCTCCTTTAGCTTTACGCGCAGATAATCAGACCAGGCCAACTGAAAAAATCCAGGAAATAGACGAGCTTAAAAAGGAAATCCGGAAAGTTTTGATGGAATTGAATAAAAATCAAAGAGGGGTAATTGTAGATAAATATTTTGAAGATAAAACTTTGGAAGACATGGGCAAATCCAATAATATTACGAGGGAGCGAGTAAGACAACTTCAACAAAAAGCTTTAAAAAAGTTGAGAGAGCCAAAAAACAGTCAAAAATTAAAATTGTATTTGAAACCGGACTATAAACCTCCAATTAAATTACCATCAAATTTTAAAGAAGTACATGAGACACCAAAAGAAGAACACATAAACGAAAGTGCCGGCAAATACCGGAAAAAATACGTAACCAAAGAGGATGAACCACTATTGGCAAAGAAAGAATGGGCTAATACCGATACGCGCGAATATCTAAATATGACAGCCCAAAATAAAAATACACTTTTTGTGTCGGATAAATATCCGGATATTATTGAAGCCGATAATGTTTGGTTGAAAACTATTAACCAAATGCATAAAACGCATATTCCAAACAGTGAAAGGAGAGTCCTCGTAGGCGTGGATTCAGACAAAAGGTTAATCTTGTCGAAAGTTCTGCCATATCACAGTAAATCAACAAACTTTGTATATGAAACCGACTTAAGAAGAGCTCAAGCTAATGAATTTAGCAGGAATGTTGTAGGTGAAATTGTTATAGAACCATACTGGCCAGCTATATTTTTACTAAACGATAAACCATTTTTTCCTATGGAAGTTATATATCAGTTCCTCACCGATCCCGATAAGCTAAATTTCAAATATATAGATACAATTGATGAAACTTATTTGTTGTTTAGAGCCAAAAATACTTTAAAACGAGAAGTTGTCCCAAATAAAAATGATTTTGAATACGTTAGAGATTGGTGTTATTCCAAACTGGATATGACAGTAGGTAGAGTGTTTAATAAAGTCCTTTCGGTTGATGGGTTATCTTCCTTTGATTCAAAAGCAGATAGAAAAAGGGCAGGAATTTTATTATGCAATACATATAATCTGGTTTTGTATCAGAAACTAAAAGATGACAGCTTTATACGGCTAACCCATTAAACTGTTTTAACTTCCTCTGTTTCCTCGCGCAAGTGCAAATGCCTCCAAAATCAAACGTGCATACAAAATGTTATCTCCTATTTTCTCTAGTCCAAACCGAAGTTATTCGGGTTACTCCTTTTGAATCAACAAAATATGCAGCACCGATTTCGTAACCGTTATATTTTCTTACGGAGTTGTAGCCTGCACCGTTTGTCCACTTTTCAGGAGTTCCTTTATTGTAAGCATCCATTACCTGCCCTTCGGAAAGGCCAAAAGAAGCCATTTTTGAAAGAGCCTTGTTTGTAAAAATGATGTTAGCCATGACTTTGGCCTATTTTACCACTTTCCAATTGCTACTTTTCAGGCCCTGGAAATCTGTTTCGAACTTCACGTAAAACTTTTGCACCAAAGATGCCAAAAATTATATAAAAATCACCCAAGGAGTTGTGCGGCGACTTCAACATTTTCAAAGCCACCCTGGTATCAAATTCGATAATTTGATCCCGTGTCAAATTCAAAATACCACGCCTCATATCCAACAAGCCAATTGCCCCACCAGCACTATCCATATCCGCAAGTGTAGGACAATAATAGACATCAAATTCCGGTTTTGTCTCAATTCCCATTTCCAATAAAACCATTTCTGTTTGTCTTGCGTGGTTTGCCTCATGATTGTATAGGTTTTTTAACCTTTTCTTACTCGTTGTCAAAGAGATTTCTTTCAATTCATCTAACGAATATTTTGTGGTATCTGGTGAAAGTTTAATCGGTGCCAACGCTTCGTCGATTTCCTTAAGGCGGTCTTCGATTGTCATCCCGGGATTAAGGTGGAATTTAACAGCAACCGCTACTTGTTTTCTCAAGGCCTTCATCGCCTCGAGGTATGTTGGAGGATAGGAATACTCAGATCTTTCCTGCATTTTCGGGCTATTGTAACACTTTCCCGTTCGGCTTCGCTCAGACAATCTACTTTCTTTCTTTCCCCATAGCTAAAATTTTTTCAAAGGCTTCCACATTACCCATGGCATCATGCTCGGGGTTGTGATCGTGCTTCGTAACTCTCCATTTTTTCCATGCTTGGGTATCAAAAAACTCTCCTTTTAACCCGGCATAGAAGTCGCCAATTTTCCTAGCGGAATGCCCGAAGGGATTATAGTCAAGAAACCTATGAAAGTAATAATTAATAAATTGCCAGTCGTAAGCGGGATTGTCGCTTACAAAAATGTGGGTTCCTTTAAATTGTTTTAACCACTCATCAAACTGCTCAAAGGTTTCTTTATTGCCTCCTATGCCGTGGAACGACTTTCTGGTGTCATAGTCAACTGCTCCGAATTCAAACAAACCTTCGTCATTAAGAGTCGGGGCCGGCCCGTGTCCTTCGCAGTCGACAAATATTAAATTACGGTCTTTCATATTTGAACTAATTTTATACAACTCATTGATGTTATATAAAGTTTACTATTCCGTTGGGGTAGAGAACTAATTTATTCTTTTTAAAATCTTCAATTTTTTGCCAAGAACCTTTATGTCCGTCTTTGGAATCAAGGATATCTAAACTGGCTTTTTGATAAAGATCTTTTTTTGCTAAATCGGCCGTAAAGATCATAACAATTTCGTGTCCGCGCTTTCCGTTGTAAGTAAAAATATTTTCTAAAGTGGTCAGGTATTTTACATTTTCCAATTCCGTATCTAATTCTTCATTAAATTCCCTATTTAAAGCTTCTTCTCCTGTTTCGCCAAATTCAATTCCTCCTCCCAAAAGTCTGTAGAATACTTCACCCTTTTTTGAATCATATCCGTCACTAACCAAAACCCTGTCTTTATTTTTGATAATACAAAGAGTCAGGGGTCTTATTTTTTCTTTCAACATCATATGAAATATATTAACACCATTTTATGTTTTTATTCTTTTTACCGTGCCGTGATTGATGAATACCGCGGGCATTCCGTGAACCGTTTTTATTCTTCCGATCCGAAGTTTGCATTCCAGGCAGAAAACGTCCGTTTCCTCAGGTATTCCGGTAACTCCAATATTGTCTTTCCCGATTCTTTCGATATAGCACTTCATGAGAAACCCTGGTTTCATTTTCAGGTAACGGCCAAAAAGAAGGTGTCCGTTCCTGCAGTAAACATCAATAGTTTTTACAGCCATGCCTGCTATTTTACTATTTTTTTTCGGCAACGATAACAATCCTGTGCCTCTGAAGGGCTATTCCTTTTTCTGTTTTGTGTTCTGCAATATACTGTGCAAGATTATCCCTGTCTAATATCGGATCATAATCCTCAAAAATAGGAACTCTTTCCAAATAATTACTCAGGTCGGCGGAAGTTTTAAAATACTCGGTATATAAGTACTCTCCCGTATACAAAACATTGAACCGCACATCCTCAAGTTCTTTAAGATCCCTTTTTAAAGCCGGCTCGTTCCGTTTTCCGTAATTTTGCCCTCTCCCGAAAACTTCTTTTATTCCCTGCGCATCCTGTTCACCGATTTTTATTCCAACGTATCTGCCTCCGCGAACAAGCAGCCTTTCAAATTCCAGGTAATCCGTCGGTCCGCGTCTTGAGTAAATAACCTCGAAGATATCGGAGAAATATTTATTGTAAAATAAATCTATCTTCCGAAAATCAACATTTTTTATCCCCGTCTCCTTTTTTAATTTATCTGCGGCTGCGAGCATTCCGTCCGATATGTCGATGGCCGTAATTTTTTTGAAATTCGGGGCAACACTAATCGTAAATCTTCCGTCTGCACAACCCACATCCAAGGCTTCTATTCCCAGACCTGCAGCCTGCAAGAGTTCGCTTTTAAACCTTTCTTCAGGATCTTCGCCGGGAAATTCTTTTATTACCTCTACTCCCGAGGAATAGCTTCCGAATTTCTCGGCTACTTTGTCATAAAAATCAATTTCCATGGGGCTATGATACCACTTTACGGATAACATTTGGGGAAATAGACAACTTAGGGACTATTTAAAATCTATGACAAGTTTTGTATCGAGAGCCTTGGCAGTTTTTTGAAGAAATTCTAAAGTTGGGTTGTAATTTCCGGATTCAAGTCTGGCGATAGCTGACTGTTTTGTCTCCAGTCTTTTGGCAAGTTCTCTCTGCGTCAAACCCTTTTTAAGTCTGATTCCAATTAGTTGGGAGATAAGCCTATATTTAGGCTCAAGCCTTTTATATTCTTTGTAAGCACCCCTATCCCTAAGGAGCTCCTTTTTTACCTTATTCCATTCTTCCATGCCGTTAATATAACTTATATGTTATATCTTGTCAAGCAGTTTTCTTCTGCCTATTGCTATCCTTATTTCTTTGACCGGAGTTTTCTGTGTTTGTTTCTTGAAGGCGTGAAGTAAATGTATATTCTTCCCGGAAAACGTATATATTATCCTAATTTCTTCCCTCCCCCTGATCCTAAGCTCATATAATCCCTTAGCAAGCATCTTTGAGTACGGCATCCCCAAAAAGGGACCATGTATTTTAAGCAGTTCTATATTTTGAGATACTTTTCCGATTGTATTCCCTTGAAGACCCTTGATAAATTCTTTTACTACTTTTTCACCACGCGGTGTTTGAAAGAAATATATATTCCAAACCATGAAACTATTGTAACACCTTCTGTTGCATTCACTGAAGTTTAAGGATAGCAGTTGGGCCAGAGTGCGCTTTTTCCGACACTTAAGGCATAGGCAGCAGTTTGGACGGCCTCCTCCGCATTAAACCGCAAATTGACATCCGTATCTTCTCCTATTTTAACGCGCAGGTTTTTCCAGGTAACGGCACCGAATTGGTAAAGGCCCGCGTAGCCCAAATTTTGCGCTTCGGGATTAAATCCGGATTCACAGATTGCTATATAGCGCAAAACGTCGGGGCTTACGCCGTACTGCGCCGCAAATCTGTCTATAAATTCATTGATTTGCTGAGAAGTGTATTTCGGCTGGGGAACGGGCGTGAGAGTTTTGGCCGGGGTAGGTTTGGGCTTTGGTGTCGGGGTAGAAGTCGGGGCAGGGGTTGGCGTTGGATCGGCGGTTGGAATGGGTGTTGCCGTAGAGACGGTTGCCTCTGCCAGAATTTTTTCCTGGGACTTAGCCCTGTTTATCAGGAATAGGGCAATGCCTTCCCCGGTAAGAACCAGAAGAAGAAAATATAAAATAAGCGTTTTCATCCGCGCTATTTTACCATGCTTAATTTATTTATTTTTAATCTGTCCCTTTGCAATTTTAATCGGTTTAATTTTCAGTTGAAAGGCCTCATCGATTTCCAAAGATTGCATTTGGAACCCGGTTACGTATTCAGGTTGGAAAACGAATTTTGATCCGTTAAATATTTCGCTATCCCAAGTATTTACTATCAACTCTTCGGTGATAACTCCGATATAGTCGGGGATTTCCTGTCCTTTTAGCCGAGAGTAGAGAACGGCGGTTTTAATATCGGCAGGTTTCATCTCCCTGCACTTAGCGGTAATCATATTGAGAGTTTCTCCGGTGTCACAGATCTCATCAACTATCAAAACTTTCTTTCTTTTTATGTCTTTTGTCGGCAATACCGACCATACGGGGTGATCATATTTAATAATATTGTTTTCCCTCCTCGATATGCGGATCGGAAACAAGTCTTTTTGAAGCATGTGGGATACCAAAGAGGCTGCCATAATACCGCCCCGTCCGTTCCCCACGATCACGTCGGGATTATATACGGCTATGCTCTCCACAAGACCCTTGCAAAGCCTATGGAAAACTTCCCAGGAAACGGGCCGTACTCCGACCTTTTCTTTGTACGGATATTCCGTGTATCGTTTATCTTGTTCAACCATATTTTTAATAAAGAAAGGGTATTTTACCACTTTCGGGGCGGCCGAGCTATTTGTTTACCGCACCGGGGGGATAGACAACTCCTGTTTGTACAATGTAGCCCACTTTCCCTTCTTCCCTCACAGGATGAAGACGGACTGTGGGGACCTCAAGAGTCTTGGGGTGGTTTTTTAGCCATCCTTCACGCATTTCCGCATACTTTCCCAGGGCCTCAGGAGGAGCGGGAACGACATGCCCGTCCTCAAAAACCGGAGCCGGGAAAAACCACTCTTCAAGGGGTTCAAATCTTAACCGCTCCTTACATCCGTCGAATTCTTGGGTCATGGCGGTATATTACCACTTTTTATATGATCCCAATACGCCGAATTTAGCAGGTTTACTGTTATAATACGGCATGGATAAATTCCAGAAATACAAGGATTACAAAACCATAATCTCGGTAAATGTTCTGATTTGGTGCAAGGGGAAAGTCCTTCTCCTTAAAAGGTCTGAGAAGAAATCCATCGACCCCGGAGTTTACTCCGGAATCGGCGGAAAGGTTGAACCGGGAGAAAGTGTTTACGAGGCAATAGTAAGAGAAGCGGAAGAGGAGGCGGGAATAAAGGATTTGGGATCATTGAGGGTCTTTTCAATAACCCAGCATCCGTATCCGCCCACCGAGTGTGAGTGGGTGAATATTTATTTCAATGCCACTATGAAAGAGATGCCAGACATTCCGAAAAGCGATGAGGGCGAGTTCCACTGGGTGGAACCGAAGGATGTTGATTCACTGAACATGGTTCATGATCTGCAGGAATATATTAAAATCCTTTCGAAAGATCCAAATGCCTTTATACTTGGCTTTTTTAACTACGATAAATCAGGCAAACTAGCGGAAAAGACCATAGAAGTTTTATAAATTGGTTTTGTTATAGTATTCCCGAGATAACGCCCGAATGGTTTTCTTCTCCTGCCGAATACGAAAATCTTTCTCCGACTGATTTGCCCGAAATTGCGCTACCCAGCGGGGAGTCGGGCGAAATAAAATTAATTCCTGAAATATAGGCGGAGTTTTTTACAAAATAGAACTCCGAAATTCTTCCGTCATCAAATGTTACGGAAGTAAAGCAAACGGGGGACACGCTTCCCGGCACGGCGCTTATCCGCGATTCTTCAATTTCCGCTTCAAGCTTTTTGAGCTGTTCAAGCTTTTGGAGACTTAAAAATGCCGTATTTCCGGCATGTTCCGCATCTCCTGCGGCTGAATAGGAAGTGGCTAACCCGTGACTTGCTTCGTTTGCGGTTTTTTTCGTATGCAGAAAGGAGGCTTCGGCTTTCCCAAGTTCTTCCTTTAGCCTTGCTGCCAGCTCTTCCAGTTTTTTTCTTTTCATTACTTTCTGATTATTTTATGTTTAAACCATTTTTCCTGAAACTCTGTTAATTTTTCAATTTCTTCATCCGAAAGCTCAAGGCCTTCGGGGGCAATAACCAGTTTATCGTCATCATCATCGGTTCTATGAATAATCGCTATGCATCTGCCTGAAAACTTTTCTAAAGGCTCGGCAACCCCTACGACATATACATCTATTTCTTCTCCATCGGGGGATAAAGTGTCCGGAACATAGCCGTAATTAACCTTATAAATAAAACCATATTCGGGATGAAGGCTGCCGAGAGGCCGATCTACGACAATATCGACAACTTTTCCCAAATAATTTTTGATATTCACAGATCAATTCTACCATTTCATGCTAAAATCGAAACATGCTCACTAGTGATGAAAAAGACTTTCTAAATAAGCAAATAGATAGGGTGGTTACAATCGAACCCTTTAATCCCGCTTGCAGGGTTGCCGCTAACGCCGTAATCGATAAAATCCGGTCGGTTTTCCCTGATGCGGATGTGAGGCATCTGGGAGGATCTTCTTTGGAACTTTCCGGGCAGAATGATGTAGATTTGTATGTACTTTCTGATCCATCAGATTTTGACAAATATCTTCCAGGTTTAATTAAGTTATTTGGGAACACAGTATCAAGGAAATACGACAGTAATGCATGGAAATTTAAACAGGACGGAATTGAAGTGGAACTTTATTTAACCGACCCAGCTTCAAAACCTATGCAAACACAGATTGGAGTTTATAAAGCATTGAAATCGAGTAAAAGGCTAAGAAAAGAATACGAAGTGTTAAAAGAAAGGTATAACGGCGGATCCTGGAAAGAAATGCAAAGAGCAAAATATGAGTTTTATCACAAAATCCTTGATTAATAGTGTAATATTTTCATATGCCTGATTTACTTCAAGGAAAAAAGTTGGGGTTTATTTATAACGTCAGGCATAAATATCCCGATCCCAAAGACCCCGAAACTTTTAATGAGACCGATTTTGACGATCCCGCTACGATTGAATCTATAGTGACGCACCTCAAAAACATCGGGTTTGATGTTTTATCTATCGAGTCGGATACTCACGCAGAAGAAAAATTAATAGCTGAAAAGGACAGTATCGGTTTTGTCCTGAATTATTCGGAGGAAGTTTTCGGTTCAACCCCCAAAATTTATATGGCCGAAGTTTTAGAAAAAATCGGCCTTCCTTTTTCCGGATGTTCCAATGAAGTGCAAAATATAGTCATAAATAAAGGCAAAATGAAAGAAGTTTTGCTTTCCAAAAACGTTCCTACTTTACGTTTCCAGGTTATGAAAGGTGAGGGCGAAAGATTGGATCCCGAACTCCGCTTTCCCGTTATCGTAAAACCCATCGCCAGAGGGTCTTCTGCGGGAATAACAAATAAAAGCATTGTCCACAGGGACAGGGAATTGCATGAACAGGTTAAATTTATTTTGGATACATTTAATGAACCTGCATTAATAGAACCCTTTATCGAAGGCAGGGAGTTTTCTGTCGGAATGTTGGGAAATCCTCCTGAAGTTTTTCCCATAATCGAACCCAAACACGAAAGCCTTCCCAAGGATTATTACCACATAGATTCACTGGAAGTTAAATGGCTTTTAGAAGAGGAGCTGGGGGAAAATTATTTTGATTGCCCCGCCAAAGTAGAACCTAAACTGAAAGATCATATAGAGAAGGTGTGCCTTTCCGCATGGAAAGCCCTGGATATTACCGATTTTTGCAGAATTGATCTCAGAATGGACGCGGTAGGTGATATATATATTCTTGATATAAATACACCCCCCGGTCTGATTCCTCCCGAAATATCCACGACTTCATATTTTCCATTAGCAGCAAGAGTAAAAGGTATTGATTATGAAGCGCTTTTGCATAAAGTTATTGAAGAGGGGCTAAAAAGATACGGGGCTGAAAAGCTATTTTCCCAAATGTGAGGGGTTAAAGTTGTAGGGGAATATTGCCTTGAGGGACGTTATTCTTACAATTTCCCCTTCGGTATCGGCAACAATGATGAGGCAATTGTCCGCATGCTCCACTATTCTTTGCAAACATTCACCGCAGGGGCCGGATTTACCCTTTGCGCAAACCGCAACGGCTCTTATGAATTTTCTGTTGGGTATTGAGGCTCCTTCGCTGTTGGCGGCTGAGATTGCCGTTCCTTCCGCATGATTTGTCGGTGAATATGCAACCGATTCCGAATTACATCCCCCGAAGATTTGTCCGTCGGTTGTTAAGAGAGATGCCCCGACATTGTAATGCGAGTAAGGGGTATAGGCACGGCGCCTGTAACTAACGGAGCAGGAAACAAGGGCGTCGATGACATCTTTTCCCAACTCTTTTACTTCGGACTTAATAAATTTATTTTCAGCCAGTAAGTCCGCTTCCGAAGGCGTCCAAATTCTATCCGAATATCTTTCCATATATGAAGACTTTATACAACAAATAACTTAAAAGTCAAAGCGAATGGCATTCTTCCCTGCACGGTTTAAGCATTCTCTCAGTTTAGAGGGTTATTATGAAAATTAGAAAGGAGTTATGAATGGGCACACTTTCTAAGGAGGTGTAAGCCGATAAATTTAATAAGACAATTTGCCAATTTCTAACTAATTTTCAGGTTTAAACTCAAACCTAATTAAATATATTTTATATTTCCGAATTAGAGTTTATTCAGAGAAGAAGTTGAAGTCGACAGGTTGGGCAACCCCCGTCATTATGCGGGGGTTGTTTTTTTTGGGTCTATTGACAACTTCTTTGACAAAATTTAAACTCCCGTCATGTCTACGATTAATAGAGAATTGGCCAACGAACTTCTGAAAGGAAACGGGAAAAGCAAACACGGCAGCGCCGGATACTGCTTAGTCAGATATCAAAATAGGACCAAATATGATATTCCGGGTGTGGATTTATACGACCCCGACGCAAAGATAAACTGTTTTGACTACGCAATATTCCCAAATAAAAGAAAATATGAGGAGTTCATGGAAAGCGATATGGTTGGCGGAGTCGATATCTTGTGGTCCAGTGAAAGATTTAAAAAGGATGAAATGAAAAGGGAGCAAGACGCAGAACGGGATGAACTTATGGAAGGAGTTTCTGACATCGTTTTATCTTACGAAGACATCGAGCAGGCAATGCCCAGCAGAAAGGAAAGATAGCTTTACTTCACAAATATCCAAAATAGAATTGAAAGGGCAATCCGGTAAATTCCGAAAGAAGTGAAGTCGTGTTTTTTAACATAGTTAACAAGGAATTTAACTGCGATAACGGCGAAGAAAAAGGAAAGAACCGATCCGGTGAAAAGTGTTATAACCCCTCCTTGGGTTATCATGTCCCGGGATTTATAAATATCAAGGGCGGTTGCCGCAAACATAGTTGGAACCGCCAAAAGAAATGAAAATTCAACTGCCGTTTCGCGTTTTAAACCCGTTAAAAGCCCGCCGACAATTGTTGCTGCGGCCCTTGAAACACCGGGAATAACGGAAAGTGACTGAAAAGTGCCGATAATCAGGGCTTGTTTGTAGGTAATCTCGGAAGGATTTTTTAGCGACGTTTTCTTTCTTTTTAAAAACCACTCGACTCCGATCAGGGCAACACCTCCCCAAAAAAGAGCATTCAGCGTTATCGAACTGCTTCCGAGAAGAACCCCTTTAATTAGAGGGTAAAGAGTAGCTCCGACGACAGCTGTAGGGATAAAGGCGATGATCAGTTTTTTAATCAGGTTCCAACTCGACAGAAACTTTTTAAAATAAAGTACAACTATTGCCAAAATTGCCCCAAGCTGGATTACTATCTCAAAAGTCTTAACGAAATCGGTTTCGGTAATTCCCATAAGCTTTGAGGCTAAAATAAGATGGCCCGTGGAAGAAATTGGCAGGAATTCGGTGAGACCCTCAACAATAGAAAGAATAAAGACATGGATTAAGCTCATTAACCAAGTATATTCGTGTTATAATTTGAGGTCAATTCTAAACCAGAGGGCCCGTCGTTTAATGGTAGGACATGTGGCTGGCAGTCATAGGACGCGAGTTCGATTCTCGCCGGGTCCACCCAAAGGATTGCTAACTGGCTTCATTTGGCGTAAAATATCCTATAACAACTTTCGTTGTTGTTGGGATTCATAGTTATAATGGAAATCAGAAACATTGCCATCATTGCTCACGTTGACCACGGAAAAACAACTCTCGTGGATGCTCTTTTACGCCAGTCCAATACGGTAATGAAGAAAGAAATTGCCGAGCAGGGGACTATTATGGACAGCAACGAACTGGAAAGGGAGCGCGGAATTACAATTTTTTCCAAAAATGCCTCGGTTGAATACAAGGGGGTCAAAATCAATATCATAGACACTCCGGGACACGCAGATTTCGGTGGGGAGGTTGAACGTGTGTTATCTATGGCAGACGGTGCCCTACTGCTTG
>Ga0208958_1000792_pt1 | contig 36021 bp, 37 predicted proteins | sample RifOxyB1_FD_184032 | JGI IMG/M metagenome (GOLD analysis project Ga0208958, IMG submission 184032) | Soil microbial communities from Rifle, Colorado - Rifle Oxygen_injection B1 (SPAdes) | ecosystem: Environmental > Terrestrial > Deep subsurface > Rock core/Sediment | place: Rifle, Colorado...
TAATTTATTCGCTAGTACCGCCATTTTTCTTACGAAATAACCACGGATTATGATTATTTCTAGAGCATGTCCGACCTGTCGTTCTAGTTTAAAACTCACCCAAAAAGACCTTTTTGATGATCGATACGGATCTCCAGGTAAACATAGTGTTTTTTCCTGCCCAAAATGCGGATTTGGGAAGACTATACCAGGTCTAAATCGACAAAATATAGGTAAATTTTATGCAAGATACTACCCATTATCAAACGAAAATCCAAAGGAAATGCATTCAAAAGTTAAAATTGTTACAAAATTCCAGGCATGGTTAGAAGGAACTGATAATACAACTCATTGGTATACACGTCCTGGACAAAAAGTCCTGGACATCGGGTCAGCTAGTGGAATCTCGTTAATGGAAATTACAGACTTAGGAGGCGATCCGTATGGTGTAGAGCCAGATCCTAATGGCAAACGTTTAGCAAAATTACTCGGATTAAAAGTACACCAAGGGTTTATCACAGACAATCCTTTTCCAAAAATAAAATTTGATTTAATTACTGCGAGCCAGGTGATCGAGCATGAACCGACGCCTACCAAATTCCTGAAATCTATTCGTCGCAAGTTAAATAATCAAGGCCAAGTAGTTCTTAGCTTTCCCAATTATAATGCACTATACCGACACATCTTTGGTCGGAGATGGTTGCATTGGCATATCCCTTATCACCTCAATTTCTTTACCCAAGCTTCATTTCGCAAATTAGCCAAACGAACAGGGTTCAAAATTATCAAGATTAGGACTATTACTCCCAACCTCTGGACCATTCTCCAGCTCCGTGTGCTTTTTTACCAACCCAAAGAAGGGACGGTCAATCCAATCTGGAGGAAAACTCCTATTAGACAATCACGCAATTTAGCGCCTCAATTAGCTCTTTTTGATCAAATACTTCACCTAGTTGCTAAATTGTCTGTATGGGGTATTATGCCCATCAATCGCTTGATCGACTTGGTGGGATTAGGCGAAAGCTTTCTCGTAATTATGAGAAAAAGCGAGACCTCATGACTATACATATCTTGACTGCTGTCCACAACGACTCGTCTAACTTAAATAAGTTAATCCACTCTATCGCTAATCAAACCATGAAAGACTATACGTTGACGATCGTCGACGATGGATCAAAAAACGAGGTTGCCCGTACCCTCGAAGGAAAATTCCCCAACATTACTATTCTAAGAGGAGACGGCAATTTATGGTGGACAGGAGCTCTCAATCTCGGTTTAACTCAAATTCTGGCTTATGCCGACGACAATGATTATATATTAACGATTAACGTTGACTGCACAATCTCTCCGACATATTTAGCAAAAATGACTAATATGTGTGGCCCCGCTCGAGTAGTTGGTTCTAAAATAATCAACCGCTCCGGTAAAATCTGGGATGTTGGTGAAATAATAGATTGGCGTAAGGGCTCAATCTTGCCCCGTTCTAAAAGTTCTGACCCAATCGACGCCATCTCTACAAAAGGAACCATTTATCCAGTAAAAATGTTTAGAGAAATAGGTCTTTTGTCAAAAAGATTGCCCCATTATCTTTCTGACTATGAATTATCTGTTCGCGCGAAAAAGCATAACTATCAACTCATTATTTGCGACGATTGTGTGGTAAAAAACGACACTCAAAATACTGGCTTTGGAGATATTATTCCCGCAAACGTCACCCTAAAACAGGCTTTTCAGTTACTATTTAGTCGTAAATCCAAAACTAATCTCTTGGATCAAATCTGGTTCATTACTCTGTCATGCCCACGTAAATACAAATTAATTAATTACTTGCGGCTAGGTAATAAACTCACGAAGTATGTTTTAGGTAATTACAAATTAACGAATCGAGCTATAATCAGACAACATGAGTAAGTCTAAAGTTATCTACTGTACCTATTTTGATAAAGGTTACCTCCTCAAGGGATTGGCTCTTCATGCGTCGCTCATTAAGTATGATCCTTCCGCAAAGCTTTGGGTCCTTTGCATGGACGAATATACCAAAACTCTTCTCGATAGGATGAAGTTAAGAGGAGTAACCACAGTCGCGCTCAAGGACTTCGAAGATAAAGAACTAAAAACAGCCAAATCAAATCGATCCCTGGTCGAATATTATTGGACTTGTACACCTTCCGTGCCGCTATATGTGCTCAAACATAACCCAACAGTCGATATCGTCGCTTACTTAGACGCGGACTTATTTTTCTATACTTCACCCCAAATAATTATCGACGAGCTTAACCAAGGTTCCATCTATATTGTCGAACATCGCTATCCACCAGCAGAACAGTACAGAGATAACGTGAACGGACGATTCAATGTGGCAGTCACATATTTCCGCAATGATAAAAACGGCATAGCCTGTATGAAAGACTGGCGTGCAAAATGTAACGAATGGTGCTATTTGAAAGAAGAACCTGGTCGCTTCGGAGATCAGTTGTATCTTAACGAGTGGCCACACAAATTTAAGGGAGTAGTTATTTCTCAAAATCTAGGAGTAGACGCCGCACCATGGAATATCGCGAAATATTCTGTTACTAGTAAGAATAATTCAGCCTACATTGATCATGATCAGCTTGTTGTATATCACTTTCATCAGTTAGACTACTTTGCCCCAGGACAGTTTGACCTGGCAAGAGGTTATAAATTTAGTCATGCTATAGAAAATTATATTTATAAGCCATATCTCAAAACACTTGACGAAGTTTACGCAAAGGTTAAAAAGATTGATTCCGACTTTAGGCTAATACCCCCAAAACGTTCTATCTCTGCTAAAATAAAAAGCAAGGTTTCAAAATATTTTGGACCCTTGTACTGGAGACTACGAGGCCTAATCCAATGAAAAAAGATATTTTAGTCGAAAAAATTCAACTGCAAGCAATCCACGATGATTGTCTCATGTGTGTAGCAGAATACCCGCGCCAAATTCCCTTCCCCATTAAAAGAGTCTATTATATGGTCAAGTCAGCCCCAAATTTACCCAGGGGTTATCATACTCACAAAAAATTAGACCAGGTATTCTTTTGCATTCAGGGTTCTATGAGAATGATTCTCGACGACGGGAAAAAGAAGGAAGAAATTATCCTCAATCAACCTGATATTGGAATTAGACTAAAACCTTTGGTTTGGCATGAAATGCATGATATTAAAGAAGACACAATTATGCTGATCTTTGCCTCAGATTATTATGAGGAAAGTGATTACATCAGAGATTATAAGCAGTTTATAGAAACAGTTAATGGCAAATAACATTCTTTTTAACGATTTTCCGGCAGAATTAGCAGAACTCCGTTCAGAGTATCAAGTTGCTATCGATAGAGTTTTCGATTCTGGATGGTTCATCCTGGGAAAAGAGGTAGAAGCTTTTGAATCAGAATTTGCGAGATATCTTGGGGTCAATCATGCAATCGGCGTAGCCAACGGTTTAGAGGCTATTCAGATAGCGCTCATGGGATTGGGGATTAAAGAAGGAGATGAGGTAATCACTACCCCTCTGTCCGCAGTCGCCACTACGCTTGCAATCCTCGCAGTCGGAGCCACTCCCGTATTTGTTGATCTCCGAGAAGATGGTCAAATTAACGAAAACTTAATTGAATCTGCCATCACACCAAAAACTAAGGCTATTCTGCCCGTTCATTTGTATGGCAATTCATGTAATATCGAGAAAATTAAAGAAATTGCCGATCAACATAAGCTAGTTCTGATTGAAGATGCGGCACAGGCTCACGGATCATTGTCTGGTTCGCAAAAACTCGGAACGATAGGATCCATAGGTTGCTTTAGTTTTTATCCCACCAAGAATGTTGGCGCATTTGGTGATGCCGGAGCCATTGTCACGAATGATGAGAAGTTAGCCATCACTTTCCGCCAGCTCCGTGATTATGGCCAAGAAAGCAAATATAAACACGTAAGAATTGGGCTCAATAGCCGTCTTGACGAAATTCACGCTGCTATCTTGAGAGTTAAACTAAAACATCTCGATAAACAAAATGCTATTCGCATTCAGAACGCCAAAGCCTATCAAGACATTTTCCAAAAATCTGGGATTGAGTATATTGCACCTCAAGATAATACCACTCCCAATTACCATCAATTTGTGATCAAAGTTACCAAACGCGACGAACTTCAAGCTCATTTAAAATCTCTGGGAATTCCTACCCTCGTCCACTATCCAATCCTTATTCCCAGGCAACCCATGTTCAGTGATCAATATAGCGTCCTGAACCTTCCCACGGCGGACAAATTAGTAACTCAAATTCTCTCTCTCCCCTGTGGTCCATATCTGACACAAGATCAGGCTTCCTTTATAGCCAAATCTATTGTCGATTTTTTTGCCCAACGATAAGGTTATTGAAGTTAGTATAGAATTAATTCATGGTGAAATCTGTATTTTTTGGATTAACCTTATTTTGTATTCTATCGATTTGGAGTTTAATTACCCCTCTCTTCGAGTTCCCCGATGAGCAGGCACATCTTGAGTCGGTAGAATTCTTGGCGACTCACGGTAGGATGCCGGCCGGTCTCCAATTGGACATGACACCGGAAATGGCGCAAACCCAAAAGTACCTCGGGGTATATCGAGACAAGTTCGGAAACAATCTAGTTACCTATCATCCGGAGTATCGCGTCGAATATACCAGCTCGTATATCGGCAAATACGAAGAGGAAATTCACAACCTCAAAGATGACCGCAGTACCTACGTCAGTCAGGAAGCGGCTCGTTACCCGCGCCTCTATTACGACTATATGGGTATCTGGTATCGGGCAGTCCAGTCGTCCGACATTTTCGTCCGCACCTTCGCCATGCGGCTGGGAAATGTGGTCCTCGCCGGGATTACCGCCGTAGTGATCTATGCTATGGGGATGACTCTCTTTGCCAGCCGGAAAAGAGCCATGCTCCTAACTGTGCTAGTCATGCTGCAGCCGATGTACTCTTTCCTCTCGGCCGGGGTCAACTCGGACAATCTGCACAACCTTCTTTTCGCCCTCGCCATTTACTGCGGGATGCGCATAGTCAAACAGGGAGCATCTCCTCGAATACTGCTAGGTGCTGGGCTTATCGCTCTACTAGATATGTTCACAAAACCGCAGGGGTACCTGGTCCTTCCCGTACTCCTCTTGGCGGTCCTCCTACGCATCATCCGCAACCGCCATTGGGGGCTGTTAACAGTCCTGATAGGCTTGGGTATTCTGGCCGGGATTACTATTGCCAGTCCGCTCAACCCGTATCGTAGCTGGATCTTGACCGAGAACATTAAAGGAGCATCGCTCTTAGAATTCCTGAGATTTTCTGTTAACAAACTCATCACGCAAAATATTGTCTGGTATTGGGGTGTATTTAAGTGGCTGGGGGTAGTGTTGCCCCCCATTTACTGGCAGGTCGCCAATCGTTTTGTCGTCGCCGGGGTCGTAGGCCTCCTATTCTACGCCTGGAAAGCCTGGAAGCATAAGAAATTGGTCGCGCCTCCTCTCGTGACCATTTACCTCTTTCTCGTCGCTATATTCTACGCCGCCGCCATCTATTACTTTGACTGGCAATATATCAAAACTGTCGGTTACTCTATCGGTGTTCAAGCTCGCTATCTTTTCCCCACCATTTCCGCCCACATGGCCATCCTCATGATTGGTATTCTGTCGCTAGGTTGGACCAAGAAACTGACAGTTTGGCTCGAGCGCGGATTGTTGATTTTTATTGTTTGGATGCAGTTAGGCGGGATCTGGAGACTCATCACCAGCTATTACGACGTATCCAGCTTTCAAGTCTTTATCACTCAGGTCAGTCAGTATAAGCCCTGGTTTGCAAAAGGGGAGTGGTGGTACTTGTGGGGAGGTCTCTATTTACTTGCCCTCACTTATCTTGTCGTCTCATTATTATCTCGCTACATGCCACCAAGATTGCATCCAAAAATACGAAAACATGAGGATAAGCTGAAGAGTCAACATCAGTCCTAAATAAGCTCTCGTCTTCGGTGTGTACAAATAGCAGGCTCCCAAAGCTAATGCATAGATAGCTGGCAATCCCGACAAGAAGAAGGCTTTCGTTTCCGACGGGTAGGGTAGTTGGTAGTTGTACCAAGCGTAAGCCGTAATCGAAGTGATTAAATAAGTGACCGCGACTCCAAATACTTTCGGCCGTCGTTTTTTCAGTTGCCAGAACCCTACTAGTGCCAGTACAGTCAGGGGGAAACCGAGTAGCCACAAGCCAAAGGCTTTCTTATGAAAGGCCACAACCGGCACTGTAGCTTGATATCCCTCGTGCCAGAATGAGTTCCATGTCCCGCCACTTAGTGAATAATGTTGCGCCTGAAACAAGTCGACTTTCCGGATCCAACTTACGTCCACATAAAATCGCCAGGTGCGCGGCACCCGCCCATTCTCGATCGGGAAAAATTGATCTGCCATCGCCAGTGGCGTACGATAATGTGCCAGGTTGCGTAAATATATGGGTGAGGTCACGGCTAGTCCAATGGCTGCCGACACTACTCCCCAGACCAAAAACTGCTTCCAACCATCTTTTTTACCTTGTACCATTAGCCACAATGCCGCTCCATAGGTAGGGAGGATTGTCAGCATCGTGTACTTGGTATAAAACCCGATTAAAAACAGTAATAAGGCTATACCCACGTATAGTCTCTGATCACTTCGCTTAGCCGCCGGTAGTAAACATAACCACAGTACCGACAAACCAACAAGCGCATCATTCAAAAATTCATTGCTCACCATCGGCACTAAATAATTCACAACCGGCAAAGCTGTCAGCGCCAGGACGGCTATTAACCTTGCCCATTGATTCATACCCAAGATCCGACTAATGAGCCAACTAGCCGCCGCTATAAACACCGCATAATAAATCACGTTCTGTGCTTGCACCCCCTTAACTCCCCAACGGTTGTATACAGGCTGAGCTAAGAGATAGTAGAGAGGAGTTTGGTAAAACTGCCAGCCTTCGTGCGGGAGAGGGATACGCCGATTTGTTTGGAGATATTGCAGGTACTCAATGTGGTCCTGTCCGTCAAAGCCATAGAGCGGGTTGTACATGCGTGCGTTATGTAGCTGGAGTAACAAGCCTACACCTATAACCGCTACCCATAAATATTTGTATAATTGCATAATACCTATCCTATCATCCCTGGTATTTGCATACTATGTACAGATTGCTAAAGTATATGTATGGCAGACAAAATCGATCTCACCGAAAGGGCAAGTGAATCGAAGAAAAAAATCGGTCGCTCCGTCTCGGTGAATGGTGTTCATGCGGTGGATGTAGACTTTCACCAAGCTCAAAATCTCCAAGACCCCATTGTCGATCTCAATATCAAAGTGAATAATCCGATTGGCCGGCTTTGGCTCGCCCTCAAGCGGATCTGGAAAAGTCAAAACACCATTGTCTCTGTCCGCTTTACTATCCCACTCTTAGTCCTGCCCATCGCCCTCTATGTTCTCTGGGTATTGTGGCAGGGCAGGGGAGTGAATATTCCCATGTCCAAACTCGGTGTCATTCACGAGGTTAATATGAATGGTACTCCCCGCGACATCCTTGTCCTCCCCACTTCCGATGTCTATGTCCTTGAATACGCGGGTACCTTCAACCGTACTACCCGTCTCGCGGAAAAGCCGATCATCGTAGTGGGCAACTATCACGTTCCCACCAATACTCTGATAGTGGAAAGCCTCACACCCTACAGCCAGCTAGACTTGCCGATTACCCAGACGCTTCCGAACCCTCCGAAAAACGTCTGGGAAAACATCTGGGATTTCATCAAACAATTCCGTTGAAACTTATATAGCTTATGTACCAAATCAAATATCTGTTCGATGTAGATGCATATTTAGACAACGCCACCGAGTCAGAACAACGTAAAATTGTCAAAAACCTAAAATACTTACAGGAATACGGTGTTAGGTCTGAAGTAATTGACCTCAAAAAACTACAAGGATACGACTTCTGGGAAGCCAGAATTACCGGTAAAAATAATACGAGAATATTCTGTGCCCAAAAGAAAAATATTGTTTATATATTGTATATTTTCAGGAAAAAAACGCGTAAAACAAAGATCAAAGATCTCGCTTATGGACAAAAACAATATTTGCTAATTGACTAAATATATCTAATAAGATATATTCAACGTATGAAAAAAATAATGACATCAGACGATCTAGACAAAACAATTTTACGCTTGAGAAAAAAACCAAGCTTTCAAAAATTATGGGAAGAGGGTGAAGCTGACTACCAACTCGGCAGGCAGATCATCCAAGCTCGCATCGATAAACATCTTACTCAACAGCAACTAGCAAAAATGGCCAATACTACTCAAGCAGTCATCTCTCGGATAGAATCTCTTGACGTTAGTACTACTCTCCAAATGGCCAGCCGTATTGCCAAAGCTGTGGGAAAAAATCTTCAGTTGCGCTTTGTTTAGTGTAAAATCTTCGGTATGGATGAGTGTAAGGAAGTAATTGAAAAGAACGGGCAGATCTTTGCCTTAATTTTCCGCAAAAATAGTCGTCCGGACGGAGTCAATTTTCTGACACCAGACGACTATACCTTGCAGCTTGGCATGATCGGTCATCCCAAGGGTCGTCACATCCGCGATCACATCCACAACCCCGGCATTCATTACAAAGTCGATACTACCCAAGAATTTTTGTACATCGAAAAAGGCAAGATCAAAGCCACCATTTACGATTTCGGCTGGAATGTCATTAAAGAAGTCATTCTCAATGAGGGAGACATCTTACTCCAGGTTTCAGGTGGTCATGGCTTTGATGTCCTGGAGCCCTGCTATCTCATCGAAGTTAAACAAGGCCCATTTCCTGGCGATAAACTCATGAAGTTTTACAAAGACGACCCGCAATGATTCCCGTTAACGCCCCCCTTATCACCGAAGAAGCCAAAAAACTGGTTATGCAGGCGCTGGATGAAGGTTGGATCAGCTCGGCCGGGCCATATCTTACCCAATTTGAAACCGAATTCGCCAAGTATTTGGTGGTCAAACACGCCATTGCCGTCAATACCGGTACGGCCGCCCTCCACGTAGCCTTGCTCACTCTGGGCATCGGAGAGGGGGATGAAGTAATCGTGCCGGCTTTCACCATGGCTGCCTCCTGGATGGCTATCATGTACACCGGTGCCACACCCATCTTTGTTGATGTCGATCCCGATACTTATACTCTCGACCCCGCCCTCATCGAAGCCAAGATCACCTCGCATACCAAAGCGATCATGCCCGTCCATATTTATGGTCACCCGGCTGATATGGATCCCATTCTCGCTCTCGCGAAAAAACACCATCTTTTTGTAATCGAGGATGCCGCCGAAGCCCATGGGGCGACCTATCGCGGGGAAAAAGTCGGTGGCATTGGCCACGTTAATGCCTTTAGCTTTTACGCCAATAAAATTGTCACCACCGGCGAAGGGGGGATGGTGACAACGGATGACGACAAGCTAGCCGATCTGGCTCGCCGCTACCGCGATCTTTGTCACTCTCCGGCCAAACGTTTTATCCACGATCGCTTGGGCTACAACTACCGTCTGACCAGTCTCCAGGCCGCTCTTGGTCTTGGCGAACTTAGAGAGATAGACAAATTTTTGGCCCAAAAGTCCCACATGGCCAAGCTATATCAGCAAGGCTTGGAGGGAGTGAAAGGTCTGACGTTACCGGTTACGCGCGATTGGGCCACCAATGTCTACTGGATGTATGCTGTCGTGGTAGACCCAAAAATTCTGGGCTTTCCCAAAGATGAGCTTCGGGAAAAATTGCTGAAAAAAGGAGTTGATACGCGCGATTTCTTCTACCCTCCCAGCGTCCAGCCTGTGCTTACCGAACGTGGTTTAGGTCTGGGCCAGTACCCCGTGACTGAACGGCTGGCGCAAAATGGCTTTTATCTGCCTTCGGGTCTAGCCCTGACCGATGCGCAAATCGAGATGGTCTGTGAGACAATAAGAAAGTTATGCGCCTAACCAAAACAGGTGGTTTATTTTCTGTACTTCTTGTGACCGGCGGGAATTTGTTTGGCACCGTGATCTCGGCTATCGCTCTCATTCTTTTTTCGCGGGTTATGGGTCCTGCCGAATTTGGCATTTTTTCGGCCGCTTTTGCTGCCATGCAGATCGGTGTTCGCCTCTCTGACCTAGGCCTGAACACAGCCGCCGAACGTACAATTGCCCGTATTCAGGCTAGTTCTCCATCCCGTGTTGATCGCTATCTACGCGTCGTCTTGTGGCTCAAACTCGCGCTCATTTTTCTGGTCATTTTACTCGGCTGGTTTACCGCTCCATATCTGGCCATGACCGTCTTACGTATGCCCTCTCCCGATCTGCTCCGGCTCGCGCTGGCTACGACTGTTGGCACCGTCTTTTTTGAGTACACCAATATTATTTTCCAAGGCACTCAGCGCTTCGCCATGGTAGCTCACATAACTGTCGCCCAAGCGGTTGGTAAATTAGTTTTTGGCCTCATCCTCATCTGGCAGGGAGCCTTAAATGCCATCTCCGCCACTATCTTGTACGGGCTGATGCCTCTGGTCGGGGCTCTCTCAGCCTGGAAACCTTCCCCTCTCAAGCACTGGTCTTTGCCCATGGCGCCACAGGTGGAGTTGCGCGGGCTCTTGAAAGTTGCCCGTTGGACAGCTATCGCCGCTATCTCAGCTACTTTCGCCGACAATCTCGATATCCTCATGGTTCAGTCGTTTATGTCCAGTTATGATACTGGTCTTTGGGCGGCTGCTGCCAGAATTGCAGCCTTCGCCAGCATTATTGGCTGGTCTAGCGGGGTAGTTCTCAGCAATCGCGTCGCTGGCTACGGCTCCCGTCAACACTTACACACTTATCTTAGTAAATCCTGGAAGATCGCTCTCGGAGCCTTTTTTGGCTTGCTCCTGACTATTCCCTTAAGCGGTCTAGCCATTTATCTAACCGTCGGACCAGAATACCTAGCGGCCACCGCCTCTCTCCAAATTCTTATAATTGCGGCCGGGTTGGCAGCCGCTACCACTCCGTTTGCCGCCCTCTTTTACCTCTTCGATCGCCCGCAATATTATGCTTATGCCGGTATCCTCTCGACCGGTATCCTCCTCTTAGGTGATTATTTCACTATTCCCGTATGGGGTCTTACAGGTGCGGCCATAACCAGGATTGTGGTCCGCGTCGCAGTACTTATTTTTACCCTCATCTATACCCGGAAAGCCTATGTCGAATTCATACATCAGCGCTAAATATAATCAGTCCTGGATCAGCCGTCTCCGACGCGAATCAAACGAGCCATTCTCACGCTATGAGCGTAACTGGGTCTTGCCCGCTCTCATGCACGAGGGTGAGACAGTCTTGGATCTCGCTAGCGGCAACAGTATAGTCGGACAGTATTGGCAAAAGCATTTCCATGCCAAGGTGTCAGCCCTCGACATTTCTCCCTCGGCCATTCGCGCTGCCGCTAAACGCGGAGTCAAGGGTATAGTCGGCAGTGCCGAAGAAAAACTGCCTTTCCGTGCCGGGACGTTTGATACTGTTTTTTGGGGAGATAACATTGAGCACGTTTTTGCTGTCAAATCGATTATGCTAGAAATTCATCGGGTCTTAAAACATGGGGGCCGCCTCATCTTGTCTACTCCCAACCAAGCTTATTGGCGTTATCGCCTCTATATGTTTCTGCACGGGGCGCTCCCTCGGACCGAGGGAGAAATCAATCCTCCGTGGGATTGGGAGCACATTCGTTTCTTTAACCGCCGAATTTTGCAGGATCTTTTCCAAGCAACTGGTTTTCGTGAATCTCGTTATCTCGGGATATCGCGGCGACGCTTAGATCGACCCCTCACCCACCTCTTTCCCGAATTTTTTGGCATGATTGTGGTAGTCGAGGCCAAGCGAATATGAAAACTGGCATTACTGCCCACATGATTGTGAAAAACGAGGACCAGTGGGTCTGGTATGCTGTCCAGTCGGTGTTACCCTATGTTGATACTTTTTTAGTCATCGATACGGGTTCTACCGATCACACTCTTGAGTGTCTCCAATCCATTCATTCCCCCAAACTTAGAATTACTCAGCATCAGATTTCTAGCCCCTCCGAGCTAACCGAACTGCGCAATGAACAAATTCGCCAAACCAAAACACCTTGGCTCTGGATTGTCGATGGGGATGAGGTATATCCCAAACTCACCGCGTTAGAAATCGTCACCGCTACTGCTCACGCAAATGTCCATGGGATTGTCGTGCGCCGTCACGATCTCTTAGGAGATATCTATCATCGTCAGTCCGAATCGGTGGGAAGTTATTCCATACTCTCACAAACAGGTCATCTGGTGACCAGACTCATTCATATCTCCAGTTTTCCTGGGCTTCATGTCGAGCGACCTTATCCAGATGAAGCATATTTCGACGCTCAAAACAACAGTATCCACGAGCACGATGATTCTTTCTGGTACGTGACAGAGCATTATCTCTATCACGCCATGTATCTCCGCCGCTCTTCACTCGGGTCCAATCTCCCCATGTTCAATCGCAGCAAATACAAAGTGGAGAAAGGATTGTCTGTACCCGGACCTGTCCCGCCCGTGTTCTCCCTCCCTCGCCCCTCGTTTGTCCCCGACGCACTAACTCGCCGCTCTACCAGCTACGAACTAGCGGCAGCTATCCTTACGCCTATCAAAGAATTAAAACGGAAAATCTTATGAAAATCTGCTTCCTGCACATGACTATTGGGTTGGCCGACCGCGGCTCAGAGATATCTACTGACCTCCTAGCTTCGGGATTGTCAGCTAAACACGAGGTCTTGGTCTTACAATCAGGTCCCGTCAAATCAAAACCATATCAAGTTCGGCGCGTCTACCCTCAGAGCCATCCCCCCAGCCCAGCTCCAAGCTCTCTCCCAGAGAAGCTCCTTTTCCGCCTCTACCTCGATAAAGCCAGCCGCCAAGTTCGTGCTTTCACCCGCAAAGCACTGCCACAACTGCGCCGCTTCAAGCCGGATATTATCGTGGCCGTTAATGGTGCCCCTCAACTCAAGGTTCTTCGACGTTATATCTCAAAAACGAACCCCCGGCCCCGCGTGGTCGTGTTTGGCCGCGCCGGGATTGGTTTCCACGACCGGGACAACCTGCGCGCTGTTCCCGACCTTTTTGTGGCGTTGACTCCCAAAGCTGCCAGCTGGGCAGCCAGCCAAGTCTCGCCTACGACCCGCGTCGTCTATATCCCCAACCCACTCGCCCAAGCTCGCGCCAAGCCCCTCGACCTTCACCTGCCTCACCCAATTATTTTGACGGTCTCTGCCCTTTCGGCCTACAAAAATGTCCTCTCCGTGGTACGGACGCTCAAAAATATCCCAGCTTCCTATGTTTTGATTGGCGACGGCGAAAAAGCGGGCGAAACTGCCACCGAGCTGTCCACTCTCCCGAGCGATTTCCGCTGGATCAAACATCTCGAACCGGCTGATTTGCCCAGCTACTATGCTTCCTGTGACGCTTTTTGTTTCGTCCCCGATCCTCAGGAAGCTTTCGGCCGGGTGTATCTCGAAGCTATGGCAGCCAGCCTCCCCATCGTCGCCTCCGACGATCCCCTCCGCCGCGAAATCATTGGCCATCAGGGGATTTATGTCGATCCCCATGAACCCGATTCAATCACTGCCGGGATCAAACGCGCGCTTTCGCAAAAGAAAGTAGACTATCGCGCTGAGCTCTCACCGTATAAACTAAACACGGTAGTCAAACAAATCGAAAGTGAATTACATGCGCTCCTCGCCTAAGCCCACTCCAGCAGCCTCAGCCATTTTGGCCGTATATAATGCCCAGGCTACCGTTACAGCCTGCCTAAAATCCTTGCTGATACAGTCTATTCCCATCGAAATAATTATTATCGACGATGGCAGTACCGACGGCACCCCAAAATTACTTCGCCAATTTCCCCACCTAAAAGTCCTCAAACAATCCCACCAAGGACCGGCCCATGCCCGTAATCTAGGCAGCACCAACGCTAAGGGAAAAATTCTCCTTTTTGTTGACGCTGATATGACCTTCGATAAAGATTATGTTCGTGACCTCACCGCTCCGATTGTCGCAGGTCAAGTCATCGGAACCTATACAAAGGAGGAGCGAGTCACCAACTGGGAGAATCCTTGGGCTCGGTGCTGGAATGTAGAAGAAGGCTGGGCACCTAGGAAAAGATTCCCGGTCAACCCACCCAAATACGGGACCGACTTCCGGGCCATTCTCAAAAGTGAATTTGAGAAGGTAGGAGGCTTTGATAATATCGGCTATACTGATACATGGAGTTTGTTCCACAAGTTAGGTGTCCGCCCCTTGGTCACTCGCGCGGTATGTTACCACCACAATCCTAATACTCTCTCCGCAGTCTTCCGCCAAGCTCGCTGGCTTGCCAAGCGACCGTACAAATTTGGGGTGTTGGGTACCACGTATGCCCTTCTTCGCACTTCGCTACCAGCCTCGCTCGTAGTGGGCACAGCCCAATCTCTTTGGTTCCGACTCCCCCAGTTTTTCGTGTTTAAACTTGTTTACGACCTAGGCCGTTTCGTCGGGGTCTGCGAAATGCAGATAACCGGCAAACTCAGCAAATGAAAGGAAACGTGAAAGCTAGCACCAAAAAACAATTTGTCGACCGGCAGGTAGCAGAATTTACTGCCAAAGATCCAGGCACCGGCGAACTCATCAAAAAACATTTGACTGTCTTGGACATGGTGAGGGAATATTCTCATCCCAATAGTTATGTTCTGGACGTCGGCTGCTCCAACGGGAAAATCTTAAAATCTCTCTCTAAAGTTGGGTACCAGCATCTCTACGCAGTAGATATTCAGGATAAGTCTGTGTCAGCTTTTCGTGGTACCAACATTCACTTCCGCGCGCTCGACGTCGAGCAGGAACGGCTGCCGTTCAAAGCCAAGTTCGATGTGATTATCTTTTCCGATGTTCTCGAACACTTCTTCTCGCCCCAAACTGTGCTTTATGATCTCCTGCCCTCCTTGTCTCCTCATGGGAAGATTATCTTTTCTGTCCCCAATTCCGGTTGGTTTGTTAACGGCCCGCTCCTCACTTTTTTCCCCGCTAAGCTCTTTGTCTCAACTGCTTTTGGACCCTGGGGGCACACCTATCACTTCACTTTCTTTCAAGTGCAGAAACTCGCCAGCAATCTCAAGCTTAAAATTCGAGAACTTACTGGCGGACCGCTCGATAATTACGCTTTCAAAACAGGTCTCAAAAAACTGGGTTTCGACCTTTTCGCTGCCGCCTCGTTCCCATTACTTCGTAAATGGCCAAATATTTTCTCGGCTCACATTTTCGGAGTCCTCGAAAAATCCAATAAGAAATTAAATGCCAAAGCCCGCTTTGATGTCGGCGTCTAGATTGTTAGTTACCTAATCTCAATTTGATGGCTTCTTTCGTATACTCTACAGCCATCTTGAAAAGTCGCGATTTACTTACTCCCCCCAGTCTAGGCTGGTAGCGGGTAGGTACCTCTACGATCTTCCACCCGGCAGTTGCCGCGTAATAAACCAGCCGAATATGATAATCCCCATAACCATAGTAAATCCGCGTAAGCCCCAATTTCTCTAAATCGCTTTTATGTACTGCGTAATAACCGCTGGTATTATCCCAGATGGGCAAACCAAATAGCCGGAACATCGCATTAAAAAGGAAGGTGGGCAGCATCCGCCAGCCCTTCATCCCGCCACTACCCTTAAAACGCGAGGCCACCACTAACTTTATCTCTCCCCGCAAATCATTGATAAGGTGTGGGAGGTCATCCGGATCATGATTTCCGTCGGCATCCATGCCGATGATGATTTTCCCCTTGGCTTCCGAAATCCCGCGGCCGATCGAGAGTCCTAGTCCTCTATCCTTCATCCGCACAATCACTCTCACCTCGGGATATTTTTCCGCGAGTTTCCGGACAGCTTCTGCCGTCCCGTCGGGGCTGTTATCGTCTACCACCAAAATCTCAAATTTGCATCCCGTTTTCCTCAAAACGTTGGCGATATGTGCCGCGTTGCGGACGATCGCTTGCCTCTCGTTATATGTCGGTAAAATGACACTGACACTATCCATAAATATTCTCCCCAACCAAGTAATGATATCAGGTTTGCCACCCTTTGAATCGGAAGTGGTCGATAGGTGTGGAATACGGTATGAGTGCCCTTTGAGATCTGGCAGGCGACTAGCCCAGAATCGTCAATATGAGACAGTGTCCGCTTGGTAATTTTGCAGTTCGCCGGCTGTCCGTCTATTCTGGTCTCCCATCCGGGGAATGCGGCGATATTAATCCGGATGACACTATCCGTTTTGGCGTCCACACTTAGTTCTAGCCGTGTCACTTTGTGTTCGACTAAAATAATTTCTGCCTCTCCGGCTATGGTTTCTGCCCGCAGCCCAAAGGGAGCTCTCTCCCGTGTAGTCCTCGTCCTCGGCGCATATTCTCCATACGAATCTCCGGTCTCACGGGCGAACCAATTCTCCGGCTTGTTCCAGTACTCTCCCGTGTGAGCGATTGGGATGGCCGTCCAAATGAGTAATATGAGTAGTACAACTCCTAGCACATGTTTCATTAGCTTGTTGGTAAGTTGATCCGTTAATTCTGCTCCCAGCCAGCCGGCTCCAAACACCACACAGATTAAAAGCCGCCACGGGAAATCAATTACTTTTGTCAGATCCAATAATTCGTAAATCCCGCGTGAGAGAGGAGTGATAAAAAAGATCGCAATTCCTGTCATGACAACCACAAAACGCAAAGTCCGCTGATTTTTACCTAGGGCAATCACCAGGGATGCCAAAATCACCAGTAGCTGCCCGACCCCAATCATTAGAGACATTTGGTCACTCCTCCCCGTGAGCGCTGTTCCATAACCCCAATTAGAGTTAATTAGTTGTTGGAATGAGGGGAACTGACTCAGTGTGCCGGAATCAGCGGGAGTGTAATAGGTGTGTTTGGTGAGTGCGAGAGTCGGGAGGATATTAAATGCCGCCATTGTTATAGCGATCGCGAAAGATAACCAATATAATTTCCATGCCTGCCATTTTCCTCTCTTACTTTGGTTTATAAAAGTGTAAAACAAGAAAAATCCCGCAAACACTGCCGAGGCCAAAGGATGGGTCAAAAATAATCCTGCCCAACCGAAGATAAGTAATGGTAGTGACCGTCGCCAAAAGCCGGCTAAAATGAGCGGGGCAAATACAAAAGCCCATGCTTCTCCGTACGCTCCCCGCACGAAGATATCCACAAACCGGTACGGCGCCAGTAAATATACGCTCGTACCTAGAAGAGATGCCCAAGCGGAATATTTCTGCGACAGCGCATAGTACATGACGAGTCCAGATAATATAAAAGATAATCCCAGCACGATTTTGTAACTGTCAAAATATCCAAAACCCAAACGGACTAAAATTTCCGAGAAATAGTAAGGCAACTGGTAGTTTAGTAATAGTACCGGCGAGCCAATCCCACCTAAAACTTCTTTCGCCCACGATGGCGGAAACTGTCCGTCGATAAAATTTTGGTGGTAGGCAATCATCCGGGCGATATGTGGGTTCGAATCGTGCATTTTTGGCAGACCTGGTTTGGTTAGGTCTCGCATAAAAAAGCCCGACATTACTACTATCAGCACTATCGGTAGCCACAGCTTGATCCATGTATTCATTAAATCGAGTTTAACTCGTATTCCGCGCTCTTACAATCTGGTACAATTTGGCTATGAATGCCGTCAGTTTCCCCAACGATTCCGATATTTCCTACCGTTTCTTGGACTGGCCAGAGTGGGGGACCATGGCCTACGAATTGGCTGCGAAAATTTTGAGTCACGAAGCTCCCTTCGACCGATTGGTTGCTCTCGCAACCGGCGGCCTCACTTTGTCTCGCGCCATGAAAGATTATCTACAAATTAAACGCTTGAGTTCCCTTCACATCAATTTTTACACCAACATTGGTGAAACCGCCAAAACTCCCATTATCCGCGAATCAATCGGCAGCAATATTGAGGGGGAGCGGATCTTGGTCTTTGACGACATTAATGATACGGGGGGTAGCTTGCGCACAGCCTGCAATTATCTCCAGATCCGCGGAGCCAAACAGGTAGTGACTGCCACAACTTTCCAAAAGCCGGTGACTACCTTCCCTTCCGATTATTATGCCCAAGAATCAAGCGACTGGGTTATTTTCCCCGACGAAGTCCGCGAAACCATCACTGCTCTCACCGATAAATGGCGCGCAGCCAAAGTGAGTAACGATGAAATTCAAACTCGGCTCAAAACTATTGGTTTCCTCGACTTACACCTCGATTTAATCAGGAAACATCCATGACTGGGATGATTCTCGCTCTCGCCTTGCTCCTGCGTCTAGTCTACATAAATCAATCGCTTTGGCTCGACGAAGCGATCGAGGGATTGGCCCTGATGGGTAAAATGGGACCGATTCTTACCTACGCCTTAAAAGATTTTCAGCCGCCCCTCTATCACTTTCTTGGCATTGCCTGGACCCAGCTCGCCGGATATTCAGAAATTGCCCTACGCACGCCCTCACTCCTCGCGGGACTTGGGACTGTCTATTTTCTCCTCAAATTTGGGCAATTGTTACAAGGCAAAAAGCTGGGAATTGTGGCTGGCATTCTAGCCGCCACCAACCCACTTTTGATTTATTATTCCCAAGAGGGGAGAACCTATGCTTTAACCGCTTTCCTCGTAACTGCCTCCATGTACTATTTTTTTCAACTTTTAAATCATAAATCCAAGTCTAACCTAATTCCTCTTTCCTATTTCCTTTTTACTACCCTTTACCTTTGGACCTCTTACTTATCCTGGTTTGTTTTTATCGCGCAGTTTCTATACCTCCTTTTCCGCCGGCGTTATGACCTCTTACGCTGGCAATTTCTCGCTGGGCTGACTCTCCTGCCTTGGTTGCCCTCTCTCTTTTCTTCGCTGGCGATCGGCCGCTCTACCCTCACTCGCAGCCCTGCCTGGGGGAATGTTGTGGGCAGTTTTTCCGCTAAAGCGCTCGCCTTAACCTGGGTGAAACTAATAATTGGCCGGGTGAGTTTTGCCGATAAGTTCCTCTATGGCGGCATTGTCGCCGGGGTCGCCGCCGTCCACCTCTTTTTCCTCCGCCTCTCCCTCCTGCGCCGTCAACCGCTTCTCTGGCTTTGGCTGGGTTTCCCAATCCTTATGGGTAGTTTGCTCTCCATTTTCCTTCCGGTCTATTCATACACTCGTGTTCTCTTTATCGTTCCCGCCTATCTCTTGCTTTTATCCTCCGGCCTCGCTTCTTTCCGCCGGCAGTGGGGGATGATCATCGTGGTTGGGCTACAGCTTACATTTCTAACCTATTTTTGGTTCTCACCCCAGTATCATCGTGAAGATTGGCGTCAGCTGGTTCATGACTTACGGAGTGATCCGTCAGCAGTCGTAGCCATGCCCTCGCGGGCCCAGAATGCACCGCTTTTGTACTATGGCTGGGATCAGCCCATAATCGAGCCCTGTTGTGAAAAGATTGAGGGCAACAAAATTTACTATCTCCGCTACGCCGAGGATCTCTTTGATGTCCCCAGAGTAGGTCCGGCAAATCTACGTTCAGCAGGCTATACTATCAGTAGCCAGGTTAGTTATCCTGGCCTCCAGGTTGACATATATGAACATCGCAATTGATATTTCCCAAATGTGTTATCCCGGTACTGGCGTCGCCCGGTATCTGCGCGGCTTAACTTCCACTCTCCTGACCATTCCCTCTTCCCATCATTTTACCCTTTATGCCGGTACTCTCAAGAAGCGCTCCTTTTTCACTGCCCTCAGCCACACTCTCCCGTGGTCCCAAGCCACCTGGAAAATCTTCCCCTTGTCTCCCAAGTTAGCCGGCTACGTCCTCAACCGTCTTCCCATTCCCTTCGAACTCTTAACCGGGCCTGTTGATGTGATCCACACTTCCGACTGGTCTGAGCCTTTTTCTCATTTCCCCAAAGTGACCACCGTTCATGATTTAGTTTTTAAGCGTTATCCTTCCACAGTCGATCCCTTAATTCGCTCCACCCAAACCAATCGACTCGCCAATTTGGTCAAAGGAACTACTCATCTGGTAGCCGATTCACAAAGTACTAAAGATGATCTCATGAAAATATATGGAATCCCAGCGTCTCGTATCACCGTCATCTATCCCGGTATCGAACCCCAATTCAAGCCTGCCGATCAGACGGCCATCGCTCGCGTGCAAGCAAAATACCATCTTCCAAAGGAATATTATCTCACCGTCGGCACCGAGGAACCTCGCAAAAACCTTTCTCGCCTCATTGAGGCTATAAAAACCTTACCCATCCCGCTGGTTGCTACCGGTAACTACGGTTGGGGTCAGGCAGTTCCCCAAGATAAACTCATCAAAACTGGTTTTGTTGCTGAACTAGACTTGCCGGCTCTCTATAGCGGTGCCCGCGCCTTTGTCTACCCCTCGCTCTACGAAGGTTTCGGTTTCCCGGTTTTGGAAGCCATGGCCTGTGGCACTCCAGTTGTGACTTCCAACATTTCTTCGCTTCCCGAAGTCGGGGGGACAGCCGCCGTCCTCGTTGAGCCCCAAAGTGTCGAGGCCATTCGTACGGGGATCAAGACGGCCGAGCAGGGTCGCACTGAGCTGATTCAAGCAGGGATCAAACAAGCCCGTAAATTTACCTGGGAAAAAACCGCTCAAGCTATGATGGAGGTCTATGAAAAAATTAGTCATCAACATTGACGCTAACGAAGCTAATGTGAAAAACCGGGTGGGTACCGGCCAATATACCTATCACATTCTTAAGTCATGGTACCAGCACTCCGATTACACTTTTCATCTCTATCACCGGGATCCACTCCAAGGAGACATGCCTCCAGAGACTAATCACTGGCACTATCACCAAGTTGGTCCAGTTAAAGGTTGGCTTCGTTTTGGTTTGCCCCTTTACTTGTTTACCCATCCGCACCACGGCATTTGGTGGTCTCCTGCCCATTACCTCCCCAGCTATACGGGCGGGGAAAGTGTTGTCACCGTTCATGATTTGGCTTACGAATATTTTCCTGACCTTTTCCTCCCCACCGACCTTTACAAACTGAAAAATTGGACGCGGCAAGCCGTCAAACAAGCGACCAAAGTGATCGCCGTTTCGGAGGCTACCAAACATGATCTAATTCAGCTCTACGAGGTGCCAGAGAAAAAGATTGCCGTTGTCCACAATGGCTACGATGCCAAAACCTTTAATGTATCCGTTCCTATCGACAAAAAAATCCTTACTTCCTATTTCCTAATTCCTAATTCCTATATTCTTTTCCTCGGTACCATTCAACCTCGCAAAAATGCCATCAAATTAATTCAAGCTTTCCATCTCCTCAAAACCCAAGGGTATCCCGGCAAATTAGTCCTGGCCGGGGCCATTGGCTGGCTCGCTGATGAGACTCTCTCAGTCATCAAAAGCTCTCCCGAAGTCAAAGAAATTATTTTGACGGGTTATGTCGACGACGAGACCCGCCGCGCCCTCTATACCTTTGCCGATGTTTATGTCCTTCCTTCGCTTTATGAAGGCTTTGGCGTTCCCGCTCTCGAAGCCATGGCTTGTGGTGCTCCCATTGCTGTTGCCAATAATTCCTCCCTCCCCGAAGTTGTCGGTTCGGCCGGTTTATACTTTAACGCCAGCGATCCGGCCGATATTGCCCGAGCGATTTTAGAAATTAAACAAGATCGTTCTGGTTGGACCCAAAAATCCCTTGCTCGTGTCAAACATTTCTCCTGGGAAAAGTGTGCCCAAGAGACTTTGAAAGTTTTGACGGCTTAAAAATTCCAAAGTGCTATACTCAAGATAGCTATTTACTTTTTGGGAGGTGTTATGTTCAAATCAGTCTTTGTTTTTTTTGCACTCGTTATTTTTGCCAGTACCCTAGTTTCTGCTGCGCCCGCCAATCAAGGGGGTAGTGGTGGCTCTGGAGCAACTACTCAGCCACTTAGTTCTCTGAAACCCTCCGGCAACCAAGTCCAAAACCAAGTTCAAACCCAAAATATGGGGAGCGAATCCGCCCTCCAGGTCAATACTGCCGAGCAATTATCCAGTTCTCAGGGAGTCAGCGATGCCGTACAAGATCTTTTGGCTATGCCAGACCGGCAAGGGGGCATCGGCCAACAGGTGAGAGTAATCGCTCAGGCTCAAAATGATGCTCAGCAGTTAATCTCCGGTCAATTAAAACAACTCGAGAGTCGCTCCAATTTTGTCAAACGCTTAATCGGTGCTGATCATAAAGCTATTCAAGCTCTCAAACAAGAACAGCTGCAAAATCAGCTTCGGATTGAATCTCTTGAGCAGCTCTTGACCGAGACCAAAAATCAGAGCGAAATCGATCAAATCCAGTTGGCAATCGAAGCTTTGGTTGCCCAAAATACTGAGTTAGGACTCAAAATCAGCGAGAGTGAATCTACTCCTAGTCTGTTCGGTTGGATGTTTCGCTTCTTTGGGCTACAATAAGAGACATGCCTTTTTTGATTCGAGATAAACACGGGCGAAGCTTGACCTGGAAAGAGGGAATTACTAAGATTCTTGCTCGTTTCGAATCCTACTGCCTCGATTTTCGTCTGATGTTATTGCACTTAACTACCTGGATTCCCCTCCACTCCGTACGCAATTTGGTCTGGCGTCTAGCTGGTCTTCAACTAGGTAAAGACAGCACCCTTCATACCGGCGTTCGGGTCTTTGATCCTAGGCATATTAAAATCGGGGAGGGGACCATTATTGGTTTTGCCTGTTTTATCGACGGCAGGGATCAAATCACCATTGGTGATCATACTGATTTAGCTTCCGAAGTCATGATTTATAGTGGGGAACACGATCTTTCTGCTCCTGATTTTCACGCCAATTCCGCTCCCGTCAAAATCGGCAGTTATGTGTTTATCGGTCCCCGCGCTATTATCTTGCCTGGAGTAACCATTGGTGATGGAGCCGTAGTTGGAGCTGGAGCCGTCGTGACCAAAGATGTGGCCCCGCTTTCAATTGTCGGCGGCGTCCCAGCCAAAGTAATTGGTGAAAGAACGCTGAAAAATCCTCAATACAAATTAGGTAGGTTCAAACTTTTCCAATGAAACCGCTTGTTTCAGTGATTATTGTTAGCTATAACACAAGAAAATTGACGGTCAAAAGCATTCGCTCTACCTACGCTTCGACTGGTTTTAAGCCTGGAGAGATCGAAGTAATTGTCGTTGATAATCATTCTCACGATGATACAGTTGCCTACCTCAAAACCATCTTCCCTCAGGTTAAGTTGATTGTAAACCAGGATAATCGCGGCTTTGGCGGCGGCAATAACCAGGGAGCTTATATCGCCAAGGGGGAATATCTCTTGCTCCTCAATACTGACGCTTTCTTAGGCAAAGATTCCCTCCAAATTCTAGTCAGGGTTTTAGCTAAGCGGCAAGATGTTGTCTCAGTTGGCCCCCAGCTTCGGTATGCCGATCATCGTCTCCAATGCTCCGGTGGTTATCTCCCCACCCCAATTCGCGTGCTTGCTTGGATGTGGTGGCTCGACAAACTCCCTTTGATCAAAAACTTCTTTACTACCCCCTACCACGTCTTTGACCCAGCCTGGCACAAAAAAACTCAATATCCCGAATGGCTCATGGGGGCCTGTGTGCTCTTCCGCCGTCAGGAATTTCTTATGGCCGGTGGATTCGACGAGCACATCTTTATGTACGCCGAAGAAGTCGAACTTTACCGAAGGCTCCAACAATCTCTTGGCAAAAAAGTTTGCTTTACCCCGAAAGCCCGAGTTGTTCATCTTGGGCGTGCCAGTAGCAATCAAGCCAATGCCTACGTCTTAATCCACGAACTTAAAGGTATCGAATACATCTATCGCAAACACTATTCCCATCTTCTTTGGTTCATCCGTTTTGTTATTTACTCGGGAGTATTGCTCAGAATTTTGGTCTTTAGCTTCCTCCCGGCTCGCCGCGATTCCCTGGCAGAATACCGGAAATTTTTTAACCTATGAGAAAATTTTTTACTTGGCTCGATCTCCATCTCTTAACTATCTGGGCAGGAGTCTTAATCATCATGATCCCGCTGTATCCCAAAATCCCCTTGGCCGAGCTCATCCAGGGATACATTGTCAGGTTGCGCCTCGAAGACCTCTTAGTTCTGGGAGCCTTCTTTACTTGGATAATCCAAGTCATCCGGGGCCGGGCAAAACTCCCACCCAAACTCCTCACTTACGCTATTCTCGCCTATCTCCTGGCAGGACTGCTGTCTTCTTTGAGTGCACTCTATTTAACTCACACTGTTCCGTTTGAGAAGGCTCATATTCTGAAATTAGTCTTCCACTGGTTCCGCCGGATTGAATACTTCTCACTTTTCTTCGTGACTTATGCCGGTATCCGCAGCAAGAAAGATCTCTGGCTCTTGGCCAAGGTGGCTTTCATCGCTTTGGTTGGAGTTGTCCTCTATGGTATCGGCCAAAAATATTTCTATTTTCCAGCTTTCTCCACCATGAACCGAGAATTCAGCAAAGGAATTCGCTTGTATCTGCAGCCCAATACACGGCTCTTTAGTACTTTTGGTGGTCATTATGATCTGGCTGGCTATCTTATGCTTCTCTTAAGTTTCCTCGTCCCCTCCGCTTGGCTCTCTCGCCACGGCTGGCGTAAAACCGGTCTCATTTTAATTTCGGTATTAGCTTATTGGTGTCTAGTTCTCACTACTTCACGGACTTCTTTTATTGGATACGTGGGCGGTCTTACCCTCATCGCAATCCTGCTTATTTCCAAGCAGGGATTTTGGTGGGCAGCCAAACGCTGGTTTGTCACGATGTTCTTGAGCCTGCTCATCATGTTCTCATTTAGCAATCTGCTCGAACGCTTTACCCAGATCATCCCCAACAAAGATACCCAAGCGAAAATTTTGGCAGTACAACAATATATCAACCAGCCTTTTGTCCAAGAGCCAAGAGATAGTCAAACCGTTTCCGAACTCCCCTCACTCTTAGCCTTTATCTTCAAGAACGAAAAACCCAAGCCGCTCGAATTGACGGAAGCCGAAAAAACTCAACTGGAAATAGTCGCTTCGTCTTCTGACTTGCCACCAAGCCGTGTGAAACCTACTCCCATCCCCAATCTTCCCTCTGATGTGACTCAAGAGTCGGAAGCCATCCGCCGCTCAACCGCTGAGAGCGAAGGTAAGACCTACAACGGTCCTAGCTACTCAGAAAACGCACTCAAATATGGGCTCTCGATGGGCATCCGCCTTGATGTGCTCTGGCCCCAAGCCATAGCCGGTTTTAAACACAACCCTCTCCTTGGCACTGGTTACTCTACCTTGGTCAAATCCAATGTGGGGGAATTTACTTATGCCGAATCGACCGACAACGATTACCTGCGCATGCTCGGGGAGACTGGCCTACTCGGTACTCTGGCTTTCTCGGCAATTCTTTATCTCCTCGTCAAAATGGCTCTCTTCAATTTTCGCCAAAAAGGGGAGATCGACCTCATTAGCCTTGGTGCCGTCGGCGCTACTCTAGGTATGCTCATTACCGCGCTCTACATCGACATCTTCGAATCCAGTAAAGTGATCTATACCTTTTGGATGATGTTCGCCTTAGTTGTATATCTTTATGTCCATGGGCAAGCCCAAAAGGTGAAAAAATGAAACGAAAAATCCTTAATATTTCAATTATTTTTGGCATCCTGATTTTTGCTATAGTTTTGCGTACTTACCGGTTACACGCGCCTCTTGGTGATTGGCATTCGTGGCGCCAAGCCGACACTGCCTCAGTAGCTTGGGAATATGTCCAAGCTGGCCATGTTGATCTCTTCCACCCGCGCTTTCACGACGTATCCAGTATTCCTTCTGGCCTCGATAATCCCGAGGGATGGCGGATGGTTGAATTTCCCTTGCGGGATGGAATCCATGCTCAATTGTACCTCTGGTTCCCTCAGCTTGGATTTTTGGAGTGGGGGAGGATCATTTCGATTTTCTGTTCTGTCGCCACCATCCTTTTGCTCTATCTGATTGTCCTTGATATTTCGGGCTTTACCGCCGCCAGCTTTACCGCTCTCACTTTCGCTATTCTCCCCTATAATATGTTTTATGGTCGGGTTATCCTACCCGAACCCATGCTCGTCTTTTTTTCTATCCTTACCCTCTATACCTATATGCGTCATATCCAAACGGGGAAATTGGTGTGGTGGCTGCTTTCCTTACTCTCCCTCATTTTTGCCCTGCTTCTCAAGCCCACTGCGCTCACTATCCTTTTGCCTATGTGGGGCTATGCATATGCCAAACACCATCTCTCTCTCGGTAATTTCCTTTACTTTCTCGCTCTGCCAATTTTGGCCATTGTTCCCTACTTCCTTTGGCGACGCCATATTGCTGCCTACCCCGCTGGCATTCCGGCCAGCTCATGGCTCTTTAACAGCAACGGGATCCGCTTCAAGGGTGCTTGGTTCCGCTGGCTGTTTGGCGAACGGATTGGCAAGCTGATTCTTGGTTATTGGGGGCTCGTGCCTCTCGCCTTTGGCGTCCTAAAATTAGGACAGAAAAAGACCGAAACTTTAGTCTATGGAGGGTTTGTTCTCGGCTCTCTCGCCTATCTAGCAATTATTGCGACCGGCAACGTTCAGCACGACTATTATCAAATTCAAATTATGCCCACCATTTCTATCTTGGTGGGTGTCGGCTGTAGCTATATCTTTGTGCTCAAAAGAGGTTGGCACAAACTTTTTGCCTCGTTCTTTATCCTTGGTATTCTGGCTCTCTCCCTCGCTCTCTCTTGGTACGAAATCCGGGGATATTTTTGGATTAATAATCAGGCCATGGTGGAAGCCGGTCTCCGGCTCAACGCGCTCACTCCGACCGACGCTTTGGTGATTGCTCCGTACCAAGGAGACACCGCTTTTCTTTTTCAGACAAAACGCCGCGGCTGGCCGATCGGCGGCGACATCGAAGACAAAATTAAAAAAGGTGCCGATTATTACATCACGACTACCCGTGATACCGAGTATAACTTGCTCAAAACCAAATACACTCTAATCGAAGAAACCGAAAAATACTCCATAATCAAACTGATGGACTAAACTATGAAAGTCCTCATGCTTACTCCCTACTTGCCGTACCCCCTAGTTTCTGGTGGCCAAATCCGCACCTACAATCTTCTCAAACACTTGTCCAAAAACCACGAAATTACTCTTTTTGCCCTCATTAAAGACGAGGGCGAACGCCAACATCTCTCGGAATTACAGAAATATTGCCAAAAAATCAAATTATTTAAGCGCACCAAAAATCCTTTTGTTTTACGAAATATTTTGCTCGCCGGTTTTTCTCCGTACCCTTTTGTGGTCACCCGTAATCTCCCTCTTGGTATGCGCAAAGCCGTACAAACCGAACTAAGTCGCGAACGTTATGATTTAATCCACGCCGAAACTTTTTACATGATGCCCAATATTCCGGATACGCAAACTCCGATTATCTTGGCCGAGCAGACTATCGAATATTTGGGCTATCAGGATTATATGAAAAAAGCCAATCCGCTTTTGCGCCCGATTCTTGCCCTCGATGTTATGAAAATTAAGTACTGGGAACGCTACTTTTGGAACAAAGCCGATCGCTTGATCACCATGTCCGAAGAAGATAAACGTTTTATCAAAAAGGAGCTTGGTACCCCCAAAAATATCAGCGTTGTCGCCAACGGGGTTGATCTCGACTTTTTCTCCAAAGTCAAAAAGCGTCTTCCCCCTGATCCTACCGTTCTCTTTGTCGGTACTTTCAAATGGCTCCCCAATATCGAAGCTGTGGATGAAATTGTGAAATTGATTTGGCCCCTCGTTAGTCGTGCTCTCCCCCAAGCCAAACTCAAGATTGTTGGTTTTTCTCCAACCAAAAAAATTCAAAGTTATACTGTCAATCCTTCGATCGAAGTCTTGGGCGGGATCGAGGATATTCGTGATGCCTTTGCCACCGCTCATGTCCTCTTGGCTCCGATTAGAAGCGGCAAAGGTACTCGCTACAAAGTATTGGAAGCCATGATTACCGGCACTCCCGTAGTGGCTACTACTTTAGCTGTAGAGGGACTGGAACTAAAGAATGGCCGCGAAGTCTTGATCGCCGATACTCCCGCTGATTTGGCCGCGGCAACAATCAAATTACTCAAAGATACTTCTTTGCAATCCAAATTAGCGCTAGCTGGTAAACAAATTGTGCGCCACGGCTATAGCTGGGATATAATTGCCCAGGAATTAGATTCTGTTTATAAAGAATTTAAATCATGACCAAACCTGATATCTCAATTATTATCCTCAACTACAACGCGCAAAAATTTCTTCGTGAAACTCTCAAATCTGTTGCGTGCCAAAAAGGATTGTCTATCGAAACAATCGTTGTTGACAATAATTCTTCCGATAACTCCCGCGCCATGGTCAAGAAAGAATTCCCCACAGTCAAATGGGTTCAGCGCCATACTTCCCTAGGCTTCTCTGCCGGCAACAATGCTGGTCTCCCTTACGCCCATGCCGAAACTATTCTCTTTTTAAACCCCGACGCCAGCTTTATCAAATCGACTGATCTTAAAAAATGCTATCGTAAACTCTGGAGTGACTCAACGATTGGGGCTCTAACCGCTCGCGTCAATTTGGTCCTAACCGGCGGGATCGATGTAACCTGTCACCGCGGCTTTCCCACACCCTGGGCAGCTCTAACCCATTTTGCCGGTCTGTCCAAACTTTTCCCCACTATTCCCCTCTTTAATCAGTACACTAAAAGTTATTTAGGCTATACGACCGAACATGAAATTGACGCGGTCGGCGGTATGTTTATGCTCATGCGCCGCGCCGTTGGGGACCAACTGGGCTGGTGGGACGAAGACTATCCCTTATACGGGGAAGATATCGATTTCTGCTACCGGATCCATCAGGCCGGTTATCGTAATCTTTATTGGCCAGAAGTGACAGTTCTCCACTACAAAGGTGTCGTTACCGGGATGTCAGCCCAGAGCCGCCAGGTCTCGACAGCGAATAAAGCTACTATCAAACGAGTTAAAGGCTGGTCTATTCAGGCTATGGAACTTTTCTACCGCAAGCATTACCAAAAGAAATATCCTTTCTTTATCACTTGGCTAGTCTACCTGGGTATCAAACTCCTCAAATTCCGCCGTGTCACTCTCGCCTAAACTTTCCGCTATAATTATCTGATGAGAATCGCCATTGATGCCAGGTTTTACGGTTCCGAACACACCGGCCTGGGCCGCTACACCACCAATGTCCTGGCGCACTTGCCCCGCTACCTAAAAGGTCAAACCCTACAGGTCTTGCTACGGAGCAAGTATTACAACACGCTCAAATTACCCAAGAACTGTCAGAAGGTTTTGGCCGATTTTTCTCATTACTCTCTAGCCGAACAGCTCTATCTACCACTCCTCCTTAGTAAGCTCGGCTCCGATCTACTTTATACTTTTCACTTCAACGCTCCCATTTTGAGCCGAGTCCCCTCTGTTCTCACCGTCCACGATCTCATCAAGTCATATTTCTCCGGTCCCGAGACAACCACTCGCTCTCCCTGGCTTTACAGCCTTAAGCGAGCTGGTTATCAATATGTCCTACGCCGTGGTGTCACTCATGCCCAAGCCATCATCGTCCCGACCAATACCGTGAAAAATCAACTCTTAACTAACTTTCCTTCTCTTCCCCCAGAGAGAGTTCACCCCATCCCCGAAGCTCCTGATCCAATCTTTTGCATCCCCTCCACTGCCAAAGTAACTTTACCCCCTAACTACCTTCTCTTCGTCGGCAATGCCTACCCTCACAAAAATCTCTCGGTTTTACTGGATGCTCTTACCCAATTACCAAAAGAGCATTTAGTGATTGTGGCTCATGAGTCACCTTTCCTCATCAGGCTCCTTTCTGGCCGCGACCTCTCTCGGATCCACTTGCTCAGTAGTCTCACTGATCCCGAACTTGTTTTTGTTTACCAGCAAGCTAGAGCTTTGGTTGCTCCTTCCCTGATGGAAGGGTATGGCCTTCCTGGACTTGAAGCCTTGATGGTAGGTACCCCGGTTATTTCCAGCAACATTCCCGTCTATCGTGAGGTTTATGGCGACAAGGTTACCTATTTTGATCCTCAATCAGTGAGTGATCTTGTGCGGGTCATCACTCATCTCGGGGCCACCTCACCTACCTCGTTTAAGTATTCCCGTACTTGGGATCAAGTTGCCTGCTCTATCGCGGAGGTTATTCATGAAAGTTGCGCTCGTTTATGATCGGCTCAACAAACTAGGTGGTGCCGAACAGGTTCTCTTGGCCTTTCACAAGCTCTTCCCCCAAGCTGATTGGTACACCAGTGTCTGGGATCCCGCCAGGACTCCCTTTACTCGTAACTGGCGAGTTCACTCATCTTGGCTCTCCCACGTGCCTTTATTACGCACCCATCACGAATGGTTCCCGTTCCTGATGCCCTTTATCTTTGAAGCTTACGATTTCTCTTCCTACGATTTGGTAATTAGTATTGGGAGCGCTGAGTGCAAGGGAATTATTACTGACCCTTCTACTTTTCACCTCCATTATTGTCTTACCCCCACTCGTTATCTATACTCCCACGCCTCGGAGTATTTAACCAACCCCCTCTACCGTTTTGTTGGCCGCTACCTTCGCGCTTGGGATCAAGTTGCCGCGACTAGGCCAGACTTAATGCTGGCAATAAGTACTCAAGTGAAAAAACGTATAAAAAAATACTACAATCGTGAAGCAGCCATTCTCTTTCCCCCCGTCGACACCCAGAAATTCACATCTATCAATTCCTCACTAACGTCTAGCATCTTGCATCTGCCGTCTAGTTACTTTCTTGTCGTTTCCCGTCTCGTCCCTTACAAACGCATTGACACTTTAGTGCGTGTTTTTAACCAGCTCCCGAAGGATAATTTAGTGATTGTTGGAATCGGTAGTGAACTAAGGAAGCTCCGCACTCTCGCTCACTCAAACATTCATTTTGCAGGTCTGGTGGATGATCAAACTCTTGTTCGCTACTATCAGCATTGTCAGGCATATTTGCAGGCCAACGAGGAAGACTTTGGCTTAAGCATGGTTGAGGCCGGTTTGGCTGGCCGACCCGTCATTGCCTATGGGGTAGGGGGAGCCTGTGATATCGTCGTTCCCGGTGTGACCGGCCTCCTGATTCCCGGCAATGATGTACAATCCTTTATCTCTGCGGTTGACAAGTTCCGCAGTTTGTCCTTTGATAGTGGGGCGTGCCGAAAGAACGCTCTCAGCTTCGCCAGGGAAATCTGGCAAGCTAAGCTTAAACGAGTACTCAAACCTTATGTCCAAGCCACAACTATCTAATCTCACTCCCCACCTCTATGTGGTTATCCTCTGTGGAGGAGGGGGCACTCGCCTCTGGCCACTTTCCCGCAATAAAACCCCGAAACAATTTATTGACCTCTTGGGCAAAGAAACTTTGTTTGAAAAAACACTTGTGCGAGCCCAAACCCTGGTTCCTTCCGATCATATCTACATAATGACCAATGTCGAGTATTTGTCCGACGTCAAAAAAAGTTTGGGAGATATTCCTCCTAGTAACGTCATTACCGAACCAGAAAAGAAAAATACCGCCCTTGCCATGGGAGTCATTGCCGGATTGATCCATCATCGTGATCCTCAAGCTGTCGTAATCAACCTAGCCTCCGATCACTTAATCACCGATTCTCCCGCTTTTACCCATGCCATGCAGACGGCCGCTTTGGTTGCGAGCGAGGGAAAGTACTTTGTGACAGTCGGGATCAAGCCAACTTTTGCCCACACTGGTTATGGTTACATCCATGCCGGCAAGTTAATTCAACAAGAAGAGGGTCTGCAAGTTTTTGAGTCCCTAGGATTTAAGGAAAAGCCCGATCAAGTTACCGCCCAGCAATATGTCACTAGCGGTCAGTATTTTTGGAATGCCAATCTCTATACCTGGAAAACCAGTTTAATCTTGGCTGAGTTCGCCCGTCTCTCACCCTCTCTTTCTGCTCCCATCCAAACCATTATGAAAAGTATCGATACTCCCCAATTTGAGCAAGTCTTTACGCGCGAATATCACTCTGCCCCCGAAGAGCAAATTGATACCGCCATTTCCGAACATACCGATAAACTCCTGGTCATTCCCGGTGATTTCGGTTGGACCGATGTTGGATCCTGGAACGTCGTCCATGATGAAATCAAACAGGATCAAGACGGGAATGCTTTAGTTACTCGGGATCAGGGCGCAGAATGGATCGGGATTGATACCCAAAACTCTCTGATTTCAACCGGTAACAAGCTAATTGTCACTTTGGGAGTAGCCAATTTGATGATTGTCGATACAGGCGATGTTTTGCTTATTGTTCACAAAGACCGTGCCCAGGAAGTCAAAAAAGTCGTTGAGAAACTCAAAGCTGATCATCGAGACGACTTACTCTAACAACCTATGACTTATACTCCTTTTAAACGTTTACTTGACATCATAGTAGCCTTAACACTCTCGCTCGTGTTTTTGCCTGTCTGGATTTTAGTCCCGTTTCTGATTGTTCTCTCTTCTCCCGGCCCCATCCTCTACCGGCATAAGCGAGTTGGGAAATTTGGTCAGCCATTTTACATGTACAAATTTCGCTCGATGGTAGTGGGGGCCGATGATATTCTTCACAAACAAAATAAGCAGCTTTTACGCAAATTTAAAGCTGGCGACTGGAAACTTCCCGCCAAAGATGATCCCCGCATTACTCCCTTGGGCCGGGTCTTACGAGCTTTAACTATTGATGAATTCCCCCAAATTTATAACGTTTTAGCTGGTGACATGAGTATGGTCGGTCCTCGGGCTTATTTGGGTCGGGAATTGGCCGAACAAGTTCAAAAATACCCTCGCACCAAAAAGATGCTAGACTTAGTGATGCAAGTTAAACCGGGAATTACCGGTTTATGGCAAGTGTCGGGCAGAAATGAAGTTTCGTTTGACAAAAGAGCCGCACTTGACGCAGAATACGTTAACAGCATGAGCTTATGGAACGATCTCAAAATCTTATGGAAAACCCCTCTAGCGATGATCTCCAAATGGTAGACTCGACGAACCCATCCCCGGCCGAATCGTTAGTTCCCAAATTACTCCCCAAAACTGCCTCTCGCCGCCCGCTTTTTTCCCGTCCCTGGTTTGTTATTTTGCTTACCTTCTTGATTATTTTGCTCGGCCTCGGAGTTTGGATCTCAGTAGTGGGTTATCAGACTTATTCCAAAGTCCAAGGTGTTACTACTCACGCCAAAGCGACCCTCGCTGCTTTTGATAATCGTGACCTAGTGGGTGCTCAAGGAGAACTTGCCCAAACCAAATCCTCGCTTGATCAAGCTCGTAGCACCTTCGGGGGTCTACGACCGCTATCAGTCCTCCCTTTCTTAGGTGGTTATCTAAAGGACGTCGATCACGTTTTAAGTGCCGGTCAAAAAGGGGTTGAAGTCGGGGAAATGATTTTTGCGGCCATCACTCCCTACGCCGACATCATGGGTTTTACTGGCGTAAGTATTGAAGACCTCTCCCTGAAAACTGCCGAAGATCGCATCATTTTTGTGGCCGAAACGGTCGAGAAAATTGCTCCCGAAATGGACAAAATCTCCCTCAAATTAAACGAGATTAATGCTGATCTCCAAACCATCAAAAATGAACGTTATCCCCAGAAATTATTCGGCAAAGAAGTAAGAAGTAACGTCATTAGTCTCAAAAATTCCGTCTCTAGCGCCGCCAGTTCACTCCAAAATTTTCAACCCATTATCAAGCTCTTGCCTGACCTATTGGGTAATCCCGATCCTCGTCAATATCTGATTATTTTCCAAAACGACGCCGAACTTCGGCCCACCGGTGGCTTTTTGACTGCCTATGCCACCCTCAAAATCACCAAAGGTAAGATCGAACCCGGAGTTTCCGAAGACATTTATACTCTCGACGCCGGTTTTAAAAAGAAAGTTCCCGCGCCCGACCCCATCAAGAAATATCTTCCCCTAGTTTATAACTGGAATCTGCGTGACATGAATCTCTCTCCAGACTTCAAAGTCTCGATGGATACTTTTACCACTCACATGCGTGATAGTACTGCCGAACCCGAATATGATGCTCTTATCGCCATCGATACCCAAGTTCCCGTGCGGATTCTCGAAGTCTTAGGACCCATCGGAGTCCCAGGGTATGGTGGGCAATTTAGCGCCGAAATCGATCCTCGCTGTGATTGTCCCCAAGTTATTTATGCTTTGGAAAATATTATTACCCGTCCGACCTACGAGATCCGCGAGGGGAGAAAAAGTATTTTGGGACCGCTCATGAACTCGATGCTCCAGAACATGATGGGCAGCCCCAAAGCCAAATGGGCCGAGTTCTTTAATATCTTTACCGACAGCATCAAACAAAAACACCTGTTGATGTACTTTAAAGATGAAACTCGCCAAACTGCGGTTGAATCTCTCGGTGCCGCAGGCCGGATCAACTCCTATCCCGGTGACTATCTCCACATTAACGACACCAACTTTGCCGGAGCCAAATCCAACATGTTTGTCGAAAACGAAGTTGATCAAACGGTCACGATTAACGCTGACGGTAGTCTGACCAAAAAACTGATTCTTACTTACAAAAATCCCCGTGCTGGTGACAACTGCAACCTCGAAGCCGGTCAGCTTTGTTTAAATGGGCTTCTGCGTGACTGGATCCGGATCTATGTCCCATCTGGTAGCACTTTCCAAGCGGGGAGGGGATTTGAAGCTGACATGGTGACCAATACCGATTTGGGTTACACCGTTTTCGAGGGCTTTTTCACTCTCGCTCCTCAATCTGTCAAAAAATTGGAAGTTGAATATACGGTTCCCGCCGGCCACGTGGAGGGTGAGTATAAATTGCTCATTCAAAAACAGCCCGGAACCAAAGAGATCAAACATACCCTGACTCTTAATGGAGCCAAACCCAAAGTTTATCAACTTAACTCTGACCAAGAGATTGTTCTCCCCAAGTGAAATATTCCAAGCTCGAAGGTATCATTATCAATCGTCGCACCGTAAAAGATGCCGATCGGTTTTTGACTATCTTTACCCGGCAGCTCGGGAAAATCTCGGTTTATGCTCATGGAATTCGTACGATCACTTCCAAACGTGCCGGTAGCCTCGATCTATTTTCCCATATCAAATTTGACATGATCAGTAATCACGATCGCCGGACCGTAACCAGCGTGGAGCTAGTTAACAATCATCACCTGGACAAGGATTCTTTGAATAACATCTCTCGGCTTTTCCAAATCGGTGAGCTAATTGATGCCCTTCTTCCCGAAGATGATCCTCATCCCGAAGTTTACTCTCTCCTTTCAGTCGCGCTAACTCATCTTCCACGCTTTACTACTCCCGAGTATCTCTATCGATTCAAGAAAAAACTTTTGACTCTTCTAGGTTATGGAGATCGGCCCCTTACCGATGCGGCTATCGATGATTATATTGAGTCTCTCCTCTCTCGTCCTCTCCGTGCTAAAATCATTTTATGACAGCTACTCTTGCCGACATTACCAGTCTTGCTAAGCGCCGCGGTTTTTTCTATCCCGGCAGTGACATCTATGGCGGTCTCGCCAATACTTGGGACTACGGACCCCTCGGGGCCGAACTCAAGAAAAAAATCAAAGACTTGTGGTGGGAACAATTTATCACTCGTCAAAATGACATGGTTGGGATTGACAGCGCGATTATTTCTTCCGCCAAAATTTGGGAAGCCTCAGGCCATGTCGCTAATTTTGCCGACGCCATGGTCGACTGTAAAACCTGTCACACCCGTACTCGCGCCGACCATTTAATCGAGGGTTTCCTCAAAATTAAAGTCGAAGGTAAACCCCTAACCGAGCTTTCAGAGCTGATTAAAGACAATCACATTCCCTGCCCGTCTTGCGGCGGTCAAGACTGGACTCCCGCCCGTTCTTTTAATCAATTATTCCCCGTTCACTTAGGGATTTTGGCCGAAACCGCGGACTTGGCTTACTTGCGTGGGGAAACCGCCCAAGGTATTTTTACCAATTTCAAAAATA
>Ga0208958_1000793_pt1 | contig 36014 bp, 27 predicted proteins | sample RifOxyB1_FD_184032 | JGI IMG/M metagenome (GOLD analysis project Ga0208958, IMG submission 184032) | Soil microbial communities from Rifle, Colorado - Rifle Oxygen_injection B1 (SPAdes) | ecosystem: Environmental > Terrestrial > Deep subsurface > Rock core/Sediment | place: Rifle, Colorado...
TCCCTTGGGACGGCGGCAGCTGATCGTCGTTCCCGAGGCGCAGATGAGTGCTCTCGGGGCGCAGGCTTTTCAGCAGATGAAGAGCGCGACGCCCACGGATTCCGAACCCGCGCTGAACAGCTATGTCCGTTGTGTCGCGCAGCCGATTACCGAAGCGGCGCGTGAAGCTACGGGTGTGAAAGATTGGGAGATAGTCGTTTTCAAGGATGACACGGCGAATGCTTTTGCACTGCCCGGCGGAAAGATCGGCGTCCATACGGGAATTCTCAAAGTCGCGAAGACGGCCGATCAACTCGCGGCAGTGCTTGGTCATGAAGTGGGACATGTGATCGCAAAACATGGTGCGGAGCGCGTATCTCAGAGTCTGGCGGCTCAGGGCGGGCTTGCGGCGCTGGATGCCGCGTTGGGGGGCCAGTCAGCGGGCCGTGAGCAGTTGCTGTCGGGCCTGATTCAGGTTGGCTTTCTCTTGCCGTTCAGCCGGACCCAGGAAAGCGAAGCGGATCTGATCGGCCTCGACCTTATGGCGAAGGCCGGGTTCAACCCTCGTGAGAGCGTGGGATTGTGGCAGAACATGGCTGCTGAAGCGGGGGGGAAGTCACCTCCCGAATGGTTGTCCACGCATCCCGCAAATCAGGCGAGAATAGACAACCTCCAGAAGCACATGCCGGAAGCGGTCGTCACGTTTAATCAGACCAAGTCGAACGGGCGAAGCCCGCAGTGTTCAAGGTAGGCTTTTAAACTACAAGTTGTTCCGGGTTGGATTTTATGGCGCGTGAAGCCGGGCCGACGCTCGACACGATGCCCGTCTGCTGTTTCCGCGGTTTTGCCGAGACGAAGCAGCCGAACTGCTTCCATTCCTCCAGGCGACAACTCCAGAGCAGCTTCCCTTTGTAAACCGTCATATCGGGGCAACCGTCGCACATGCTCATTCGACCGTCGCTCGTTACATCGATGGGCTGGATGATCGTGAAAGTCTGCAGATAGTTTTTCTTGAGGAGAGAGGAAGGTTTTCTGAGGTCAGAAAGCGCCTGCCTGGTCGCAATGGCAAACATCCTTTTGTCGAAGAAGCCCGCGAGCGCGGCTGACAACCGGCCTGCTCCGAGAAACTTGGGATGTGAGTAGCTGAGCCATGTTCCATGCACGAGGCGATGTCCTTGTTGAACGAATTCCATGAATTTCGGGCTCACATAACCGAAGCCTCGTTCCTTATTCGCGATCCGGGTGGCTAAGAGCCATTTCGTGCTGGCGGCGTCCTCCGTTCCATTAAGACAGGCGCTCGGTTCGTATTCGGGATCGGCTTCCTGAATTTTCGCGGCTACCTCGGCGGCACGAAGGGCGCGATCCCCGCCCCATGCGGTCGCCTTTTCGTAGGTGGCCGCGAGGTTCACCTGGCGCGCATGGGCGTAGAATTCAAATTCGCCGAAGAGGCGCGGTTCCCGGTACAGGATAAACACGACGGTATGAACGATATCGGGATGACGCTGCGCCCATTTCACGACTTCAGGAATATGATCGAGCGTGTCGCTTGTCACCGTTTGGTTGAATGAGCAGGAAAGGCCCCCTTCGCGCGCGAGCATTTCGGCATAGAATTGGCGTACCGGGTTCAGATCGGCTTCGGTTCGCGCGCGGACTCCTTTTCGTTTCTGTGACGTATCGATATGAAAGGTGAAACCGGCAACACCCGCCTTTTTCAGCTCGCGAAGGAGTTCGCGGTCAAGGGCCACTCCATTCGTGTTGATAATCGGCTTCCAACCTCTTTTCGAGATCATGCGCACGATATCGACGATCTGCGGATGAACGAGCGGGTCTCCGCCCGCGATGCTGATGCAATCACTATTTCGTAATTGTTTAAATACAGCTAAATCAGTCGAAATTTCATCGAGGGATTTGTGTCCTTCACTTTTATCGCGGTAACAGCCTTCGCAAGCGAGGTTGCAGCGGGATGTCACTTCAAGCCAGGAAATGCCATTATCGGTCAGCGTCCAGGGCAGACGATAATATCGTTGCGGGACGATCTCGTTTGTCATAAAAAACACCTCGCATCGGCGGGCCTACATGCAAGGTGAACACCAGACTGAATAGCGTCAAGGGGATCGTAATGGAAGAGACGTTGACGAGGATTTTCGGGCGGGGCGGAGAAATCGGCTTATGCGTTAAGGATTCAGGACGCAAAGTCAGTTTTCAAAACGACCTTTCGATCGAGCTCTGCGGTGAACAGCTCTCGAACGTCTGCAAAAAGGGCTGCATGGATCTCTACGTTTCGAATGAACTCTGTCCGGCGCGGGGTCTGGGGGCGCAGCTTTTCACCAATAAGAGAATCAAGGATCAGTTCGTCGATATCGTCGTGCTCAATAACGGTCGTGAGATCGTGACCCTGCTCTATCCGGTTGCCGTCAAGCACGAGCGTGAACTGGAATTTTTCAAGGACAAAGGCCTTTCGAAAAGAGAGTTTGAGATCGTGGAAAGGGTCGTGCGCGGCGCCACGAATTCGGAGATCATCAAGGAACTCGCGATCACCAAAGCGACGCTCAAGACTCACTTGAACAACATCTATAAGAAACTTCCGCCCGAGAGCCGAATCGGCTTCAGGCGGCGGGCGATGCAATAAGCAGTTCGCCCGCCGGGAATTTCCGACTTACTTCAACGGTTCGAAGCGTGCCTGGAAGAATCGCAGGTACTTCGGCTCGTAGACCATCTTCAGGCCGGCGATCTTGTGTCGCCTGGCGTAGAGCGCTTCAACGGATTCAACGAGCACGTCACAGTGGGCCTGGGTGTAAACCCGGCGCGGGAACGTGAGACGCACGAGTTCGAGCTTCGGATAATTGTGATCGCCTGTTTCCTTGTTCCGGCCGGCCGACACGATTCCGCGTTCCATCGCGCGAATGCCGGATTCCAGGTACAGCTCGGCGGCAAGCGCCTGGGCCGGAAACTGATCCTGCTTGAGGTGCGGAAGGAATTTTCTCGCGTCCAGGAACACGGCATGGCCCCCGATCGGGAGAACGATCGGGATACCGAGCTTTTTCAGTCTTTCGCCGACATATTCAACCTGGCCGATGCGCGCGCGGATGTGGTCTTCCTGAATGGCTTCCTCGATTCCGCGTGCCATCGCTTCCATGTCGCGTCCGGCAAGTCCGCCATAAGTGTGCAAGCCCTCATAAACGACGGTGAGGTTGCGGGCTTCTTCGAAAACATCCCAGTCATTCAGGGCGAGAAAGCCGCCGATATTGACGAGGAGATCCTTTTTGCCGCTCATCGTGCAGCCGTCGGTGTAGGAGCACGTTTCAAGCAGGATGTCCGCGACAGAACGATTTTCGCAGCCCTTTTCGCGATTCTTGATGAACCAGGCGTTTTCGATCGCGCGGGTCGCGTCCAGAATGACTTTGATCCCGTGCTGCTTGCAGAGGGCGCGTACGGCACGGAGGTTTTCGAGCGAGATCGGTTGGCCACCGGCCAGATTCACCGTGGCCGCGGCGGAAACATACGGGATGTTCTTCGCACCGACTTTGTTGATCAGGGCTTCAAGCTTTTTCAGATCGATATTGCCCTTGAACGGATGGGTGCTTGTCGGATCGTGTGCTTCATCGATGATCACGTCGACGAAGGTCCCGCCCGCGAGTTCCTGATGCAAACGGGTGGTCGTGAAGTACATATTGCCGGCAATGGTGTTGCCCGGCTTGATGAGAATTTTCGAAATCAGGTGCTCCGCTCCGCGGCCCTGGTGCGTGGGGACGAGATACTTGTAGCCGTAATACTTCTGAACCTTCTGTTCGAGGTTGTAATAATTGCGGCTGCCGGCGTAGGCTTCGTCGCCCATCATCATCCCGGCCCACTGATATTCGCTCATCGCGTTAGTGCCGCTGTCCGTCAGAAGATCAATGTAAACGTCGTCTGATTTAAGCAGGAACGTATTATAGCCCGCTTCATTGAGCGCGCGTACGCGGTCTTCCCGGCTAGTCATTTTCAGAAGTTCGACGGATTTGATTTTGTAAGGTTCAGCCCAAGATCTTTTTTGTTCCTGCATAATACCCCCTGATCGCGGCCTCATGATCGGGCCAGCGGTTTCGCATAATGATTGAATGGTTCGGAATATAGCAGCACGAACGCGATAAATTGAACAAAAAACTCCTTGATGCGGTGGGCTATCGAATGGACTTGGGCAATGGACTTGCAACACCGCGCGGAATGAGCGCTGAGACATGGATGGAGGAGGCTTTGGAGCCAAGTCCCGAAATTTCAAAGCTGATTTTATCGGCTCTTGACCAGGTTTCGATGGTGTCCGTCACGGACGGGGCCGGAAACTTTGAATATGTGAATGACCATTTCTGCAGGACAGCCGGATACTCCCGCGAGGAGCTGGTCGGGGCAAATGAACGGATTCTGAATTCGGGGTATCATTCGAGCGAATTCTTTGAAAAACTCTGGGCAACAATCCTGGCTGGCAGAATCTGGTCTGGCGAATTTCTCAATCGCGCGCGGGACGGGCGGCTCTTCTGGATTTCCAGCGTGATCATTCCGTTTAGGGCTGATCACTTTATTTCCATTTCGACGGACATTACCGGGAGAAAGAAGGACCACTCAGCCGGGATGGCCACGATCTCCGCCACGATGTCCCATGATCTGAAGAACCCTTTGAGCGTGATCGTGATGAACGCGAAGCTGATCCGAAAGCTCGCCGCCGATGATCCGATTGATGCCGATCGGGCGGCCACTATCCGAACCCAATCCGAGACCGTCGATGAAGCGGCGGGGCGACTCGGTAAGCTGATTGACCAGCTCCTGACCAAGTCCTGACCTGAGACCCTGGCATAATGACGGCCTCTCTTGCATATCGTCGCGAGTACGGGGTATACGAACGGGAATGGCACAAAAATTCGCGTTCACGATGCAAGGCGTAGGAAAGATTTATCCCCCAAACAAGCAGGTTTTGCGGGATATCTACCTGTCTTTCTATTATGGGGCAAAAATCGGCGTTCTCGGTCTCAATGGATCCGGCAAATCCACGCTGCTGAAGATCATGGCCGGCGTCGAGAAGAATCATAACGGCGAGGCGCGACCGGGTGACGGAATCACCGTCGGATATCTCTCTCAGGAGCCGGTGCTCGAGGAGCAGAAGACGGTTCGCGAGAACGTCCAGGAAGGCCTGGGCGAGACGGTGCGGTTGCTGAAGCGTTTTGAAGAAATCAACTTGCTGTTCGCCGACCCCGAAATTGATCCGGACAAAATGGATAAGCTCCTCGCCGAGCAGGCCGACGTGCAGGAAAAAATCGAACACGCCAACGGCTGGGATCTTGACCGTACGATCGACATCGCCATGGACGCGCTTCGTTTGCCCGCCGCCGACGCGAGCGTGAAACATCTTTCGGGAGGTGAGCGACGGCGTGTCGCCCTCTGCCGCCTGCTTTTGCATAAGCCCGATATTCTCCTGCTCGATGAGCCGACAAACCATCTCGATGCCGAGTCGGTCGCCTGGCTTGAGCAGTTCCTGAAGGGCTACGCGGGAACCGTGGTCGCGGTAACGCATGATCGGTACTTTCTCGATAACATCGCCGGATGGATCCTTGAGCTGGACCGCGGGCACGGGATCCCCTGGGAGGGAAATTATTCTTCCTGGCTCGACCAGAAGCAAAAGCGGCTCGCTCTGGAAGAAAAATCCGAAACACGCCGGCAGAAGACCCTTGAACGTGAATTGGAATGGATTCGCCAAAGTCCTCGCGCCCGTCAGGCGAAGAGCAAGGCCCGCGTGGCCGCGTACGAGAGACTGCTTGCGGAAGACCGTCCTGAAAAAATCGACGAAATGGAGATCTATATTCCACCCGGGCCGCGGCTCGGAAATCTGGTTATCGAAGCCAACGGACTCCGTAAGGGTTACGGAGACAAATTATTGATCGATGATCTTTCATTCAACGTTCCGCCAGGGAGCCTTGTCGGCGTGATCGGAGGAAACGGCGTCGGTAAAACGACCTTGTTCAGGATGCTGACAGGGCAGGAAAAGCCGGACAAGGGGACGATACGCCTGGGTGAGACCGTGAAGTTCGCCTATGTGGATCAATCGCGCGACGCGCTCGATGCGAACAAGACTGTCTGGGAAGAAATCTCCGACGGCAAGAACGAAACAATTATGCTCGGCAACCGCGAAGTGCAGTCGAGGGCGTATTGCGCCCGATTCAACTTTACGGGCTCGGATCAGCAGAAAAAGGTCGGACTTCTCTCTGGGGGTGAGCGAAACCGGGTGCACCTCGCCAAAATTTTGAAATCGGGTGGCAACGTGCTCCTGCTCGACGAGCCGACGAACGATCTTGACGTTAATACGCTCCGGGCTCTGGAAGAGGCTCTCCTCGGCTTTGCGGGCTGCGCGATCGTGATCAGCCATGACCGGTGGTTTCTGGATCGGATTTGCACCCATATTCTGGCCTTCGAAGACGAGGGGCGCGTGGTGATGTTTGAAGGTAACTTCCAGGAGTACGAGGAAGACAAGAAGAAGCGACTGGGGCCTGAAGCGGTACAGCCGCACCGCGTTAAGTTCAAAAAACTGACCCTATAAACTGGAATCTCCCAGAAATTGTGAGTGGCTCGGCGCATCCATGCGCCTATAGAGTTCCTTGCATCTGAAAACACCAAACTTTTCAGCTGGATACACTTCTCCTGAGTTCCTTATAAATTTTTCCATATTCACGTCAAACTCACTCAAGAGTTCAACCAGTCCAGTCGAAAAGACATCGAGGATGTCTGGTCGGAGCAGTTCACCAGAGCGGCGTTTTAACGCCAAGGAAAAGCAATGGATGATTTCGAAAGGGAATTGAAGGTTGGGTATTTGGACGAGGCGATGCAGCTTCTGACTGATGCCGAACAATGTTTCTTGAATCTTGAGACGGCCGAAGATGATCCGACGATCATCGAAAGATTGTTTCGGCTCGCCCATAATCTCAAGGGCAGTGCTCGTGCGGTCGGGTTCGGGGATATCGCCGAGTTCACGCATCAGCTTGAATCGCTCCTTTTGAAGATAAAGAAGAAGGAGATGAAGATTCACGCGTCCACGGTGACGCTACTCCTGAAGTGCAACGACCATCTTCGAATGATGGTCGACAGCCTCAAGCTCGATCTCAACGCGAGGATCGACAGTCATGAATTGCTCGCCGAAATCGAACAGCAGCTCACGGGCAAGATCTGCGAGGAAGTGCCGGTAGCCGCGCTTCCCGACGCCGTTGCGTTTGAAGCTGAAGCGGTCGAAGTCGAAGCTGAACCTGCAGTTCCGCCTGCAAATTCCGAAGACGAGTCTCCCGAAAGTTTTGAACAGCTCACGAGTGTCGTACAGGAATCCTTAAGACCATTTGAGATCGCGCCCGAGGCGGCACAAGACGCCCCGGTGGAACCGGCAGAACCGGGTGCGGCAGCCCCCGCCGCCGCTCCCGCGCCTGCCGCAGTTGCGCCAACATCTTCGGCTTCTTCAAACGGCACCGTCGTGCCGATGCCGGCCAGTCAGGATGAAAGTATCCGTGTGAGCCTCCGCAGGCTTGAACGGCTCATGAATAACGTCGGGGAGCTTGTGATTCTGCAAGCCGTGCTCAATCAGCAGAAATACCAGGTTGAATCGGTGCTGGTGCAGAAGACGATCGATCAGCTCGCCAAGATTACAAAAGATATTCAGGATATTTCGATGAGTCTCCGGATGGTGCCGCTCAAGCAGACCTTCCAGAAGATGCAACGTATCGTTCGCGATACGTCCATGGCTCTCAACAAGGACGTTCGACTCGAACTCGTCGGGGAAGAAACCGAACTCGACAAGACTGTTCTCGAACAAATCGGGGACCCTCTTGTTCATCTGGTCCGGAACGCCGTGGATCACGGCCTCGAGTCAACCCAAGATCGAGTTGCCAGTGGAAAGCCCGCCCAGGGTGTCGTGCGGCTGCGCGCCTATCATCAAGGCAGCAACATCGCTCTTGAGGTTCGGGATGACGGTCATGGACTCGATGCGAAAAAACTTACCGATAAAGCGATCGAAAGAGGATTGCTCAAACCGGGTACGCTGCTCACCGATGACCAGGCACATCAGCTGATCTTCGCCTCCGGGTTTTCGACGAAGGCGCAGATCACGGATATCTCCGGGCGAGGCGTCGGGATGGATGTCGTGAAAAGCAATGTCACCGCCCTTCAAGGCGAGATCGAGGTGGAAACGGAGAAGGGCAAGGGGACTTGCTTCAGAATTCTTCTGCCGCTGACGCTTTCGATCATCGATGGAATGGTCGTCCGGTCGGGCGAGGAACGTTACGTCGTGCCGATCGCTCAAGTCTACGAATCCGTTCAGCCCACGAAGGACGATGTTCACTTCGTGACGGGGATCGGAGAGGTTCTCAGCTTGCGGGGCGACAACCTGCCACTTTACCGTCTTGGCGCGGTGCTGGGCCGAAAGGGCGCGCAAGGTACCAGAACGATCTCGGAGTCGATCGCGATCGTCATCCGCTCCGGCAAACACCCGTTCTCGATTCTGGTCGATGACATTATCGGGCATCAACAAGTCGTCATAAAACGATTGGGAAACGAGGTGCAGCATCTCAAGGGGATCAGCGGAGGGGCGATTCTCGGAGACGGACGTGCCGCATTGATTCTGGATTTTAACGAACTCGTCAGTCGTGGGGCCGCGAAAACGGCGGGCAGCTCACTGACAGTAATGAAAGGGGTAGCGTAATGAGCGAGCAAATTGAACAAGGGATTAATTCGAAGGTTAGGAACAGGGCGCAGTCGCAAAGATATCTGAATTTCTCGCTCGGGGGAGAAGATTACGCGATGCCGCTGCCGGCGGTGAAGGAAGTGATCGCATTTCCCGAGATCACACCGGTGCCTTACACGCCGACGCATTTTCTCGGAATCATGAACCTGCGCGGGCAGGTGATTTCGGTGATTGATCTCAGGCTCAAGTTCGGGATCAAGGCTGAAAGCACGGCCGAAACGGCGGTCATCATCTGTGATCTTGCCCAGCATTCGCTTGGCATGGTCGTGAGCTCGATCAACAGTGTGCTCGCGCTCGATGAGTCGGACATCAGCCCGAAGCCGGAGATTCACAGCAGCAAGAACACCGATTACATTCTCGGCGTGGCGAAAAAGGATAAGAAGCTGGTTCTTCTCCTGGATATCGCGAAAGCTCTCAGCGTCGAGGAGCACGCCGCGATCAGCAAAGCGGCGGGAATGAAAAAGGCGGCATAAGCGCGAGATCCGGTCCGCGAACGGGCGACTCGCGCGGTTCACCGTGGTTTTTGGGGGTTTTCATGAGCTTCTTCACGAAATGGTCCATTAAAAAGAAGGTAAGTTCTTTCGCATGGGCCGTGGTTCTCAGCGGAGTCGTCATTTTCGGCATCTACTTCGCCGAGCGAATCTCAGTCGAGCGGGTTCAGAAGAGGACGAAGGCGGCTCACGAGGTGAACTTCCTGCTTCAGGTGCTCGAAACGGACTATCAGCGCATGGCCGGGGCTCTTGTCAACTTCATCGCCAATCCGGGCGAAGCGCATTGGGCTGAGAAGGAAAAGGCTGATCGGGACGCGCAAGCGCATTTCAACGCGCTTCGCAAAGTCGCCTTTGACCCGAAAATGGAATCACAGCTCAAGCTGCTCGAAACTTTCGATGGCGAGTATCTCGATCCCATGGATAAAAAGGTGGCGAACCTGGCGAAGGCCGAGTCCATGGAGAAGGTTCTTCAGTTTTACCTCGAGCAGTATGTGCCGCTCTTTCAGAAAGTGACCTTGACGCTCGAAGAGGGACAGGAGATCACGCAACGCGGTCTGGTCGAATTAGCCGCCGCCGAAGCCAGGTACAATCGCGCGGGGATGATGTTGATCGGGATTTCCATCCTGATGATCACGTTCGTAGGGTTTCTCGCGGCAAAAGGTTTGGGGCGGATGATCGCGCTTCCGCTCGAAGCGGCGATCAAACGGCTCGAGACCGAAACGACGCAAACGAGGCAGGCGGCGGGCAATATCACCGGCGCCTCCCAGGAGCTCGCACAGGCCGCGAGTCAACAGGCCGCGGCACTCCAGGAAACCGCGGCGTCGGTCGAGGAAATGAGCGCGATGATCAACAAGAGCGCCGATAACGCGGGCAGGTCGGGAACGGCCGCTCAAGAAAGCGCGGAGGTCGCGAGCAAAGGGAAGAAGGCATCCGAGGAGATGATTCAGGCGATCCGGGATATCAACACAAGTAACGCCGATATCATGAAGCAAATTGAGTACGGCAATGAGCGGATCACGGAGATCACGAAGGTGATCGCTGAAATCGGCGACAAGACGAAAGTGATCAACGACATTGTATTTCAGACGAAGCTTCTTTCGTTCAACGCCTCGGTCGAGGCCGCTCGCGCCGGCGAACATGGCAAGGGCTTCGCGGTGGTCGCGGAGGAGGTCGGTAATCTTGCCCAGATGAGCGGGAACGCCGCCAAAGAAATCGCCGAGATGCTGAACGGCAGCATTCAAAAAGTCGAAGGGATTGTCCAAGAGACGAAGACAAAAGTGGGACAGCTCGTTCAATCGGGTCGGGCAAAAGTCGAGACCGGAACGAAGATTGCCGAACAGAGCGGCAAGGTACTCGATGAAATCGTGCAGAAGGTCAGTCGAGTCAGCGAGATGATCAATGAAATCGCGACTGCTTCACGAGAACAGGCACAGGGCGTGACAGAAATCACCAAGGCGATCGGGCAGCTCGATCAGGTGACTCACCAGAATTCCAGCGTTTCACATCAGGTTGCCGCGTCGGCCGAGCAGCTTTCGGCTCAGGCCGGGACGTTGCAATCCGTCGTCGCGACTCTCGAAGGCGTGGTTTGGGGCAGGAGGGATGACGCTGTTCGAGGGGCGCAGGTTCCCCGGCCTTCAGAATCTTCCACGACACCCAAGGCTCTTGAGGCGAAAGCGGTGCATGTCACGAATGAGCCGGCTAAGGTGGATACGTTGCGGAAGGCCGCCGAACCCGCTAAACCCGCAAAAGTGGCAAAAGTGACGAAAGTGGCGAAACCGGCAATAGCGGCAAAACCAGAAACACACGCGCCGGCCAAACCCGCAAAACCTTCGGTGCCAGTGAAGGCCCAGGCAGTGGCAAAGCAGGATGATAACGTAATTCCGTTTCGACGCGCGAAACAGCTTCAGGGCAAAGCTTCGTCCCCGATCGTCGAGGAAGGTTTGCCGTCGGAGAATGATCCGCGTTTCAAGGAAGTGTAAGCATGGCCTTGCCATCGGTTCTCGTAGAAGAAGTCTCGCAATTGGTCAACGGCATCACGGGAATCCAGCTCGGGAAAAAGCAGGCCGCGATGGTTGAATCGCGTCTCACCCGACGGATGATTCAGCTCGGGTTCCAGACTCCCGATGAATACCTCAGCCACATCAAGGAAAATCGCGAGTCGGAGATCACCGCACTCGTGTCGCTTCTGACGACCCATCATACGAATTTCTTTCGCGAGTTCTCGCATTTCGAATACCTGGAGCACACGGGGCTCCAGGCGCTCATCACGTCCCTGAGACAGCGAAAGGAAAAAGTCCTGAGGGTCTGGTCAGCGGCCTGCAGCCGGGGGCACGAGGTCTATTCGCTTTCCATGTTTCTTTCCGTGCAGCTGAAACGGCTCGCCCCGGAGATGACATTCGAGATTCTGGGCAGCGACGTCGATTCTCAATCGATCGAGATCGCGAAAAACGGGGTTTACCGCTGGAACGAGATCAAAAGCATCCCGTCCATCTATCTGGACAAGAACTGGGTGCGCGGTACCGGGGAAATCTCGGAGTTCGTCAAGGCCAAGCCCGTCATCAAGACGGCTTGCAAGTTCGAAACGATCAACCTCCTCGATTTTTCGAAACAACTGTCGGGGAGAACGTTCGATATCATTTTCTGTCGAAACGTTTTCATATATTTCACTCTCGAGCAGGTGCGTTCAATAACGGAAAATCTGATGAAGAACCTCGCGCAGGATGGGATTCTCTTTATCGGAATTTCGGAAAGTCTGAACGGGATCACGGTTCCCGTCACGTACCTCGCGCCTTCCGTTTACGGTCATAAGAGAGTGGTGGCGTCCAAAGTTCATCCCGCGGTTTTCGCGCCGACCTTGCCGCTCCGTCCGGTTCCGGCCCAAACGGCCTTTACCGCGCCGGTTGCCCAGACGCCGGTTCGCGTCTTCAGTATCGACGATTCACCCACCATCCTCAGCCTTTTGAAGAAGATCCTGACGAAAGAGATGGGCTTCGAACTCGTGGGGACCGCGGAAAACGGGGTCGATGCCGCCCAGAAGCTCAAGTCCGTGAATGCGGATGTCGTGACCCTCGACATTCATATGCCGGTCCAGAATGGGATCGAGTATCTTCAGAAGAACCGCGGTTCCATGCACCCTCCGGTCGTGATGCTCACCTCCGTTTCGCGTGAAGACGTGGAACTCGGGTTGAAGAGCCTGGAACTGGGAGCCGTCGATTACGTTGAAAAACCCTCGCTTTCGGATCTCGCCAAACGCGCGGATGAAATCCGTACGAAGTTGCGATGCGCCGCTCTTTCGATGAAAGGGGGCGTTCGTGGGGTGCTCGAGGTCGAGCGCGCATTCGAAAGGACCTTCCGGATCACCTCGCCAGAGAGGAAGATGCGGGTGGTCTTCGCCGGAATCGGTGATCGCGAAAAGCTCGTGAGCGTTCTTCGCTCCCTCAAGGCTCCGCAACCGCCCACCGCCGTTTTCATCCAGGGCGCCGAGGTCCTCCTTGAGGGGCTTGCCGCTTCGCTGTCCGCCGGGAGCGGACTGAGTGTTTCCGTCATGAAGTCCGGAGAGGCGCTCCAGCCTGGACGGGTTTATCTGGCAAACTGTTCGGGATACGAGGAATTCAAAGAAGCTCATTTCGAGAAGCGCACTTCGATTCTTGTGTTCGGTGACGTTTCGGGAGAGGTGATTCCCAAAATTCTGAGTTGGACGAAGGCCCACGTCATTGCCGAGGATCTGAACCTGATACTTTCCGAGCAGCACCGCGCTTTACTGACGAGCGCCCAAAAGGTCGTGCCTTATACCAGCTTCGCTTACCATTCCGACGAGTGTCTATCGGTCGAAGAACGGAGGACGGACTAGCTCCGCCTGATATGCCCAAAGTCGTTCAACTCATCGGCAATGAGACGGCGGTTTTCAGGGACGCGGAGGTCGTTCACGCCGGGCACGTCTCGAACGCGACGGTGATCTGCGCGCTCGCGCCGGCCGCGAGGGTTGGCGGGTTCACGATGGTGCCGGATGGCGCGAACTCGGGACTTAAGGAAAAAATCCGGGAACTCGTCAAAAAGACCGCTGAGCTGGCGAAGGCGCCCGAATCTGAAATCAAGTTGAAGGTGGTTGGCTCGTTACTCGCGGTTCAGTCCGTCAGGAAAGTGCTTTCGGAATTGAAGTTCGACGGCAATATTGCCGGCGAATGTCATGAGGCCGGAGCTTTTGAAGCCTATTTTTACACGGATTCAGGACGACTGCGCGTGAGCCCGATTCAAAAGACTCAGAAAATCCGCGTTCTCATCGTGGATGATTCGAAAACAATCCGGCAACTTCTCACGAGAGTCTTGAGCAGCGACGCGGCTCTTGAGGTGGTCGGCGCGGCCGAGTGTCCCTCACAGGCTGAAAAGATGATCGAGTTGCTTCGACCCGACGTGATCACCCTTGATATCCACATGCCCGAAATGGACGGCGTTACCTTTCTCAAGAAGTTCATCCCGAAGTTCCCGATTCCGACCGTGATGATCAGCTCGATCAGCATGGAGGAAGGGACCAAGGTCCTTCATGCGCTTGAAAACGGCGCGGTCGATTACATTCAGAAACCCTCGTTCGAGGAGCTGGACCGGATCGCGCCGATCATTATCGAAAAGGTGAAGACGGCTGTCACGATCAAGGTGCAGGGGGCCCGCGCTGCAACCCAGAAACGTCTGAGTCACGACGGACGAATCAACAGCAACGTGATTGTCGCGATCGGCGCTTCGACCGGGGGAACCGAGGCTCTGAGGCGGTTTTTCCTGAAACTCCCGGCCCAAATTCCGCCTATTCTTGTTGTTCAGCACATTCCGCCGGTGTTTTCGAAAGCCTTTGCGAACCGGCTGGCGGAGCTTTGTCCGTTTGAAGTCATGGAAGCCGCGGACGGCGATGAAGTGATACCCAACCGTGTCTTGATCGCGCCGGGCGGTTTGCAAATGGCGCTCGAACCGGATCGGCAGGCTGGTTATAAAGTCAGGGTATTCGACGGTGAGCCGGTGAACCGGCATAAGCCGTCTGTGGACGTCCTCTTCAGGTCGGTAGCAGCCGAAATCGGCAAGAAATCGATCGGAATCATCATGACCGGCATGGGCCGGGATGGGGCGGCAGGGCTTCTCGAAATGAGGCAAGCCGGCGCGAGCACGATCGCGCAGGACGAGGCGACTTCGGTTGTCTTCGGGATGCCGAAAGAGGCCATCCGGATCGGCGCCGCGGAGGCGGTTAAACCCCTCGACGAGATTGCCGAGACCCTAATCGATTGGCTCCAGACGAAAAAGGCGGTAAATTTTCAGTAGAACGGGTGCTCGTTCCGCTCGATTCGCTCAAGTATCTGCGCTGTTACGCCGAATAGTCGCCTGGAGGCCCGCTGATGATCACCCCTTTTCGATTGCTCGTACTTCTGGGTTGCGCGGGGCTGATGATCGCCTGGCGCCTGGACGATGTCCCCGATCGCGGCGTGAAATCGTTCAGGCGGATTGCCCGATTCGAGCAGAGCAAACTCGCGGCCGAGAAAATGCCGCCGCATGATGAAATGTTCAAATTCACGAATCTTCACGGGAGCCAATTCACCCAGAACAAGGCGCTTTGCCGCAAATGCCACGGAGCGGACCTTCAGGGGGGCGTGATGAACATCGGGTGCACGAAATGCCATCCGGCTCTTGAAGCATTCACGCACCACGAATCAGGTGATGATTTCCAGGCCCATCCTGACGGCTATTTCAAGAACCCGTCGCACTGCGCCCGATGTCACGGGGGGAACTTCGAAGGCAAGGGCGGAGCGATGTCCTGCCGGGATTGCCACAATTTCCCGCATTCGCGGCGGTGGGCGCTCGCGTCCGAACACGGTGCCGCGTACCTGAAGGACAAAGACTCGGGTGCGAGCCTGGGATGCCTGGATTGTCACGGTGAAAAATCAGAGTTCAGAAAGGAACGGCCCGACGAGTTTGTTTCCTGCGGAAGCTGTCATCCGGTGATTCCACATGCTGAAGGCCAGGCGGGAGATCAGGAGAACTGGAATAAGCAAGGCCACGCGAAGGTTGCGCGCGCTTACGAAGGGCAGTGCGTGAACTGCCACACGGGTTCGAAGAAACTGATGCCGAATTTTGAGAAGGGTTGCCGGACCTCGGGTTGCCATCCTTCGCAGTTAAAAAACTGGGAACCGATCATGAAGTGGGAGTCTTCCGGGCAAACGCTGCTTGAACCAGGTATTCCATCAAATCCTTCGCTTTCGGAGGTCAGATGATAAAGACCTCCTTCTCGTTCCTGGTCATCGGTTTAGCGCTCGCGGTCGCCGGGACTGGCTGCCAGAAGCTGAATGAGCTGATTCAGGAGCAACAAGCACGCGACAGCGGTCCGCTCGAACATACGAAGGAGTTCATGCAGACTGGCGCCCACGGGGCACCTTACCTTGCCGGGGCCGGTAAGAATTGCTTTACCTGTCACCAGGGTTCAGAAGCTGACGAAACGACGGCTCGCAATCCGAAGGACTCGACTGCGAAGCCCGCGGCAGCTTCATCCTGTTCGTCATGTCACGGGACTTTTCCGCACAATAAAGAGTTCGTGAAATCGGGAGCCGTTCATGGCGGGGCTTTCCTTGGGTCTGCCGATGAAAGAAGAAATTCGGCAAAATGCCTGACGTGCCATAAGAACCCGGACGCGCGGGCCGTGGCGCCGCCGGCCGGACAGGCTCGTTCGAAGATCCCGTCCTGCTCGAGTTCCAAGTGTCATGACAGTTTTCCGCATGTTCAGGGATTCGGTAACCAGGAGACCCACGGCGCGGCTTATTTGAAATCGAAGGACTCGCGCCGGGACTGTATCGTTTGCCACAAACAGCGAGAAACGGTTCCGGGACGAGCGCTTGCGCTTCCTGCTTGCACGAGCTGTCATCAGGAGTTCCCGCATTCCGACGGGTTTGCGAGTCCCGAAGACCACGGTTACAAGTTCATAGATGATTCCTCCCGATGCACCGGCTGCCATTCATCAGGAAGCGAGAGTCGCGGGGTCACCTCGTGCGCCGATTGTCATCTCCGCATGCCTCATCCTGAGGGGTTTGGAAACTCTCAAGTCCACGGGCCCGAGTCAAAGAGCATCGGAACGAAAACCTGTTTGAATTGCCATTCTGAAAACCATCGAACTCCCGGCGGGAAAATCGTTCCCGCGTGCGCCTATTGTCACGCGTCGTACCCCCATTCCGCGGAATACGGCAACCCCGAGCGCCATGGGCTCGATTACCTCAAATTTCCGGATTCCTGCCTCGGTTGCCACGCGGGCTCGGGGGTGGAAAAGCCCGGCTGCAGTGATTGTCATATCGGGGTGCCGCACACGCCGGAGCTCACGAAAAAGCACGGTTCTGCTTATCTTTCGAAGCCGGGCGATTGTGCCGGCTGCCATATCAGAGGCATTGCGAGCGAGGTGCCCGGAGCGAAAATCCTCCCGACGTGCAAGTCGTGCCATTTGAGCTATCCTCATCCCGAAGGCTTCGGTTCGCGCACCGCGCACGGGCCGGCCTATTTCGAGAATCAGGCCAGGTGCGCCGATTGCCACAAACCGGGTGCGAATCCCGTGATTTTGGCGTGCGCTGATTGTCATGAGGGATTTCCGCACAAGGCAAATTTCAAATCCCCGGAATCGCACGGGCAGGCTTACCTCGAAAATTCAGGAAGCTGCACCGGCTGCCACGGTGAAACCCTCGCGGGGCAGGGGAGAGCAGGAGCCTGCGCGACTTGTCATTCGAGAGCGCATTCGGATGAGTTTAAGACGACACGACTTCATGGAAAGCTTTACGTCGAAGACCGCGGCACGAAGGAGTGCATGGGTTGTCATGACACGAGTAAGCCCGGAACGAGTCCGAAAGGAATCCGATCCTGCGCGATCTGTCACGAAAATTATCCTCATCCCGAGGGCTTTCAGGCTTCCGAGAATCACGGGAAAGCCTATTTCGAGAATCCGTCCGACTGCGCGGTCTGCCACGGGGCGGATTTCGCGGGCCGGGGGAATTCGATTTCCTGCCGCGATTGTCACGCCTTCCCGCACGTCAAACCGTGGGGACTTCCTGAACAACATGGAGCGGCGTTTGATCCGAAGCACGATCCGGCGAACCCGGGCGAACCCGCTTCCTCCTGCCGTGGATGTCACTACAAGGACAGCGATATGAAAAAACAGTTTCCCGATCGCTTCATTTCCTGCGGGACTTGCCACTTCTGGCACCTCGAAAAAGGCGTGAACGATTCCATTCCGAAAGACATTCCGCCGAAATGGTATCACGCCTGGAATTCGCGGCAGCCGAAGAACAAGTGCACGGCCTGTCACACGGATGGCAAAAAACTGCTGCCGTGGAAGGACGGATGCAGCGTTTGTCACCGGAAGGGCGAGATGGTGATCCGTTTCAGGAACGCGTCCGTGGAATTGGGACCACCCTTGAACCGCACGTTCGGAAACAACGATTCAACCCAGTCGCGCGCCGAGCGCCGAGGGATCGCGGGGGCCAGGCCCGGCGCGAACGCGGGCACGGGCGCTCATATTCCGAACAAGCTCGGACCGAAGCTCGGGCGAGGCAATATCGGCTGGTGGTAGCTTACTCGAGTTTCGAGACCGACCCTTCGGTTTCGCCTCCGAGCGGAAACACGCTGCGATAAGTTCCATAACCCTGGGTATTGCAGGTCGCCGTGAAGGTCGCTTCCACCCGCGGGCGAGCTCCGTAGCCCTGCACGGAGTGAAGTTTCACGCTGTTCATCGTGCCGTTCACCGCTTTCATGAGAAATCCATAGTGCGGCACGCTCCCGTTGGAACGCATCAAATTTTTGAAATACGTGGTGATATCAAAACTGACCACGGATCCGTTCACGGTGCTCAAGATAGGTGTGAAAGCCGGATCGATGTCGCCGCCCGGAGTGCCCCAGGCTCCTCGCGTCGCGGAAAAGGGATGCGCGGTACTCCAACTCGCCGATTGCCACCAGGGTTTGGCCAGGAGATCCAGCTGAACTTTGTTCGCCAGGGCGCCCTCGTTATCCGCGCTGATATCGAATTTAAGAAATGCCGTCTGCAGGTTTTCAGGAGTGACAATGTCCTGGGTACAAGTCAGGATCCGGGCGATGATCTCCAGGGGGAGAAAGAAGAAATGAATGAGTTCCTCAGCCAGAGCCTCGTCCAGCGCCTTATCAAGATCGTTGTTTTTCGAAGGCAGGCGAACCAAGGCCCGGTCCTCCGTTGCCGCGCTCTTTGAAATCCGGAGGTACTCGAGCGTGGCATGATTGCTCGAGTCAGAGGAACTGATGAAGGTGTCCGTCTCGAGCGGGTAGGTTTCGACAACTGTCGCGTTTGAACAGGAGAGCAGCAGAAGGCAGAAAATGAACGGGACGCTTTTTTTCACCATTTGATCCTCGCTTCGGCCGTCAGAGACCGCTTGGTCATGAGATTGTCGTTCACGTAGAACGGGGCCATGTAAAGATATTCGACGGAATCGTCGCTTCTAGTCGGATAGACTGCCGCGCCCCTCAACCAGAATTCAAAGGCGAGGAGATCGACGCCCACGCCCACCGAGGGCCGCAAGGCCGTTTGTCTGCCGCTTGCGTATGCGAATTCCTTCGACGAAATCGCCGTTTTGCCCAAGCTGTAAATGGAGAGCGCTCCTTCAGCCTGTAGTACCGGCAATTTCAGTAAAAGTCCCGCTTTGAGGACATAAGTGGCGTCATGAGCGACTTTCGTCGGCAGGTTTTCCTGGTTCGAGATCTGGGTGGAACTCAAATTGAGCCAGCGCAGGCCCAGGGACGGCCGGAGCATCCCGCGCACGAGCGCAAGATCTCCTCCCAGGCCCCAGCGCGTCGCCGATAAAAATGAATCTTGGACCTTCGAGTCCAGGCCGCCATTCGTTTCAATCTCGAGCAGAAGTTTGAGATCGGCCACGCCCACCCGAATGACGGGACCGAGTGCCAGGCCGAAAGCCGGCGAAGCGGTATATCCCAGCCAAGCCGCGTGAAGGTCACCAAAGAAGGCGCCCTTCTCGGAACCTACTTCGAAATCCATGCCCACGACGGCGGGAGCATGAAGATGCTTCTGTTCTATGACGGCCGGTGCCGAGGGCAGAGCCTCGAAATCCGAGAGGGCCCGGGTCCCCTGGAGATAAAGAGAGAGTTCGTTGCGATCCCCGGCATGAGCATCGGGAATGCTTAGTCCCAGGAGGCCCAGAAGTACAACGACGACGGCCAAAAACGCTGCTGTGGATTGCCGGCTTCTCATGTTCACCCCGTTATTTGTTAAAGTAGTTTAGCTTAGAACGGCTGAGTTGGACAGGGGCCTCTGAGAAAATTTTCGGAATCGCGTTGAGAGGCACTCATTACAACCCGGGAATCACCCCAGCTGCTATCGGGTTAATCCTGGATTTTGGCCGCGCTCGGCATAGCCCCGAGCGGAGTGAGGAAGTCCTGGTAATGGCAATTCCGGCAGCCGTACTGCTGAACGAACTGAGTGCGGTGTGTGTTCGCGTGACATCGGACGCAGGAGCGGTCAGCGACTGAAATATCGTGCGCGCGATTCGCGGGGCCGCCGTGGCAATCGGTACAGATGATCTGACGCCTCTCACGAAGTTTCGGAGCCGGTTCGCCATCGAAGACTCCGAACGTTTTCATCTCCTCATTCATTTGCCCGAGTGGAATCGTGCTGACGAGAGGAACCCGGGTCTGTTTGTTGAGATGGATGTTGTGAAGATAAAGTCGGTCGACCTTCGGGAGCTTGTCCACTTCGTCTGACGAGAGGGGGCCGGTCAGGCTCGAGCGATCCGCATCCGTCAGATGGCACGCTTCGCAGATATGTCTCGGGACGTAAGGCGTGTGGTGCAGGTCGCGGGGGAATTTCGGGTTCCCCGAAATCAGGGCCAGCCCTTCGCGGGCATAATCGATCAGTGCCTGATGGTGACAGTCATGGCAGGTTGTGAGTTCTCCGTGGATGCTGCTCTTCCAGCCGATCGAAGCATAATCGTGAACATGGCAAGAAGTACAGAACTTGTCGTTTTTCCAGACGTACTCATAAAGCTTGTATCCCGGAATCGAGCCGATCAGGGCTCCCAGCAGGAGCCACGGAGCGAAGATGAGCGCGAACGTCCAGAGGAGGGACAAAAGGTTTTTCACCAAATCCCTCCATGCGGGAGAACGCGGTAAAGGAACAGGATCTGGAAGACAAGAAACGACCCGATCGCCATTCCGACGAGTACCGCGATGATTCTCAGAAGAATGCGCCATTTGCGATTATTCAGGAAGTTCGCCGGTAGAGCCGTCATTTCGTCCTCTTGTGGAAAGTCTGATAAAGTTCAGGTGCGTCCTCGCCGTGGCAGGTCGCGCAGAATTCCATGAGCTTTGCTTTTTCCCGGAAGAACTGCCGGCCTTCCGCGTTTGGAGGGGGCGCCCCATGCGGTTCGTGGCAGGTCATGCAGGAAACTTTTCCTTTTTCGAGCTGAATGCCCTTTCCCTGGGGAGTGTTCTCGAGGGGGATCGCCGCCGTATGCGCGCCTGCCATCTGACCGTGGCATCCGGCGCAGAGATCGCGCACTGGAACGGCTTTTTTATGTGGGTTGTGGCAGTCCAGGCACATGGCTTCATTGGGCGGCCATTTATGCTGTGATTGCGCTTCAGTCCCCAGGTGAACGTTTTTGCCGATGAGCGACTTCTTGTCATCATGGCAGGCGAGGCAAGTTGTTTTTTGCCCCGATTTTGCCAATGAGTGGGTTGCGAAGGAATATTTGGGCAGGCTGTCATGAAGGGAGTGACAGGAGGTGCAGGTCACCATTCCGGCAGAGAATGGATGGCTTGGTGGAAGTTTGTCCCGGCCGTGGCAATCGAGGCAGAGCGCCGGCAGCGCCCGTTTGAGCAGGTAGTCTTCGGCAACATGCATCGCATGGCAGCTCGAGCACGATTCGGTCGGATCCGGATTCATGTGATTCGTCGACGGGACATCCCGCCCGGCGTGACACGTGATGCAAAGCTTGTCGACGGGTTTCCGCAGCATGAAAAGGTTCTTCTGGTTGCCGTTCGTCGCGGGTTTGCGGTGGTGGGCGTCGTGGCAGGTCGCACAAATGACGGTCTTTCCGTTTTCGAGCGGAAGGTCGATCTTCGTCGCGCGTGATTCGATATTCACCGGATGATGCTTGCCTTGATACATCGATTTGTCGAGGCTATTGATTTCGACGCCGTCGTGACAATTCATGCAACGCGTTCTGACCCGGTCTTTCAGGACTTCCGGATTGCGGAACAGGTTTTTGCGGAGAATCTCGTCGAAAGTCTTCGTATCTTGCGACTCCGGTTTTTGTCCCGGGGCGACCTCAAAAGCGAGCAGCTTATTGAGTGCGAGATCGGCGACGTAAAGTCGGTTTGCCGAGGCGGCAAGCGAGAGGGGGTATCCGAAGCGCGCTTCCTTCGCGTCCGCGCCGAGACTTCCGATGAACTTGCCATTTCGGGCGAAGATGAAAACGAGTTTCAGGGCCGTGTCCGAAACGGCAACATAGTTGTTTCCGATCAGCGCGAATCCCTTGGGAGACATGAGACGTCCTTCCCAAACTCCCCATCTTCCCCATCGGGTGCTTTTTCCCGGAATCGGCGCTTCAAAGGAAACGATGGAACTTCGGTTCGGGTCCAGCAGCCAGAGCCCCCCGGTTTCCTCCGGAATAGCCCGAAAATAACGGCCGTTCGCGATAATGAAACGATCGTGCCATCCCGAAAAGGGATTTTCCGTGAGTCCCGGCATTCCGGGTTCCGTTCCGACGATGTCCTTCGAGGCGGGAAGGTTGAGTTTCTTCCAAGTTTTCAGATTCGAGCTCTGATGAACAGCGTCACGGATCAGAATACAGCCGGAAGCTCCGCAGGATATGTCGCGAATCAGCCCGGTACCTGGAATGTTCAAGCGCTTGCGGCCGCCGAGTTTGAGGGATTTGCCCTCGAGCGGGACCTGTTCGAGCGAATAGGAACGAGGGCTGCCTGGAGCTCCGCGTTCTTGGGATGCGATCAGCAGAGACTTCGTGCCGCAGCCCAATGCGGTGACCAGCGAGCTTGACTTCGAGCCGGACTTCGAAAATGAGCTTTGGCGAATTATTGCACCGGTTTCGGGATTCAGCTGATAAAGCGCGCGGTCGCCGATACCGTAAACCCACAGGCTTCCTTCACAGGTCGTCAGAACAGAGGGCGCGGCGATCGAAGTCGAGAATTTCAGCTTCGCGGGAATGAGTTCCGCGGCACTTACGGGCGAAAAAAAGCATCCCGCTCCGATGCCGGCACCGGCACCGGCAAATAAGAGAAGAAACGAAACAAAGTTCAGGTGCGAAGGTTTCAGAAACTGTGACATTCGGAACAGGGATGGTCGATCATCGCCGACGAGTCCCCGGTGTTTCGGTGTTCGATCAGGTCGCTCGGCAGGTTAGGGCTGTTTCGCTTGGATTTCAAGAGGCTCGACGGCTCCGGGGCTTTTTGTGGCGGACCTTCCATCGTGGCGCGATGAGCCCTATGGCAGGATAGGCAATTCAGGCCTGCCCCGCCGCCCGGTTCTTCACCGGTGTGTTCGACGAGGCCGCTATGCGGCAATCTGCCGTGGCATGATGCGCAGATGTTTTCAGGTTCGGGCTTCGTCTGAAGTTTCGGCCCTTTCATGAAATGACAAACTTTGCACTGCGTCTCTTTTTCTATGGAGACTTCCTTGAGTTTCAGCTCCGGGGAGCCGTGTGGATCGAGACGCTTGAGTTCGGGCGCTTTTGGCTGTCGAGCCGGCGCGGCAAAAACTGAAGGAAATGGATTCAACGCGAGCGCGAAGAAGACAAACATGACGCTCTTTAATTTCATGGGGCCACTCCGTTGGATTGGTGACATCCGCGGCAGCTGTCGATTCCATACGTTTCGGTCAAACGCTGCGCCGTATTGAGCAAGCCTGATTGGACATAATCCACTCTGTGAATATTGACGCTGACGTGGCAGGAAAAACAGTCGGAGCGCCCGTAACCATGAGGGTGATTGTCCTCGGTAAGAGTGATGTCTTCCAGTTTTGTCAAATTCGGATAGCGCTCATATTGCCGATCGATCGAACAACCGGGAAGCCAGGACAAAATGCAGAAAAGAAGAAGTGCCCGAGTCATCGCCTGGTCCCCCTGACGCCCTTCAAACCGGCATGACAGTCCATGCAGAATCCGGCCGACTTATGGCAGAAAACGCAGGATTGCGGGTTTGAGCGGGCCTGAATCGAATGACTGAAACGAAAATTCGGCCGATGCACCAGGGGGTTCAACGTGTTTTGCTTCACGTGACAGCCCGTGCAGTCCTGAGGCGCATGACAACGCCTGCAGCCGTCCTGATCGGCTTGCGACAGCTTTCCGTGACGGAGCCGCCAGGCATGGTAATGGTCATCGGGTTTGATGGCCCCAAGATCGGAATGGCAGAGCAGACATTGATTCCGGAGCTGAGTTTTCACCTTGATCTTCCCAAGGTGGCACTCATGGCAGGTCCCGGGCTGCGGCTTCAGGAGTTTCTCCTTGACGGGCCGTCCCATGGGTCCCTTTGTCTTGCTTTGGATCGCGAAGCTGTGGCAGTCCGTACAGGAAATACCCATTTTTTCGAAGTGAGCGGTGTGGCTCGCGTGCGAGAAAAGTTGTTTGACCGGCTTCACGAGCCCGGGGCGACGCACCGTATCGGCAGGCGCCTTTGAGCCGAGCATCGAGCAAAAAAGCGCGAACGCCAAGACAGCTGTTGAGATCCGTGCGACTCCGATTTTGCGGTTACGAAATTTCATCATATTAAAAGAGCAGGTATGAAAGGAACATAATGAACCTGAAATCGAAACTATAAAGGTGATTTCGTTGGAGTTCAGCCAGGCCAAGGGTTTGCAAACGGGGCTGAAACCGATAATTCACGCCACCTCGCGTGTGGTATGCCCAATTCTTAATGCCGTTGATCTTATCAATATGCGCGGCCGCGAATTCAAATCTGAGATCGGCGACATCGCTCAGGTCCTTTCGGAACGCGAGGGCCGGCTGCCAAAACTCACCCCCATAGGATCGAAGGTGCACGAGCGAAGGAGTCCAGGTGGAGCGTGCATGAAACCAGGTAGCCGAAATTTCCTGTTCGAACCCGTTTTCCTGTCCCGTCGGAGAACCGAAGGTCGTTCTGCGGGCGGCGAGCTGGAATCGGAGATCCTGCTCCGGAGCCCAGGTGGCGAAAGCGCTCGTTGTGAGCTCCGGGCTGAGCGCGAAGAGCCGGTATATGAAGAAAGCTTCCTTCGGGTCGAACGGGCTCGGTTGCCGCTTCGAGTACATGGCCCCGAAAGAGAGTGAGTTGACCGGATAGAAAGTCGCTTCCGCAAGCCCTTGGTCGTAGCTCTTACTATCGAGATCGAACTGGGCTTTCGTGTGAAGCATCGGGGTCAGGGGAATCTTTTCGAAAGACCAGAAGACCGAGCCGTGACTGAGATTTCGGCTCGCGGTGGCAAGAGCGGGATACGTATGACGCTTGTGCAGGAATCCCGTTTTCCAGGTCGCGCCGAGCCAATCCTGGTGAAGGGACCCACCGTAGATTTCTGAGCTGAAGTCGACCTGTTTTTCCTGAAGCGTCGAAAGGGCGCCGGCCAGGAGGGTCCCGCCGCCTTTGTCCGACCAGTAGAAGGGCGCTTGAAGGCCGTCGAGAAGTGAAAGCTCGAAGCCTTCCGTCAAAAGCTGTCGGCCGGCCAGAAGGCGCGATTTTCGGTAGGGTGCGGTTTCGAATCCTTCCCATAGGGGAACCGTCACGAAACCCTGATAAAGGTAGAATCCCCAGCTGTTCAGGATGAGATTATTGTTGGCACCCACATCAAAATAGGTCTGAACGCCACTGGAGCCGGTGTAATCAAGGTTCCAATAGAAGAAAACCGGGACCTCAAGATCGTCAGCGCTATTGCGAAAAAGGCCGCTTGAAAGCGTCGCTTCCGACGAGATCAATGCCAGCGCGTCCGGGGGAGTGATGCTCCCGATCGCGCAAAGAACCGCAAAAGCTGCATAACGGAATTTGGAAATCACAAACGGTTCCCCTCAAACTCGAGAAATTCTTGGAATTTCCGGTCAGCTATACCATCAAAGTTTCAGGGTGAGAATTGCAATTCGTTGCCGTGGGCTCAGTGATCCATCATCGAGAGGGGATTGAGGTAAAGGCGGAAGGTCTTGTCCCGGTGTCTTCGAATGGCGAAAATACCGTTCTCCTTTTCGGAGGCCAATCGATCATAGAATACGGGGTCGAGTTCGGCGATTTGCTCAACGGTTTTTCCTTCGTATTTCCCAAAATCAATGATTACCAAGTTCTCATCAATGACTCCGGTCACTGGACTCCCGTTCGAACTCATTTATAACCCTCCATGAAGAATTAGCTGCAGGTCAATCATGGCCACGCCCATGGCCCGCTTCAATTCTACTGGGTCGAGCAGGAAGTTTCAATGTTGCTGGTAGGTGTGCGTTAATGGGTGCTTTGGAGCGAGGAGCGATGCGTCAACCGAGGTTTCGATATTGCGGCACTTATCAACTATTTATGACTGGGAGCAACTCCGCGCGGTATGGTATACCCGCAGCCACCTATGTGTGGCATTGTTGGACTGATTGGAGCGCATGACGCTGCGCGTGAGGCTTTCCTTGGCCTCACGACGTTGCAGCATCGCGGACAGGACGCGGCTGGAATTCTGACCTACGACGCGGACGGCTTTCATCGCGTCAAAAACATCGGGCTCGTGGAATCGGTTTTTACGCGAGAAAATATGGAGACCCTCACCGGCTCGCTTGCCATCGCGCACACCCGGTACAGCACCATTGGCAGGGGAGATGTGATCGATGTTCAGCCATTCCTGCTGAGCTATCCGTTTGGGTTGGGCATGGTTCACAACGGCAATATCGTCAATTGCGGCGATCTTCGCGCTGATCTCAAGACGAAGAGCAGGCGTCATCTCCTGACCCGGTCGGACAGCGAGGTCGTGCTGAATCTTTTCGCGGATGGCCTGGCCAAAGCTTCGAACGTCAATGTCAGTGAATCACTCGTTCAGTTCGACGACATTTGCGAGGCGGTCGGACACGTGTTCTCACGCGTGAACGGAAGTTACAGCATCATTACAGCGATCGCCGACCAGGGCTTGGTGGCGTTTCGGGACCCGAGCGGCATTCGTCCGCTGATCTGGGGCAAACGTTCCAGTCAGGGTTCCGAACAACACATGATCGCTTCGGAAAGCGTCGCACTCTCCTTTCTTGGTTATGAAGTCGTTCGCAATATCGAGCCGGGTGAAGTCGTGTTCATCGATATGAAGGGGAAGGTCCAGTCACGGAAGATCGCAGGCCCGGCGCTGCCGTTTCGGCCGTGCATGTTTGAATGGGTGTATTTCGCCTCGCCCGAATCCGTTATGGACGGGGTGCCCGTTTACGGCGCGCGTATCCATCTCGGCAAGAATCTCGCGCGCCTGCTCAAGGACAAGATCCGCGAAAAGGCGATCGATGCCGATATCATCGTACCGGTTCCGGAAACCTCCCGCATCGCGGCGATCGCGCTTTCTGAAGAACTGAATATTCCTTATCGGGAAGTCCTGATTAAAAATCGTTATATCAAGAGAACTTTCATTCTGGATTCCCAGGACAAAAGGCAAAAGGCGGTTAACCTGAAGCTTTCGCCGGTGCGGTCCGAAATCGCCGGCAAAAGGGTCATCCTCTTGGATGATTCGATCGTTCGCGGGACGACTTCGCGAAAGATCATTGAACTGATGCGGGCTGCCGGCGCGGCAAAAGTCTATTTTGTTTCGACGTGTCCGCCCATCCAGTATCCCTGTTATTACGGAATCGACTTTCCGGTCGGAGCGGAACTGATCGCTTCCGGCAGGGATCTGAAAGAAATCGAGCGGGAACTCGGCGCCGACGCCGTGATTTACCAGGAGCTGGAAGGGCTCGAAAATTCCATCAGGGAGGGTGAGGTTTGTGGCTTCCGGCCGTGCACGGCCTGCCTTGACGGCAACTATCCCACGGATATTTCGGCGGCGGGCCTGGAATTCTCGAATCGCCGCAAAGTCGACCGCCCGGACCAACATTGTCGTAAGGAGAAAACGTGATTCACCACTCGTATTCCACCTTATATCGGGGATCAGTCAAAGATGTCCTCGGCCCGGTTCAGTTCGGAGTCATTCCAGCCGCGATCTTCAGATACACGGATTCTTTTTCAGTTTTCGATTGGGGGAGAATGCCGGATCAGCTGAAGAACAAGGGGCAGGCGCTGACCGTTCTTGCCGCTCATTGGTTCGAGACGCTCGAAAAGCCGGAAAGCTGGAAGAGTTTCTCGCGGAGCCCCGAGGCCTTGGCGTTGCGTAAGGCGAGCCGCTTTGGCTCTGTTTTTAATGAATTGGGGGAAACGCTTCAGCAGAGCGGGCTTCGGACGCATTATCTCGGGGTAGTTACCGAAGAGGACGCGGTCGAGGGAAAGCCGGTTCAGCCGCATCCGCTGTCCGAAATGAAAACCGCGCCTCACCATCTTCTCGTGAAGCAGGTTTCAGTCGTGAAGCCGGTACTCGCGACGGTGCTCGGGCGGACGCTTCCGGATTACTACCCGACGAGAAACGCGCCCCTTCCACGCTTGATTCCCCTTGAAGTCGTCTTTCGGTTCAGCTGTCCCGAAGGGAGCTCGCTCATTGAGCGGGCTCGCGATTCGGGCTATCTCGCCTCGATCGGTTTTCCCGAAGCGAAGGTCGAGCCCGGGCAGCGGTGGGATTTTCCGGTGATCGAACTTTTCACGAAGCTCGAGAGCGCGGACCGGCCGGTTTCGCTCGCGGAGGCGCTCGCGATGTCCGGACTTTCGGCTGGCCAGCTTCAGGAAATGTTTCTCAGGACGGCTTGGGTCGCGGGAATTCTGCGCTGGCTTTGCGCGGCCTCGGGCCTCGAGCTTGCCGACGGGAAACTCGAGTGGGCGCTCTCTGAAACCGGGGAATGCTTTCTCGTCGACGCGATCGGACCGGATGAGCTTCGCATTTTGTTCAGGCCGCTGTCGCGTATCGCGGCCGCCAAGGCCAGCGCGGCTTCGGGCGGCAAGGAGCCGCGCAAAAGCGATACGACACAGCTTTCAAAAGAGTTTTTTCGGATTCATTACCGCAGTACCCCTTGGTATCACTCGGTCCAGAAAGCCAAGGAAAAAGCGAGCGCGACCGGAACCGCTGACTGGAAACGTTGGGTTCCCGAAGTCCCGCCGAAGCTGCCGGGTTCGTGTCTGGAACTCGGGAGCCAGCTTTATCAGGCGTTGGCGAACCATTTGACCGGGAAGACCTGGTTCGCGGACGCGTGGACTCTGGAGCGTGTGATCGCGAGCATTCAATATCTCGAGGATTTCGGAACGCCGCAAACATGACGAGGTCGACTCAAAATTCCGGCAAGAAGGTTCTGGTCGTCGGTTCAGGCGGCCGCGAGCACGCGCTCGCGTGGAAGCTCGCGCAATCCACGCGGGTTTCGAAGGTTGTCGTCGCGGCAGCTCCCGGCACTGGCGAGGCCTGGCCTGCGGAGTGGGAAAAATGGTCGCTCGGTGATTTCCATGAACTGGCGAAGCGCGCGCGCGAGGCCCGGATCGACCTGGCCGTCATCGGGCCGGATAATCCGCTCGCCGAAGGGATTGTTGACGTTTTCGAAGCAGCCGGAATCGTGACGTTTGGGCCGAGTGCCGCCGCGGCCCGGATCGAAGCGAGCAAAAGTTTTGCCAAAGAAGTCATGCACGTCGCGGGCATTCCGACCGCGAAGCACTTTGTCGTTCAGTCCGTGGACGAAGCACGGGCACTCCTGCGAACGCTGCCCTGGAAAGTCGGGTCAAAGGAAGCGGGATGGGTGATCAAGGCGGACGGACTGGCGTTTGGAAAGGGTGTCCGAGTTTGCGGCAGTCTCGATGAAGCCCTAGCCGCCGTTCAGGACCTTGCCGATTCGCGCTGCCGGCCGCCGCTCCTGATCGAAGAGCGGCTCTCGGGCCAAGAAATTTCCTGGATGGCTTTTTGTGATGGAGATCGCGCGGTACTCCTCGAGCCGGCTCGCGATCACAAGCGGCTCAAGGACGGTGATCAGGGCCCGAATACCGGCGGCATGGGCGCTTTCAGTCCCGTTCCTGATCTCCCGCCCGGCCTGGGAGAGAGAGTTCGAGCGGAGGTTTTCATTCCATGCCTCCGTGAGTTGAAACGCCGAGGCGCACCTTTTCGCGGGGTTCTTTACGCCGGGCTGATGTTTGACGCGAACGCCGGGAAGTTCTGGGTTCTCGAGTTTAACGCTCGTTTCGGCGATCCCGAGACCCAAGTCATTTTGCCGCGCATGACGGATGATTTGTTTTCCTGGTGTGAAGCCTCGGCGAGGGGAGAACTCGCTCGTCTTCCGGATAAGGTCTCGTTTTCGCGAGCTGCCGCCGTTTTCGTTGTAGGAGCCGCTCGCGGTTACCCCGAAGCGGTCGAAAAGGGTCAGGAGATCCGTACCGCGGGCACGCGCGCTTCAGCCCCGGAAGTTTTCTGGGCCGGAGTTCGCCGCGACGATGACGGAAAATTGCGAACGGCCGGAGGGCGTGTTTTCGGCGCGCTCGGGATGGGCCCGGATCTCGCGGCGGCCCGCGCTCAGGCGTATGACCGAATCCGGCAGATCGGCTTTTCAGGGATGCAGTTTCGTACCGATATCGCGAGCGGTACACTTGCGGCCGCGATTCCTATCGTGATTCTTGCCTCGGGACGTGGTTCGAATTTTTCAGCGATTCACGAAGCGGTCTCCAGGGGAGCCCTCAACGCCAGGATTCTCGCCGTCATTTCAGACCGGCCGGATGCCCCGGTGCTGGAAAAAGCGAAAGCGGCCGGACTCGAGGCGATCGCGCTCCCGGTACGCATGGATGGGGAAATAGCCGCGAGAAGGGCGAATCAGGAAGCGGCGTTGTTGGAGGTCCTGAAAAAATTCTCGCCGCGATTTCTGGTTCTGGCCGGGTATATGCGGTTGCTCGGTCCGAAGGTGATCGAGGCGTTCCGCGCCGAGCGCGGCTATTCCCGGATCGTCAATATCCATCCGTCGCTCCTGCCCGCCTTTCCTGGCCTGGGCGGTTACGCGCAGGCTTTTCATCACGGGGCGAAAGTCGCCGGGGTGACCGTTCATTTGGTTGACGAAGGGCGTGATACCGGCCCGATTTGCGCACAGAAGGCGTTTGCGATCGGCGACTGTCGTTCGTGCGATGAAGTAGAAGCCCGCGGCCTCGCGATAGAACATGAACTCTTTCCTGAAGCATTGAAATGGGTATTGCCCGAAAAGTTTGATGTGATGACCGAGACCGGCCAGAATAACCAGAATGACCAGAATAAAAGGAGTATCCGTGTTCGCCCGAATTGAAGTCGCCATGCGCCCGCAATTTACGGATCCCGCGGCTCAGGGATTTTTGAGAAAAGTGGAGCTCGCCCACCCGTCCCTGCGCCAGAAGGTTCGCTGGGCGAGGTCATTGGACGTCTACTGGCTCGATCTGCCCGCGCCGCGCGAGGAGTTGATCCAGGCGATCACGTCCGTGTTCTGGGATCACGTGCTGCAATGGCTTTTTACGGGAAACCTGATCCCATCCGCTGCCGGCAAGCACGGCGGCATGCAGGACCTCTTTGAAGCGGCGCCGATCCGACCGGGCGTTTTCTGGGCTCTCGAGCGGCGGTATCGTCCGGGTGTCACCGATAATGTCGGTAAAACGGCGTTGGAAGCTTTTGAAATCGTCCTCAAGCGCAAACTTCCCGAAGGGCGCGCCTCGAGCGGTTCTCTTTTGCTTCTGGAAGGGCCGGAGTTGAATGAAGATCTTTTGGCCGCTTTGGCGAGAGATGTCTATTGTAATGAGCTCATCGAGACCTGGACGATCGTGCCTTGTGAAGAGCTCCGGAAGAGCGATCGCTTTCACCAGGAACGTATCAAAAGGGATTTGCCGAAGATTTTGGTCAGGGGCTCGGGGATCGTGCAGGAAATGGATCTCGAAGCGCTGGATGACGCGGGTCTGGAGCTGCTGAGCCGGAAAAGGCTTCTCGCGCTCTCTCTCGTGGAAATGAGGGCTATCCGCGATTATTTCAGGCGGCCTGAGGTGGCTCGGAAACGGAAAGAGAGCGGTTTGGGAGCGCCCACGGACGTCGAACTCGAGATCTTCGCGCAGACTTGGTCGGAACACTGCAAACACAAGATCTTCGGCGCGAAGGTCGAGTATACCGAAAGCGCCGAGAGCGCCGGCTCGTTTTCGATTCCGTCGGAAATCAACGGGCTTTTCAAGAGCACGATTGTCGCGACAACGGCTGAGCTGAAAAAGCCGTGGTTGCTCTCGGTTTTCGACGATAATGCGGGGATTGTCGCCTTTGATGACGAAAACGCGATTTGCATCAAAGTGGAGACTCATAACAGTCCTTCGGCGCTCGATCCTTACGGCGGGGCTTTGACCGGAATCGTGGGGGTGAACCGGGACATCCTGGGTTGCGGGCTTGGCGCCAAGCCGATTTTCAATACCGACGTCTTTTGCGTGGCTCCTCTCGATTATTCCGAATCGCTCCCGGAGCGGTTGTTTCACCCACGCCGCATTCTCGACGGCGTCCGCAGAGGCGTCGAGCATGGCGGCAACAAGAGCGGTATTCCGACCGTGAACGGGGCGCTGGTTTTTGATCAGCGGTATCTTGGCAAACCGCTGGTGTATTGCGGAACGGGCGGCATCATGCCGCGCGTGATCGCGGGCCGCCGCTGCGAGACGAAAGAAATTCGTCCCGGTGATCGCGTCTGTATGGTGGGAGGCAGAGTCGGGAAAGACGGGATTCATGGAGCGACTTTCTCGTCCTTGGCGTTGGACGACGCTTCTCCCTCGAGCGCGGTCCAGCTTGGCGATCCGATCACACAGAAAAGAATGGCGGATTTTCTGCTTGAGGCTCGCGACCTCGGCCTCTATCGCGCGATCACGGACAACGGCGCGGGTGGCCTGTCGTCCTCCGTCGGCGAACTCGCGCGGCTCTCGGGAGAGCAGGGCGGCGCGAGAATCGATGTTTCGCGCGCGAAGACAAAGTATCCGGGCTTGAAACCATATGAGCTCGTCGTCAGTGAGTCACAGGAGCGGATGACGCTCGCCGTGCCGAAGGATAACCTGAAAGCCTTCGTCGAACTGGCGGAACGTCGCTCCGTCGAGGTGAGTGATCTCGGTGAGTTCACCGATACCGGCCGATTCGAAGTACTGACGGGTGAAAAGCTCGTCGCGAGCCTTGATCTGGATTTCCTGCACGCTGGGGTTCCGAAACTCGAACTCCAGGCTGAATGGAAGGGGCGGCCGTCGGAATCGCTTCCCTCGGGTCCGCCTCCCGCGCCGGGCGGTGCTTCGAAGAAATTCGCCGAAACGGGGGCTTCGTGTCTTCTGGAACTTCTCGGAAGGCCGAATATCTCCTCGAAGGAATGGCTCATCCGGCAGTACGATCACGAAGTTCAGGGGACGTCCGTCATCAAACCGTTACACACGGTTCTCGCTGGACTCGCGGGGGCTTCGAGTGGTCCCAACGACGCCGCGGTCGTGAAACCGCGGCCGGATTCAGAAGCCGGTGTTGCCGTGGGTTGTGGCATCAACCCGAAGCTATCGGATATCGACGCTTATCTCATGGCGCAATCCGCGGTTGACGAGTCGATTCGAAACGTTCTGGCGGTTGGGGCGGAGTATGGCCGTCCGGAATCGATGCTCGCGTTGGTCGATAATTTCTGCTGGCCTGATCCGGTCGGGGATCCGCAAAAAACGGCCGCTCTGGTCCGGGCCTGTTACGGCCTGCGCGACGCCGCGCTCTCTCTTTCCGTTCCGCTGATCTCGGGCAAGGACAGCATGAAGAACGATTACCGCGGCAGCCGCCAGGGGAATCCCGTCACGATTTCGGTTCCCCCGACTCTTCTGATGACCGCGATCGGTAAAGTGCCGGATATCCGGCATGCCAGGACGGCGGATTTCAAGACGGCGGGTGACGTGCTTTATCTGGTCGGCGGCACGCAGCTCGGCTTGGTCGGCAGCGAATTTCATTCGTGCTATGTCGTTCTTCCGGGCAAGCAGCGCCTTGCTGAGCCGAACTGGCAAGAGGCGGTCCGGATCTATTCCTGGCTGGGGGGCGCCTCCGGGAAGGAACACAACCGACTCAGGTCCGTTCACGATATTTCGGAAGGGGGACTGCTGGTCGCGGTTGCCGAATCGTTGATTGCGCGCGGACTCGGCGCGTTCATTTCCGTTCCTGCTGATAGTGACCCGTGGGAATTCTGCTTTGGCGAGGGTTACCATTCCTTCGTGGTTTCGGTTCCGGAATCCGATGTTTCGGCCCTTGAAACGGAATGGACGGTTTCGGATGTCCCGTTCCGCAAGATCGGGGCGGTGATTACTCAGGAACGGCTGGACGTGTCGTTCGAAGGCGGTCAGAAGACCTGGAGCATTCCGACGCGACAGCTGAGGACCGTGTGGGAAAAAGGAGGGTACTGGGAATGAATACGCAGAAACCCCGCGCCCTTGTGGTCACGGGTGACGGCATCAACTGCGAAGCGGAAACCGCCCAGGGTTTTCGCCTTTCGGGGTTCGAACCGGAGATTCGGCATTTGAACGATCTCGTCGTCGAACAGCTCACCGTTGATCAGCTTTCGTCGAGGTATGCGGTTGTCGCGCTGCCGGGCGGATTTTCTTACGGTGATGACCTCAGTTCCGGAAAAGTTCTCGCGCTGAAGATCCAGCATCAACTTGGATGGGAGTTCTCGGATTACGTTTCGCGAGGAGGCCTCGTGATCGGGATCTGCAACGGCTTTCAGGCGCTCGTCAGGCTGGGAATATTCGGCAAGGATGTTTCGATCACGAACAACGCTCAAGGAAAATTCGTGAACAGCTGGATCAGGGTCACCCCTTGGGGTGATCATTGTGTTTGGCTCAAAGGGGTGGGCACCCTGGAACTTCCGATCCGGCATGGCGAGGGCCGGATCGTGCTCGCGCCCGAGCGCCGGGCCGAGGTGCTCGGAAAAATGCAGCGAAATGGAATCACGTGTCTCCGCTATGAAGGCAACCCGAACGGAAGCGAGGAGCGCCTCGCCGGGCTTTGCGATGCGAGCGGGCGTATTTTCGGCCTGATGCCGCATCCTGAGGCCTTTCTGCGGTGGACTTCCCATCCGGAGTGGACTTTACAGCCCGGACGGGCGAGTGCTCCGGGGCAGGGACTTGTGATTTTTGAAAACGCTTATCGGGAGTGCATGAATGCGCGCTGACGGGGGCTTGAAAATCAGGCGAGCGCTTCTCAGTGTTTCGGACAAGACCGGGATCCTCGAGCTTGCCCGGGCGTTGCGGGCTTCGGGGGCTGAATTGATCGCGACGGGCCGGACCGCCGCCTCGCTGACCGAAGCGGGTCTCGAGCTTACGCCGATCGAGAAGATTTCAGGTTGTCCCGAAGCTTTTCAGGGACGCATGAAGACGCTTTCATTTCCGGTTTTCAGCGGAATTCTGTATCGCAGGGGCGATTCCGAAGCCGCGCTCAAGGATGCCGCTGATCTTGAGCGGCTTGGCTTCGGTCCGATCGATTGCGTTGTCGTGAATTTCTATCCCTTCGAAGCGGCGGTCGCGGCGGCGGGCGAACTTTCAAAAACCTCCAAGCCGGCCAGTCTCATCGAGGAAATCGATATTGGCGGTCCCGCGCTCGTGCGCGCGGCGGCCAAGAATGCGCCGGATGTTCTCGTTCTGACTTCTCCAGCCCAGTATGAAGAGGTCATAGCCGGGCTCGAGCGGTCAAAAGCAGTCGATCGGGCGATTGTTGAGCGCAGCGCCGCCGAAGCGTGGAATCGGGTATTGAGTTATGATGCCGCGATCGCACGCGAATTCGGCAGGGAACCGCGGGCGCGACACTCGCTCAGATATGGAGAAAATCCACATCAGACGGCGTACCTGGAATTCGATCCGGACGGTCCGGTAGGCTGGGGCGAGGGACTCGGAAACGCGAATCTCTCCTACAATAATATTCTCGACTTTTCGGCTGCCTACGCGCTCGCCAGTGACCTCGTGGAATTGGCGAAAGGGTTCTCTCGCGGCGCTTCCGGCGTCGTCGTCGTGAAACACGGGAATCCTTGCGGAGTTGCCCTTGTGCCGAAATCCGCGGACAGGGATCCGCGGGCCCAGATGACCGCGCTCGTTCGCGCTTGGGAAGGCGATCCGGTCTCGGCCTTCGGTGGCGTGATCGCGTTCACAGACCCGATCGAGGAAGAAGTCGCGGCTCGGCTTTCGGAACGCTTCATTGAACTTGTCGCCGCGCCCGGACTCGCGCGGGAGAGCAAGGCATTGCAGTTCTTTCTTGATCGCAGGAAGAATATCAAAGCGCTCTCGATCCGGAGGTTTGGCGAGCTTCCGGCGGAATACGTCACAGCGGTTCCGGGAGGTAGGGTTTGTCAAAGCCCGGATCGCGGAACGAACGAGCCGCTTTTGCCAGTCACCCAGGTGCCCTGGCCCGAGAACAAAGAGCTGCTCGCCCGCTTCGGGATCGCCGTTTGCCGCGCCCTGAAGTCCAACGCGATCGCGATTGTTCGGGAAGACAGCGGATTTCAACTCGTGGGAGCCGGGCAGGGGCAACCGAATCGCGTCGAAGCACTGGGGATACTGGCGATTCCACGCGCGAGAAAAACGCTCGGCGACGGCGGAACTCTCGCGGATTGCGTCATGGTAAGCGACGCGTTTTTCCCGTTTCGTGACACGGTGGATGCCGCGCATCGCGCCGGTATCCGCTATATCGTGCAGCCCGGCGGGAGCCTGAAGGATTCTGAAAGCATCGCCGCGTGCAATGATTACGGAATCGCGATGGT
>Ga0208958_1000794_pt1 | contig 35951 bp, 34 predicted proteins | sample RifOxyB1_FD_184032 | JGI IMG/M metagenome (GOLD analysis project Ga0208958, IMG submission 184032) | Soil microbial communities from Rifle, Colorado - Rifle Oxygen_injection B1 (SPAdes) | ecosystem: Environmental > Terrestrial > Deep subsurface > Rock core/Sediment | place: Rifle, Colorado...
CCGGGGGCACGGCCACGGCAGGCGACGGGGGCACGGCCACGGCAGGCGACGGGGGCACGGCCACGGCAGGCGCCAGGGGCACGATTATACTTTTTTGGTGGGATGGAACTCGAAAACGTGCAGCGGTGGGTTACGTCGGCGAAAACGGAATTAGGCCGAACCAAAAATATAGCCTTAATGAAAAACATGAAATTCAAGAGGTGTCAGCATGAAATCATCAATCTTACCATTCGGCTGTTCCGAAGGCCTTCTCGTCCGCGACCCAATTCACTGGATGAAGGGCGTGGACCCGGAGGACGTCGTTTGCGTATGCTGCATGGGCGTCCAGCCAGCGGAGGACGATGTTAACCCCGGCCAGTGGCGTACTCGGGGCGTCCTCCAGTCTCAGGTAGAGTTTAAGCTTTCCATGGTGAGCCTTCGTTTCATTGGGCTTCACAGGACGGAAGACGGCTGGATGTTTGATGAGCTATGGGCCACGGGCCGCCCATTCGACGACCTTTGGTTTCCAATCACCCGATGGGATGTAATCGAGGACTTGATTTTGCCGGAGTTAGACCCGCTGGCCTTTAAATGGTGGGAGGCCCGGCTTAAGGAAGAGGAAGAAGACCGTGCCGCCGAAGCGGCTGGCCTTGACGCCCCCACAAGCGATTCGTGGCGGTGCTGCCCATCGCTTTCCGAAGGCCTAACCGAAAAAGAAAAGAACCCGGTGTAAGGAAGAGCTATGAACACCCCACTTGAGGCAGGGATAAAGAAGTACAAGGACGCGGCTAAGGCTGTAGATGCCATGGGCTTTGGTTCATCGGGCTGCGACCTTTGCAAGAAGTACAGCAGAGATTGCAGAAAATGCGTCGTGGGAAGAAAGACAGGATATACCTCGGAGTCCATTCGCCTTTCCGGCTGCGACGGCACCCCGTGGGAGCGGATTAGCAAGGCTCAACGGGAGTTCGCCGCCGCCCTCCGCGAAGAGGCGGCCTTCCTGGAGTCGTGCCGGGAGGAGGAGCCGTGGAAGCCGGTAGTCTATCCCTTCGGCCTTTGCTCCGCCGGATGCCCGCAGTACAGTGGCGCGCTTTACGGGAGCTGCAAAATGGGCTTTCACGGCAGGAAGGAAAACGGCCACGCCTACCCCGGCCCCGGCTGCCCGGCGTACAAGGAGCCGCCGAAGCCCGCTCCCACCTACAAGCCCGGCGACTGGGTGAAGGTGCTGGAAAGCGTGAGGGATGACCCAGAAAAAAACGACGGCGAGCGCGACATGCTCGCCAACATCGGGAGGACGCTTGAGGTTAAAAGCCTTGGGTCCTATAGGATTTGTTTATGGAATCCAGACCGAAAAAATTGGTGGGCCTACCGCCTCTGCGACGTGGAGCCCGCTGAGAATATCCCCGCTCCGGTACCCGAGCCGCCGGAGAAGGCCAAACCGACCGACGAGATAGCCCCCGGCACCTGGATACGGATAACGGGCAACCAGAGCGAAAGCGGCGGACTGTTTCACTATTTATCCATTGGCTCCATCTGGAAGATCGTTCTCAGACGCGGTAAATACTACGATCTGGAGGGAACGGGCAACCAGGACGGAAGCGAGAGATACTACGATCTGAAGGGAACGGGCCAATCCATCCTCCGCGAGCACTTCGAGCCCTGGACGCCATGGGTCGGGGAGATGGTGAGGCCGCTGGAGCATGTGAGATACGCTGATAGCAGACTTCCTCTAATAGGAAAGGCGATTAGGGCCTCTCGTATTTATCCTAATAGCGTGGTAGCGGCCAACCACTTCACATGGCACCCCTCCTGGCTCGAACCCGTCCTTGACGCGCAGCACATGCCGGTGACGGAGGAGGCTAAGCCCGCTCCCGCCCCGATGCCGAAGCCCTCGAAGTCCGACCTTCGGGTAATCGCCCGTGCCAGGATAGCGCGTGCCTTGGCGGAGGCCACAGGGAAGCATCCGACCGTTATTGACGCCATCTACCGGCGCGAGAAGGCCACCCCCGAGCAGATCGCCCGGTTCCTGGCCGGAGAGGAAACCTAATGCTCACCTTTCCCCCGCTCCTGTGGAAATGGACAGTAGAAAGGCGCGACACAAAGGCCGTCGTAAGCCGAGAAACCGATCACCATTGACCGCTGTTCGGCCGGGCTGCGGCGTCTCATCAGGCGACTAAGCCACGGGCCATAAGCCCCCGACGCGAGGTAGCCCGGCTCATAGAGCGGTTAACCCGAAAGGAGGATACGATGAAACTCAATAAGTATGGTGTTTTAATTAGCGAAAACGGCACCAAGGATTGCCCGTTCGCCTTTGATGTGCAACGGCGAAACTCATACTCTGAATATCCGGACGAAGTTATCAGGATTCACTGCGGCTCCTGGTGCGCCCTGTTCACCATCGAAGACGAAAGGAGGCCAACTTTTCCAGATCCCGGAAAGCTTTCCGACCCCGGCGAGCTAACCGGCCGCAAGGTCGTAACGCTGTGCAACGGGCGCAGGATTGCCTGCGAGGTGGAGGATTAGCCGTGCCCCTAATCGCCACCGGCACCATTATTTATTTCACCATGGCCATCTGCTTCACCCTTGGCTGGGTGGCCAGGGGAATATATCAGACGAAAGGAGATCAACAGCATGAAGATCATTAAGTTGGAAGCGCAAAACGTAAAACGGCTCAAGGCCGTCACTATCGAGCCCAACGGGAACATGATCGTCATCGGCGGAGAGAACGGCAACGGGAAATCGTCTACGCTGGACGCCATCCTTTACGGCATGGGCGGCAAGAGTGCAATCTGCAAAGAACCCTTGCGCCGTGGGGAAAAGAAGGGCCAGACGGTCATCACCACCGACACGCTGGTCATCAAGCGCACGTTCACCGAGGGCGGCGGCGGAACCCTCACCGTGGAAAACAAGGAAGGGGCGAGCTACAAGAGCCCCCAGGCCATCCTTGACGCCCTGGTGGGGGAGATTGCTTTTGACCCCCTATCCTTCGCCAACGAGGAAGGAAAGCAACTCGAACGGCTCAAGCGCTTGGTGGGCCTGGACTTCTCAAAGCAGGACGCGGAGCGGAAGGCCCTCTATGACGAGCGCACGGCCGTCAACCGGGAGTACAAGGCGGCACTGGCAAGATTCAACGCCGCGCCAAAACAGGATGTTCCGCCCGACACGCAGCCCGAAAAGGTGGACGTGGCCGCGCTCATGAGGGAATTCGACTCCGCTCAAGCCGTTAACGCCGCAAGCGCCAAGAAGCGCAACGACCTTGAGGATATAAGAACCGCCACCAAGGACCTGGACGCCGATATCCGGGATATCAAAAAGCGCATCGAAGACTTACAAGCCGAACTCTACGAAATGGAACGGACGCGGGCCGGGCTTGTAAACGAAGGAGCGGATTTGAAGGCGGTTGTTGACGCCCTTGTGGACACCGATACGCAGCCTATCAAGGATCGCATCGCGAGCGCCCAGGCCATTAACGACAGCATCAGGGATAGGGCCGAAGCCCGATCCACTGCCATCCGCGCCAACGCCGAAAAGGACCGCCTCAAGGTCGAGTCCGACGCCAAGCAGGCCGAATCCGAAGCCATCACCGCCAGGATTGACGCCGTTGACCGTCAAAAGGCCGAAGCGTTGGCCGGGGCGAAGTTTCCCATTCCCGGCCTTTCCTTCGACGACACCGGCGTCATCTACAACGGCCTTCCCCTGGAACAAGCCAGTGACGCGGAAAAACTCCGCGTATCCGTTGCCATCGGTCTTGCCATGAACCCCGAACTAAAGGTGCTTCTCATTCGCAACGGTTCACTCCTGGACGAAAACAGCCTGCGGATGGTCGCGGAAATGGCCGAAGCAGCCGACGCCCAAGTCTGGATGGAGCGCGTAGGCCACGGCAAAGAATGCAGCGTCATCATTGAAGATGGGATGGTAAAGGCTTATGAGAAATATGGCGACATGATGGAGAATGACGAGTGATCGAAATCGTTCCCTCCATGCCCTTCGCGGATTATCTCCGCGCTCCGGGGTTGTCTCAGTCCGCAGTCAGTAGCCCGCCCCACGGCCCGGCATTGGTCCCCCAGCTAATGCCGGGCTCCAACCCGGAAGGAGGTGGCGCGAATGATTGATTATCTTTCCCAGACGATGTTAGGCCAGTGGTTCCGCTGTCCGGAACAATTCCGGCGGCGCTGGATGGAGGAAGAAGTCATTCCCCCTGGAATAGCCGCCAGAATAGGTACGGGGCTGCACAAGGGCAACGAAACCAATCTCAAGGCCAAGATAGCCACCGGGAAGGACGAGCCCCTTAGCGTGGTTCAGGACGCGGCCCGCGACGGCTACGTGAAGGCCTGCAAGGAAGGAGGCGTATTTTTCCCGCCGGAGGAAATCCCTTCTGCCAAGGCCCAGCTTGCCGAAGGCGTGGATACCACGGTTGCCCTCGCGGGCCTTTACCATAAATCGCTTGCTCCTTCGGTTATTCCGGCTGCAATTGAACGCCGGATAACGATGCAAGACGACCGCCTACCGGTCCCGTTTGCCGGAACGATAGACGTTTTGACGGCTGACAACTGGTGGTTTGATATCAAAAGCGCGGCCAGAAAGTGGGGACAGGGGCAGGCCGACACCGCCGTTCAGGCGACCCTCTATAACGAATTAATCAAGGAGGAAACGGGCAAGTATCCAGAACGTCTTTCCTTCGAGGTTTTTACCAAAACCAAAACACCGGAACACCAAAGCCTCGTTACCGTGAGAATACCGGAGGATTACGACGCTTTGGTGGCGCGGGCAGCGGTTATGCTTCGGGCAATTCATGCCGGCATCTTCCAGCCAGCCGAGGCCGGGCACTGGCTGTGCAGCCCAAAATGGTGCGGATACTGGTACACCTGTCCATTTATCCCGGCGCACAAAAAAACATTACCCAAAAGGAGCGCGTAAAATCATGGAAGATTTCGGAGAAGTGCAGGTATTCACCGGCGCTGAATTGGCCGAAAAGAAACACGAAACCCAAGCCGTGGTAGCGGTGGAACAATCGCGGGCCGTGGCCGAGGCCCAAGCCGCAATGGCGGTTGCGCGGGCCTGTCCCCGTGATGAGCAAACAGCTTACCTGAAAATCATGAAAGCCTGCCGACGCAAAAGCCTGGCGGAACAGGCGGAATATGCCTACAAGCGCGGCAGCTCTGTCATCTCCGGGCCAAGCATCAAGCTGGCCGAAGTTTGCGCCCAGGGCTGGGGAAACATCACCTACGGCATCAAGGAGCTTGGCCGGAGTGGCGGGGCCAGCGAGGTAGAAGCCTTCGCCTGGGACATGGAAAATAACGTCCGCGTGTCCCGGACATTCCAGGTCAAGCATATCCGCGAGAAGAAACAGGGCAACGAGGCATTGACCGGCGAGCGGGATATTTACGAGCTGGTGGCGAACATGGGACAGCGCCGAGTCCGGGCCGCCATTTTCGAGGTCATCCCCGGCGACATTGTGGAAGCCGCACGGGAGCAGTGCAAAAAGACCCTGGAAAGCGGCGACGGCAAGCCCCTGGCCGACCGGGTACGTGACATGCTGGTGGCATTCGAGCCGTTGGGCGTCACCAGGGAGATGATAGAGTCCCACGTCGGCCACCCCACTGGTGCCATCGTACAAGGCGAGTTGACGCGGCTGACACAGATTTACCGAAGTCTCAAAGACGGTGTGGCACAGCGGGAGGACTTCTTTTCCCTTTCTACCCAAACCCAGCCGGAACAGCCGGAGGCCGCCAAGCGCGGCCGTCCCAGGAAGGAGCCCGAAGCGGTCCACAAGCAGGAACCCGCCGACCCGGCCACGGAGACGGCACACTCCCCCGGTGACGCCACGGAGGCCGAAATGGAAAACCGGGCGCGGGTCAATTCAGCCTTGGCCGGTTTGCCCGGCGAGAAGATCAATGAAATACTCGCGGTCAGTTGCGCCAACAAGGCGTTCCCGGTCACGGACAAAGAACGCTCAGCGGTCATAGACGCCGCCAACGCGGCGAAGGAGGGGCAATGATCCGCATAACGTCTCAATATGCCCTTGATGTGGACACACGAAGCGTCATTGTGTGCCTTCTCGGGACCAACAAAAAGACCGGAGAGGAAAGCGTCCGGTATGAGGCATACTTCCCGTTCATCGTAACCCACGGCGAGGAAAGCGGATTGACGCAAGCCAAGAAATACGTCTTGGCGATAGAGGCCTTTGCCGATTTTTCGGACGTTGACCGGGTGATTCAACGCATGGAGAACATTTACCGGGCTATCGAGCAAAAAGACGCCGAGCTTCACGCGATGGTGCTGAGCGCGGCCAAAAAATAACCCTTTCCCCGGCCCCTTATGAACCTTAACGAAAGGGTGGCAATCGCGGGGAATCTGGTCGATGGGGCCGGGGATTTAATTTTAAAGGCGGGTCCGGGTCTGGCGCGGCAAGGTTAGTTTCGGCAGGCAAGGCCAGTTAAGATTTGGTTTGGCGGGTTATGGCAGGCAAGGTCAGGTGTGTTCTGTCCCGATTTGGCAAGGCAGGCACGGTATGGCGAGGCGAGGTGTGGCTCGCCACGGCCTGGCGAGGCAGGCAAGGTGAGCAGTGGTTAGGCATGGCGTTGTAAGGACAATAAACTAACAAGGAGGTTTTATCATGGGATTGCAGAACATCACCAAAAAAAATGTAGCGACAGGCACCCCAGGCGATGGAGACGTGGTGTCCGAAAAGGGGAAGTTGTTCATCCCCAAGATGCAAATATCCAAACTCAAGATCACTGTGGAGGGCATCACTTCTCTGATCGTCCACCGCTTTTCGGAGAAGGCCCGCAAGCAGATGCTCGACAAGCAAATGAAAAAGGCTAAAGCCGGAAAGGACGCCAAAGACCCGGAGCGCGACTTCCGCGAGGCGTGCTACGTCAAGGACGGGAAGCATCTTTTCCCGGTCATTGCCTTCAAGGCTGCGGCGGTCACGGCTTGCACGAGCGTGGATGGCATCAAGAAAACCGAGGCCCGACAGGCGTTTCACGTCTCCGGCTTTGGGCGGAATGACGACTTTGTGGAGATCATCGGCCCCGAACCCAAGATGCGTGAAGACGTGGTGAAGATCGCCATGGGCACTACGGACCTGCGTTTCCGCCCGGAGTACATGCCCTGGTCCGCTGAAATCCTGGTGAGGTACAACGTCAATACGCTTTCCCCGGAGCAGATTATCAACCTGTTCAACACGGCCGGTTTTGGCGTGGGCGTTGGGGAGTGGCGGCCTGAGAGGGACGGGGCCTTCGGGCAGTTTTCAGTCAAGGCTTTCGAGGATGTAGGGGCGTAGCTCAGTGGATAGAGAGCCGGGAGCCTTTATGGTCTCGGAGGCCGCGGGTTCGATTCCCGCCGCCCCGAACAACAACAAAGGAGGAAACATGGCAGACGCAATCGGAGAAAAGGTCATCGAGGCGGCAAAGGAAGCGGTCGGCGAACTTTTGCGGGAGCACCTGGGCGACATGAACCGGGTCTTCCTGGAAAACGAAGACGGCATCAAGGCGGCCATCAAGCTCACGTTCAGCATGGCGGCCGAAGGGAACATGCAGGTGGACGCCACCTTTTCCATGAGCTTGGGCAAGGTCACGGCCGACGCCAGGAAATGGGCGAAGGAAGGATAGCCCCTCCGTGCCCACCCTTCGGGGCGACTCGAAGGGGCAGCAGGGCGGGGAACGACAACCAACAAGGGAGGGCGCGAAATGCAGAAATTATGGCGTGACATCAAAAACGAATACAAAAGTTGGCCTGTCAACGAGTACGGGTTTCACGTTTCTCCTGATAACTTCTGGTTGATGGTGGGCAACGGGGCCACGGTGGGCGACGGGGCCACGGTGGGCAACGGGGCCACGGTGGGCGACGGGGCCACGGTGGGCGACGATGCCAGGGTGGGCGACGGGGCCACGGTGGGCGACGGGGCCACGGTGGGCGACAGGGCCACGGTGGGCGACAGGGCCATGGTGGGCGACAGGGCCAGGGTGGAGCACCCGACGCTTATCAGCCTGATAGGTTCCAGGCATTGTATCAGCCTATTTCATCCCCAGGATCGTCTACTGTCCATCGGCTGCGCGGTGCATACCATCGAGTGCTGGCTGCAAAATTATGTAGAAATTGGCCGTGCGAACGGCTACACGGAACAGCAGATTACCGAGTACGGGAGATATATTCGGCTGTTCGCGGAAATCCACTGGCCAGACGCGCTTGAGCTAAAAAAATAATCCACGGGCACCGCGTTGACCCATCCGCAGCGCCATCGGGGCGCGGTGATTCCTCCCAGGGTCCGACGCCGGGACTCGAAATGACGCACGGGCGAAAAGGGGAAATGATGAAAGACTCACGGTTCCCGCCAGATATTTGTTACGGAACGATCGAAACGCCACGCTGCCCGAACCTTGAGTCGGCCGGCGACGAGTATGTAATCCATGGTTATTACTGTTTGAAAAATCTTTGGTGGCCAGCACATTATAAGTGCCGCCAAAAAGAAAAGGACTTAGCGCCAAAATGACGCACGGGCGAAAGGGGAAATGATGATCGTCAACTGTCCCATCTGCGGCGAGCCGTGCAAGCAGGAAGACGAGAGCCGCTACAAAATAATCTCAGGACGAAAAACCCACTTCCGTCCGGTGTACCTGTGCTCGGAATGCGGCTCCGAGTTCACCTTGACGCGGCTTGGCAGCATCAAGGTTGAGGCAGAAAACCCGGCCCCGCTCACAGGGGAAATGACTTGGGAAGACGCATGAACTACTACAACGAGGAGGTAATAAGTGGACTTAAAACAGTATTTTGAGCGCGATATTTTGCCGCGACCTGTTGGAACTGAGCGGATGCGTAAATGGGGAATAGCGCGTTTTTTCAGAGCGCTATGGTGTCACTTTGCGCACCATAAGCACCATCAATCTTCCGGCCTACCTGCTGCTGGCGCTCGTCTTTGGCACATTATTAGCTGTTCCAAATGCGGCATATACTACGTTATTTCTACACCTAACAATCCTCAATATTCGTTGTCAATGCCGTGGGAGTCACCAGATAGAACCAAGCCAAAGTCATGGTTTTAGCCATCGTGCCGCAAGTCGCGGCGAGGTTCATAACGGCTGCAAAGGAGGCGACACAATGAGACTGACACCGGAACAAGAAGCGAAACTTGGAGCAGAGCGCACTGCCAAGTACAACGCGCACCAAGAATGGATCATGGGCAATGGCGGCAAACGGCTGGATTGGTTCGGGGCCGACCTGTCCAGAGCCGACCTGTCCGGGGCTAACCTGTCCAGGGCCAACCTGTACGAGGCCAATCTGTACGAGGCCGACCTGTCCGGGGCTAACCTGTCCAGGGCCAACCTGTACGAGGCCAACCTGTACGAGGCTAACCTGTACGGGGCCGACCTGTCCAGAGCCAACCTGTACGGGGCTAACCTGTCCAGAGCCAACCTGTCCAGGGCCAACCATATAATTTCGTGCTACGCCTGCGGGTATCTGGTTTTTGCCTTCTATTTCGACAGCATCACCCACGTAAAGGCGGGGTGCCATACCTTCACGCTGGCCGAGGCGGAAGCCTACTGGGGCGGGAAGCAGGGCCGTGAAGAGGCCATGGCGGCGCTGCGGTTCATCAGGGAAATGGCGGAGTTGAAGGGGTGGGAAAAGGAGACGACGGAATGAGCAAGCACACGCCGGGGCCGTGGCATTACGAAGCGGGATATGACGGCGGCGATTCAGACGATTCTGTGGCTTTCATCTGCCACGAAGGAACAAGCAGCGAGGACACGGTAGTTGCTGCCATGCACCTGAGTGACCGGGTTGGGAATGAGGCATCGCTCATAGCCGACGCCCGCCTCATCGCCGCCGCGCCGGACCTCCTGGCGGCGCTGGAACGGCTTGCGTCCTACGGCAATATTTTTCGCTACAAGGAATCGGAGGTCAACCCTTACGAGCAAGCTATGGCCGCCATAGCGAAGGCGAAGGGGGAATAAATGGGAAAGCGGCATTTTGACGAGATCGCGGAAGCAGAATTTGATTCCGTACTTCGTATTTTCGCGGAAAAAGTACCGACCAAGACACTTCTTGACGAACTCCTCCGTCGCGCTTCCCTGCCTGCGGGCCTGACGCCGGAGCAGATTGAGACGCTGCGTGAGGCCCTGGCGGTCAACGGGTGGGCGAGTTTTAAGGTGCCCATTAATTGTTACGATGTGTGCATCGGTTCGTGTCCGGCCATGCACGGGCAGAATCCCGGTAAATGCTGGATACGACACGGCATTGAAGATGCCTATATAGAGGGGAAGATAGTTTATTTACGCCCCGGCCCGTCCTGCCCGTGGACCAGGGCGAGGGAAAGGAAGGGAAAATAATGGGAACCAATACAAAGATTGAATGGGCAACGAAGACCTGGAACCCCGTAACTGGCTGCACGCCGACCTCTGAGGGGTGCGCGCACTGCTACGCCAAGCGGGCCGCCGAGGGGCCACGGCTACGGGGGAAGTTTGGCTACCCCAAGGATGAGCCCTTCCGCGCCATGTTCTGCCCGCCTGACTGCCCGGATAGGTACTACGTTGACGCCTTGACGGGCTGGACGTACAAGGAATGGGTCTGTCGGCTTGCCAGCCTGAGAACCAAGGCCGGCGTGGTCGTACTCAAATGTCAGGAATGCTATCTTAAGGAGGGAAAGTGCCACTCTTAAATTTCAAGAAACAATTTGCGGGAGCCGTGCGGTCTGGCGAAAAGCGGCAAACCATCCGGGCGCTAAGAAATCGGTTGTTCTTGCCCGGCGACACCCTCTACCTCTACACCGGGCTGAGAACAAAAGGCGTGGAAAAGCTCGGTGAAGTCGTTTGCAAGACGGCCCAATACATTGAGATGGATTCACCGGGCATAGGAATGCTGACCGTAAAGGTCGAGGGCAAGCCCGTAGCCGATCACGAGAAAGAGGCTTTTGCCTTGGCCGATGGCTTCACCGGCCCAGACCCATGGCTTGAATTTAAAAGATTTTTTCTTGGCAATCATCAGATGCCCTTCGAGGGACAACTTATCAAGTGGTAGGAGACGCTAATGTACCTTGATTCCGCCATCTCGCCAAAGCCGTTCTTTTACGCCAAGGCACAGGCCCCCGCCACGCACGGCTAGGGGCTCATCAGGGGCGTCTGCATCGGCTGCCAGCACATCAAGAGGGACCACCTGGAATTTCCGGCCTGCGTGGCCTGTACGAAGCTACAGGAAGTTCAGGCCAAAGCTTTCGGCGTGGAAGAGATGACCCGGAAGCCAGTGTTTTCCAAGCCCGCCTATGCCTACAAACATACGGATAAAAACCGTGTCTGCAACGTCTGCGGCGGCCCGGTCTCGAAGTGCAACCGCAAAGGGACATGCCTGGCCTGTTTAGAAATGGCTGCTTGGGAGGCAGAACAGGCGGCCATAGCGGAGGGGAGAACCGAGAAGTGCAAACAGTGCAAGGGGCGATTCTTAAAGGCCGAGATGAAAAATAATAGCCACTGCTTCGCATGCGCCGCAAAACAGGCAGAGCGCACCGCGAATTGGCGGAAACGAAAGGGAAATAACTATGAAGCGAATTCGTAACACTTATGATGCGTACCAGGCTGCAAAGAATTTCATTGCGGCGGTGGACGCGATTGACCTTGCGGCCACGGAGTTGGGGATCGAGGGCGGGGGAGAACAAATTTTAAACGTGGTCGGGCAGCGGGCGCTTTACGAGCGGTCCATGGAGTTAACTCGGGTGCTGGCCGAAATGAGGGAAGGGGGGGGCGGATGAATGAGAACAAGCCGTGCCCGATAGAGGACGCCCTTCGTCTCCGCGCCGAGACGACAATCCGCGCCGAGGCGGCCAAAACGCGACGCAAGCAATCCCGGCTATGCCGTGCGCACGGTGGCCGGGATTCGCTTTTACGGGGCCTTCTCTATTTTCTTTTCCCCGGTGATCTGCCCGTCTTTCAAGAAAATCCCTACCAGGCCTGGAACGGCCACGGCCAGCGCCGCGTTCATGTCCATTTCCCCGGTGAGATACCCGGCCACCGCCCCGATGATAGCGAGGATGCCAGCCCAAAAGGTCTTTGATTTCAGGATTTCCCTGTTCATTTCGCCACCTCCGGGTCGGGAAGGGAGGCCGCGGGCCGGACCTCGAACATTCCTTTAGCTTTCTCGTAAGCCTCTTTCGCGTCTTCCACGGAAAGCCCGTTGACGCGATAGTAATTCATGACGCCGATGACGGCGGCCTTGGCAAGCTCAGAACCTACCGTCCGGATGATTTCCTTTTCCTGTTCCGTCATGCCCATGGATCACCCCTCGATCTTGGCGATAAGACGCCAAATCTGTTTTTCGATTTCGGCCGGGGGGATCGCCCCGGTGTCCACGTACCCGGTGTAGATTTTCAAGGCGGTCTCCATTTCCTCAAGGACCTGTTTCTTCGCCCGGAGAATCGCCGCCTTCGTGGCCGTTACCGAGGTTTCGGTTTGCGCCAGGTAAGAATCGTATTCCTGGTTGTAGATTCCGAGGAAGAAGGTGGCCTTCTGTTCGGGCGTCCACGACTTGAAGTCTTTCGTGACCGTCGCGCACCCGGCGGCCATGACGCACAGCATCAAAACCATCCCCAAAACCGCAACTTTTCGCATCGCAATCCTCCTTGTTTTAAAACCCCTTGCGGCTCTAAGGCCGCTTCCTACGGCTTCGTGTGGTCAACGTAGCGGGCCGATCGCAACCGCCCCCTTATGTTTGCCTGTCCCTTTTTACCCGGTTCCCGCCACCAAAGCCCCGCGAAGCGTGAGCGGGCAATCCGGAGCGTTTTTCAGGGCCGGATAAGCAATATTCCTTTTTCCTCTTTGTCGTGATTCCGAACGTCGAAATGGAACCACGGAATATCCATTTCCAGGCAGGTGATAAAACGGAAGTCCTCATCCCACGGCGTGGCTAAAATATCTCGGCGAATGTCTTCCGGGGAAACATCTGCGGGAAGGGCATCCCCGGCCCGGCCGAATTTGTGCTGAGAAAGGGGGACACCCGTTTCCGAGTCGAAGGGCCGGAACCCCGACATGGTGCGCGGCCCGCCCACGCCCCAATTATTATAGGTCATGCGCCCGTAACGGTTCCGCAGGGCATCGGCGGTCCTGAGCAGCCGGTCGTCGAACATAAGCCAGAGGCTGCTCCCGCGATGCTTGAACTCGTTGAAAACAGACGGTGGAAGAAATTCGGTAAGTTGGAAGAACTTGGGAATATACATGCTCACCTACCTTTTTGCTGACGTTAGCAAAATGGTTAAAGGCTATTCAGATATTCCGTCCCCTCGAAAAACACGTCATCATAACGAGGTTCCCGGAAATTGGCCCTCTCGCGTTCGCGGCGCATCCGTTCAAGGTTTTGGACCGCTTGCCGCTCCTTGAACCTGCGGCGAATGTCCGCTATCTTTTCCGAAATTGTTTGTGTCTTTGCCATGCTATACCTTTTTCCTGGCGTCACGAAAATGGTCCCGATCATTTTGCTGACGCCAGCAATATGATCGCCGGGCTACCAGGTTCCCCGGCTGTTCCCTACTAACGAGCGCTCGCCCCTGGCGGATAACTCCCGGCTTCCGTGGGCTCCGGGAGGGCCTGCCCCGTTTCAGCGCTACCGGCGGCAGGGGATGACTATGAAAGCTTGCCCCGAATGAAGGCCACGTCTTCCCCGATCTTTGTAAGTTTCGGAGTCAACACCTCGTACACGTGCTCCTCAAGGTCCGCTTGCCGCTCAGCCCGTGAAAGCATGTTAGCCTGGCATACCGGGTCTGAGCATGCGTTCTCGCGTTTCTCGTTGAAGATGTCCAGGAGCCCTTTGCGCTTAGCCCAGGCCGCCAGGAAGAACAGCGTCAGAGCCGCCCCGCCAACGGAGCCGCCCGCAATTTTTCCTACCGCCTCGATGGCCTGCAAGGCTTCCTGCATGAGAGGGCCTTTCTGCGGTTAAAGGTTTAGGCGGCCAGCCTGCAATCTGCGATTCCCCCGTGGAATCCTCGTTGCCCGTGCAGTTCCCAGGCCAATCTCTACGGCCGCGCTACCAAAGCTGAATTACGTGCCGCCACGCCCCGCCGGCCGGGGCCGCAGCGGTGTACTTCCACGCGCCGATATCCCAGGGAACCGTGCGCGTGCTCCCGGCGTAGTCGTCGTCGAACGTGGCGGAAAGGTCGGTGCCTTGCCCGAGAGCAGCCGTGTCCGTGGGGTCAAGGCGGAAATCTCCTCCCGCCGCATTAACGAAAACCACGCCACCATCGTCCGTGCAGGTGGTCTTTACCCAGGTCCCGCCATCCCATTCGGCCGTGGTCGAGTCTTCGGCTATGCAATTTTTGGCGGTCGGCGAGGCGCCGCCCTGATCCCAAAAGCCCGTTGCCCCGCCGTAGGATGTATCGTTGTAAAAGGCAGTCCCGCCTTGATAAACACCAAAATTCATGGATTCGCAGTTAGCTGAAATGTTATTGTATATCTTGCAGTTGGTGCTCATGGCGTAGATGCCGAGACCAAGACCGACACCGGCGCCATTGATGTTGTGAACGTAGTTTCCTACGGCCTTGCAATTCCCGTCGACCAGAAAGGACCCCTGGGAGAACATGATCCCATAAGCATTCACTCCGTCCGTCGTGCTGGATTCGGTGATATCCAAGTACGCCACGCCGAAGTATTGCTCGTAACCCGTGTCCAAGCTATAGACGTTGACTTGGATCACGCCTACGGCCGTCCAGGCGGTGAGCGTGCCGGAATAGTTGAACACTGGCCGGTTTGTCGGGTCCTCCCCCTGGATCGCCCGGAAACATGTCGAGGTGACCCCGGTCGCTCCGCTTATGGTCACGCGCATGTCGTAGGTTCCGGCCTGCACGGTCAAAACTTCCCCCGTCCCGGCCAGGTTCTTGGTGGTGGCTACCTCCCATGTCGTGAGGTTTGAGTAGTCGCACCCCGAGGCGCACATTGTCGTCTCGTTATAGACGGCCGGCAACACCCAGGCCGATGCCGCCCAGGCCGGACTTGCAGCAAATGCTATAGCAAATGCTATGACAAGTGCTCGTCTCATTTCTGTGTCTCCGTCCCCGGAAGCCCCGGCTTTGCCGCCGCGGCCTGGTCCGCGCCCTGGTCTGCCACGGCCTTAGTGGCCGTGCTCATGCGCTGGAACTTCTTGTCCGCGAACACTTCCGATTTAGCATCAAACCACTTATCGTCCGGATCTCCCACCGGAAGGATGTACCGCCGCTCCCGGACTATCTGCCCCTTGTCGTCAATCTCCGGGCCTTCCAGGGCATCCGCTTCATGCCGAATCAGACTGTTGATGTGGACGATCTTGAACAGCTTGCCGTCCGTCTCAAGCTTCCCGGTAAAGCCACCCGCTGGAGCGATCTTCACGATGTCCCCGGCCTTGATGCTGCTTCCAACGTCCTTCACAGCCACCAGGGCGTCGCAGGGCATCGAGGTGGTGTTCCAGCGGTTTATCCGGACGTGCAGGGGCTCGGCCGGCCACGCACTGGAAACCTTCCAGAACCCGAACCAGACGACTCCGACCACGATCACCAGGATCGCCCAGGCTGCCGCTTCCGAGAGCCATGTCCTAACTTTGGGGTCTTCGTTCTTTTCCATTGCTTCACCTCCTACCACCACTGAATCAGGTGCGGCCATGCTGCTCCGCCCGGTATCCATTCGTAAGCCCCGATATCGAAAGCGGCGCCGTAAGGCCGGGTAGTGCCGGCGTAATCGTCCGTGTATATCGCCGATTCATCCGTTCCTTGGTCCTTGGCCGCCGTGTCGTCTTCCTGCAACCGGAAATCATCGCCTGCCGCATCCACGAATAGGACCGGGGCGTCAACCAGGCAGTCGGTCAGGGCTGTCCACGCTGCCCCGGAATACGTAAACCCCGGAATCTGACTCTCTTGCGCGATGCAGTTTATTGCGCTGCCCGTGGACGCGCCTACATCTTTGAAAAAATCGCGTTCCGTTGCGTCATACGACGTGCAATTGTAAAAAACATTGTCGTCATCGGACGTATAAAAATTTGCCAGCTTATTCCTGGCCGCGATACAGTTTATCACTGTATTTCCGGGGGAGTTCATCCATATGCCGTAGGCCGCGCCGGCGGCCGGCGACGTCACATCATGAACCCAGAGCCCGACGAAGCGACCCTGACCTGCGATCGTCGTGTAAACCCCGGCGAGGTTGTTGGTCGTTGTCCCCGTATAGGTCACGTCAAAGTCGTACAGACACACCCATTGCTCCGTTACCGGCTCACCATAGTCGGCGTTGACCTGCAAAACGCCGACGCCAACGAAAAAACCAATCCCGCCTGAGTAGGCTACCAGCGGCCGGTTGGTGCGGCTGGCACCCCGGAACACCCGGTAGTTTTCCGCGCTGCCGTTTGTCGCGCCCGAGATCGTGACCCTCTCGTCATATGTGCCGAGAGACACCGTGACGACAATGCCGCCCGCCGCGCCCAGGTCAACCGTCGTGGTCACTTCCGCGAGCCCGATCGAGGAAAAATCGCACCCGGACGGGCATACGGTATATTCCGTGTAGCTGGCCGGAAAAATCCTGGACGAAGCCCCCCACGACAACCGGGGACCGGCCACGGCCAGGGCCGACAGGAAGGCGAGAACGGCAAATGATTTCAGGACGCGGGGCATGGGGTTTCTTTCAGGGCCTCCGCCAACTGCTTCATGACGCCCGGACGGGATAGGGCCTCCCTCACGATGGCCTCATCATTGGCATTGGCCAGCTTGAGAATGCGCCGGGCCTCTTGCCAGACTTCCTCCTCATAGGCTTTATCCGGCATTTCTTTCTCCTTATTTCAGGACGCGGGGCATCATGCTACCTCGGGCAAATGAGCGTCAGGACTTCTGTGCCGCCCTTGGGAGCGGTTCCGGAATGAATCGTGGTCACGGTAAAGGCCAGGGCGTCGCCTTCCGCCAGGTCGTCATAGGCGGTGTTGATGACGCCATCGGAAGCATACCATTCATCACCGATGGTCACGCCCGTGGATAAAACCGATACGTCAGACCCGGCCCGCTTCCGCAGCACGTTCATGGTCGTGGTTCCGGTCACGCCCTTTTCTGCGACGTGCCCAAGGACATCCACGATGACGCACCCGGCGCAATGTTCCGGAATGGGAATAAATACGGTTTCGCCCGTGGTCGTCATTGCTGTGTTTTCGCCGGATTGCTCATAGGCCAGAGTCAGGAAACGGTATACCGGGTTCGCCCACGGCCCACGGTCCCATCCACCGGCCATCGCCGTCGAAGCCAAAACCAGCAGCCCGGCCAAAAGAAAGATCGCGCGTTTCATGGCAGCCCCCTTACTTCACCAAAAGGTAACAGGTCGGAGTGATGGCGTTCGCATCGCCAGTTTCTTCAATGATAAACTTGATATATTTTGAAAAGTGAGGACCAAATTGCGTGTATTGAGTCCCGGAAGCGGACGTTATCCCGGAAAAGACAATGCCCCCACCTTCGGGCTCAACGTAATTGGTCCCGTCGTAGCTGGCCTGGTAGTAGAGTTTTCCCGTTCCATCCCCTAAGACAGAAAACTGCGTCCCAAAATAGCCCACGTCCTGCGGGGTGATGGTGATGACGGTTGTGGTCGCGCTGTAGGCATGCCCTGCCGCGATCGCCGTATCTCCCGCCATGAGCGTGTGATAGGTCCAGGAGTTTTCTCCTGCCAGGACCGGAGCGGTGAAAATACAGGCCAGGATTACGATTGCCGAAAGGATAAGCCGAAGCTTTTTCATTGTGCCTCCATCTTGTAATGGATACTACATTTAGCGGTTAAAAAGCAAGGCAATCGTTATTGCCCGTACTCGTTAAATCCGTAAGCCTCGCCAATATCTTGTTGAAATTGCCGCATATATTTTGGTTTCCGCTCGGCGTATGCCTTTGCACGATTTTTCTGCCTGCGAAGGATGGCTGAACGCAGGGCTTTGCCTGTAATCATTACGCCGCCATCCTTTTTTTGCTCCGCGTTGTAGGTTGCCAGGTCAGCCAAAACCGCCTGTCGGTCTTCCTGTGTCTTGGCGTGAATGAAAAGCTCCGCGAAGTCCGCAATCTTTTCGGCCCTGCGCTTCTGTTCCCTGGTTGCCAATTCCTGCGCCGACCTGGTTTCCGCCTCTCTGGTAGGCGTGAATCCCAAAGCCTTATAAACCTTTTCGCCGGGTGTGTACTCAATGGGCGGAGTGCCTTCAATGCCGGTTCCGCCTTCCAAGCCAAAGGCTATGTAGGGGTTACGAATCATGTCAGGCATCGCCATGAAGATACCGGCGGCCACGTCGCCGCGCTTGATGAGTTTGTAGCCACCCTGAACGCGCTTGTAGATGGTCTTGCCGGTCTGGAATCCTACCGGCAGGTCAATGATGTCCGTTCCCTGGATGCGCCAAGACAGGTCGCTTCCAAAGACAGCCGGGATGCCGCGTGACGTTGCACGGGCAAAGTTTTTCCCGGTATTTTCATAAAGCCACTTCTCCCAATCGTCGGACGGGTCCGTAAAAAGCCGATAAATGAATCCTGCCAGCCACGCAAAGGGAAGGGCCGTCAACCCTCCAAGGGCCATGGTCCAGGCCAAATGAGAGCCAAGCACCTTCATGGTCATGGCACGGTCTTCCGTGGGCCACGCGGAAATGGCTTCCTGAACCCGGTGCTTCAGGAAAACCAGATTGTTCACAGGATAGGTCATAAACGTGTAAAGCACGTTCCCAAAAGTACCGGCCTTGCGGACGACTTCCGGGCGATTGGTCCGGCCATAAAGAAAATGGGACGCAAGAACGACCTGCTTTGCCACCAGCTTAACCGGGTCTTCCGCCTTAGAGTCTCTTGCCCGCCGATAACCGGCCAAGAAAGAACTCATGCGGTTGAGGCTTTCCGCGCCCGTGAACCCGGCATAAAGCAGCCGGCCGATGTCTGACGTGTAGCTTTCATGGACCTTGTTGGCGTGTATGCCGGTCACTTCCCCGAAGTAACCAGGGTCCAGATAGCCGCGTTCGTAGGCTTCCCGGATGGCATTGGTTTCGTCTTCCGTAATCCATTTTGATGCAGTCTTGAAAAGGGGCCGCCCGGCCTTCTTGTCCGCGAACCATGCGGCCATAACGTCCTTGTTGGCTTTGGCAAGCTGCTTTTCGGCGTTGCCCTTTGCATCGGGGATGGACCTAAGCATGGCTACGCCGTGGGTCCAATTCTGTGTCATGTTCAGGGCAGCAGCCGACACGTCCCCCGCCAGGAAGAAAGCCCCCGCAAGACGTTTGAACGCCCCGGCTTCGCCTTCGGCCGGCCCAAGCATGTCGGAGACGTATTCCCGCGCCGACCTCCACATGTTAGGCTTCTTGGCGGGGTCTATCAGCTTCATGGACTGCGCGAAGGCGTGCGCCGCCCTGCCCTTGGCGACGTAGGCGTTGAACCCCGTCAGGTATTCAGCCAGGACGTTATCAAGGTCCGTGCGGTATCCCAACGTCCCCTTGCGCGGGATAAGGTGCCGGGCAAAGCCCTTGGCCTTGTAAAGCTCGTCAACGTGCTTCGACAGGGCATTCCGGATGTCGGTCAACTGTTCCATCTCGGCCGGGGAAACCGTGTCCTTGAACCCGGCCATAAGCGCGTTCACGCTGGAATCGAGGATACCGTTAATTATGTCCAGCCGGGCTCCCTCGAAAAGCTCAACGGGAAGCTCCCGCGAACGGATGGGCTTTATTTTCTTTTCCTTCGCCATCGCCGCTATTTTCTCAGTGCTCCACCCAAGACGGTCCCGGATCACCTGAATGGCCGCACGTTCAGCCGCATGCCTCCGCGCTTTCTTGGTGACGTGCAGCGTGCCCCGGATGGTCGGGACTTCAAAGAGGTATTCTTTCTTGGCGTCCCCCTCGCCTTCAACCACCTTGACAAGCCATTCACTTTCCCATTGATGCGGCACGTAGGCCCGGCGCTGAAAGGCCCAATCCGCCACGGCCTGAACAGCCTCAATCTGTTTTTCGGTAAGACCTAATTCGTTAAGGGATGTCGCCATCTTGGCGTTCGCGGCGTCTTCCGTTGTGCCGCTGGAAAGGGCGGTGTTTCTTCGGTTCACTATCCGGCGCACTTCAACGACCTCAAATTCAGTCAACGCGCCTTCCCCGATGTCGGTAATGATGTTCCCCATAATGTGGTCAAGTTTCTGCTTCAAGACCTTCCGGATGCGCCAGAAAGCAAACCGTTCCTCGTCGGATAAGCCAAACCGTTCACCGGAAAGGGTGGCGTTCGAGAAGAATTTGTTCTCCCGGTCCCCTTCCAGTAAGGCGAAATCCACCTTTTTTCGGCTCTTGGCGGGAAGCTCAAAGTACGGCTTGGTCGTCTCCCTGTCCCGGATGCTCATCTGGTTTGCGTCACCGTTCCGGGCGATTTGGTTTTCAAGCAGGTTGTCCATTTCCCAATGGTCGTGCGCCAGGTCCACCATGGTCTGAAAGCGCCGGGTGAATTTGTTCAAGTCGTCCGGGTCGCTGGTAGGCAGTTCAATGCCGGTTTCTTCAAAGACGCGGGACAGGTCAATCTTGCCGTCCGGGGTCTTGTAGCGGTTCATGAAGTTGGTAACAAGACCCTGGCTGTACTGGTCGGCCATGTCGGAAAGCTGGCGGGTCTTCTGCTTGGTCTGAAACAGCGGCATGCCTTCCCGTAGGGCCTTGGAACGCATCTCGGGGGTGATGGGGAGGGCGTGGGCCGTGGTGTTGGCAATCTCCATACTGCCGACTTTCGCCCCACCCCATTCCTTCTTGTTGAAAAACTTGTTCACGGCCGCGGGCAGGATTTTGTCGTAAAAACCCTCGAATCCTTCCTTCCTCGGCATGGAAACACCGGAGGGTTCATCTTGCATTCTGGCCCACAGCTTCTTCGCCAGGGCGCCGGCGTCCTGGCCCTCGGTCAAAATCGGTTTGATGGCCTTGGTAAGTTCCGCTTCGGAGCCGACTGCGGCGGAATTCTCAGGGTTTAGGCCCTGGGACTCAGCTTCGGCTTCAAGGTCAATGCCGTCCGCCTCCCCTCCCACCTGAGACTTGGCTTCAACCCAGAATTTACGGGGAGCATCTTTAAATTCAAGGTTATCAGCCGGTATCTTCCAGTTTTTCGCAATCCGTTCCAACTCTACCTGCTGGTCTATCTTGGCAAATGCTTCCTGGGTCCAGGAGCCTAATTTACGAATGTTGCGATACATGCCACCGCTCACCGAAGGCTTGCCCTCCTTGACCATGGCATCAACGAACTTGCCCGATGCCCGGTCTTCCTTCCATTCGATACGCTCTGTCCCCCACCGCTGGGTATGCACATCTCCTGGCGTCCAAGCCACCATATCAAAGCCGTTCTCCGCCGCGTAGCGCACCATGCGCTTCATGGCGAGAAGGCTCCAGGAAGAAGAAGCCTTGAATGGGGCGTCGGGGACTCCGCGACCTTCTCGATCATTCACAATAGCGTTATACCAATCCATATCCTCGGGCGACCACTCGCCAATTGAATGACGCTCAAGTTCTTCTTTTCGTGCCATTTCTTCGTCAGAAAGCCCTTTGTATCCTTCCTTCCTCCCCTTCTGGTGCCAGTCACTCTGCACCTCCTCAATGAACAGCACCCGCTCGCCGTTCGGGCCGGTGCGCTCGTTGAAGCGGACGTGAGCAAGGACGTTGGGCTTGTCCCAGTGAGAAGAACGAAAATTTTCTTTTCTATTGACTTTGCGTAAGCCTTTGTCAATTAAAGAATTGTATCTGTCCTTGGAAATGTCAAGTATTGCGCCCTCTGTCGGAACAGGCGCGATATGTGTATCTTCCCACCATTCCTCAAAAGATGGGGCATAATTGGGTTTCTCCGGCAGCGTCAGTAGCAGTTCCTTGTAGTTCTCGCCGCCGGGGAGCTGGTACTGGCCGAATTTGGTATTTCCAACCCCACGCAGTAGATGAGCATAATCTCTGTCTATTGTATTGAGAATTACGCTTTGCGCATCCTGCTTGTTCTCGCTCCCCAAAAATTCTCCATCCTGGTATATATCCCAGGTTTCACCGTTGTCATGGCTTTCAGCGTATATATCCTCCAGGTCGGACCATTGCATTTTAAGGATATGCGTTCCAGATTCATTGGTATCGTTCCAAATGGAAATATCAGAAAGTTTAGCCCCTGGCTCGCCAGTTTTCACCACTTCCTGCACGTCAACCGCGTTTTCATCCAGCCAGTCCAGCACATCCTCCTTGCTCACCTTGCCAACCTGCTTGTTCAACCAGCCCTCGATGCCCATCCAATCGAGTTCTTCCTGCTTGATGCCTGGCGTCTTTTTGATGCGAGCTGCGAGGTCTTTGGCGGGCATGGCCTTGAAATCCATGGCCTCGATGGCGCGGACCAAGGCGCTGTACCAGCGTTGGGAGGTGTTGGAGTAGTCCGCGCCTTCCGTCGCTTCCGCTGTGACCTCTGGCACCCTTCCAGCCAGTTTTCCACTCTCCATGTCCCGAACCACGCCCCGGGCCGTCTGGTGAATCATGTTCACGATGCCGTCAATGAAGTCGGCTATTTTTTGCATGACGGCCCGCACCGGAGACGAAAGCCGGTCAAACTCCCGAGTCCGAAGGGCCTCCTCCATGAACCTGGCGCGGTCTTCTACTCCAGCCAAAAGGGACAATGGAGCACGCTTCCCGGCCGCGTCGTATGCCGACTGGAAGGGAAGCTTCCCGTCCTTGCGAAGCTTCCTGATTTCCGTGGAAAGAGCCTGCTGGTTGGCCTTGTTGACGAAGCCGTACCTCTCCAAGAAATGATACGTCTCATGCGCGGCGGTCCACTTGTCGGCCACGCCGCGAACCAGGCGGATGGTGTCGCCCTTGAACTCGCCGGCCACCACCTCGCCGGCCATGGCCCTGCGGCCCCGGTTGGCGGTAAAGGCTATCTCATCCGGCGTGATAGAGTCCACGGACTCCACCGTCAGGGAAGGCCCGGAGCGGTGTTGCAGCCAAATCTTGCCCTTGCCCGCGGTCCCCATGGTCCACCCGGAACGTGCCGGGAAGAACTGGCGCACGTCGGCGGCCGGGATGTCGGCCATGCGGTTGGAAGTCTCACGGGCGAGCCGGGTTGAAAACTCGGCGGACTCGGCTTCGGCTTCGGCTTCGGCTTCCTTTTTTGCTTCCTCAATCGCGTCCGACTCGGCCTTCGCTTGTTGCACCTTTCTATTTTCCTCGGAGTCTTTCGTTTTCTCTGCAAATGTCTCGCTGATGGCTTTGTTCCTGGTTGTTACTTCCTGCTTGCCTTCGTACAGCCGATTGTAAGACTCCACCCATTCGGAAGGGAACTCGCTCGTGTTACCGATATCATAGGGCTTTAGCATCATGGCGGCCCCCACTACCTCCCCCTTGTCCTTGAAAAAGACCATGGGCTGGACGGTTTCCTCCGTAGCCGGGCTTATAAAGACTTTCGCATCTGGGTACATGGTCAAGATGCTATCTGCATACTGGGCCTGTATCGCGTAGTGCTGGCCGGACTTGCTTTCTACGTGAGCCACAACCATTTTGTCGTTTGCATCATTCCCAATGTAAGCTACGCCGCGAATCTGAGCCGGTTCAAACCCGGCGAGTCTTGGTTTTATGATGTCTTCCTGAAATTTTTTATCAAATTCTTTGCCCTGCACCTGGTTACTATCCTTAGGAACCACCACTCCGCTCTTTGGCGCACGGATAACGTATCCATTACTGTGAATCCAAATATCGCCTATGTTTGCGGTTGCTTTGTCGCCGATGAAAAGCCCCTCTTTGCGGGGACTATACGGGTTGTAATACCATCCAGCAAAGCCGCTCGGGCGCTTTTTTGGCGCATAAGATGGCGTAGCCTTTTTTTTCAATGGTACTAAAGGCTTGGTGGTGGTTTCTGGGAAAGATTGTGCTCTCTTCTTAAAATCCAGAAGCGACTTTTTGGTGTTCGGTACGGTAAACGTTCCGTCGCCAGGGACTTCAATTGTCACTGTGCCAATTTCTTTAAACCATCTGGCAAAAGCCTCATCATATATAACATTCACTTCTTTTTCGGTTTTGCCCCTTGTGTCTTCGATTGTTGGCCTCTCAGGCTCAACGTCTGGCGCGGCTTTCGCGGCCCTGTCAATTTCCGCCAAGAGGAAGCTTTTTTGTTCTTTGCTGGTAAGTGCCTTAGCCTCTTTGGCAGGCATAGGCACCGTGACCTTCACCCCTTCCGGTGTCGGCTTGACCACGGGGGTGGGCTTAGCCACAACGGACGGCACTTCTTTGACAGCGGGTGATGGCGGTTCTTCCTTGGCGGCAGGTTTGGGCGGTTCGGCGGCCGGGGGCTCTGCGGGCCTTTCCTTCGTCTTGGCTTTTTCCTTCGGCTCCTGCGCCTTTTCTTCCTTTGCCTGTGCCTTCTGCTCCTGTTCCTTCTCGACTTTGGCTTTTTTCTTGGCTTCCTTCAGGAAAAATTCCGCCTCGGTTCCTTCGGCAATCCTGGCTATGCGATCCATGTCGCCGGAAACAATAGCATCTTGAAATTCTTTGCGCAGCCGACGAGCCGTTTCGATATACCTCGGCACTGCATCTTGAATGGCAGAAAGGGTTTCTCGCCATTTTATCCATCTTTTTGCAGTCTTTTTCCCAAAAAGCTTTTCAGCGATGGAATCATCCCATACATGACCTGGGAAAATAGTTTGCTTTACAAACGCCGCCTCCGGTGTCTTGCCACTGCCTCCTTCAAAAGCATCCATAATTTCGGCATCCGTAATTTTTTGCCCGGTATGCCTGGATGCCCCAGAAATTTGGTGCAGGGTGTACCCGGAAAATCCACGGCTCAAAACCAAAGCTGATTTCAATTCCCCGGTTTCATCAATGGCAATTCCACCAGGTCCGCGAATGACGACCGCGTTGACCATCCCGCGCTTCAGGTCTAATGCGCTTAAAGCTCTGGCACTATCTTTAATCGTGCCTTCGGGCGTTTTTTCGGCTGCTATTTCTTCCTGTAAGCCCTTCCGAATTTGCGTAGAAATTCTGTCTCGCTTGCCCTTCAGCGCCGCAAGTTTATCCCGGCGTTCTTTGCGGAAATCGCGCAAAGCATTTTCAACGTCAGCGGGGCCGGCCTCCACCAAACCAAAGCGATCCTTGCCTTCGGCCGTGGTAGCCGCTTCTTTAGTCGTGGCTTTATAGGCCTTTTCCCCGGCGGCATCAGGATTTTTTTCGCCATTTATCCGCGCCAATTCATAGGCGCGTTGAGCGTTTTCAAGAGCGATATTTTCAACCGATGGTGTTTCCGCTCCCGTCTTGGCGGACTCGGCAGATTTTTTATACATCGCCCGGCCTTGATCTTCTCGGTACCTACCGCCCGCTTTCGCCCATGGTTCATCAGCAAATTCGGACACGGCCCGGCCTAATGTCATGGTTGGGTCGGGTTGGAATGACTCTGTTAAACGGTTGCTTACGGCTCTGGCTTCGTCGGCGGCAACACCAAAGCGCCTCATTATAAAGGCGTCCAAGTCGCCCTTGGTCGTCATCTTTGAATGCGCCAGACGCAACGGCTTTGCGGCATTGTCTTCCGCGTATCTGCGGTCAACAGCAAGCGCGGCGGATTTCCATTGCCCCGCGACTGTTAACATTTTATCGAAATCTGGCAAAGGCGCGGGCTGAACGGTCTCTCCGCTCGGCACGGTCCTTGACGGAGCGATCCTCATGCCGCCAGGGGACGGCGGAGCCGTGACAGGGATTTCTTGCGCGGGCGCGGGCGTAGGCACAATCGTTTGAACCGGCTGCTGCGCCTGGGCTACTGGTTCGGGCTGAACCGGTTGAGCTGGCTCAGGCTGTACAACCACTTCGGGAGCCGGTATCCGGATAGGCTCTACGGCTGCCGCGTCCTGGCCTTCTATGACCGCCGTGGGGGGCTTGACTTCTTCCGGCAGGGTTTCCGTTGCCGGGGCCACCGTTGGGGCCGCTACGGCCTTCACAGGAAGCGCTATGCCCGCTTCCTCAAGCCTTTTCTTGATGGCCTCAAGGCTTTTCTTCACCTTCGCGTTTTCGGGGTTCTTCTCGGCAAAGGCTGCAAGCGTCACGTACCGGCCAAGAAGGGCTTGCGCGTTTACAGGTTCCTTTTTGGGGGGCTCTGCGGGCTGCTCAGGCTCTACAGGGACCTTCTCCGGCTCGGCAAGGGCAACGGCAGGGGTCTCCGGCTTTGCAGCCTCTTGCACCCGCACAGGCTGCTCAGGCGCGACTTCTGCGGCCGGGACGCCCTTGGGCTCGTTCGCCATCCTTGCCTTTTCCCTGGTGACAATCTCCGCGCTGAGTTCTTCCAGCACACCGGGAAGGCCAGGATATTTGTCCCCCCGCTTCTTGGCGATGTCTTCCGCTGTGGCATAAGCCGCCGCGAGGGCCTTGTCAGGAACGTCGGAAAGCCTGCCTTCCTGGGTCATGCCCGCCAGTAAGCGGACTTTGCGTGGCTCGTCAACCGTGCGTTCCCACACCTTCACGCCGGCCATGGTGCCGCCGCCCATGAGGGCCGTCACAAGGACCGTCTGCGGGGCTACCTGTGCAAGCGCATCCGTCAGGTCTTCCAGGCTGGTAAACGACGGGGCCTTCTCCGGTCCAATAGGCGTTCCGGCCGTAGCCTGTTCCTGGCCTATCTGCGTAATGGTTTCCGTAGCAAGTTCTTCACCGAAGGTTCCCGCGAGTTTTGCCAAGACCCTCGTAGCAAGGCTCTTGCCAAGCATCTTTTTCAGCGGCGTGGTCAAGGTCTTGAAAGCTATGCCGCCGCCTACGGCCTCGGGAATGGCTTCCCATAGCCCGTAGCTGGTTGCCTTGGCGGAAAAGTCTTCTTTGAGAGCGTTTTCTTCCTCGATGGTCAACGGAGCGCCTGCGGTTGAGGAGAGCTTTTCCTCATTCTTGGCTTCCAAGAATGCCTGCATGATGTCATTCGACGCCATGCGGTAAGCTGTCGCGCCCGATGCTGCCATACCTGTGCCGTAGGCCAAAGCCGTACCGCCGCCCGGAAGCGGAGCCGCAAGTTGCGTTGCCGCGCCAGCGCCAAGGCCAGCGCCCGCCGAAACAGCGGAAAACCCAAGGTTCGGGACTACCTGAGCAACGTCTGTAACCTTGATGCCGGGAAGAAAATTCCGGTCCCCATATTTTGACCGCACGTCTTCCACGAACGCACGTTCATTTTCTTTTTGTCCGGCAATGAAGCGGTCCATCCATCCTTGGTCGGCAACGGAAGCGCCTTCCTGCCCCTGAATGGCCTGGCCGGTCCTGGCCGCAATGGCACCAGGAAGAAGGGGAAGACTCCGGCCAAAAGTTTTCAACCCGCCAAAAAATCCGCCGCCTTCATCCTCAACTGGTCTTTGGCCTGCCGCCATTTGACGGGCAAGTCGGCCTTCTTCCGCCTTGATTTCGGCCATGAGTTCCGAAGGCGTCTGGCCGGGCCGGAGAGGGTAAACCCCTGGGGTAGAAGGCGCGACCGGCTGCTGCGCCTCTGTCTTGCTTGCCCGCTCGAGCATGAACCGTCTGATTTCATCGTTGTTCATCGAGGGCTTTCCGCTATCGAGATAAACGATTCATTATTTCGCTGCCTTGCCCTGATTTTTTCCAAGAATCCTGCCGGCCCGGACATAGGCCGCAATGCCCTTTCTATTGAGGGCAAAACCTTTTTGCCCGAATATCTGCTCAAGCCTTGCGGCTGTATCCATCTGTTCGTACTGGTCCATGTCTGGAAAACGCTCTCGAATGGCGGAAACGAGTTCGTCATTTCCTGCGTATTGGCTATAATCAGCTTGAATTGGATACTGTTCATTTCCCCTTGAAAGAGCCGTAAGCGTGGCTATGTCTGGAATATTTGGGATAGTCGGAGCGTGGAGAGGGGAAACCCAATCGCCTCTGGCCATACTCCTTGCGCCTTGCCCCGGTTGCTCTCCCGATGGCAAAGCCGCAGCTACAGCATCCGCCATCTCAGGAGTGACGCTGGAAAGGATTTTCTCCGCTTCTGGACTACCTGGCTGAACGGCCGAAAGTTGCTTTATAACAGCGTCCACCGTGGCCTTGTCGGGCGGGGGCACTTTGGCTGGCACATCCTCCGGGTACAGGGGCTTGCCGGTTCTCGGGTCATAAGGAACGATTTCTTCTCCGACCTGTTTCCACACCATTTTTTTGACCTGAACATCAGGATTCAACGGGTCTTCTGCCATTTCCTCAACAAGTCCGTATTTGGGCTTTTTTACGAATTCGGGTAGGAAATTTTTTTCTCTCGCCAGCCGGTTAGCTGCGGCTCCCTGTGCGGCCATGGTCCGGTGATATGCCGCTGTCTCTGCGAGTTCCTGCTTTTTGAGCCCCGTCGTGGCCTCAAACTCGGCCTTGTCTTGCAGGTTTTTCACATCCGCCAACTCCCTGGCCGACTGCGCTTCCTGGAACCGCAAGAGGCTATCGTTCAGCTTTCCACGCTGTACGATTTGGAGCCCAAGCGGAACGCCCTGGTACGTCTTGTAGAGAGGGCCGTCTTCGGCAAGAAGTTCCTCCTTCCTGTCATCGGCCATGGTGCTGGTCTTAACGGCATCGAACAACGTCACAGGAGCGGTATCCCATTCCTCGCGCTTCAGCTTGGCGAGCATCAGTTCGCCTTCGCGGGCCTGCTGATTGCCCTGTAGCTCCAACGACTTCATGGCAAGACGTTGCCGTGCGAGTTCGGCCGCCCTGCGTTCTCCGCTGGCCCCTACGTCGGCCAAGGTCGCGCCAAGCCCACGAATCGCTTCAGGAACCGCGCCGTATGGATTGCTTATCGCCATGGGGAAACCTCCGTGGCTTAGAAGGAAAAGTTCAAGTTGTTCAGGTTGCTACGCACTTTGTCCATGGTCGTCTGCCCGGTTTTCGGTGCTGTTCCGTTTGCCGTGGTCCTGGCCTGGCTTGCCGGTGTCTGTTCTTTCCAAAAGTCGGGGGCAAGGCTTCCTTCGCCTCCCTTGTATCTGTCGGCGGCGGTCATTGGGTTGAAGTAGCGGCTTTCCTTGGGCGACCCACCAAAATTGCCCCAGGCGGCTTCATTTAGCTTTTGAAGGCTTCCGGCGGTCCTTTGCCCGACCATGCCCAGGCTGTCATATGCAGCCGTTCCTTCGTCCAGATAGCTCTTGAAATCCTGCGGCAGCGCGCCCCAATCGTAAACCGGGTAGGACCCCTTGTAATCGTCAACCACGTTTCCGTACTGATCTGCTATCGAGGCAAAGTCAGGCGCATTCGGCACCTTGTACCCGCGCTTGGCAAGCTCGTCAAACGCCTGCTTCGCAGTTTCGTACTGTGCTTTGAGCTTGGAGAAGGTAAGGGCTTTGTCCCAGGTGGTTTCCTGATGGCCGAATTTTTCTTGAAGCATGGCAGGAACGCCAACGATGGCCCCCATAACCCCAAGATTCGCGGCAATAGTTCCCGCCCCTACGCCAGCACCGCCTATTCCGCCAGCTTCCGCTGTTACAGGAACTCCGCTCGCAAGAGCCTGCCCTGCCGGAGTCGCAATCGTGGGAGCGCCTACTAATGGAGCGGGCGCACCACCAGCCAACAAACTCGAAACACCGCTACCGATCGCCTTGGCCCCGGCCACAAGACCGCTTCCAATCGCTGGCAACGCTTCCGGGAAGGCCAGATTCAGCCCAGTTATTCCGAGCCCTGCCCCGCTGATTAGGCTCGCCGTGTTGGCCTGGTCCCGTGCGGCTTTGACGGATTCCTGGTCAAGCGCGTATTGCTGTGCGGATGCAGACTCCTGATTTGCCAATGACCGGGCAGAAAGGTCGAGCGCTTTTTGCTCAAGGTCAGCCGCGCGTTTTGCCCGGAGACCTTCCGCATAGTATGGAGCCCGTGTCGCCGCAGCTTCCGCGTATCCAGGCCGGACCCTTCTTCCGGTTGTAAGGCCAAGCTGGCTGACGTATGCCATGGCATTTTCCTCTTTTCGTGTATTATAACTTCCACAAGTAGAAAAGTCTAACCGTTTTTTCTACGTTAGCGGCTCAACCATCCCCCGTGCATAGGCTCGTTTCTTGGCCGTTGTCCCTTGGGGCCGATAGGCCGGTTGTACCATCGGCAAAAAAAGCCGTTCGGTGATTTCCCCGTAAAGCTTTTTCATGTCAGCGTCCATCTGTTCGCGCCGCGCCATTTCCTGAGCCAGCAAGTCTTTTTCTTCCCGGTAAGCCATTCCTTCTTGTGCGCCCTTGACGCCACCCAGGACAGCCTGTGCGCCTCCAAGCCATGCTGCCGTCTGGTTCACCCTTTGAGCATCCCTAATCCCTTGCTCCTCTATCCCGAGACGCCTATCCGCGTTTAAGGCTTCAAGGTCCACCTCCCGGCCACGAAGGGCAAGCCGTTGCTGGCCGAAGGAAAGTTGCCTTCCGGCCGCCTGGTCAGCGTTTATCCGCTGCTGGTCCTTGGCCGAAAATGCAGCCGTCAACTCCCCGGCGTCCACCGTAGCAGGGCCACCGAACTGGCCGGCCATTGCCATCTTTCGGGCAAGAAGCCTCTGATATGCCGCATCGTCCATGATGTCCATTATAGGTCCTCTCGCAGTTTTTCGGCCTGCACGCCCCATCCAAGCGGAGCAAGGAGTTTTCCGGTTGTGCTTGTCTTGGCCGCGAACCTGAGCCGGTGCGCCCACCCCGGCTTGTTGGAGTTTCGCGTCCCTCGCGTCACCCGGTCCGGCCCAGTCGCCATGGCAACTTTCCAATCGTACTGCGTTATGGTCACGGACACGCCGGGGGTTTCGTTTACCACTGCCGAGTCCCCGGAAAGATACATCGTTTTCCCGTTGGTCGCAACGGATGTAATCAGAAACACGTTGTCGTTGCTCGTTGTTCCCCGGACCTGGATGTAAAGCCCCACCAAAAAGCCTGACGTGTTGAAATTTCCGGCCACGGTGGTTACAAATTCGCCGCCCACATTGTTTTGAAACTGGAAGTCCGTTTGCGTCTCGTATGGAAGCGCTGAATCCGTATCCGCAAGATGCCCAATGAGCAGGTCAAAAGCCGTCCCGCTGGTTTTGCCCCATGCTTTCACCCGGCGGATAAGAGTCTTCCACCATGGATCGTTGGTCGGGAAAAAGTCTCCTGTCTCCCATGCGTGGTAAATCGGCTGGCCTATCCAGGTTGCGCCATATTCAAGCCTGAGCACGACTCCTGTATTTATTCCAGCGTAAACGTGCCGGGTGCCCCATGAATCTACCACGGGAGTCCCGCATTGCGGATAATACTGGTGCGGGCTTTTCTGAAACCACCTACGCCGCACAAGATCATAGACAAGCCAAAGGTTGTTGGATGTCTGGCCCGATCCGGAAGGAATTGCCAGGTTGTACTCACCCCTGGCCGCATCGTACCACCCACATGCTGTTGAAAGATAAATTTGATTGATGCCGGAAGTATCGTCCTGGTCAAAGTATTTTTCTACGCCGGGGATAGGCTTCAAAACCGTTCCGTCGAAGATGACAGGACCACGGGCAGAAAGCCAAAGTAAAATGTTTCTTTCCACGCCTTCGGCCATGAGATACCCGACTTCCGCGCTTGCCATTGTGCGATGGCTCACACATCCGAGCGTAGGAGAAATCAGGTTGATGATATAGTCCTCCGGGCCGGTCCCGGAAAGGAGGTACGTCTCCGTAAGTTTGCATACCGCTAAGGCCTCTATGATGTTCGACCCATAACGGTTATAGATGGACATTGCGGCCTTGCAGTCCTCGCTTCCGCCGAAGTAAAGGCTTTGGTTCCCATCGTCGGAAGAAAGGTCTCCGTTGAAAACGTTCGTCGTGTTCGGAGACGAAAAGTCCATCCTGTTACCCTGAAAAAGTAATGCTCTCCCGCCGAACATGGATGGAAAGTCGTGTGGCCCGATGCTCTTTTGTGCCGGCATGAATTGCACATAATCAACGTACACGTTGGTTGCCGGGAAGGCCGCTGAAACTGCCAACTTATAAATGTATCCGGAGACCCCAAACTTGTTGACCGGGACCTCCTCACCATCTTCCGGCGCGTCCCAGGTCACAAGCCCGGACTTTCCGGACGTAATGAAGCTGCGTTCCGCGATGGTCCCGTCAATCAAGCCCGACGTCGCCGTCCACCCCGACCCATTCCAGTAATAAACCGTCAACGCGCTGGTGTTCGTGTTCACATTTCCGGCAATCATGTTGAGCACGACCCCGGCCGCACGTTCCTCGCACATCATTTCTACCCAATCGGTCGTCCCCAGGCTTTTCAGTTGTGCCGCCACAGGAGACGTGGCGTCCGACTGCACGTTCACGTCGTAGGTGTAATCCTCGTAGGTGCCAGTCACAGCCTTGTAAACCTGGAAGGAGATACACCCCCGGCGTACACCGTCCCATACGTCCACAGCAGGATTGATGTTGCTCGCCATGGTCACGCGATAAATGCCTACGGACCCGGCCGAAAGCTGAAACAAGTAGGCGTAAACGTAAGTCCCGTTGAAGCTGAACGGTTTGGCGGTCCCATAAGTATCGGCCCAGGAAACATTTCCGGTCGCGGCCATGGATACGCCGCCGACAGTAGTCCCATCGGTAAGGGTCAGGGCGTTAAAGGCCCGGCCATCCCAAAACCAGCCCGAAAGTGTGGATGCAACTGTGTTGAATCCGTTCAGGTAAAGCCTTGCACCATCGAGCGGGACCGTAGAAAGAACAAGGAACTTGTCCGCCTTAGTCGAGTAGGGCCTGTTTGCCGGAGTAAAATCCGTGGTCCAACGCGGCACGCCTATGGAAACCCTGAACTCGTCAATGTATCCAGTGAAGTAGGAGAAAGAGCCGCCGTTCAGAGTGTATCGGCCAATTTCAAGGCCTGCCGCCAGGTCCGGGAGCGTGACCGCACTCGAAACCGTGTACGTCCCGCTGTCACCGTCAACGCAAATTCGCCAAGCGTTAGCGTCGCCGCCCCATCCCCGGATGACCGCTACATGATACCATTTATTGATGGAAAACCCGGCCGCAGGGGCATGATACCCGAGGATGGTCAACCCATATCCGCCAGCCGTGCTTTGCCCCATCAGCATGATGTAGGTTGAGGTCAAGATACACTGGACCTTTTCAACGTCCGAGTCACGTTGCTGAAAAAGGCCAACTGGCGTCGCGGAAAGGCTTGTCGCCATAAACCAGAAATCGAAGCAGAACGTCCCGGCTCCAAGGTTCCAGTAATCGCTTACCCCGTCGTCATCGGTCGTCGCAAGGTAATCGCCTGTTCCGTCGAAATAGCCCGACCCGCTCCCGAATTTACACGTCCGTGCTATTTTCGCGTTCCCGCTCGCCGTTACCGCATGCGCCGCAGAAGATGAATCCGTAAAAGTCGTACTGCCTTCGGACCCATCGCAATGGAGCACAAGTTTCGCGTTCGAGTCTATGCCATCGCCAAGGTTGGAAACGTTATCCTCGTCCTGTAAGTCGTTCTGTACCCTGGCCGTATGGTCTATGGGGTTGACGAGGTGCTTTCTGTCGGCCGCGATAGTTACGGATGCACCCGCCGCGTCCGTTCCCGCCAAAGTCCCCGTAGGAATCGTGATGGTAAGCCCGTCCACGGATAGGGCTTTGACATAGGTGGTCTTGTTGTTCCCGGCCGTGGTCGCGCCAGAGATTGAAAAAACCATCCCGGCCCGAAACCCGGCGGCGTAAAAGTCGCCCGCAACGCTGACAATGGTGTCGTCTGAAGCGCCGTTGTCGTTCAGGGCAATGTCCGTGCGCGTTACGCTCGGAATATCCACCTGGAAGAAACCGTCCACGATGGCCTCGTTCCCGCGCCACATGCACGTTTCTTTTCCGTTGCAGTACCAGACACTCCCACGAGGCCCGGCCGAAAAGCGCGGATCGCATGCGCCTGCTGCATCTTCGTGCAACATTCCTGCCGTAAATTCACCAGCATATGGCGGGGCTGTCGTGATGTCCCAAATACCTTTTTTCGCGGTCTCAATGGTCCCATGAACAAGGATATGGTCCTCGTATGGATCATCCTTGTGAAATTGGAAAATATCGTTCAGTGAATACGCACAAAGCCTAAGATCAGTAATGGTTCCCGACCAGGAAGTAACAGCGGGATTATTGTACGAGCTTTGAGCAAACAGATAACGGAAGTCGTACTTGGATGTAGTCAACGTGCTGGTATAGGCGCTTACGCCTGTATGAAGAACACTGTATGCCGAATCGGTGTATATGGTGACGTAGAGCGTCCCGTAGGCGCCCACGGACTCGTCACGCCGGACCTTGATGTAATAGTCAGTGCCAACGTCGAGATCTAAGGTTGAAGCCCACGCGGAGCCTCTGCCTATAAACGAAAGGCCAACATGGGCAGCCCCGTCGCCAATCGCAAGAATCCCGAGTCCCGCGTTGTTTAAAGTAATCAGGTTAGGCAGTGGCAGGTTTGCCGCATTTGCCATACCCCAAATCAGGCACCCATCGCCGTCTCCGGCCGATGTGCATTTCAGATGTACACGATGCTCGAAATCCCCGGCGAAATATCCGGCCGTAAAATCCTTGTAAACCCAAACAAGCTCCTGGTTTACGAGCGCTGTAACGGTCACACCGTTGGTCGTCAGCGCCACCCGGTCAGCCGCAACGTCCGTTTCCGTGTACTCGGCCGCGATGGCTTCTAAGTTGTTTGGGGGGGCTGTGTTGATGGCCGTGTAGCCCTTCACGCCCTCGATGCCCGCAAGTTCCCCGATGCCCCGGTAGCGCATGTTTGACAGCACGGAGAAGTTGTCAGGGCCTATCTCTGACGGGTCCAGGGTCGGGAGCCATTCCCCGGCAAACTTCCATGAAAGATTCGCCAAAGGTTCATCAGGAACCTGTGGAAGCGCATTCGCCATGAAAGGCTTGCGCGGTGCCACCTGAACGCCCTGCGCTGTGGTCTTAGCGGCCATGAAAAACCTTCCCCCGCTAACGAGCGGTAGCAACAGGGATAATCCGATCAGCAAGGCTATCGGAAACCGTCTTTTCATCGGCCACGCCGTCTTTCAGTGCTTCCATGAGGGCCACGAAACGCCCGTAAGCCTGGGCTGCGTCACCGTTCCTGCGGTCTTTCCAAAGCGCCATGGCCGTTGCAAATTCGATGACGGCTGGACGAAATTCACGCGGAATCTCCGTCAGATCGTCGGAAACCTTATAACCGTAAACGGCAACGGTCTTTGAAGCCTGAGAAGCCCCAGGAACCGGCCAGAAGCCGACCTTTTCGGCAAACGAATAAAAATAGACCGGCTGGCCTGAAATCCCGGAGGACTGGACGTGGCGGAATTGGCGCAAATTAATTTTAATCAGGGGATAGTACGCCCCGGACCCGCCGTTATAGATGGCCGCGAATATCCGCTTGACTCCGGTTGGTACGGAATATTCCAGCGTGCCGTTTGCCAAGGTCACGTTTGCGTTGTTTTCCAGTGCCAGGCCAATGGTGCATAAATGCACACATCCAAGGAGTATCCAGTTCTGGATTTCCACGTCGGACCAAAAGGACGCCGTGGCTTCGTTCAGGTTCGCTCTGACCGCCGTCACGGCTGCCGCTACGGTTGTCGGGTATCCGGCATCGGCCATTTAAAGGGGCCTCCTCGTTAGTAATCGTCGTCAAGCGGAACATTTTGCGGCCCCGCTTCGACTGGCCCGATGTATCGGACCAACTCGGCCATGGCCTTGAAAAATTCCTGGTCGTAGAACCCGGCCTTGTCCCCGTTCCCCAGGATTTTAAACACCTCACGGGCCACATAATTCGCCAGAAGGGAATAATGGAGATATGCTGGGAGCGCGGCCGGTGTATCAGAATCGCCAGATAGGTCCGTGGTTTTCTGGTGATACCAAACCGTTAGGGTGTCGTTTGCGGACGGCTGGTAATAAATCTTGGTACCCTTGATGGCGAAGTAGGTGATGGAACCTTCCTCGTCCATGTCCGGAAATTTTTTCTGCATCTGCATGAAGGTGTCCAGCCGGACCAGGTTCCCATCGTTCGCCAGGCTGTAAACCCCCACAACGTCCCGGAGGTACGTCGCCGGAAGGTCTTTGACATAGGTGGTCGAAACGGCCGCCACGCTCCCACTCGTCAAAAGGTCGGGAAGCGGCGGGG
>Ga0208958_1000796_pt1 | contig 35928 bp, 39 predicted proteins | sample RifOxyB1_FD_184032 | JGI IMG/M metagenome (GOLD analysis project Ga0208958, IMG submission 184032) | Soil microbial communities from Rifle, Colorado - Rifle Oxygen_injection B1 (SPAdes) | ecosystem: Environmental > Terrestrial > Deep subsurface > Rock core/Sediment | place: Rifle, Colorado...
ATGATCGACTACAACGAAGAGCGACCCCATGACTCACTTGGCGGACTGACGCCTGCCGAGTACCGCATCCGACACGCAGAAAGTTCTACTTTTGAAATGTCTGCTTGACGGGGGAGCTTACGGAGGGATTCAACGCGCCTCTTGGTACTTTCTCGGCGCGTATCAAGGCGTCATACGCCATGGGGTTGCTCACACTGGTGCAATTTCGCGACCTAGAGCGACTGCGTCAGATTAGAAATTTCGTAGCACATAGTTGGAAGCCCGTCAGTCTCGAAAGTCCTGAACTCAGAGATATCGTCAGGAACTTGAGTCCTAGCAGGTTGGATTTGAATTTTCATGATTCGCTGGCGGCCAGATTTCGTTCTTCAATCGTGGGCCTGCTTACTGAGATTGAGAGTTCCGCTAATCAGAACCGAATCAAGAAGGTTCGCGCGTGCGTCGTTGCTAGTCACTTGTACCCAGGCTTTGCAGGCGCCGCATTTTCCGATCAGTTTGAACGGGCCAGCGCTGAACTTCGGACCCTTGAGGTCGAGCTGGCTTCCGCGACTGGCGATCGGCTGAAATTCTATAGATCGCACGCCGAGGTTTTCTTTACACGTCTCCTGACGTTGCCACGCGACCGTTCGGCGGATGAGAGCCAGCGCTGTGGGGAACTGTTCGTGAGAGTCACAGAAATGGTGGAGCGTCACAAGATTAAACTCATGGATGATGACGCGGTGCGTGCGCTCCACCGCATCACTCTCAAGATTCTAGCTGAACGTTCAGAGAAAGCCCGGGGGGATGTAGGGGCATAGCCCCTACGGTGACGTTTTCCCCGCGGGGCTACCGACGTTCGTCGCGTGCCAGTCGGCAAGGTCCACAACGACGACTTTTACCGATCCCTGCGAAACCTTGCGCTTGGCGTTCCGGGCCCGGGCAGCGTCCCGGCGGGCCTCGGCGTCGAGCCGCCACATGATCCCGCGTATGCGTTCCGGACTGATCCGCTGGCCGTCCGGTGCGACCAGGTATCGGCCGCGCTGCTTCCAGCCCAGCCAATCCGCGCGCAGATCCGTGTGGCCATGCACAACGCGCTCGTAGTGCGCCAAGGCGCAGGGATTCTGCTTCTGGCCGTCTCGCCAGCATGGCGGGCGGTCCATCATACGAAAGCCTCCAACGATCCTTTGGAGGGGTTATCGGCGCGGGCAGGGCCTTTAAGGAACTGTTCATCGCAGAGAAACTGGTAGCCGCTAAGTAACTGTTTCTTGGTACGCCTCGGCGCACCAGAGCGACTGGGCTTGCAATGACCATTGCAAGCAATGTGGGACTTCTCGGGACCAATGTAGACATTCTTACCGCTTTGGTGCCCATCGCAGAGATTTTTCGGGCTGTAGAGTGTCTGCCTTTCTAACCAGTAGGCTGGTCTCCAAACCAGAGGAAGTCCAATCGGCTTCGCTGCCACCTTCTGCGAACGAAGACGACCGGCTTCCAGGCCACTCCCGGTGGCGTATGGGGGGACTCGATTTTGGCCAAGGTGTGATAGGCCGCGGTCGCGTATCCTCGGAACAATACTCGTCCGTAGGCACGCATGTAGTCGTCGAGGCGATCACAGTCCGCGTGTTGGGCCATCGTCAGGCAGATCTGCCGGAGAATGGCTTGGACGGGCCGAGAAAGGATGCGCCCGTCAAAATAGAGCCTGTCCTTAACACTATATGCCCTCACCAGAATTACAGAGGGGCGGGGCTGCCACTCCTCATACTCGGATGTGCCATCGATCCCCAAGCAGATTCGCTCGCGCTCGGAGAAGCTGCCGGCCGGAAACTTGGAAGCCACACAGCGCGACACCCGCTTCATGGGCAGTTCGAAGGAAAGGGGTAGCTCCAGGAAGAGATCCTTGGCTCTACCTGTGTCACTTGCTATCCGTAAGAGATTAGCCCGTTCAGCATTCTCGGTTCTCTTAGCTTGATGTTGAACGGTCGACCGTCTGGTCAGGACATCCGTTGCTGTCGGTGAGGGGTGGCGCCAGGGGAGCTTGGTCTTGAAAAGCCCCATCGCCGCATCCTCCCAGAGGGGCAAGTCCTGCTCCAATCCGAATACGTCTCGCTGGATACGGCTTTCGCGGGCCCACTTCAGATACCGCCCCACGTGCCTGGTTCTGGCATTTATCAGCTTCGCAGGTTCCTGGAGCAGTTGCCGGTCATCCACAAAATCCATTCCGCACACGCACACTAGAGGCGATACGTCGGGCCGAATGCTCTTCCAGAGGGGCGCAGCGCAGGTAGGGCAGCGTGATGTCAGTGGGACATCATGCCAGGGACAGCGATTGACCCAAGGCATTTGAAACAGCAGCGAGTGATATCCGGTCTGAAGGCATTCGAGACATACAGTCAATGTTGTGCGCCAGTGGATATGCGCATTACCGAATGCCTGCCACTGTTCAACATTCCACGAAGGACGCAACGCCGATGCAGATGGCACCGCCTTTAGTAGCGAATCAATCAGTTTCCGTGATCGGCATAAGCGCTGGCTCCAGTCTTCGCTATAAGTCAGGCGCACGCCCATTGTGGCGAAGGCCTCCGATGGGACGAAGTAGTTGATCCGTAGGTTCTGGACGACAAATCCAAAAGAGGAGATGCCAGCGAGATCACAGACATCGCGGTGACCAATGGTAGGTAGGCTGCTGCAATCAGAGGTCATCACTGAAAACCACCTCGCCTGATTCGGCGTTGTACAGGGCCAGATCCGAGAAGCGAACGGCCGCGCCGATGTGCTCAGGAGTAAGTCCAGAAAAGCCAGGGGAGCAGATCACTCGAGTCGAAAGGAAGTATGCGATCAAGCTGGTTGCCTTCATGGGCCAATCATCAAACTGCGATCGACGAGCAGCCACTCTCTGGATGCAGCCCTCTTCCCATATCCGAGCGCTCTCATTACACATGCGGAACTCGCCCTCATAGATTCGCGGGGCGAGGTGCCTTGGTAAAGAAACACCGGCTCCCGCTGCATGCTCTACTTCGTCCTCGAATCGCTGTAGAAATACATAGAGGTCGTCTGGGCCACGAATTCCGTGCATGCGGTGGTAGCGTGTCAGATAGCGACTTCGAATCTGCGGCGGAACCATGAGTGTGTTGATGCCTTCTTTCTTTCCAGAGGTATGGCCGTCCTGAAAGAGGAATATTCCGAAAAATGAAACTCCGTTCTTGTAAAGAGCTTTGTCGATCGTGCAGATGTGGTTGAAAGCATCAGCCTCCAGTAGGTTGGCGTCGTCGAATATCGGCATGAAGCGACGTGCTCCTGTGGGCTGGAGCTGCATCTGGACATTGCTCACAATTCTTTCGAGCTTCTGATCACTACCCTGTCGAGCAACAGTTCTTACTCCGATCTGCGTTAGGAACCAGTCGAATACGGCGCCCTCACCGCTTCCAACCGCTCGCAGATCGAGATGTTTGGCCACGTAAGCCACTCTCTGCCAGGCGTGGTAGACGCATATAAACTCTGCAAGCGTGCTCTTTCCAAAGCGGGTGAAAGAATGCAACCCCATCCCGTGGTATTCCGCCTCTATGGCTGATGCAACCTGCGTGAGCTGATCCTCCATTGCAGCCGTCGGGATGATGGGACGCCCCTCATGATCGAAGAAGGTGGTCATGGCGGACTTGCCTTCTTGCCAAGATTCACCCGTCCCGTGAGCGGGACGTACACGTCGACCAGACGGGAGGCTGGTTTGGCGGAAGCAGTACTGGAAGCGGGTTCTGTGACCAGCTGGGTAGGAGAGGGAAATGAACCTGCGGCAGCCAGCTCCGTACGGTGTTTTGCCATCAGGGTGGCGGCCTCTCGACTTTCCGAGAACTTTTCACGTAAGTAGTGCTTCAGTGCATAGACGGCGCAGGCGGCGCCCTTGATCTCAAGCCTGCCCGCGCGCGACAGACGGTGGATCGTTTTTCGAAGTCCTAAACTATGCGGCGTGCGGCTCCATGGCCGCAGGGCTCGAAGGACAACAAACAACTCCCCCTTTTCGTCATACAGGTTGATAAACCTAGCATCGAGGATGTCGACCGTTGCAGAGTACTTCTTTCCCACTAGATCCCAACGGCCCCGCAAAGAGATGGAGCGGTATCGCGCATGTCGGAATCTCACGTAGGGTTGTCGCTTGCGCTTCTTAGATCCCGAGATCTTGACCGAGCATTGCAGAGTGGACAGCATGTTGGCACGCTCCGCATGGTCACGCGCGGCGAACACCCAGCCACCCGTTCCCACAAATGTTTGAAGCACCTGGATGGGGGAGCGATTCTGTAGCGCATCCAGTTCCGTAGCGTTTGCGCCGCTGATCGTGACATCCATCAGATCCTCAAGCGCAGTGGTATCGGCGGGGTAGACCTGAGGATCGGACGTGTTTGTGTTGGTGGCCGTATCGCTGTTCTCACCCGCGGGGCGATAGGCTCCGGGAATTTCCCTTATGACAGTCTCTTCGATTCTCTTGTTCCACGCTTCCAAGTGACCGCGCGTCTCCGGAACGTGAGCGCGACCGAAGTGGATGACTCCCAGCAGCTGGCTCGCCATACGTTGGCGATTGACGTCCAGCCGATGCGCCATTGCGTTGTCTGCGCTGGTTATTGATGGCATCGCCACGACGCCGATCGCCGGTGCCGTGCCAATGCCACTGCCAGGCACGTAAACCATCGTCGGCGCAACCAGGTCGCGTGGCGCCCATTGCCGAAGACTGTTAGCGCACGTCACATTGAAGTCAGTGCCGCTATAATTGAGGCCGAAGGACAGCGTCCAGCTCGAGCACAAGCGCAACAGCGCAAAGTAGCCGACGATCAGCCAGGACCGGAGGATCTGCTGCAGAAAGGGCTGGCCGTTGCCATCCTCACCTTCAATATAGAACGGGCAGTCCAAAGCATGTCCGTCGTACTGTGCCCAGTCGGTGAGCTGCAGGGCAAACACCTCGCCCAGTTGGCCCGCTGCATTTGCATCCTCGACCTCAAAGTCCTCATCGATGAACGGTTGTCCTTCGCGCTGCACATGCAAGAATGCGAGAATGCTGCGACGCGCGTAGGTCTTGTCGTTGGCGGGATAGCGATCTTTAGGCACGTTGTCCCGTATCCACTTGCACAGGTTCTTGAAGAAGGATTCGAACCTCCTGCTGGGAGCATTGCGGCCTGGAAGCGGACCGGAGTAGTCGGTCAGCAGTTCCTGGAAGGCAGTAGCCTTCTTCAGAAAAGCCTTGAACGCACCAGGGGCGGCAAAGGCTGGGTACTCATCGGCTTCGGCGGTGTTGGTATGCCTGACGCGATGGGGAATGCAGGCGCGCCAGCCCCAAGGCTTGCGGTCTGGTGCGATCGTGCGGGCCTTCTCTATGGTCGCTGCCAGCGTCTTTACGTGGACGCCATACTGTTTGGCCGCCGACGTCATGGACGATCCCGCCGCGACGGCGCGTACAGCTTTGCGCCGAGCGTCGAAGGCATTCTTTTGATCAGGCAGCAATTCGCTGGGCTCAAACTGATCCCACTGTCCAATCTCCAAGAGGTTCAGCTCATGCATGGGCTGCCTCCGGCAAGGACACCCGTGTGGAGACCATGAGGCGCTGGTTCACATCGAGATGGAGAAGGCCGCGATGGATGAGCCAGCACGTCGCGCTGCGCACGTCACGCCAGTCAAACGGGCCGCACAGGGTTCTTTCAATGGCATGGAAGGAACTGAAGGGATGGGTCCGCATATGCTCAAGGACGGCATCGGTGAATACGGTGAGACCTGCCAAGGCATCGGCCGCTTGTACGTAAGGCAGCAATTCCAAGCGCGTGGCATTTGCGACCCTGGCCAAGATCAGCGACTGGGGCTTGCGGATGGCCAGTGTCAACCCGGCGGTTCGGGCCGCTTCCAGGAGCCTGCTGCATACACGTTCTTCGGCTCGTACAGCCTGAATGCTGGGCTTGGACTGGCGGCGAAAGATGGAAAAACTCTCGGCGCCGCTTCTCCGACTGACCCAGAAGCACAACTCGATCTGACGATCCTCGACTGAAAGGAACCGTGGTCGCTCGACGTAGCTCACCACATCGGGATCGAACTCATACTCCAGCGCGAGTGCAAGTCGGCAGGGTTCTACGACGGAAACGACCCGCATCTTGTGCTTGGGTGACAGGTAGTAATACACGTCGTTCTTGCGCTCTTCACGGGGGGTAAGAGCGCGAGAAGTTAGGGGTGGGTGCGGATCCTCTGCATAATACGCACGCGATTCGGGGTTCAGGGGGCTAGTCACGTGCTTCCCCACCTTCGGTAGATGCACGTGAGGAAGACTGAGCTCCGGTCGTGAATAGTCCAAGGGTTGGGCGGACCTGTGTCGAGAGGACCGGAATGTCCATGACGGTATCGGGCAATGGCAGTCGCCACTCAGTCAGCACGTGCTCTGGCTCTTGGTAGACAAACAATCGAACCAGACGGTTTCGGGCCACGTCATAGACCGCGTAGCCTTCGTACTGACGTCGGCCAAGCTGGGGACGGGGCGAGGTATCGTCGTGGATCACTTCCACCCGGTGCACATACATTTCGGGCAAGTGATAGGGACGCGGCTCAGATCTGGAAAACACCAGATACCGGGGCTCGACCTTTGAACGGATAGGGCTCATGGCGCTACTCCAAGCAGTTCTCTCCCGCACCCGAACTTCCAGATAGGAAGAGGTGTACCAAGTGGCGAAATGGGAGTAGGATCAGCGCGTTCGTGCTGTTCGCTGCTCTAAAGACGCCCGGTCGCCACCGGGCGTCAACATTTCTGGCTTAGGCCGCTGGTCTGAAATACTCTTGAGGTGCCTGCGTGAGGTCGGCACTGTCACCTATCGCGGACGCGGGAGTGCGGCATAGCTCCCGGATGCACTTACTGGGTTGAGCTAAAAGTGAAAAGACGGTCGCCGCCAGAACGGCGATACTGGTGCGCCAGCCAATTGGCGACGTCTTGGGCCAAAGCGAACTTGCCGCGCCGGTTTTCCACGGCAAACACACGCACAGGCACGGTGCCACGCAATTGCGCCTGGCGAAAAGCGTCCAGCGAGCTGTATCCGAGAGCCCGCCAAAGCTCCTCCTGGCCGATCAAGGGCCCATAGGTACGGAGCAGATCGCGCGTCAGCAGGTCTTCCAACGCCTCAGGTGTTGGTCCCAGTGGAGATGCAGCAGGCTCCGCCACACACATGCTCCTTCGGGTCTATGTCATGACAACGCTAGCGCGTTGCTCCGTGGGAAGGTAGGAGTAAAGGGTTTACTCTAGCGGTGTCATAAGCCACTGGGCGGCCTACTGATGTCCGAGTACGAGTCCAAGCGCATTGCGCAAATCTACAGGCGGATTGATGCCGGAAATAGTGCCTACTTGATGGAGCAGGTAATCGGTGTACTACGGGTCAGTGCATGGTTTGAGTTTTTACGCGCCAATTTGCCTGGCGATGCACCGCTTACACCCTATGCGGTAGGAAGACTGCTTCAGCCCGAAACCTATGTGAAGGAGGGAGCGCATCACCAGAACCTCTGGGCGAAGTATGCGCAGGGACAACATGTTCCAAGTGCTCTCACTCTCAGCAAGATTGAGGTTCATGTGCCCGGAAGCGCTGCAGTGCTGAATTCGCGGTTATGGTGGATGCTCGATTGCAAGCGGCCGAGGCATATGGATGTGGCGATGCTGGATTCGCTGCCTTATCCGATACGCGACTGCATGTTTGTCCTCGAACAAGGTCGAGTCGTCATCGCCCGATCTTGGGATGACTCGCTCGATCGCCTATGTGAGCGAGCCAGCGGCTTGGAAGCGTTGGTGGCGGCCGTCTGGGTGCTTAGGGAGGCTCTGCATGCCGGAGATGAGGATAATTACCTGAGCATCGGGGAGTATCTTCACTCCATCCTGCTGATGGTGCTGGCATCGAAAGAGCTGCACTGCATCCGCTACACGTTGATGGCCTTCTTCTTCGAGTTTGTTTTCCCGCTTTGCAGCGGCAGGGACCTGACGTTAAATCCTGACCCCCAGCAGTTATTGGAGAGCGCCGAGGCATTTGATGAGGTCCGCTGGCTCTACGAGGACAGTGGAACCGTCGAGCCTGTCCACCATGGCGATTCCTCGTCTTGCTACGCGTTGTTTGAGGGAAGTTTGGGCTGGGATATGCGCCTTGGGCTCGGTCCCCACTATGGCGTCCGCGAAGGGGCCAGCAATCCGGAGGCTCACTTGTACGCTAGGCGCTGTCGAATCTATCGGACCTGCGCGCTGGCTGTATTGGGGCAGGGCCCTGCCGTGAGTGTGCCGCCTAGAGCGGTGCGCCTGAGAGTATGTGGCGGTGAAGCCAGCGCTGCGTTTCGATCGCGGCGTCTGCGCGATATGGCTGTTTCATAGGAGCGTCGTACCTGCGATACTGCACTAGGAGAGCTTGCTGAGCGCGAGCGTCGTGATTTCGCGCGGCAATATGGTCACGCAGTTCAGCCGGACCAGGAGTCCGCTTCTCGGTAGGGATGCGATCGATCCAAGCGGGCATCAAGCACACTCACGGCAGGGTGTTTACACTCCATTTCCCGCTGCTTTCTTTTCCAAAGGTCACCACACCGCATGAGTAAGCCCACCCTGGACTCCATCGCCACGGCCAAAGCCAAGCTGGAAGAAGAACTTCGCAACCTGGAACGGCAGGAAGTCCAACTGCGCCAACAACAGGCGGCTGATGCTTTTGCCGAGGTTATGAATCTGGTGGGCCAGTACAACGCGCATTTCAGCGCCAAGCAAAAGGCAGAGATAGTGGCAGCGGTCGGGGCTAGCAACGCCGCTCGGGTCAAAAAGTCCACCGGCAATCAGGGGGTGGCGCCCAAGTACTGGTTGCCACACACGCAGGAGACGTGGAGCGGCCGCGGGCGCCCGCCACGCTCCTTTACCGCCTGGGAGGGCACCGCGGCCTACAAGGAATGGAAGGCCAAGCATCCCAACGAGAAGTTCCCCAAGTATCCGGGCGCCTAGCCAGACGTCATAAGTGCAGGGTGCAGGGCCTCGGTACTTGGCAGGGCGGTCCAGTAGGTGGGTCCGAGATTGAACCACTGACACGCAAAGCCTTGCGCCAGCGCCGTCGGCGGCCGCACCGAAGATGGGGTGAAGCCACAGCGGCCGTAACGACCGGCCGCCACTGCCGCGGCACGTCGCAGGATCTCGCCATACATGCCTTCGCGTACCCGGGAGGCGGGCAGGGTGCCTTGGCGCGCCAACGCGGCGCCTTGGCGGACCGCCGCCCACGCGCAGTATCGCCATTGCGCGGCGCTTAGCGACAGGCGCGACAGGCGCTGGGCAAAGGCCATGTCCTGCTGCCAGTGAAGGTCGAATTGGCAGCGGACTAACTGCTCGGCGTAGAACGCTTGGGCCTCATCGCACACTAGGCGTTGCCACAACGCCGCACCTAGGGTCAGGACCAGTTCGTCGCAAGGTACCGAGGCCAGAAAATCCTCGATCGCCGGCAAGGCGCTCTCGGCCTGGTAGGAACTCCAGGTCCACTTCCATGGAATGCCCTCCAGCGGCGTCTGCCGCGCTCCTAGCATCGAAACTGATGCCTCCCCCGGCAGGGCCAGGATCTGATGGGAAGCCAGGACCTGCAGGGCTTCCATGGCCAGCTCTGTCGTGGGCGCAATCGCCAAACGCTGCTGGTGAGCTTGAAGCAGGGCCCACAGGTACACGGCACCAGGCAATCCCAGGTCATCCAGCGTGTGAGGCGTCATCGAAGCCGGCCGCATTGCAGGGATACTAAGATTAACTTTGTATCCAGCGGCAGGCACTTCGGCCATCCTTTTCATCTGGATGCGACCCGAGGCCTGTGTGTCCGAATCAGCTGACAAGCGATCGAATTTCGCCAGGCGCCTGAAACAGGCGCGCCTGGGACGAGGCCTGACGCAGGCTCAGCTGGGTGTTTTGGCTGGTATGGAGCCCGACGTGGCGAGCACCCGCATCAACCAGTATGAGCGTGGCGTCCATGAGCCGCGCTCGGCCACGGCCAAGCAGCTGGCCGAGGCCTTGGGCGTTCCGGCCGCCTTTCTCTATACCGATGACGATCTGCTGGCCAAGCTGCTGCTTCGGTGGGGATCACTGACCAAGCAGCAGAAGCGCGAGCTGGTCAAGCTGGTCGAGGCCACGCCCGGAAAGTAGAGGGACAATCGCATGGGCGATAGCCTTGGGGAGGTGTCCCGTCGGGCACTGACTCCGCCAGCGTGCTCATTCACCCTACCGAGCCCTGACATGGGGTCGTCATCTGCTGATGGCGAAAAGACCAGTTCGGAATAACCTCCGAGATTCTGGGCAATGAATCGGATTGAACGATTAGGGATCGTTATCGCGGGTAGGGCAGATGGCTGCTTCCGACCCGAAGCGGACATCTGCTGATTGAGGGTATTGCCAACGGACTGTACAAGGCCGAGGTGATCCACCGTCGCTCCTGGCAAAGCCTCGAGGCCGTCGAGCTGGCCACGCTGGAATGGGTGAACTGGTTCAATCTTCGACGCCGGCGTGACTCACACCAACGAGCCTCCGGGATTTCCGGGGCGGTTCAGCCAGCAGATCGCTGGATGTTGACTCTTGACTTTCTGCATGTTAGGCGCAACATCTTGCAAAGTCTGGCAAGAACGTCCTCGAGCGAGGCTGCACGAAGACTGAACTTGTGGGGTGTCGTATGACAGCGCGCCAGCAGGCGATCTTCACACTCGACGAGTTGGCTGCCTACTTGAAAGTCGGCAAGCGGACGCTTTACCGGCTCGCCTCGCACGGGGAGATTCCGGCCTTCAAGGTCGGCGGGACGCGGCGGTTTCGTCAAAGTGAAATCGATCGATGGATCAATGATCAGATCCAAGCAGGCAGAAAGAAGGAGGTGATACGCACAGATGAGCAGCCAAAGTCAGCGGAACACTCCGTGTCGTCTGGGCGCGCTGTCCGTCGCCGCAGGCAAACGGAGTGAGCGAGAGTCTTCAATTTTTCTGCTCGAGGTGTGACATGGACATTGATTTCAAGAAATTGGCTCTCTGGAACTGGTTCAAGAAGGAGCAGGAAGAACAACAGAGCACTGCCTCGCTGCCGGTGCAGCGCAATGACCTGCCGGTGGCGGGTGGGCCCGTCAGTCCCATCCTGCAATTGCATCGCGAGATCGACCGCCTGTTCGACGACGCGTTTCGAGGCTTCGGTTTCCCGACGCTGGCCATGCCACGCTGGCCGTCGGACTGGCCGGGCATGCTGAAGCCGGCGCTGGACATCGAGGAGACCGACAAGCAGTACAAGATCGCCCTGGAAGTACCCGGCGTCGAGGAAAAAGACATCCAGATCACGCTCGACAACGACGTGCTGCTGGTGCGCGGTGAAAGCGTCAGGAGCAGGAAACGAAAGACGGCGGTTTCCACCGGGTGGAGCGCTCCTACGGCAGCTTTCAGCGCGCTCTGAACCTGCCGGCCGATGCCAACCAGGACACGATCAAGGCCGCTTTCAAGAACGGCGTGCTCACGATCACGATGGAAAAGCGCGAGGCCAGTACGCCCAAGCAGGGGCGCTCGATCCCGATCAACGGCTGACGCGGGGCAGCGCGTTTTTCTCAAAAACCACAAAGAGATGAGGCACCGTGATCGGCGGTGCCTCGTCAGATCAATCTTTACAGGAGCATCAGCATGGCCAGAAAACAATGCCAAGTCTGCGGCCAGCCCGCCACGGTGCGGGTGGAAGCCAATCTCAATGGTCGCCACAGCACCATGCTGTTGTGTGACGATCACTATCGCCAACTGGTGCGCCAGCAAAAGCGCACCGTCTCGCCGCTGGAGGCTCTGTTTGGCTCGCGCAGCGGTTTGTTCGAAGACTTCCTCGGCAGCGACTTCTTCCGCATCGGTGACGATGCACCGTCCGTGGCGGCTGATGCCGACGAAGTGGTCGATGCGTCTTTCGGCGAATCCGCTCCCGCAACGGCGGGCACGGCGCGCCGCCGCGGCAGTGGGCTGGCCAGCCGTATCAGCGAACAGTCTGAGGCCCTGTTGCAGGAAGCCGCCAAACATGCTGCCGAGTTCGGCCGGCCCGAAGTCGATACCGAACACCTGCTGCTGGCGCTGACCGACAGCGACGTGGTCAAGACCATCCTAGGGCAGTTCAAGATCAAGGTCGATGACCTCAAGCGGCAGATCGAATCCGAAGCCAAGCGTGGCGACAAGCCGTTCGAAGGCGAGATCGGCGTGTCGCCACGTGTCAAGGATGCGCTCAGCCGTGCCTTCGTGGCCTCCAACGAGTTGAGTCATTCCTATGTGGGGCCAGAGCACTTTCTGATCGGCCTGGCCGAAGAAGGCGAAGGCTTGGCAGCCAACCTGCTGCGCCGCTACGGGCTCACGCCGCAGGCGCTGCGCCAGCAGGTCAGCAAGGTGGTCGGCAAGGGGGCCGAGGACGGCCGTGCCGAGACGCCGACCAATACGCCGGAACTCGACAAGTATTCGCGCGAACTCACCAAGATGGCGCGCGAGGGCAAGCTCGATCCGGTCATCGGCCGCGCGCAGGAGATCGAGACGACCATCGAAGTGCTGGCCCGGCGCAAGAAGAACAACCCGGTGCTGATCGGCGAACCCGGCGTCGGCAAGACCGCCATCGTCGAAGGGCTGGCGCAGCGCATGGTCGCAGGCGAAGTGCCCGAAACGCTGCGTGACAAGCGCTTGGTCGAACTCAACATCAATGCCATGCTGGCCGGCGCCAAGTACCGCGGCGAGTTCGAGGAGCGCGTGCAGAAGGTGCTCAAGGAAGTGACCGAGCACCAGGGGGAGCTGATTCTCTTCATCGACGAGGTGCACACCATCGTCGGTGCCGGCCAAGGTGGCGGCGAAGGCGGGCTGGACGTGGCCAACGTCTTCAAGCCGATGATGGCGCGCGGCGAGCTGAACCTGATCGGCGCCACCACGCTCAACGAGTATCAGAAGTACATCGAAAAGGATGCCGCGCTGGAGCGTCGCTTCCAGCCGGTGATGGTGCCCGAGCCGACGGTAGCGCAGACCATGATGATTTTGCGCGGCCTGCGCGACACCTTCGAGGCGCACCACAAGGTCAGCATCACCGAGGATGCGATCATCGCTGCCGCCGAGTTGTCCGACCGTTACATCACCGCGCGCTTTTTGCCCGACAAGGCCATCGACCTGCTCGACCAGGCAGCCGCACGCGTGAAGCTGTCGGCCACGGCGCGCCCGGTGGCGGTGCAAGAGCTGGAGTCCGAACTGCATCAGTTGCGGCGTGAGCAGGACTATGTGGCTTCGCGCAAGCAGTACGACAAGGCCGCCGAGCTCGGCAAGCGCATCGAGGCCAAAGAGGCCGAACTAAAGAAGCTCGTCGAGGATTGGGAGCGCGAGCGCGCCTCGGGCAGCGCCGAGGTCAAGGCAGAGCACGTGGCGCAGATCGTCTCGCGGCTGACCGGCATCCCGGTCAACGAGCTGACGGTGGAAGAACGCGAGAAGCTGCTGCATCTGGAACAGCGGCTGCATGAGCGCCTGGTGGGACAGGACGAAGCAGTACGTGCCGTGGCCGATGCCGTGCGGCTGTCGCGCGCGGGCCTGCGCGAAGGCAGCAAGCCAGTGGCCACCTTCCTGTTCCTCGGGCCGACGGGTGTGGGCAAGACAGAACTCGCCAAGGCACTGGCCGAGTCCATCTATGGCGATGAGGGCGCGCTGCTGCGCATCGACATGTCCGAGTACGGTGAACGCCATAGCGTGGCACGCCTGGTGGGCGCGCCTCCGGGTTATGTGGGCTACGACGAGGGCGGCCAGCTCACCGAGAAGGTGCGCCGCAAGCCCTACAGCGTGTTGCTGCTCGACGAGATCGAAAAGGCGCACCCCGACGTCTACAACATCCTGCTACAGGTGTTCGACGACGGTCGCCTCACCGACGGCAAGGGCCGGGTGGTGGATTTCACCAACACCATCATCATCGCCACCTCGAATCTGGGCTCGGACATCATCCAGCGTCGGCTCAAGGCGCGTGGTGCCGCCGGCGAGGAGTATGAAAAGACCAAGACGGAGGTGATGGACGTGCTGCGCGGGCATTTCCGCCCCGAGTTCCTCAACCGCATCGATGAAATCATCGTCTTCCATGCGCTAGGCAAGGAGGAGATCCGCCATATCGTCGGCCTGCAGCTCGATCGCGTGGCGCGCAACGCCGCCAGCCAGGGCGTGACGCTGACCTTCGATCAGACCTTGATCGACCACTTCGCGGAGGAAGGCTACAAGCCCGAGTTCGGCGCGCGTGAGCTCAAGCGGCTGATCCGCAGCGAGCTGGAGACGGCACTGGCGCGCGAGATGCTGGGTGGCGGTATCGGCAAGGGCGATCACGCCAGCGCCCGCTGGGACGACAAGGCCGAACGGGTGGTCTTCGAGCGCCAGGAGCCACCCGCGAAGCCGGCCGAGCCTGAAAAGCCCGATGCCGCGAACGTGGCCGAGGCACCGCCAAACGGCGAGAGCAAGCCTAAGCGCAAGAAGAAGCCGGCGGGCGGCGAATCTTGAGCGATGGGAGGCTGTCGTGTCCGACCCCAACGGGCTGACATGGGCAGCCACCCTCGTGTCGCTGGCGGTCGCTATCCCCACAGCGGGGCACGCGATCATCTACAAGCGTGACCCGCGATCGGCCACGCTGTGGGTACTGCTGATCGCCTTGTTGCCGCTGGGCGGTTCGCTGCTGTATGGGCTGTTCGGCATCAACCGTTACCAGCGGCGGGCGCGGCGGCTTTTTCCGGGAGCAGATCATGCTGTTCGGCAAGGCCTCTCGCCCACGATGCCCGAGGCTGTTTCGGCGCCGCTTGCCGGTCTGGCCCACCTGGTGGGACGCGCCACCGGCCAGTCGCTGACCGGCGGCAACCGCATCGAGCCGCTTGTCGATGGCGAGCAGGCCTACCCGGCCATGCTCGCCGCCATCGAATCGGCGCGGTACAGCGTCGCCCTGGCCTCGTACATCTTCGACAGCCAAGGCATCGGGGCGCAGTTCGTCGATGCGCTGCGCCGGGCTCATGAGCGCGGCGTGCAAGTGCGGGTGCTGATCGACGACGTCTCTGCCCGCTGGACGCCCCGCAGCGCCTACCGCGCCTTGCAACGCGCCGGCGTTCCGGCGGCGACGTTCAACCCGACGTTGATTCCCGCGCGCCTGCATGCCGCGCATCTGCGCAACCACCGCAAGCTGCTGGTGATCGATGGCGACACAGGTTTCACCGGCGGCATGAACATCTGCAGCACGTATTGGCGGCCCGATGCGCCGGGCCAGGCCTGTCACGATTTGCACTTTCGTCTGCGCGGGCCAGTCGTTGCGCATCTGATGGGGTGCTTCACCGATGATTGGTGCGATACCACGGGCGAGCGGCTCAGCGAGGGTTTCTGGGGCGAATCGCCCGCAACGGCTGATGAACAAGGAAACTCTTGGGCGCGCGGCATCGAGGCCGGTCCCGATGATGCCCTGGACAGGATGCGCTGGACCTTCATGGGCGCTTTGAGCGTGGCGAAGCATTCGGTGCGCATCTGGACACCTTACTTCGTCCCCGATCAGCCGATGATCGCGGCGCTAAGCACGGCCGCGTTGCGCGGCGTGCGTATCGAGGTGCTGACGCCCGCAAACGGCGACCATCCCACGGTGCAATGGGCCGCGCGCGCCCTCTACTGGCAGGTGCTGGAGCACGGTGTGCGCATCTTCGAACGGCCTGGCCCGTTCGACCACAGCAAGCTGATGCTGGTAGACGGAGCGTGGTGCTGCCTGGGTTCGGCCAATTGGGATGCGCGCAGTTTGCGCCTCAACTTCGAGTTCAATGTGGAGGTGTACGACACCGCGTTGTCTACGCGGCTGTCATCCCTTTTTGATGCTGCTCGTGATGCGTCGGGCGAGATATCGGCGAAGGTGTTGCTCGCCCGCCCGCTGGCCATCCGCTTGCGCGACGGGGTGGCCCGTCTGTTCACCCCCATTCTCTAGCGACACGACTTGCGAGGAACATTGCCCATGGAAAAGAAAGATCAATGGAACATTGGCTACTGGATCGTCGCCGGCCTGTTGCTGCTGACGCTGCAGAACTACTGGCGGGCGGCGAAGAAGGTCGAGCCCGTGCCCTACAGCGAATTCGAAAAAGCGCTGGCCGAGGGGCGCGTCGCCGAAGTGCTGGTGGCGGACCGCACGGTCACCGGAAGACCGACAAGCGCGATGCCAAGCAGAACGAGGAGCTCAGCACCTTGCTGTCGTCCGTGCGCACGGAGATCGAGATGGCGCAGATCCTGGGTTATGGCAAGAAGGCGGATTTCAAACCCATCTGCGATCAGGTGAAGTCCATTGAGCAAAAGTCGGCTGGTGGCAAAAGCGGCAAGGGATGGTTCGACGAGTTGAAGACGCGCCTCCAAAAGCTGTTTTGAGGTGATGAAGGGGCCGACTGTTCGGTCGGTCAGTCTCGCGATGTTCGCAGTCAGCCCCAATAGATTCGCCTATTTTCACTAACTCATACGAGGCATATCACCATGAATGAGCAAACATCGAATCCCAATGCGACGAACAAAGAGATAAACGAACAGGCCGCGGTAAGCAGCCTTCCTGTCAGTCCAGAGGCCAAGCCTGAAGTCGTCACGGAGGTACAGCCTGAGGTTCAGAAGGAAACGGACTCGCAGGCGGCAGACAAACGTAAACAAGTCCTCGATGAGGCCGTCTCGGCCTTGGCGCTGACCAAATCAGCGCTGGCCGCACTTGACGGCAAGGACGCTGCACGCGCATTGGCAACGCTGGCCGAAGTGACGGGAAAGCTGGAGCTGATCGTTGCGCGCGAACCCACGCTCGCCCTGGCCCCCGTTGATGTGCGCACCATCGTGCACGACTTGTTCGCCAATACGGAAACCATTGAGGCGATGACCGACGAGGCGCTCTATGCCCTCAAACATGGCGAGGTGCAACAGGCACGTCACGTGCTGGCTTTGCTGGCCAGTGAAATCGTGATCGCGGTCACCAACATCCCTCTGGCGTCCTATCCCGCAGCCGTGAAGTCAGTCGTGCCGCTGATCGATCAGGGCAAGATTGAAGAAGCCAAAGCCGCGCTGCAGGCAGCGCTCAGCACGCTGGTCGAGACGCGCAGCGTGCATCCGCTGCCCGCCCTGCGCGCCAGGCTGCTCCTGAAGCGCGCCGAGACCCTGGTAGAAGATGGTCAGCGGAGCGAAGCGTCCCATGAGCGCCTGGAGACATTATTGAACGAAGCGCGGCAGCAGTTGGAAATGGCAGAACTGCTGGGCTATGGAAAGAAGAAGGACTTTGAGCCCCTGTATGCTGAACTCAAGAAAGTCAAGCAAAAGACGGCTGGGGGAGGCGGCGGAAAAGGCTGGCTCGATGAAATCAAGGCAAAGCTGTCCAAGTTGTTCTGAAACCGCTGGATAGGGCGTAAGAGGGGCGCGTCGCGCCCCTCTCTTGGCTCAGAAGTGTTTGCTTTTTCACCCCATTAGATCTTTAGGAGATATAGCATGAATACAGACACCATCACCGATTCCAGTGCGGATGTGCCCACCAAAACACTGTGTTCATTGACCGAAAATTGGTGGATTTTTGCGTTGCGCGGTGTCTTGGCATTGATTTTCGCAGCCCTTGCGTTCTGGATGCCACAATCGGCTCTGTTGGCCATGACCTTAGTGTTCGGCGCATTTTCCTTGGTCAATGGCGCTTTCAACTTGGTTGCAGCGATGCGCCATATCCAGAAGAAAGAGCGCTGGGGCTGGCTGCTGTTCAGCGGCATTGTCGGCATACTTACCGGCGTCGTCGTCCTGGTTGCTCCTTGGGTCGCCACGATGGTCATGGCTTCTTTTTTATGGGCTAGCGTGGGGTTCTGGGCGATTTTCACCGGTGTGCTGGAGATATCCGCCGCGGTTCGGCTGCGTCAAGAAATCAAGGGTGAAATCTGGCTTGCCTTCAGTGGACTGCTCTCGATTGTCCTTGGCGCTATCGTCTTGTGGATATTTTTTTCCCGTCCGGTCGAGTCATTCCTGGCCGCAGGCTGGCTGTTGGGCTTCTATGCGGCAGTCTATGGTGTCACGCTTTTGTTCTTGAGTTGGCGTCTTCGCAAAACGCGCCAGGGATAAGAGCGGGTCAAGCTAAATTCTATGGATATGAGCATTTTCGGTTCGTGCCTCCATAGAAATGACATCAAAGGAGTCATACATGCAGATGCAATATAGCTATCGAGCTATCGACAAAGAGTTTCATGAACCATGGCAGAGAGCTTTGGGAAATGTGATCGAGCACGCCCTCAAGCCATTGCTCGACAAACACACTAAGGATTCAGTGCGACTTCAAATCGTCCTTGATCGCGACAAGACCAAGCGGCAATTTCTGGCAAGTGGCTATATGCACCTGCCCGGCAAAAAGATTGTCAGCGTTACTGCATCACATGACGAGCTGAAGCCCCTCGCGAAGATGCTCGCACAGTCGTTGTTCCTTCAGGCCAAGAAGCATTTTGACCGGCTGCATGCTCAGGACCAAATCAAGCGCAAAGCACGACGCGAGCGCTTGCGCGAGCTCAAGGTGCGAATTGCCGCAAAACCCGCGTCAGCCGCCCATGAGGCCAAAGTGACCCGAATGCCTCTACTGTCGAAACTTGAGGCTGTCGCAAGGCGTGAGCTGGCTTATCTGCGTGCCGTCGGCGATTTACCGCGCGATTATCCGACGCTGCGCGACGTGGTGGATGAAGCGATTGTCCAAGCTGAGGTGGAATGGCAATCCGTGCCGGAAGAAAAAGCGGCTTACTTCGGTCTTCTGAAGCATCTGTTCGCCGTCCTGGGTCACGAAGTGGCAAACAGCCGGCAATTTGGCGAATTCGTTTCTCTGGACGCGCCGGTCGAAGCGGATGCCCAGGACGTCGCCGAGGCCATGGTGGAAGAGGAAGTCTTCGAATTTTATCAGCCCGATGACACACTCAGGCTGGCCGATATCATCGCTGACAGTCAGCATCCCGATGCCGCAACGATCGCGGAACAGCAGGAGCTAGTTGATCGGTCGAGCGAGTTCGCTTTTGCATTCGACCTGCTGAAGGACATGCCGCGTTTGTGGCGGCGCATTTTTCTGCTTATCCGTGTGGACGGGCTGGATGCCAGCAGCGTCTCTGAAATCCTGCTGATTCCTAGTAAGGAAGATACTGTCCAAAGGTGGCTCATGCAGGCCGAAGCGTTCATCGCTGCTCATTTGGAAGAGGCCGGAGTAAGCAAAGACGGGAACGATTGGCTCCAAGGCGTTGATTGGTCGGCATTGTCTGTGACCCGAAGCGCGGTAGCCTCACTGTGGTCCAAGGAGGCGAACCATGAAGAATGATCTTCACCTCGTCTGTCCGCATTGCCAGTCCATCAACCGCGTACCGACTGCGAAGCTATCGGAACATCCCAACTGCGGCCGCTGCCAGCAGCCCTTGTTCACGGGCGAACCCATCGAGTTGACCACGGCGACGTTCTCGCGCCACGTGGAGCGCAGCGACCTGCCACTGTTGGTAGATTTCTGGGCACCTTGGTGCGGGCCGTGCAAGATGATGGCCCCGCAGTTCCAGCAAGCGGCGCGCCAGCTCGAACCCAGGGTCAGGCTGGCCAAGGTCAATACCGAGGCAGAACCCCACCTAGCCGCGCAGTTCGGCATCCGCAGCATTCCGACGCTCGCCCTGTTCCAGGGTGGGCGGGAGATCGGGCGTCAGGCCGGCGCCTTGGGCGCGCAGGACATCGTGCGCTGGGCATCTGCACAGGTGGGGCGCTGACCGATGCAGGACTTGCTCGGCGCCACCCTGATCCTGCTGGCGGCATGCAGCCTCGCGGCGGTGGCGACGGCGGCGTTCAGAGTACCCGCCTTGCTGGGTTACCTCGCCGTCGGCGCCTTGCTGGGCCCGTCGGTCAGCGGTGTAGTCGCGCCGGGAGAAGCGCTTGATTTTCTGTCCGAGCTGGGCGTGGCCCTGCTGCTGTTCATGGTTGGGCTGGAGTTCTCCCTCGGGCACTTCTGGCTTTCCCGTAAAACCGTATTGGCGGCCGGCAGCTTGCAGATGATCGCTGTCGCCACGCCACTGACCTTGATGTTGATGTGGCTGGGACAGCCAGTTCAGTGCGCTGCGTTGCTCAGCACTGCGGCGGCCATGTCGTCCACGGCGCTGGTCAGCCGACAGCTGGCCGACCAAGGCGAGCTCACCACCCGCCACGGCCGCAGCGCCATCGCCGTGCTGGTCTTTCAGGACCTGGCCAGCGTGCCCCTGCTGGCCCTGCTGGCGATCTGGGCGCGCGGCGAGTCGCCGAAGATCGAGAGCGTGCTGCTCGAAGTGTTGGGCGTGCTGATGTTGTTCGCGGCAGCGGCCCTCGCCTCCCGTCGTCTGTTGCATGGCCTGCTGGGCTGGGTGGCGCGGCAGGGCCACGAAGAATCCTTCGTGCTGGTTTCCTTGTGCGTGGTGGTGGCTGCCGCCGCTGCTGCACACGCGGTCGGCGTATCCGCCGCCCTGGGTGCGTTTTTGGCCGGCATGGTGCTGGGCGAGAGCGACTTCCGTCACCACATGGAAAGCCACCTCAAACCGTTTCGCGATGTGTTGTCGGGGGTGTTCTTCGTGACCATCGGCCTGCAGTTGGACGGAACGCAGATTCTTTCGGCACCACTGGCGGTGTTCGCGTGGCTGGCAGTGCTGGTACCGGTCAAGATCGGGCTCAACACCCTGGCCTTGCGGGCGACGCGCCTGTCCGCCCTCGATGCCTGGCGCACGGGCATAGTGTTGGGGCATGGCGGCGAGTTCGCCCTGCTGTTGTTGGGCATGGTCTTGCAGCAGCATCTGATTCCCGCGACCGTCGTACAACCCATGCTGGTCGCGCTGGTGCTCAGCATGGCCTTGGCACCGCTGCTGATCCGCCATCACGATGTACTTGCCCGGTTCTTGAGCCGCACCGGCGGCGTCATTCAGCCACCCCAGGCTGAAGAAGTTGAGATCACCGCGCAGACAGCGCGATTTCGAGACCACGTCATCATCTGCGGCGCGGGCGAGCTTGGCCTGACCGTCAGTGAGATTCTTCGCCACGCCGGCGTGGCGCATCTGCTACTGGAAGCAGACGAGAAGAAGGTAGAGGCCGAGCGTGCCGCCGGCGTGCCGGTGTTCCATGGCGATGCGAGTCGGCCCGATACCCTGCTGGCTGCCGGGTTGGCGCAAGCGCGTCTGGTGGTGCTCACGTTCGCCCATGCCCAGCAAGTGCTGCGCATCGCCCAGGCGATTGCCGAGCGCCGTCCGGCGCTGACCTTGTGGGTGTCATGCAGAAGTACGACCGCGGCCGATGCATTTCGCGCCATGCCCAACGTGCGTGTGTACCAGCAATCCTTTGCCGCAGGCCTTGGGCTGGCGGAACAAGTGATGTCCTCGCTTGGCATATCGGCCGAGCTCGTCGAACGAAACATCAGTGCGATGCGCCGCCGTCTCGACAGCGGCAATGTCGCAGGGAGTCCATCTGCATGAAGTCAACAGGCCGCAATCCATTTCAGGTGTTCCGTGACCAATGGGCCATCATGAGTTTATACGAGCGCTTCGAGCAGGTCGTCGCCCTCGTTCTGTCGGCGGTAATTGCCGTCATCATCGTGGTGTCGCTGTTCCAGCTCATCGCCATAGTCTTCACGCTGCTGGTCCTCGATGCCTTCAATCCCCTGGATCACAAGGTATTCCAGAGTGTGTTCGGCATGATCATGACGCTCTTGATCGCGATGGAGTTCAAGCATTCCATCGTGCGCGTGGCGCTGCGTCGGGACAGCATCATCCAGGTCAAGACCGTGATCCTCATCGGCCTGATCGCGCTGGCGCGCAAGTTCGTGATCCTCGACCCCGAGGCGAGCCCTGGCAAGATCGCCGCGCTTGCAGGCGCCACGCTGGCGCTTGGTGCCACTTACTGGCTGCTGCGCGAGCTCGGCGACCGCGCCGCCGAGACATCTGAGCATGACCCGTCATCATCCCAGTGACCCGCGCGCGGCGTTGTTGCAACACCCTGGCTCAAACGCCTGCAGACCGGGCTGTTGGTCCTGACCCTGGTCGGGATCGCAGCCGCCGCAGGAAGCCTGCTGTTCGGGGAAAGCGGCCTGTGGCTCGCGCTGTTTGCCGTTGCAGGCACGCTGCTGCTGGAACCGGCAGCCGCATCCGCCTTGACCTTGCGCCTATGCCGCGCCCGGGCGCTGCACCCGCACGAAGCCCCGGAAATTTGGGCCCTGTTGCGCGAGCTGTCCGCCCTTGCCGCTTAGCTCCACTTCTGGCGACTGCTAAAAATGGGGGGATTACCGCGCCACCAGCGTGGCGATCAGACTATCCCGCACGTTGCCTCGCCGTCCCCCGTCACGGCCCAGTCTTCGGCATTGGCCATCTGTTCGGACCATGTCCCGAAAAGTACAACCGTAGTGACCGCCCGGCGGGGGACTTACGGGGTAGCGGGCCACCCACGCGTCCAGAGCGTGAATCGTGGCTGCGGCCTCTGCGTTGTCCATCATGCCGCCCTTGCCACCTGGTGCTCGTAGTAGGCCTCTGGTCGATCGTCCAAGATGGCCTGCAGCTCTTCAACTGATCGCCCCTCAGGTGTCAGCCAGCGGTCCACGTTCTCGGGCTTGATCTGGATGATGGTCCGATCATGGCCGGCCGCCGCGACTTCCGGCGCCGGGTCATCTGTGATCGCGGCAAACGATAGAAGGTGCCCGTCCCCATCCGGCGACTCGTTCCACAGGCAAGCGATGATCATGTCCTGCTCAGGCTTGGGCCGGAACTCCAGGACGACGTTCTCCGTGGATTCGCCCTCGGCAAGCTCGCGATGCTCCATGAGGTGGCGCTCGACGTTCTCATAGAAGGCGTTGACGATGATGATCCCGTGCCTGTGGCCGAATAGAGCATCCCAGGTCTTGGGGATGCTGTCGCGCCGGGCGTTATAGGTGCCGGGGTACTTGCGCTCTATGTACTCGTTCCAACCTGGCAGCCGGCACTGGTAGCGCATAGGCTTGATCAACTTCCGGCCGCCCTCCATGACGATCACAGGGGCGTAGTTGCCGGGGAAGAACCGGGCATCCCGGGGCAGGGGTTCCGCGCGCTGCAAGTCGTCTAGATCCAGCTTCAGCTTGCTGATCTTCTCGGTCGAGATCCGGAGATCTTCCTGAGCCTTCTTGGTGACCTTGGTCTGCAGGGTCCGCGCTGCGTCCGCCTGGCGCTTCTTCTGCTTGAATAGCTCCTGCTGGAGCTCAGTTTCCCGTTCCGCCCGCTGGCGCTGTATCTCGCGCCAGATCTCCCGTGCTTTCGGGTCGCTCAGTCCCCGGAACCAGTCGTCCACCGCCTTAGGGCGGCGTCTCTTCTTCGCCCGGTCTGGCGCTGCCCAGACGTTCTCGGCGAAATCCTCCAAACTCATCGTCGCGCCATAGAGCCGCACGTATTTGTCGTAGTCGGCCTGGATCATCGCGGAGTAGCACATGGCCCGTCTCTAGTCCCGGATGGGCCGATCGTACCAAGACCTCCGGCTATTTTTTTGTCCGCGCGCTTGTTGACCCGCCCCGGCGAGCCTAAGATCGACGGCGTTAGGGGCCAACCCATGGTGGGGCGGAGTGTCGTGGCTGAGTCGCGGCATTTGGACTGGGGGGGGGCGTCGGTTTAGGAAAGTTGGCTGCTCGTGGGGGTCTTCGATGCGCCTCGCACTACTTGCTATTACCCTTCTCATGAACACCAGCGGATTTGCTGCAGACATTGCATCCTGCTCGGACCCCGAGGGTTATGCATATTTCCCAGAAACTGGCCTCGTCGGTAAGGAGGGCAGCGGCTGGTCGGCCGATCGAATCTCTGGCGGTATCGTCAAGCTCGTAAAGCTTTCCGATGGCGAATACGACGTGCTATTTGTGGATGCAACAAAGGACATCATTTCGGCGCGCGGAGACGGTGCGACCATCCTCCCCCTTAACGTTGGGGAGAGTGCGTTCTCGGTATTGGTGGTCTATCCGGGAAAGACGGCGGAAGTCTTTACGTTCCTCCGGACCACGTCAGGAGGCCTCGAGTTTCTGCACGTCACGAGTAGAGCCGGGGACGAAGTTCCGATCGCGAAAGTCGGTGTCATGCGTGGTCCCTGCAGCTATATTCATTTCGGTGAGTTGTAGGCTGAGAAACATGTCCGCGTAGAGCCTGATCTCGAGTCGGCTCAATAGTGATGTTGGGAGGGAGTACAAATAATCCTACTCTTCCCAACCGGAGGTATTGATTCTCGAGCATGCGCGCTAGGGAGATATCAAAGTGCTCAATGACGACGTGGATTTTGAGGGTGCGCTGTACCCTCGGTAGCCCATCAGCTACCTAACTGTTCATAGAAGCGAATGCCTTCTGCGAAGCTTAAATCAGGCTCGAGGTAGGATGGACGAATTGCAACTGCTGGCCGCAGCATGCGCGCGCTGCCGCTTGGGCGAATGCGGGATTGATTACATCGTCTTCTACCGGCGCCCTGACCTTGCACAGCAGGTGGCCACTGCTTGTGACGATCTAGGCTGTCATTTGAGCCAGGCCCACGACCGGGCACGTGAACTTACTCGAGTTCTGGCAAATGATCTGTCTTCCTGTCCGAAACACCGCTCGAGGATGTAGGATGCCGCGCTACATATGCGCCGATCCGGCGCCGTTTAGTTTCGCGACCGCGTCCAGGCGATCTGTTGGTTGAGTCGTCACAGACACAGAACATGTCCCGAGGCGATGGAGTAGTTCAATCGGGCTCTCGGAAGAGAGGGAGATGGCATTTTGGCACTCCTGGCCCCGGTGGCTCATGGCGAAGCGCCGACTAGGGCGAAAACTCTCCTGGGGTCGCGAGCCCGCTGCGAATCAGTTCGGCTTGGACGGCTTCCTCAATCTCCGCTCCGCACTCCTCGGTGCATCCGTCGAACAACGGTGCTTTCGCTGAGTCCACGGCTCGCCAGAAGGCGGCCTCGTCCTGGGTTGCGTCTGGAAGGTCTTCCAGCGCAGCCAGGAACATGTCCCAGAGCGGGCCGCCCAGACGCTCCTGGGCGAGAGTCGTATCCCGAATGCCGAGCAAGCCGCTCAGCTCAAGGAGGCGGTCGTATACCTCCACCTTCAGCTCTGGTGGAGCCTCCTCCTGGACTTGGGCCCATAGGGTCTCGATAAACTCGTGCGGATTGCTGCCGACCTGACCATCCCGGATGGCGGCCTCGGCTTCGTCCAGACGTTCGCGGATCTGCTCGGCGGTTAGCATGGGCCGACTGTGCACCTCAGTTCGTAGTCACGGCGTGAGATTCGCCGGGGGGAGCCTCGGGGCGCGGGAAACGAACGGGTTCCCCAGCACATGCCAGCGCCACGGGTGATCCCGGCCTTTGGATATCCCGACCCGGGGGGTCGTTGCAGGCTTGGCCGGCGGTGGGACCCCGTCATCCGCCACCCATACCCCGCGATCAACCCTTACGAGGTCCGCGCCGTTGAGCTCACCTGTGATACCCAATGCTTGCGCCAGCTTGCCAGGCCCATTCCCTAGGTCGACCGCGCGTTTGGGAAGCCCGCGAGCCTCTTGAATCGCCTCCAGGCGCTGGACAGGCTCGATGGCGCGCAAGAGCACCCCGAAGCCTTGGCCAACTTCGCCACAGACGGTGTTGGCGCACCAGTGGATCCCGTAGCTGAAATAGACATAGAGGTGGCCTGCCTCCCCGAACATGGTGGCATTGCGGGCCGTCTTGCCGCGGTAGGTGTGGGCAGCTAGATCCTCTGAGCCGCAGTAGGCCTCGACCTCGACGATCCGTCCCGCCCGGCCGTCAGCCACTACGATCAACTTATTGAGCAGTTCGGGGGCGACGATTCGCGGGTCGCGAGCATAGAACGAACGGGGGAGGGGAGGTCCCATCTCAGGCCGCCTTTCGTCTTCCGCCAAAAGTCGACGAGAGGGGACGGGACGGCTCCACGGGCTGCCCGCAGGCCCTCGCGACCATACGCTCCCGCTGCTTCACCCAGCGTTGTGCCCAGCCCTTCCCACGGTCCAGAGATCGCACGGCATATTCCAGAGGTTCGATCCCGTGCCCCTTCAGCACGACCCGGATGAGCCAGCCAGCGCCCATGGGGCCGACTGTCACGATGGGGCAGTCTTTGAGCAGAAGCGTGTGCTGGCCGTCCTCATCAGCGTGCCAGACATATGCAGGAGGGAGGTCAATGGGGGCGGCCATAGTCACGATCCGTGGTGGTGGATAGCCACACGTTACTCAGCGGCCGTGGATGGGCCGTCAAGGTCGGACTATCGATCGCTTGCCGTTCAGCGAAATACTAATAGCGAGGGACGCACTGAGCGGCTAGGCTTCGCTACCGTCGCAATTGCTGCGACGTTCTCGCCAGACGATCGCAGCTGGCCGGTGCCCCACACGCTACGCACGTCATGTTGTTCCGTCGCCAAGAACGCGAGAAGTTCCCCTACGAGTACCCCAGCCACCTGCGGGAATTGGCGGCTGAGCTGCCTAAGGCGCCTGGCGTGTATCAGTTCCACGGGGAAGAGCAGTCCGTCCCCCTCTACATCGGCAAGAGTGTCGATCTCCGGACACGGGTGCTCAGCCACCTGCGAGAGCCCGGCGAGGCCCGCATGCTGTCCCAGACGCGCCGAATCACCCATGTCCGAACTGCGGGCGACTTGGGCGCCCAGCTTCTGGAGGCCCACCAGATCAAGGCGCTGCAGCCGCTCTATAACAAGAAGCTGCGGCGGACTCATCGGATCTGCTCGATAGCGCTCGATCTGGGAGGGGTGCGTTACGCGTTCTCCAACGAGCCCAACTTTCGTCTCCGGACGAACCTCTATGGCCTTTTCGGCAGCAAGATGGCCGCCATGGACAAGCTTAGAGCTCTGGCGGACGAACACGAGCTCTGTTGTGCGCGCATTGGCCTAGAACGGACGCCGGGCGGCCGCCCCTGCTTCCGCCATTCAATCGGCCGTTGCCGCGGAGCCTGCGCCGGAAAGGAGGCCGGACGCGACCACGACGAACGCCTGCTAACAGCGCTCCGGGCTATCGAAGTTGCCAAGTGGCCTTACAAGGGCAAGGTGGCGATTGAGGAGCGCGACGGGAAGCTCAGGCAGCTCCACGTAATTGACCATTGGAACTACCTAGGGAGCGCCGAATCCTTGCGCGAGGCTAGGCGGATCAAGGGCGACTCGGGGCAATTCGACCGGGACGACTATTACATTGTGGCGCGGCCCATCCTCTCGGGCGAGCTGAGGGTGCGGGACCTCTAGGCGGACGGTTCGCGCTGTCTCAGCTTCTGGGAAGCAACGGGCCGAAGATCCTCCCATGGCGCTTCCCCAATCTTATCGCTGGTCAGACAACGCAGACGGCGGAGCCAACCTCTATCAGAACTACGCGTGCGTAGCGGCCATCGAGGCTGACGGCACCACGAAGCTGAAGTGGTGGCAGAAGGAGTTCCACTCGAAGGCCGCGAGCGTCGCCCAGGCGAAGCGGTTCATCGAGCGCTGGATCAATGCTAGGAATAGTCCCCGGGCGTACGAGTGCGCACGGTGGCGCAGCCGCTACGCCAAGGCTGCTGCGCCGCCACCTGCTAGGCGCCAGGGGAGTGCGCTCGACTACAACAGGCTCTTGCAGCCCAGCGCCTCGGGTCTCAGCAATCGTGTGATCAAAGTGGACACGGTACCTGACGACTTCGAATCGATTGCCGATGTAGGACAACCCTTACAGCGCTTCGCGAAGTCCTCTGGCTTGAATGTGACAGCCAAGGCAACGCATCCTTCCCCTACCCAGCGCGGGACCGGTACGGTCGCTCACTCGCGTAATGCGCCCCGTTGAGCGGGGGCGACGGGGCCATAAATGCAGAGCGTGGTGGTCGGGTGGCATCTCTCAGCGCCATAGCGTTCACTAGCGCGGCCTGCACTCGAGGGGGCGGCATATGCCACGCGATAGCGGTCAGAGCGGTGTGTCTGATTCTTGAGTCGCCGTAATTGAAGCAAGATCCGAGGCTGATGCTGCAGGCAATGGCGCGCTTGGCAGCTGATCTGCGCGGGGGTGTCAGTTCATTGTGGGGTCCGGATATCCGCGGGGCAGGGGATAAGGGATGTTTATCGAGGGTAGGAAACTGCAGCTTCCTAACCCTCGCGGAAATTCGCCCGCGGTCACCGCAGTCTTGGCGCGCTCATTGAGCAGACAACGGTGTCCGCTTCGTCGTTCACGACCATCCCCATCCAGCTCATCTGGCGGGTAGCTTTCGTATGCGTAGGGCTACCTGACCAGTATTTTCAGCCCACCTCTCCGTCACGCCAGGCGCTCATTTGTGAGGCACTATGGCAGTGTCAGCGATCCCTGCAAGCCTAGCAGCTCCTCCTCGTTATTGCGGCCTGCGGTGCGAAAAAGCCCCGTTCTAAACAGATCATCGGAGTCCACGAGCGTCACGTCAGCACGATGGAAGAAGCGGGATCGGCTGCGAGCAACCTCGATGCGGCAGCCCGCACTCTGAAGATGCGCTTGGCCCACACTGAGCACGAGGGGGTTGTCGCAGCCGTCTACCCAGTGAGGGAGGCGATCGCCTCGTGCCTCACGACCTCCGGCAGGCAGGCGCGAGAGCTCGGCCAGCTTACGGTTCCGACACGGCCATAAGCGATCAATCACCAAGGATCAAGGCCTCTTCCATTGCCGCGTCTCGGACGAAAACAGTCCTACGACGAGTTGCTCGAAATGGCGAAGCAAGGTGATCTCTCTAGGGAAGTCCAAGGAAGCGACGATCTCTGATTCACCGTTCATCAGCTACATCTATTTATGTCGAGGTTTCTGTCCTGGAGGGCAGAGGTATGCCGTTGGGCGAGATGAAGCGGCCCATTCAAAGCATCTTGGTGCGCCAGCTTTTTAAGCACGCCGCAGGGAAAAAATGTTGGGGATGTCTTCTAACTCACGGGGGCTATATGCGTTCGGCTATCAGAGTAGCGGTGCTTACGTCGGCAGTGGCGCTTTCGGGGTGCGCCAACATCACTCCTACGCTCATTGATGCCAAGAACGGCTCGATGAAGGACGGCGGTCTTCGCTACTATGAAACCCGCCCGTTTATCGTAGTAAAAGAGCCTTATCCGATCGGCTCAAAGGCATTCTTGGTCTCGGGCAGGGTCGCCGGTGACGGGAAGACTGTGATGCTAACCGCTGTCCCCGACGAACTAAGGGCTCTTGTGCCAATGAAGCTGGAAGGTGGCGGCAGCGTTCCTGCAGCTAGCGTGCTAATCGCTCACCAGGACGTGAGGGATAATGTCGACGCGCATGGTGCAGAGGGAACCGCCGGGGATAAGCCAGAAGGGGAGGGCGGACAGGACGACAAGGAGGACGAAGGGGATAAGCCCAAGGATCCGGCTACGAAACGAATGGGTCTTTCGAACATATCTGTGACCACCGACCTAGCAGGTCTAGCACGCTTTGAGCTGTCGAAGAGCATCTCACTCATCTATCTTCCTGATTACGAGCGAGAGTTTATCGTTGATACCAAGAACAAGCTTGGAACGACGCGACTCACACTTAATCTTGGTCCTGGGTCCAGCCTGCTCGGGATGTCGGGTGATGTTGACAATTCTGTGGTCGTGGAGGCATTGCTTGACAGCACTAAAGCGCTCTTGACCGGCGGAACTGACCGCTTGCTAGGACTAGTAACGGGATCCAAGGATTCGGGCGCAGGTGACGGGGTGGTGGCCCACAGTGCCGCGGGAGAACTCGCGAAACTTGCGGGTCAGCCAGTAACACTACGAGCGCATCTTGTGAAGATCGCGGCGATGGGCATGTACCCGATCGTCAAGCCAGGCGAAGTTGCGGGCTATCACTCACAGACACCTTATGAAACGGAGCGGCGCTTCGTGCTGCCGGTCGCGGGCTATCAGATTCCTTACGACTACTACGAGGTGCTGGTTTTCGAGCATGTCCTCGGTAGCTCCACAGGTGGGCTGCTCAGTGCCAGCCCGTCTTCCGGGGATGCCACCGGGAAAGCGACTTCCGATTGCTCAGGGAAGATCAAGCCTGACGACATGGATGACTGGTGGGATAAGGAGGTTTCGGGCACTACTGATGCCACAGAGAAGGCGCGGATGGGTCAGATCGACGTTGAGCCGAAAGTCTTAGCCGGAAAGGAGTGCTACGACGCTGCTGAAATTCGTGTTAAAGCCAAAGCGGCCAGTCCAGCTGCCGCTGAAGCGGACCGTGCAAAGGTAGAGGCCGCTTTCAAGAAGCGGTTCCCCAAGACCACCGTCAAGGTAGTGCTCGGCTAACCAAGGCCAGCCAACAGTTAAAGGACAGCGCCATGCGTTGGAGCGACCTTTCGTTGGAATTCAGATGCAGCACTGTCGCGGCTCTGGCAAGGCATTTGCACAAGAACCCGCCTTGGGAGTTTGAGGTGTGGGGTGTGACCAGTATTGGCTTCGGTTGGCGGGTTCACGAGCGAGAAGCGGGGCGAATCTCTCGACGCAGCCCGGTATTGGTGCTGGTGGTTCCTCGCAAGTTGCCTCCGGAGTTGCTCGCTCCAGGACAGAAGATCTCTCGAAGCTTAAATGTACGGCGAGTGATCAATGGGGTCGAAGTTGCACTGAAGGTCCCGATAGATGTCTGCAGACGTGGGTCAGCCGCGCGCGCACACTCGCCCCGCCTGACTCCGCAGATAGCGGGCGGGTCGCGGTATGGCACCGCCTGCGTGATTCTCGAGGATGAGGAAGGTAGGCGCTGGATACTGAGCTGCCACCACGTCATCGGTGACTCGAACATCAATCCGTCGTTGGAACCGAATACCGCCGTAGGCCTAACTGTTGGCAACAACATCCAGTTGGGAGTAGGGCGACGATTCGGCCCTCTCTCCGCGGGCGCAAGAGACTGCGTGGATGCCGCCTTGGCGCGAATCGTGTCTAAGCATCCTGTCGGCACTGATGTATGGTCGTTCTACCCATCCGGATACCCAGATTCCTTCGGCTATTGGAGCGAGGCTCGGGCAGAGGCCAAGTTGTTCTGCACCGGGCTTGTTGTGCCTTTGCGATTCCTGAGAGTCGAATTTGATCGTCAGGTGAGGTACTTGGGCGGCGGACGCGCATATATACGTGAGGTGGCAATCTTTGAGGTAACCAGGGCTGGTTCGCGCCCGGCGGGCGGCGATAGCGGCGCCCCCGTGGTGTCGGTGAACGGTCAATGGCTAGGCATGTACATCGGCGGCGGGTTGATGACAATCGACGGTGCGCAGAGGCGGATGGCCGTGGTCATCCCGCCGCGCGTAATTCTTGAGGAGCCGAGCCTTGGGGCAACACTGGAGCTTTCTGAGTAGCGCTAGGTTGTGCAATCAGTTCCACCGGATTTTCTGGCTAGGTGGTGAGGTCCCATCCTTAGCATTGATACTGGCCGGTTCGGGCTACAACCCCACTTGCTCAGACGGAACGACGTCTTGAGTACCACGAGAAGCTGACATGCCGCGTCAATATTCATTCACGGACAATCCAGTCGTGACAGACCAGGCACTCTGATCATAGACATTAATCAGATCTTTGGGGAGAGCGCATCTTATGCCAGGCGGTGAGAAAGGCGCGGCTGAGAAACGGGATCTAAAGGAAGCAGTGCGAACGATCGTGCTTACTCAAGGAAATGCGTTCATCAAGGAGTTACTACGGAAGCACAAGATCCAGATCGGCACCAATAAAGCCGATTTCTCTAAGAATCTGCATGCCGCCATCGATGAGGGAACGTTGACGCGGCCAATGATCGAGGAATGGCTTTCCGAGGTAGAGGGCTGGGGCAACCAGCACATCTATCTTTTCGAGCCCCCGAAGCTGGCTATTGGTGAAATCAAGGACAAGCTCGTCGGATCTAATTTCGCGGAGCTGATCGGGACTGCGGTCAGCTATGCCTTTCCTGAGCAGCTCGAGCTCAGCGCTATCGCGCTTGCCGCCGACCATCTCTCCATTGCCTGGCACAAGGGAACGGGTGGCTGGGAACGGACACCGTCGAAGGACTTCCAGCGCGCCGATGACGACGATGGAGAAGTCTACAAGTACAACGCCTATCGCGAGCGTTTCGATCGCGCCGTGGTACGCTTCGCATGGCGCTTCGCCGACGCCTATTGCGCCATCATGATCCAAGTACCGATCGAAGGCGATTCGCATAGGGACGTGCACGCCTTGATCCTTAATGATCTCAAGCATATCGGTATCTTCGAGAACGATCCCATCCGCATTCCTTTGAGCGAGGCGTTCAAGGCAATGACGCTGAAACATGATACGGTCGTTCAGTCGACGCGGATGATGACCGATGGAGGGCATCTCGATGTGGTCTCGACGCTTAGCGAGGGCGGCATCGCGGATGTCCGGGCGCTCCGGGAAGCGCGCCGGGGCGTGGACGATAAAAGCTTCGCCGGCACCGACGGCATGTTCCATTTTCTTCAGGATCAGCATGCCGGATTGAGCCGGAGTGTGAAGGTGCAGGGCTACGGCCTAGAAAGCCGCGTCCGGGTCTGGGTGCAGTGCAAGCGCGAAGACGTTTATCAGGTGCTCGACGTCATCTGGGCAAACACATGAGTGAGGCCGAGCTGCGCGACGCCTTCGGGAATGAGCTGGTCGATGCCCTGCTCACACAGATCGCGAGCGGGGATACACCCGCGCTCAACCCAGAGATCTTCGCAGCTGCTTTGAACTTGGACGGGGCGAAGGTCAGCGACTTTCTCGAAGCTGCGGCCGAGGGGGGATTAATAGAGCGGCGCGAGGAGTTGCACTGTCCCCGCTGTGAAGAGTTGCTTACGGAAGAGACGGCCGCCAGAGAGCTGTGCCCCTCCTGCAAAGAGGCGTTCGGCGATCATGGTGGAGTTCGGCGGCGCGCCGTCTATAAGCTCAAAGTTGGAAAAACCCGCGACATCGCCTGGCTGATCGCCATTCACGGCTTCAATACGCTCGGTCCCTGGCAGCAGGAGTTTAGTTGGCGTATGGCCACCAAGCTCAAATACAGTGCGCCCGTCCTCATCTACAAGTATGGGCTGATCCGCTTCAGCGTTCTGGTGCGCTGGCGTCATCGCGCGCTCGCGCGTCAGCTCGGCAATTCCCTTCGGACTGCAATAGAGCACGTTAAAGCCAATCGGATTTCCGAGCCGCCCGATCTCATTCTTCACAGTTTCGGCAGCCAGCTCTTCGTCCAGATGCTTGCCTTGCCGGAGTTCGACGACTTGCGCTTCGGCCGAGTTATTGCCGCGGGAAGCGTGATCCGACCCGACTATGACTGGACGCAGCGGATCCAGCAGGGGCGTGTCGAAGCCGTCTTCAACCATTGCGGTGGCAGGGATTGGGCCGTGCCCTTCGCGCAGTTTTTCATTCCCGAGACAGGACCAGGCGCACGGCAAGGGTTCGTCGATCCAGCCGCTATCAATGTTATGGATCGTGACTATCGCCACTCCAGTTGCTTTCACATCGCCGAACTCGAATCCAACCTTGCCAGAGGCGGATTGTGGGATCGCTTCCTGCGCGGTTCGCTGGCGCCTCCGGCGTTTGAAGGCGAGCGCTTTCACCCGAAGTCCTGGCACCCCATCTGGCGTCCGATCCGAGGGCTTGTACGCATCTTGGGGGTGGCGCTGATCGCGGTGATCGCGACAGGTGCACTGACCTTCGTCTCCGCCGTCTGGCTTAAGCTGCTTGCCTGTCTTGGCTGGGAGGTCATCGGATGATTGTGCCGCGCTACGGGTACGGATACTGGCCGCGATATGGTTGGCTTCATCCGGACCAACTCTGGTTCGTCGTCCATGACAGCGATCATTTCGTCTTCGTGGAAGAAGCGGTGTCGGTTACGCCGGATGAGTTGCTCCGCCCTGACGGCGAGCCGATTTCCACTAACATCGTCGTTGGCGAGCGCCCCTGGCGCTTCCGTTCCAGCGGGATCCAAACTCGCAAGTTCATCGAGGTCGTGGATCAATTCGAGGCACTGGATCACGACAATATTACCGACGAACAGCGGCAACGGCGGCGAGGACAACTGGTGGAGATATTCGGCGACACCCCACTTCCCGTGCTCGATCTCTATGCGGATGAAACGAGTGAAGACCTGCTGTTTCTGAGAGGCAGCCTTACGCCCGGTTCCTGGTATTGGATCGGGGTGCGTGAGCGCACGAGGGAAGACGACCGTCTGCCGGTCTTTGTGGGAGCAACCGAGCTTGAGCCTGGTCCCTATCAGCCCGGATCTCTCGAATTCATCGACCGAATCCCCCCCTATCTCGAATATCGGCTTCGCGACATATTCTCGCTGGCCCATATTTCGGATGTCGGATTCGAGGAGGGTGGCGGCGAAGCCACACCGCCACCTGATAAGCCGAGTAACGAGCGTGAAGACACAGATTTTCTCACGCTCGCTACGAAGGCCGACTTTGGTCAGGGGCTATCTTCTCAAGAGTTCGAGGCTTGATATGGCTACCGTTCGAAACAGGAAAGCGATCGCGAGCCCGGATCTGGCCAATATCGCGGGGCTCTCGCCACTGGCGAAGGCGTCTCGGATTCTCGGCGTGCGCCTCTTCGACGTAGGTCAGGGTGATTCCGTAGCCATACTGGTTGATGTCGAGGGCAACGAAGAGGCGGCACTGCAGCTCGACTATGGCGGGCGTGAACGCAATCCGTTCACGAAGAATAGCGACGTTGACCTTCGCATGCCGATTGCCGGTAACCAGCTTCTTATGCTCACGCATTGGGACGAGGATCATTGGTGCTCGGCGCCGAAGGGAACCATGGCCCAGAATGCTGTCTGGCTTGTCCCTCGCCAAGTGACGTCGCCTCGGGCGGTTCGCTTCTCTGCGACACTGAATGATATCCACTGCATTCCGGAGAGCCTCGTCGGACAGACTCTGCGCTTCAATACCAGAAATGACGACTATATTCTTTGGGAGAAGATCGGCTCGTTCCCTGGTGCCTTTGCCAAGGACGAGGATTGCAACAAGAGCGGTGTTGCACTCGCCATCGTGAGGAAGGGGCTGGACGGATTTGAAGCGATACTGCTCCCCGGCGATGCACCTTTCGAAAAGGTCGGCTGTTTCCTGCAACTCGAGCAGCAGGGCGTAGCGCTACGCGGAATTCTCGCGTTTCATCATGGTGCTGGGACCCATTGGACGCAGGCGACAGCAAGCCTTTTGCAGAATTGGACCAAGGCGAAGACTCTTGAAGTGGTTTTCTCCTGCTCGCAGCCGAACAGCTACAATCATCCTGACGAGGGACGATACAAGGCGCTTCTGCCGACAACGACCGCGTTCCTGCGAACTGCGGATGCACGCGCCAGTAAAGCTATTGCGATAGATCTACGATTCTAAGTGCATTCAGGCCCAGACCGCTGGATATTTAATTCTGGGGGCTGTCGTAGATAAGACTAGATTCCAGTCCACTCTTTCAGTGTTTTGAGTTTTTGTTTGTGGGTTCCGTAGTTAAAGCGGAACTCGCACTGGCTCGCGCTTTAGCGCATTCCAGCCGGTATATGTGGCATTGGCCGGTGCGGCCAACAGTTCCTTGATCAAGCTCTTGGCTGGCGCGGTCAAGGCCTCATTGATGCTGCGGTAATACTGCTCATGCACCTGCTCGCGGGCCTGAACCGCAATCTTCTCCAGCGTACTGAAGCCCGGCAGCTCAAAGCGATGGTGAACCAGCTCCTCCAGCAGCACGTTGATGATGTCGGCGATGACATGCTTGGTTTGAGCGGCGGCCTGGGCCACCGTTGCCAGCCATTCCCTCCCGCTGACATCCAGCGGACGAACGCGCAGGAACTTTCGCAGGCGCGCCATATGGGCGCGTTTAGCGCCGGAGACGTCGTAGCGATTCAAGTCTCGGATGGATAGCGCCCGGCGCAGCCCGGCTGCCTGGGCAATATGTTGCCGAATCCGTTCTGGGACATCGGCTAGGATCACGAAGTAGCCCAGCCGCTGGAACATCTTCAGGTGAATGAGCACAGCCAACTGAGTGGTTGGCTGGGTCGCCATGCTACGTGCGAGGCGCACTTCGCCGCCGCTGGGCGTGTAAATCTCGTCCAGTTCCTTGGCC
>Ga0208958_1000797_pt1 | contig 35853 bp, 44 predicted proteins | sample RifOxyB1_FD_184032 | JGI IMG/M metagenome (GOLD analysis project Ga0208958, IMG submission 184032) | Soil microbial communities from Rifle, Colorado - Rifle Oxygen_injection B1 (SPAdes) | ecosystem: Environmental > Terrestrial > Deep subsurface > Rock core/Sediment | place: Rifle, Colorado...
GGAATACCCAGCCGATCCGTCGGCGCTTTGGGTCCATTCGATCTTCGTTTTTGGCACAGCGTTCTCTCCTTCATGGCCTGACGCCCGTGTTGATGAGCTCATCCAGCCTTGTGCCGTAGTCAGCACAGAGCCGCTTCGTGTTCCCGTAGGTGACGCCACCGGTGATCACGCCCTTCTTCATAGTCAGGATAATTACGCCATCGATACCGAGCGGCTCCCACTTCTGCTGAAAAACTTGGGCAACCCGGATGTCGGGGTCTTTTGCGACGTAGCTCACTGTGGGGGCTCCTTCGTCGTTCTCTTGTGCGGGTCGGCTATTTCGTAATGCCCATCTGTGTGATCAGCCCAGATACGGCCACATCCCTTACAGACGTGTTCGTGGACTTTGCACGTACAGACGACCGTCAGCGTGAAATGTCCGCATGGATTCGGCTTTTTGTTCGGGTCGCCGATCTTGCCGGGGAATGGCCCACCAATGACTGTCAGCACCTTCCCGCCCTTCACAAGCGTTTTCGGCTCACTCATTTCACATCTCCATCCTTTCCTGCCGCAGGCAGTGCGGCGACAGCCGGGTACGGCGATTTCAGGGCGGTCCCCCGCCTTGACTTCGGCTTTCTAATGTTCCAGCACGCAGGGCAAAAATCACGCTTGCTCAGAGAGTGCCAGCGGAAGTCCTCGCGCAATATGTTGCGCAAGGCGATTCCGTTCTCGTCAAGCCTGGGGGAATGAATTTCACATCCGTCACAGCGAACGATTTTCAGGATCATTCTTCCCCCAGTTCCACGTTGATCTCTTCAGGGCTTGCCGCCCCAACGGCGATTTCAGGGCTGCCCCACTGCTGATGTTATCTGACGAAAAATCTCACCTGCCGCCCACTCCCCGGCCTTCCTGGGATCGCCGGTCATCATCAGTTTGCGGTAGTAATTCGGCAGGCAGCGCCCGAGAAAATCATCGAATGACGTGAATGAGTTCATACGCCCCCCGCGGCCTGAATCTCGACCTCGATTGATCCCTTGGGTGGATTGATGGGTCCGCGTAGAATTGTCAGTTGATCAATCTGCGAGTCGTCGGGGTACACGCTGGCTTTCTGCAATGCATCTAACAAACTTTTAGCAATGTTATCCAGGTCCCGCTTTCGCCTGTCAGGGGGGTGGGCTGTGATCCAGAGACAAATTCTGTCGTGTAGTCCAAAGAGGTTCTGCCAGTGTTCAATCAGGCTCAGACTTACCACAGTATCGCGGTACGCTTGTCCTTCTTGCGATATGTGATGACGGCCTCGGTTAGATCGCCAATAGTGATTGACGCTGGGCGGCCAGGGGAGATGGATTCTCATCGCTTCTCCTCCAGCAGCGGCAATGACTTGAACCCTGCCGCCTCGATCTGTTTGTAAAACGTGACCCCGCTGGACATGGCGACATAGGGCAGAAATACCTCGACCGTTGTCACCATCCCGGTTTCAATGAATGCGATCTGTGCCTGCAACCATCGAAAGACCAGCCGCCAGGCAATTCTCTCTGCCTGGAGACGGTCATGGATTTTGTTCTTTTCACGCAAATTAGGTGAATGCCGTTTCTGCAACAAAGTGAAAATCGGCTCCGATTGAACCGGCAAGCAGAATGGCACCTCTCCCCGTGGAGTCTGCATCGTAAACTGCATGGCGATGATTTTCCCGCCCGACTGCTCGGTCATGATTTTGCCCGCGCCCGCCCGCATCAGCAACGCATGAATCTCACCCACTGTTTTCGACGGATCGATCGACGTGGTTTCGAGGTAGAGACCGTTCTTCTTACTGGACATCACGGCCTTCGTTCTTCCGTTCGGCGACCGCCGCGTCGTGGGCGGACATCCGCTCGTTCCAATTTCGCACTACCACCGCGATTGGAATCGACGAGTCAAATTCATTTAATGCACGGATTGATTCTAAGACCCATTCGATGGCTTTGCGCCACTCGATGACACGGAATTCGGCAATCTCCTTCTCACATTCCCGCACGGATTGTCTGTCGGCCATATCATCACCTGCCAGAAAATGGACGGCCAGTTCGCATTCCATATCCGTCGGCGTCCGGTCCATTCCCGGAATGATCCGGGGATCGGGTGTGGTCGTCATGATGTCCTCTTTTTCGTCTTACGTTTTGCCGTGTTCTTTCTGATCGCCTGTAATGTTCGTGGGATATCCATGAAGTTAGGGCAGTTTAGCATCAGGTTGAGATCTTGCAGCTCATCACGGATGTCCATGAGGAGAGCCAGTGTAATGGTTGTCGTAGAGTATGTATGTCCGCTTGGCCCATGGCCCGGTTCACGCAGCAACCAGTCTACATTTTTGTGTCGCTCGTTCATCGGGATGGTCATTTTGTCCTCCGAGTAGCACTTGGGGATCATGGGACATCCAGTCTGTTCTTCAGGCCCGCTGTCCCGCCGTTCGTTTCTGCGGCTGGTACTACTAACGCCTCGTCGATTTCGGCTGACATCTCGTCGTACATCGTTACAATCCAATCAGCGGACCCCAGATGATCGTCACTTGCTTCGTGGACAATCCGCTGGTTCCACTCCGCCCGCCGTTCGTCGCTCATAGGTTCGCGTGGCTCGCTCATGGCGTTACCTCCTGGGAGACATCGGACCAACTGACTTTCTTCGGCGCTTCGGCGGGTGTGCAACCGAGCGCGATCATCTTCTCTTTAGCTTCGGCCAGTTGAGCGGTGAATGCATCGAGCGCCGCGTCTAACGCAGCGATGAACTTCTCATCTCGGTAGCACCGGACACAGACCCTGGGCATGACGGGATTGTAGCTGACAAGATCCCACCACTCGCGCCCCGTCACCAGAAGCGCCCCTTGCACCTGGCAGCGGTGATCCTCATCCATCGAACCGAGCAAATAGCCGACATGGACCTTGGCTGAGGGGTTCTTGATTTCGAGTCCGCCGTTCTCTCCTACCAACCGGTCCGGGGAGCATCCCGCAAGACGATCATCCCGCAAACAGAAGCCAACAAGATCGGTTGTGATGTCCTCTCTCATCTCGTACCAACTGACCGCCTCATCTTCCAGCTCGGTGCCGCGTTCCATAAACTGACTGGTATAGTCATCAAGGGGGGTTCCGAGAATCCATTCGGCGATCAATTCGTGGATGTAGCCCGTAGCCGATGCCGACGGCTTCATGGTCTTCGGGGTCAGTATCCGGTGGAACTGGGAGGCGGTCGGAATTCCGATTCTCGCTTGCAGCCATTCGGGGCTACCCTGGAGCATATCGAGCCGGATCATTGAGCCTCCTTCCGGCGGCGTTTTTCTTCGAGCATCGAAATCGCCTTCCGCAGATCGGATTGCAGAATGTCTTCGACCTTTTCGACCGCCATGAATTTCAAGAACCGCAGCCGATCCGCCCCAACTTCTGTCAATAGCGATTCGAGGTTTGCGAGTTGCCCCTTATTGAGCTGGTCCGGCGGTGCGGGTGCCCCGTCCGTATCGTCTGGGGCGCACGCCGTCAGACCCAAGACCTGAATCATGGATTGACGCATTCCGTAGCTCAGCGCCGATCCAGATCTCTGTGATCCACTCAGGTCCGCCTTGGTATCCACCCCTGAAGTGAAGGATGAACTGAAGCTATGCCCGTTCGCGTGCCGCAATGTGCAGGTGTACTCCATGTCGTCATTCTTGTCGCTGACCCTGTGGCTGTCCCATGAATATGAGATTGTCAGTTCCCGGAGAATTGGACGGACGATTTTGATGATCTCCGGCAGTTCGGCGTACTGGTAGGAATACAGCTTGACACCGGCTTTAGTAACAGTCGCCGTCCGATTTTTTGGTATCAGGGGGCACTTGTCTTGGAACTCTGCCATTGCCACTGCGAATTCCCCCGCCGCCCGCCGCGCCTCAACTCGTTCATGGAGTTCGACCAGCTTCCCCATGACTTCAACAACGCCCGCCGCTGATTCCCCTCCCAGCTTGGAGATGGTGAGTTGCATCAGAGATGAAATCGATGGTTCCTCGTCGCGCACCATCACGGCGGTTGCGGCCTGTCCGGTGAATGCGTTCATGCGCCCACCACCTCCCCGTCCTCGATCACCACGGTCGCATCCGCGCGATTGCCGACGCACTCGATCCAGACTTGATACTCCTTCTCCTGCGCCATTGCCCAGACGATCCCGAGGCTCGTTTCGTCCAGAAGCGACCCGTCCGTGATTCGCACGACGCGGAGCTTGGGGTTCATCGCCATCGCCATCGCCAACGACACCCGGAGTTGTTCGGCAGATGAGAGTTGATCGAAGAGGATGCCGTTGAACGATACGTCGCCCTCGGCAAACGAGAGTCCGTCCACCGGGAATGTTGCCGCCGCGAGCGCCGATTCCTTCATATCGTCGAGGGTCTGGATCTCGGTCGAAAGCTCATCGGCTTCGGCGGTCACGGCTCCGAGCCGCTGGACTTTCAGAGCGTAGTCCGCAGCCTTGGAAATCCTGGTATTGAGGTTATGCGCGTCCGCGATCTGCGCGTCGATGGCCGTCATGTCGGGCGTCTCCAGCGCCGCGATTGCCTGCTTGCACCCGGAGATCCGTTCATCGGCAACCGCGAGTTGCTTTTCGTTCTCCGCGATCTGACGCTTCGCGTCTTCGATGGACACTCGGAGCAGGCCGGCGGCTTGCACCTCTGCATTAAACTCCCGGCGAATCCGCTCATTGCTGTCGATGACCGCTTGCATCCGGTTTTTGGCGGTCACCAGTGCTCCCACATTCACCGGCGCGGTCGGCAGATCGGTCTCTGGTTCGACGACCTCCCGCAATTCCCCGGTCAGGTCCCGCTTGCGTTGGTTGACGCCCGTGCGCCGGTCGAACGCCTCTTTGCGTTTGGCCGCGTGTGCCATCAAATTCAGGCCGATCTTCACCAGCGACAGCAGTGTTTCCAACCGTTGCGCGGGTTTCATGCGCGAGAATTCCAGGGGATCAAATGTCAGCCGCCCGAGAAGATCATTGAGGATGGTCTGCGGTTGGTCTTGGCGGACGCCCTTACGCCGCACTTCCAGCGTGTTCCCCTTGGCGCTGATCGTTCGCGTTGCGACGAATTCGCCGAGGTCTACCGTCGCGACGGCCTTTGTCTGTCCGTGTCGGATCGGGTCCTTCGGTACGGCGTCCGCGCCCCCGAGCGCCCACATGATCGAATCGAGAACGCTGGTCTTGCCCTCACCGTTGTTGCCGGCGACAATCACCAGCGGCGCGCCCGGTTTCGGCGTGATGTCCACCGCTTTGAGTTTCTTGACGTTCTGCGCCTGGAGGCGGACGATCCTGAATCCGCTGCCGTTCTCCGGCGGTGAATTTGCTATTGACTGATCGGTCCCCATGATTACCTTCCTCTCGGTTGTTCTTGTGTTGAGGCGCCGGTCCCTTACATGGTGACTGGCGTCTCTTCTTTTTTGGATTTTTCGTCCTGGAATTGCGCGATGATGTACGCGCCAATCCCCAATGCGTCGATGGAGACGGCAACCGGGTGATCACTCGAATAGGTGCCTGCCCCGTTGTAGATGACGTAGCCATTCGACACTCGCTCGATGGTGATGACAGTCTTGTCGTTCATTTGTTCTTCCTCTCTTGCCCCGGCGTTGTGGTCGGGGCTTCGGTTATCCGCCAATTCTCATCAGTCCCGGAAACCCGGTCACAACCCACCGCACGATGTGGTAGATCATGAACCCGCCGAACAACGCCGCGATCGCGCGGGGTAAATAGACCACGATGACCTGCCGAACATGCGAGCGATTCAGCCGCTCGCAACTCTGGCAGTGACAGATCGTATGATTATGCGCGAGTCTGAGCGTGGTCATACGTTTATTCCTTGTGGTTCCAACGCCATGTCGCCATCCGCCGTCCGGCGGCAGAAACCCACGGTCTCTTCGATGAGACCGCTCGCAATCAGGCGTAACCAGACGGCCTCGACGGTTGCGGGGTGGTATTTATGTCTATCTGCGGCCCCCTGCTTGACAGTCCCGGATCGCATGAATGCGGCGCGTGTCGATTCCGGGACGCACGCGAGGACCGCGCTTTCGGGTCTGGTGAGAGTTCGCATCATTCGCCTTCACTTTCTGAGCCATCGTCATCATCATCATCCGCATCGCCACCAAGCGGCAGTTGTTCCTGCATCTCGTGAGCATCCATTTTTTCAGTCTCAACAATTTCGCCCGTATCGACGCGGCTGGTGGTCTTCCAGCCATTCTTCGGCGCGTGCATTTCGGTAATGCATTCGATGTCCCGCATTTCGTAGCCCTTGTTTACGGCCTGCGAAAGCAAAGTGATGTGACTCTCGGCCGATCCGATCTTGGCCTTATAGGTGGCCTTGATGCTGTCGAGTTCAGAGTCGAGGGTCGCAACTCGCTCGATGTTCTGTGCGAGTGCCTTACTCTGGTCAACGATCTCATTCTGCTTGAAATCATAGCGTAGCCAGCGCTTGGACTTGATGATCGGCGTTTTTGTCGGCTCCTTCTTGGATTCGATGGTAATCTCGGGCATTGGCGCAACTTCCGGCTCGATTTTCGCTTCGTTCGTTTTCGGCATAGCCCTCCTGTTTGCGGCAATAGTGCCGCGTGGATTACTTCGGGTCGATTGGCTGCATGTGCTCCTGCGCCACCGTGACCAGAGCCTTGATGCGCGTTGAGATCTGCGAGTAGGTGGAGCAGACGGCTCCGCTGGTAGCGATGATCGCCTTGTCGAGGTTGTAATCGACGACCTGGCAGATGATTCGGAATCCGCCAGTCTCAGCCGACACTTCAATTTCGAGTTGCCTCATCCATCCTCCTTTTCGATTCCCCGGCAAGCGGGGCAGATTCGGTGTCATTTGCTATCGCCGGTTCCTACGGCTCCCCGCCCGCCGGGTTGTTTGTCGTCAGTACGCTATCCTATGCGGTGACTTCGCCCGCGACCGCTGGCGCTTGTTGCCGGGGGCTCAACTCCGGCGATTTGATCCTGATGGCCTTTGGCACACGGCCCACCGATGATCCAAGCGTGATTGTGTCCGGTGGCATACCCTCCATCTTAGGGTTCAGGTTATTCATGCAAGCCCCCACTTTGCCATGATCTGGAGGATTTCTGCCACGTCAGGCTTCAGGGGTCAGAGATAGATGTCTGCGCCCAGTTCCTCCAGTTTGGCGACGAGTTCTGGCTGAGTCGTGAGGTACTCGTGGAGAGCTATCGTTCGTTCCAGCAGCACGCTCCGCACTGCAATTTCCTCGGTGAATTGTTCGATAATAGATTTCTTCTTAATTGGCCCGACTGGCTCGGTGGGAACCGCATTCTCATTCATGATGTCTCCTTCTGGTTAGGGTTGTATCCGTTGTTTCCGCTGAATTCCTGGGGGCCGGGCGCACCAGTGCGGGCGCGCCCGGCTGGACCATCGCATGTGCGCTACCCGGAGTAGCGCTGCGAAGGACGAAAACTGAACCCCCGGTGGGAATCGAACCCGCTGCCATCGGCTTAGAAAGCCGCTGCTCTTCCATGTGAGCTCCGGGGGTGTTTTGGGACGCGGGGAAAAGGAGGGGCCTCAAACCCCGCGCCCGTTCGGCCGCAGTGAAAACGCAGGAATCCACGCAGCCTAAAGTATTGATCACCACAGATCCTTTTCTTTGACGTCCAATCCCATCGACCGCAGCCCCGCGAGAATCGCGTCTTTTTGCTCCGCGGTCGGCTCTTGACCCTTGGCGATTGCGTAGAGTGTGCCATGACTCATGTTGCTGGCAACAGCAACATCACGCCAGAGAATGCGTCTCCAATTTGGCATCGTGTGGGTTCGCAACCATGCCCACAATTTCGATGGGGCCTCGATTTCATGTTCATGGTGTTTTGGCATGTGTCCTCATTCTCCTTGTCGTCATTTATACGAGTGTCTATACACGTGTGCAAGGAAAATCTTCACCCCGTCTGAAAATAAATCCGGCCGGCATCCGGCAATCCGGCACGCGGGTTGCTATGCGAAATAAAGCTTGACCGCTGGTGGGCCTCGACTTAGATTCAAAGAGAATCGCCCTCCTATCCCTTTTGGCGGTGTTGATTCAGTTTTCGGACGGTCCAGTTACAGCTGGGCCGTTCTCTTTGCAGAATGACATCTGGGGGGCAGGACTCGAATCAGACATCAATATGGGTTTCCCATGGCAGCCCATACCGCTTCCAGTCGAGCATGAACTGTTGCCGCCGGGCTTCGACACCGCTACAATTGTAGTGCTCAAACCAGTACGCGGCCATATCCTCCAGATCGGTCGGATCGGGAAGTGGCGGGGGAGCAACGTAATATCGCAGCCGCGCCACCAGAATCGACAAGTCCAGGTCCCACTCCAATTGATCAGCCGTTACTCCCAGCAATCGCGGGAACTGGTCCTCGTATTTCCCCCGCAGCCATTCGAAGGTCGGCGGTTCAATCTGAAAGATCCCAAGCGCTGGGCCATTAACTTGCCGCAGAAATGTGCCGAATCCGCTCTCATGGGCCGCTGTGCCTAACAGCAAGACAACCGCCGAATCAGAGTACAGCGGCAAACCGCTGGCCGCGTGATGCTGAAGGCGCCGTCTCAGCAAGTCGTCGAACTGGCGCAGATCGTAGCTCATTTGTGTTTTTTCCGGGTGACCGGGTTTTTGGAATGTTTTGCGTTCCAAATCTTCGCGGCCTTTGTCTTGGCAGCGTCTTCACTCATTCCTTTTTCAATAAAGGCATCTCTCATTCGCTCGTATCCCTTTGGCATTGCGCCTCCTATGGAAGCAGACTTAACAGTGTTGTTGTTGCTCCGTTAGCCGGGACAAATATCTGCTGGTACGTGACCGGCTGAACCAGGTTCGAGTGTTCGATCTTGATATCGTAACTTGTTGTCGATCCGACGCCTCCAACATACAATGAATCGTTGCCGTAAATTGACGCTTCCCACAAACCCGATGAATTAGCCCTCGCAACAATCCGGCCCGGCACAATGGCGGTTGTGCTGGTATACGCTCCCATGCTTCCTACTAACGTAATGGTGACTGTGGCATAAGGCAGGGTATTGCCTCCAGCATCCCGCGGTGTGTCGTAAAGTGTCGTCTTCTGCGTGCCGGGAGATGTTGCACCCGGAACAAGATCGTAACCAGGAATCGAATCCATCCCAGCAGTTGCCCCGGCAGACGTCGTAAAGGTACGCAGTGGGAAAAGATAGCCGCCGTAGTCGGCAAGCGCCTTGTACGTGGTGGAAGCATCTGTGTTGAAAATCGCATACCCGGAGGCATTTGTTGTCAGAATAAAAGGGCTGGTCAGCGTCATCGCACTATTTTGAAGCGTGATCTTTGCCCCGGAAATTCGTGTGTCAGCTCCAGACGTATCGACGACATAAAGACTTTCCGGTTTGTCGCCCGTTCCCGCAGATGATCCGCCCGGATTGGCAATGTAACGCAGAGTGGCCGCCACAGAATCAGAACCATTGCCCGCCGCAATGCCCCACGCTTTGCGGCCAATAATCCGGCTGGTAGTCGCTGAATCCAGCCCCGTTCCCGATGGGCTTGTGATGACTGAATCAACATGACGCACATACAACACCGTGTCATCGGGTTTGATGTTGACGCTGTTGGCTGTGCCCGCGACTGCCACATAGAGCACGGTATCCACATGCCGGACGTAGAGGACCGTGTCGTCGGCTTTGACTCCTACGTCATTGGTGACACTCGTTGTCGTCGTGGCCAGCGTAACCAGACTGACCGTGTCAGCGGCTTTGATGTTGGCCAGATACACCGAGTCTGCCGTCCGTTTATAGAGCACGCCCCCCTGAATGTACTTGCCGGATGTGCTGTCCCATACCCAGCGCCGGATCATCAGCGAGTCGATGCTGGAAGCGCTCCCAGTCGAAGCCCATGTCTGTGTGTCGAGTGAATCATGCAGTTCGCGGAGAGCACCGCCAACAGTCGTGTCCGGTAGAGACGCATTAGCCGAATGTTTCGCCAGAGAATCAGCAGCCACCCCGTAGGCGGCATCCGAAAGAGAGTATCCTGTTTTCGCCGTGACGCTCGCCACCGATCCGTTCACATTGCCCAGGACAGTCGTAATCGTGTCGGTCGAGGCGATGTTGTTGACATTGAGAACTACCGCGATTGTGTCCGGGGATTTAACTCCCACGTCATTCGTCACTGATCCCACCGATCCGGACAGATTCCCCGTGATATTCCCCGTCATGTTGAACGTTTGAGAAGCGGCAAGCGTTTTCGCCGTCCCGGAATCCGCACGAATAGCGATCATCTTTTTAGCGTCATTGGCAAATGTGGCGGAGTCGATTGCGGCATCAGCAATTGAAGCACTAGTGATCGCCCCCGTTTGAAACGATGAGGACTGAATCGCATTAGAACCCACATAATTAACTTGCGCCACCGTCCCAGCAATGTTCCCCTTCACGTAGGCAGAATCATTGTTGGTCACATAGGTAGGATTGTTAAGGGAATCACCCATCGAACCAGCGGTAAAGGCCGCGCCGAATGATGTTCCCCACGTCTTGTTGGCGGCGCTGGCCGAGGCGTTTGCGCTGTCAGAAGCAGCCCACCGGCTGCTGACCGCCGCGTCCAGCCGGGCCAGGGCCGTATTCAGTAATGTGTCCAGCACCTGGAACGTGCCCCGGATTCCAAAGGGCGGGTTGCTGAGCTTCAACGATGAATCACGGGCGACCACGATGTAACTGTAATTCCCCATGCGCCCTATGCCGTCGATGTTGGAAATCTGGTCAGTGTAACTCGCGGCAATGACAGACCCGTACCGCCGCACCAGATCAACCTTGCCGCCTTCGCTTGATACGTCCAGCGCGAAGTTGTCGCTGTAACAAGAATCGCCGTTCGGGTAGTGGATGATAATGTAGGCGGAGTCCAAAGTCGTGTCGATGGCTACCGTGTTATACCCCGCCGAGTCCCACAGTTGAATGATAATCGGCAGCAGACTGTCCGCCGGAGTCAAACCTGTTGTGGCATTCCGGACAATTTGCGCCCGCGCACTTCCCGCCACGCACAGCGCCACCGCCAGCAACACCAGAATCCGCTTCATTGTATCCCCCATGCAATTCTGACCGAATCGGTCTTGCTGCTGGGCACATCTGCGTAGCGTCCACCCTCCACGATGATTGTGCGATACTCCACAGAATCTGCCGATCCAACCTGCTGTCTCCGCCGCCTGCCAGAAACGGCGGCCCCCCCTGCCGGTATATGATAGATTGCAAAAACAGAGTTTCGGCGGTACCCGGCAGTTGCCGGCCATGATGGTGATGATGGCCAAGACCCGTATGTGTGAGTAACTCCCGACGCACTGTCCGTATCTGCGAGTCCAGTGGTCGCATAAATCCAATACGAGTTGACTCCCGACGCCTGAATACAGATCGCGTACCACGTGCCTGCCGTGATGCTGGCATTCAGGTACGATGCCGTGATTTTCCGCGTGTGGGTTGTTGTGCCATGGGTGAAGCGGGGAGCCGAATCAATCGCCGCCGTGCCTCGCCACGGATAAATCGCACAGGCAAACGTCTGGGTGGCGTCAGCTAACACCCACGCACCAATGCTGTCCACCACACCGCTGTATTCAGGCGTGAATCGTGAGGCATCCATACGCTCCAGCAAACTGTAGACATTGGCCGCATCGCCATCGTATCCGAATGTGACTGGCTCGCCGGCATTCACCGTATAGAAACAGTAAATCAGCCACCAGTCCTTTGCACCGACAAAAGTGCCTGTCAGCGCCGGACACGCCGATGTATATGTGTCGCCAATATCCGACATTGATGAATCGGCCACGCTTGCGCCCTTATTGAGACTGACTGTTCCTCCGGTGACATTACCCCATATATTGAGCCAGTAATTCGTGCCCGCTGTAACAGCGGCGCTCATCCCCGTGAAGGTGTACCAGGTGTCATTGACCCCGAAAGGGATCAGTTTTTCCGTCGCGCATCCGCCCGTGACCAGTGTCCATGCCCCCCAATTGCGCAATGAGGGAGTGACGTTATGATCCGCAATGCCGCAGTCCAGCATCGCGGCCATGCTGTCCACCGTTCCCGATGTTGGCGGACTGGCCTTTATTCCGTAGGGAACACCTTCAATGTTCGCACCACCTGAAACGGTTCCGGTATCGTGCCCGAATTTTACATCGTGATACAAAGAGCCGGGAGGCAGAGCCGCCGTTTGCGCCGGGCTGAACGCCTCAAAGAAAAACGGATTGCCGCCGATCAGCGCCACGCGCTTCCAGACAGGAATCGCCGTCACTGTGTCCGCCATGGTGATGATGGACGGTGGCAACACCCAGATGCGCTCATTGCCGCTACGAAGATCGAACCAGCCCGATGTCATGCGGCCGCTAGCTGTCTGTGTAAATTCTCCCTGCCGGTCGCGCCATGCCGCCACTCCGAGCGAATCGGCGTCAATGCGATGCACGGTCGCAAGCAGCCGGTTGGCCCAAGGCGTCAGTTTGGCGAGCGAATCACGCGCCGCCTGCGTGAACTCCCATTCCAGTTTGCTCAGCTGGAGAATCTTCGGATTGTTGCGCGCCCGCAGGTTGGCGCCGTAGAAAATCCCCCAAAATGTCACGACGTTACCGGCTGCCGTCACGCTGTCGGGATCGGCAGCCGCCAGGACGTTGTAGCTGGAGTCCAGCGTGTTGAACTTGACCAGCTGAGGCGGTCTGATGCCGAGCCAGTGCATGTCGCGGCGCACATAAAAGGCTCCCGTGGAATCGGTGTAAACGGCGTCCCGGCCATTGTCCGACCGCCATACTTTTGACTGGCCGGCCAGCACCCATTCGTCCTTGTAGGATGACCACCTGCCGTCAGGGTTCTGGTAATTGAGGACCGGCGCCCCCATTGGTCCGAATGCCTGATGAATCTTGCTGGTCGCCGAGTCATACCAGGATGCGGCTCCGGTCGGAACCGGGGCAGCCCATGCCGCCCCGCTGTATAACAGCAGAGCGGCCACCACGCAAAACCTCAGAAGTTTATTCATCACAACTCCACACCGTGTCGAAAACGCGAAAGTCGGGGATCACGACTGGTATTGGCATCGGAGGAGCTTCTGTCGTGTCGATTCTGACGATATGCCCCCTGTTTAGAGGGATCGTGTGGAGATACCACTGCTGCCTCAGTTTCATCCTGTCTTGAATTGCCACACAAGAATCGGCCGGCACTACGTAGTCGCTTTTCCATTCTGTCCTTCTGATGGAATCTGCCACGAGGTAAGACGTTGACACACGATTGGTTATTGATGTCGTATCAACGCCCAGCGACATCAGCACTGCCATGACAATTGCGCGAATAGAGTCTGGAGTCATGGATGACTCCCCGGCCAGAGCTTGCCCAGCCATTCATCGCAGTAGAGCGCAAACCCCAGCCCCACGCCGGCCGACTCGATCTTGCCGGGTTCGTTCTGAAAAACCTTGGCGCCGAGGAACACCATCGACTGATCCGAGATGTGCAGATTTGCCGCAACCCCGGTGATCAGTCCCCAGTCCTTGTCGCCAGCATCCCCAGCAGCGATCTTGTTCGCGCCACCGACCTCATAGATCATGTCCAGCCGGTCCCAGCCCAGAATGCTGTGCTCGATCCACAGCCCGGACAAGCCGAATGATGCTGGCGGCTGTCCTTCGATCCTGAGCGCCCGCGCCAGAACGGCCACGTGCGCCGATCCGATCCTGAGTATCCGGTAGGACACCCCGGCGTCCAGCCAGAGATCCCCAGCGTGCGGCCCCCGGACGATGGTAATCACCGTCGAGTTGACAGCAATCTTTGACTCCTCCGCCGGAACCGGCGTGTAGTACTGCGCCAGCGCCAGTGAGGGCAACAGGCACAGAATGAGAATTGCACCAATTCGTTTCATGTTTTTCCTCCTCGATGAACTGGTTTTGGACCCGTCTTAACATTTCCTACAGTAGCAGGCCAGTAAAATGATTTTGGCAAAAGAGCCATCACGACATTGGTGATTCGCTGTGTCTGGCGTTCCCGTACGCGCTCCCATTCGTTATTGACCAGTCCCCATGCTCCTATTTTCTTGTCAGGAATCCGCTGAATTGAACAATGATAAAGAGGGTCCGTCAGAGCATGGCACAGTTCATGGCACAAAATGTTGCAGATCGTCCAGTAGTGCTTATTTCTCCAGTGTTTTTGCACTATGCCAGCCACTTTTACGGTGATGTCAAGATAGGTATTGTCCACATCGCAAGTCGCCGCAGCATTCTCGTAATCCGGTATAGCTCCCTTGAAGAAAACAATGTCCAGCGCATATTCCCCAAGGAAGAGTTCGGTTCTCAGAGCCTGAGCCAGTTTGCGAATATAGGCTTGATACCTGATCACGCTTCTCCTTCCTGAACCACTGCCCAATCCGGCATGTTCACAAAGTAGGCCGGATCAATCGCTTGCATTGTAAACTTCGCCCCGCCGTTGGTTAGCACTTCGGCGGCCCCCGTACCGCACACAAAATACTTCTTTGCCCGATCTCCAAAGACCCGAAAGTTGCGCGTTAGAAATCCCAGAAGTGCCGACAAACCGAAGTCCAGATTGTCGCCCATGTCGTATGCCGACCCCACAAGGGCATACGCCTTGGCGTACAGAGCATTCTCGTTCAGGTCACCACGGTATCGGCATACCTTGTATCGCCCCTTGACCTCTGCCATGTACCCAAATCTCGCCTTGGGATACGTGACCTCGAAGAACCCTGGAGCCAGCACTACACGTACATGCGTCGGCTTGTAATCGCTCTGTGGCCCCCACTTGGCTTTCTGGTACTTGTGAATCGCCGCATAGAAGATCGGCAGCAACCAGTACTTCGGCGGCCACCAGCGGAACTCCCCGTAGGTCAGGATCACGTCGCCGGGCATGAGCTTGCTGGCATCGATCATGGCTGTGCCGGTGGCTCTGATGGCGTCGAGTTGTAAATCTTGTTGAGTCCGCTCGATACCAGCGGCCCGCCGAACACGAATGCCAGTGCCTTCAAAATCATGTCCTCATTCACGGCCAGCTTGCCGAAAATCACCAGTGCTGTCCCGCAGATCATGGCGACAATCGCAATGAGCGCCGTGGTCTTATCCTGTAGAAGTGTCTTGAGCATCACTGTCCTCCTGTTGTGTCCGCCGGGATCGACGGCCACAGATACTCTGGAATCTGATTGTGCCGCAGCAAAAGGTCAATCTTCTTTTCGATCATTTGCTGCCACTGGTTGTCAACAGCCCCGATCGTGTTCAGCCGGGAGATCGACGAATCGTGCAAGTTGACCTGTACCTTCACTTCTTTGAGCGCTTCGAGAATGGCAACGTTGCCCTCGCTGATTCTGGCCTGTGTCCCGGTGTACATCAAAAGCCCCACCGTGACTGCCGCTGGCCCCAGGATCCCTGCCACCCACTTCCACACCCCGTTGCTCTTCTCTTTCGTCATGTGCTGTCTCCTACTGATACGTCTCTTTTACACGAATGTCTGAAATGGCCTCGTCTGTGATTTTGCGCCCGGCAGCCATGCGTTTCTGATCATTGAGCATCGGATATTGGTGTCTATACTTGTTCCACTCGTCACGAATCCGGTATGCCTTGGCTTTGTTCCCGCCCCAATAGGCGCGGCGGGCCGCAGAAAGACGCTGCTTATAGACGTACTCGCTTTGGGCGGATTCGGTCTTGTCGCTTCGCATCTGGCTTGATGCCTGATAACCGAAGGTGCCCAGGACAGCAACAGCATCCGAACCCAATTCACCCAGATGGTTCTTCCAATCGAGTTCCGCTTTTTGTTTTTCGCTGCCAAAAAGCTCCTTCCCGCCTCGTGCGGCCTCTTGAAAAAGAATACTCCCGCCACGAGTAATGTCACTCAAAAGAACCGGTGTAATCTCGAATGCCGCCCCCTCGTAGATTTTTGGCAGCACCAGCGCCGGGTTGTCTTCGTCGATCCAGCCAAGGTCTGAAATCATTCCCAGCGTCCCGATCACCGCATAGCGATTCGCAATTTGCTGCCAGAAAGGATCGTCAGCCCGGAACTTGTGTTTGCCTGAAATCATCTCCTGCACCTTATCTTTCGCTCTCAGTGCAATATCTCCACCAAGAAGACCACCGGCCGCCAGGCGAGCAAGAGGAAAAACGTTCCCCTTTTTGATCTCATTCCACATCATGTCACGCGAGAGAATTGTCTGCTTGTACACAAATCGCTTGAGAACCCCCAGCCAGCGCGTATTCGGCATGTTCAAAAACTTCGGTTCAACAGCAGCATCGGGATGGAGTTGTAACTCATTGGCATATTTCTGAGTCATCTTGATAAAATCTGACTGTTCGATAGCCTTGGTGTAATCCATCCCAAATCGCTCTTGCAATTTCGTTCGTGCCCAATCCCGGCGCAGTTTGCCAATTGGAGTTGCCAGCACATCATCGGAAAGATTGGCGATTCGGTGGAGATCACGGGCAAAGACCTCGCCAGTCGCACCAGTCACATAATCCAGGGCCCGGTTTGCAAAGCTAAAAAACTGAGTCGTCGGGATGTAAGACCACGGCCCGGCAGAACCATAGCTGCCCATCATCTTGCGGAAAGCCGATGTCCCAACTGTTCCAGTTCTCCGTAGCAAGGCACGCTCTACTGGGTGCAGGGCTTTCCAAGTTCCCTGTGCTACGCGGACCAGCCCCGCATCCGGGATTATCGAAATCAACGGTTGTGTCACCTGAATCATTGGTGCCCAGCCCGCACCAATCTTCACACCATAAGTCGCATTAGCCCAAATCCTTGACGCCTTATGAGCCCCATAGCTGATTGGATGGCTGCGATCCACAACTCCCATCATCACATCAGACAGGTCCCGAAGCATAGCCCCTTCTCTGGGATCAGCTTTTTCAACACGGGCAATGATGTCTGCCAAACGCCCTCGTGCAGGTCCAAAGTGATTGACCTCAGCTAACGTCCTCGACCACTCTCCAATGTAACGACCCGTAAGAATGGCAGGATTTGTCTCAAGAAAATAGTCGGGCATTCTCCTTGTGCGCGGAAACTCAACACCCGTTCGCCGGAACATCTGATTCGATGATTCATCCGCCAGCATTCTCAACGCTTGCCCTGTCGTTTTTGCTGCCTTCGCGTCAATGAGAGCCTTCACAGCATCTTGCGTAGATTGCTTCATCGACTTGAGGTCTTCAGACGTTTTGTTCAGGTAATTGTCGATCCAAGCAATGTTCCCACTCTGACCTTGGGTCTTAGCTGCGCCTCGTGCGGCGTCCACAGCCCCACCAACATCATCCCAAATCTTCTCAAGGATGTCCAGCTTCCAGCGCTGGGGACCAGTGCGAAGGAAATCTTCACTCATTTTGAAGGGGACAGTCGTACCATCGGCCTTCAACATGGTCACACCAGCATCTTCAAGTGCTTGCCCCATCTTGATGTACAATGCCCGCACTTCCGGCCGGGCCATCCATTCTTCCATAGTGAACACTTTGGTGCCAGTCCATTTCCGTTGCAAAGCGGGACCAGGTCCAGGGCGCTGTAACAAAGAACCAACCCCCCGAAAATCCTCACCGATATTACCAGCGTACTGGTTAGCCTCCATGTTCATTGCCTGCAATTCCGCAACCGCCGCCTTTGCCTCTGGAATCGTCAGACGCTTGCCAAACTGAGTCATAACCGCAAAGATACGCGGTTGTCTGGCGATTCGCCTTTTCATCCATCCCTGAACATCAATTTCGGCAACACCAGCAGGCGTAGCGGAAATTTCTGGAACAACAGTATGCGGATGCGCCGATTCCAAAATCGACGGTTCATTTGCCGCCTTGAACTTCTCATCCAAAATCTTCGATTCAGTAAACTGCCCAGACCTGAGAAACGGCTGATAACGCGGTGGTTTCGGTGGTTTCCCCGAAGTAACATCATAGCCGTTCGCCCCCTTCAACCGGGCAATGAAATCCATAAAATTGCCTTCAGGAGCGGTTCCCATCGTCCGCGGGGGTACATCGCCTTCAAAAAAACGGGATTCGCCACCAAGCGGACCTGCCGTCTCCGAAAACTCCGGCCCACCGTACTGAGCACTCTCCACGGCCCTTTCTTCGGGGATCCGGCCCCGGCCATAGAGCTTCGGTTTCGTGAAGAACTGCCCCTCCCCTACAGGCCCAGCCACCTCGCCCTTCGTTCCAGCCATGCCAATCAAACGAGATGGGTCTGTAATTGGCTGGCCAGACGGCGGAGGCGTCTCTACACTGGTCGTCAAGCTCCTAGTAGGCACATTGGGGGGGGGGGCGGGTTCTGCCCTTGATTTAGCAATATCACCGTAGATGTCTGTCCCAGTACGGTAGGCAAGGTCCGCAGCTTCGGCTTCGGCAAAGGCTTTCGCTTCGGCAAAGGCTTTCGCTTCGGCTTCGGCAAAGGCTTTCGCTTCGGCTTCGGCAAAGGCTTTCGCTTCGGCTTCGGCAAAGGCTTTCGCTTCGGCTTCGGCAAAGGCTTTCGCTTCGGCTACTTCAAACTTCGCTATTGCCGATGCCGCCTTGTACTTTTTGATGGTTTTGACTGAAACATGGGTCAAGCCACCTACGATTAGCGCTGCGAAAACCGCCCCCAATGGGTCTTCAAAGAGAGCGTTCTGGGCCAAGCGCTTTTGTTCCTGCTCCTCTTTTGTCCCTGCCGGAACTGATGCTTTCCAGAGAAGCATTGCCTGATGGGGCACAAACTCCAGCAATGCCTCCATCGTGCCCGATGGATCTCGCAGCATAGCCTCTGGAAGTTGGGCCAGCGCCGGGTACATATCCATCAGGCCCGCCGCGGCGTTCTTTATCAGTCCAAATCCGGTTTCGGCCAGAGACATATCGGCAGTGGCCTTTTGCCTGAATTGCCCCACTGTGCCAGACACCACTTCTGCGGCAGTGCCCAGTGCCGCCACCGGACCCGCAAGCCCCGATCGTGCAACATGCGGATTCAGATTCAGTTCGCTCATCTTCTGCATGAACATCTGGAATGGGTTTTCTTGCGGCGTTTCTGTGCTTGGTACAACCGCTGGCGATTCTGTCCTCACTCCCGCAACCGACGTACTTGATGCTGGCTCTGGCGTAAATGCAGCCGCATTGAAAGGGTCAACGTCTTCCGCCGTCATCAACCCGCTTTCGATCAATGCTCGTCCAACCGGATCGTTCAGACGAGACGAAGACGGCAACCCGCGAGGCATGTCCTTAAAATCATAGATGGACACAGGCATATCTGAGAAATCGTATGGATCAACACGAGTTGGCATGGCTATGGCACTTGAACAGGAGTAGTTACTCCAGCCTCTAATTCCTTGATAATCTCATCAACGGTCAGACCCAACTGACCAAGCCGAATCGTCCACATTCCACGATTAGCCTGAACATCTTGAGCCGTAAAGCCCGAATTCCGAATCCCTTCAACCGCAGAGCGAAGACGATCTTCACTCGGCCGGTCCATCTCCGTCTTCAACTCTGGCGACAACACAGAAACAGAATCCTCAGCAGGTTCATTCATCCAATCCTCACTCGATGAATCCCCGGACACGATTGCATCAACTGCCTTGGGCTTGAACCGCCTCTCGACTGCCCGGAAAATGTTGCTGCGGACAATCGGGTCACTGATATTGTTATCGCTGCGCTTTTTGTTTCCCTCAGCATCCCAAAGCATCTTCTTTTTCTTGAGTTCGGCGTAGTATTCGTTCATCATCGCCGAACCTTCTTTGGTCGTGGTGGCGCCTTCAGGAATTAGCGACTCCGGCACAGATACCGGTAGTTGCGTTGCACCCATACCAAGAGTGACAGCACCCGTCGTATCCGATGCTGCTTCAAAATCGCTCAACTGACTGCGCTGCGTCAGTTTCTCCATTGTCCCGGCGGCTTGTTTCCCCGCCTCTGGCGAAAGCAAATCCCCGGATTGGATACCACCGGGAGCAGCCTCGGCTTCTGGTGGCTGCACAAGTGCCAAGATGTCATTCACTTCTTGAACCGTCAGCCCATTGGTTTCGGCGGCAGCCGCAAGACCGCTGGCGGCAAATTTCTCTTGTGGAGTGCGCCCCTGTTCAGCGCCCCATTGATCAAGCATGTCGATAAACCGCTGGGCACTTGGTTTGACAACCGGGGCTTTTTCACCTGCTGGGGTTGGGGTCTTTTCCTCGAACGCCGACACGTCTTTCAATATCTGATCACCAATAGCCTTGCCTCCAAGATTCTCGGCCCGTGCATCGAGAGAGCGAATCCTGCCCATAATCGGCCTGCGCTCCGCTGAAGTTTGCGCCTGCCAAAACTGGTCGACCAATGCGTCACGCTGGTCATGGACTTGCCCAAGTAATTTCCGGTTTTCACCTTCCAGCGCAGCCTGATCAAGCGATTGATCACTCCGGCGATTCTCTGCCCGCTGCTCGCTGCCCCGTGTCACTTGCTCCTCATACTCACGCGCTTCCTTCGTCCGTTGCTCCCCATAGGCGCGGGCCTCGGCGGTCTTCTTCTCCTCTGCGGCCGTTTTTTTCTTCTGCATCACAAACGGCTGGATCATCTCAATGAACTTTTCAAACCCGGATGGCTGTTTAAGCTGTTCACCAATGTTCTGCTGGCGAAAAAGCCCTGTCAGTTTAGTCCGATACGATGCAATGTTAATCCCAGTCATAATATCATCCGTTCATTAAAGAAGCAGCATCGCAAAGAGACCTATCGCCTGCCACATGCCGGCATTCGCATTGGCATCGCCAGCCCGCCGGTTGGCATCTATTTGCCCCTCAAGACCAGCTTCGATTTTGGCCAAATCAACCTGATATCCCATCTGCGCCATCCATTTCTGCAAACCAAGAGACGCTTCGCTGATATCCATTTCCCGGCCACTGAGCATTGCCGTTAGTTGCAGCTTGCTGATTCCAAGACGTTCTTCCAAATCACGGTCTGCCGTTTTCTGAATAACGTCATTCGCTTCCTGGATCAATGCAAGTTGCTGACTGTTATCCACCCTGATCGCCTCAAGACTCAACTGCCCCGTCTGAAGCGCATGCATGAACGCCTGATCCTCAACCTTCACGAGGTACTCAGCCTCGAACTCCCGCTTGGCTTCCGCCAGTTTGTCTTTATCCAGCCCAAAGGTTTTTTCAAACTGATCAACCGCCGCCTTGAATTTCTCGGTGTCCAGACCAAACGTGTCGGCAAACTGTTTCTTAATTTCCTCGAACTTGGCTTCATCCAGCCCGAATGATTTATCATACTGGCGAACAGCTTCTCCAAACTTCGCCTGATCCAATCCAAACGTTTGGGCGAACTCGTTAGCTCGCGCAGCGGAATCTTGCTGTTTCTGAACGATATCAGCAATGCCGAGTGTTTCTTGAAGCGTAGCCAGCCGCTGTTGCATCGAGTATCCCTGGGCGTTCTTCAAATTCTCGATCGAGAGTCCTGCCGCCGCCAGCGCATTCCGTGTATTCTCTGAGCGAATCCGCGCCTGTTCCGCCGCAATCATCGACTTTTTCTGAAACTCACCGTAAACAAGCGCTTTGGCAGCATCAGATCCCAGACCAATACCCCGCGCCGACAGAGCAGACAACGCCGACGCCATCGCTTCATCAGCATCACGCTCGATCACCGCCCGCTGCTCCGGCGTCAGTTCCGGCGACTGTTTCATAATACTGTCAAGAAGCTCCTGTGTCAGTCCCGTGGGAACATCGTTTGGAGTAACACCAACACCATTCTTGATCTTGTTCAGCAAGTCCCCGAAGTCGGTCCCGGCCGTAGTCGCCTCCGTCCCGCCGCCAGTGCTGCCGCCATCAGCAACAGGAACTCCACCGCCGCCCGCCGCCTGATTGGGATCGGTCACTGATGCCATTTGAGTTCCTGCCGCTGCGGGCACAGCCAATGACGCTGTCATTTCTGCATTGATCTTGCCCACTGCAATCATGTCACCCTTGGCAACCGCCTCCTGTAACTGTCTGCCCAAATCCCCCATCTTCTTTATTTTCTCCTGTTGCGGATCCACTGCCGGTAACGCCGTTTGCTGCTGACTGCCCGCAGCAATTTCATCCGCAGCGCTCTGAGCATCCGATTGACCCGTGGTCGCATTACCTGTAACCAGCCCAGTTTGATCGGTTGCCGTCGTCCCGCCGCCCGATGCTTCACGTTCCGCAGCAGAAAGAACCGGTGGTGTCCAGCCACTCCCGCCGCCATTACCACCAAACACCGATAAATACTGGCTCATTGCAGCATTGACCGCTGCTTGCGCCGCTCCGGTTCCCTGGTCACCGGCCTGGGCTGCCGCCAGCATGGCCAGTGCATCTTTGAGAGCCTGATCAGCTGCGAGTTGGGCTGGCGTTTTAGTTGGTATTGGCGTTTCGCTATCGGGGTCTGTGGGATTGGGATCCGGATCCTCACGTGCCGGATCATAAATCGTTGAGCCGTCCCCAGGTTGACCATTTGAGGTGGTCCAAAAACTGTCAATCAAGGACTGTTGCCGGTTTCGAAGATCGGCGAATTGCTTACGGTAAAGATCTGCCAGCCCCCCCCGCCTCATCTCAGGAATTGTAAGGTCCTGACTTCGGGCCTCCCTTGCTAACGATTCAGCTTCAGCCCGCAGAGCATCCCATTGCATCATAAAATCATAATCATTCCGCAATTCATTAGGTGCTGAGAACCATGCCCATTCTGCATCCATGCCGGGAATTTCATAACGCTTGGGGGGCTGCATCCTGATTTCTCCCCAAAGCATAGAGTTGTATCCTCGCGGGGTGGTGTCCGATTCTGGTACTGCAACCGGTTTCCCCCCCTGACCCTCATCTATCGCTTCGAGATCCGGCGGAGGGCTCTCGGGCGTGGTGCCGGTATCCATAGTCGTCTCGGTGATGACTGGTTTCCCCGAACCGCCCGCATCAAGACCCTTGGCCTCCGGCAGCCCGGACTTAGGCGTCAGTTCCACTATGCCGGTGGCAATCTCTCCGGCTGCCCCAGCGGCCGGCACGGCATTCCCGGCAGGCAGCGCCGTTGCCGTCCCCGAAGTTTTTGCGGCTGGCACAACACTGGGAACGGACGCTGTCCCAGAAGCAATCTCGGCCGCCGCGCCGGATGCCGCTGCTTTTTTCTTCTTAAACCGCTCCCGCGCTTCGTACTCTGCCTGTGAAATCCCTGCTTTGGGCATGTCACCTTCTCCTAAAGAATCCGCATCACCATCCAGTAGATGCGCAAGTCGTATGTCCCGTTCCAAAGTTTATGAACTGCAAAGGAGGAGTCGGTCAGTAAATAGCCGGTTGTGAGGTTCCCGCAAACAGTAAGCGAGTCGTACACATTGCCGGTCGGGCCATACCAGATGTCGGCCACGTTATTGTAGCCAATCGGTGTAATGAACACGGCATAAGTATACTGGTTCACATAGTGCTGAACGATACCAGCAGCATTCTTGATGATAACGGTATCGAGGGTTTGCGATGCCGGCAGCACCGCTGTCCCCGCCTGGACTCTTGGCCTAAGAGCAATGCTGGCCGTATCCATGGCCAGATATGCCTCGCTGTACGCAGCGTTCGCTGTGTTCCGAACGGTCAGCAGAGAATCGTTGATCTCCGCCTGCGTAGCTCTCGTGGTAAATGACAGAGTGCCCACACCGTTTGTCGATACCACCTGCCCGCTGTTTCCATCCGCACCCGGAAGAACAAAGAGCTTGCTTGCGCTGAGAGAGGCCGGAGCCTCAAGACCGATGTAACTGGTTCCGTTGGACGGTTTCTCGCGGAAGTACAATTGGCCTGGGCCGTTATCATTCAAGTCCCGAATCACCACGATTCCGGTGCCAACCTCCAGATAGAGATCCCCATCGCCGTTATGAGATCTTATAGTATCAGTATTGACCCGCCTGACTGTGATATTGTTGCCCGTATTCCACAATCCCAAGCTGGCCGTGTCGTCGTAGAGATTGATCCGGGCATAGGCGATATTGGCCGTGTCGCGGGCCTTGGTGGCTTTCCACAATCCCTGACTGGCCGTATCGTCATAGAGACTCGCGCTTGCCAGTGCGGCATTCGCCGTGTCACGCCGCAACTGGTTCAGCGTATCCACGTAACGCAAAATGCGCTGGTAAATCTCCTGTATCTGCCGGTCAAGAAATCCGGACTCGTTCGACGTGATGGGATAAGGCTGCATGGGACGCACGGGATCGGCCAGCACAACGCCAGACAGCGCCAGCAGCAAAAAGACAATAGCAGCAATCTTAGTTGTCATTGGCCAGCCCCTTCTGGGAACCGATAATCTCCAGCAGGTTGATTTTCACCAGCGCCGTATCGCTGGTGCGAATCCGGAACTTCAGCATCTGACCGGAGATGGACGGCGGCAGCCGCTTGAGCACGGCCCCCGGCGCGGAAGTCAGCGGGAACTTTGTGCTATCGATGATCGTGCCGGCCTCTCCATACCAGTCAACCTTGACCGTGCAAGCGATGCTCGATGTTCCGGAATCGCCCGATCCAAAGATGCCTGCACGCTGCAACTGGCTGCGGCTCCACAATCCATGAACCGGCACGAAGCCCGTCGTGTAGGAAGGGTTCGTGCGCCCGCCATTATCGTTGTAGGTCTTTGTTCCCGCATTCATATCGCCGGGAAACATATAGGCAGCGTTGTAATGATTAGCGCCGACGGCGCTGTCATACAGCATGATCAGCCGGGACCGGTAGCGAAAACCGTCCGTCGTCGATCCCCCAAAGGGAACAGCAACGCCATCGGGATAATCATACCGCAGAAATTGATGAACATTGTTGTCGGGAACTGGATTGGGAATCATCTTCCACCAAATCCTGTTCATCAAATCGTAGACAAAAATCCGCAGTCCAGCCGTGCCGCGCTCATCCGCAGGACTCCGCAATGGCAAGGCCACATATAACCGGTTCTCGACGGCCTGAATCACAATAGCGGAACTCTCAACCGTCTTGATAACCTGAAGCGAATCGCGGAACCAGCCGTCAATGGCTTGCGAAATTTTTGCCACGGCCGACCCGTCATATTGAAACACCCCGTCCGCCGAAACAAAGTAGTGGATATTATTGTACGAACATGCCGCATCGTAACAAAGAGCACCCACGTTATCCGTGATTTTGATGATCTGCTCAGGCTTATTCGTTTCTGATCCGATCAGAACGTTATAGATCGAGTGAGACTTGTAGGCAACAAGATTGCCGCCCATCGCAAGAACATTCGTCATAAAATCCGCGTCATCGCGTCCGATATAGACATAGCCGCTGCCGATAGCGGTATCCAGCAAATTAAACCGCAGATCGAACTCCGGCATCCATGCCAGTTTTTGATCGTTGGCGGACCCGCTGTATGCCACATTGTAAGCATAGACACGATCTTGATGGACAAGCAGCCGCCCGTAGGTCCATGCGTATGAGAGAACCCGCGACAGGCGGTTTGTCGCTCCCGTTCTGGGCACAAACAGATTGATGGAATCCGCCCCCGCTCCGACCAGCGTGTCCTTGAACTGGATGAAATTCGTATAGCGCCGGGTCGGATGCGTGCTGTCGCCATTCCACGTGGATACTTCCGCCCAGACAATGTGATTGGTGTCGGCACGGCTGCACGAGTAGAATTTGTCGTTTGATCCGGCAACCACGATGCTTTGCGTGTAACCTCGCGGAGTGTACATCCCCGCAGCCAGAATGTACACATTCATAGGAAGAAAGCCGGTCACGCGGCGAATGCCGCGCCGCTGCTTGAGATAGGTCGCGCCGCCCGCAACGCCGATCTCAAAATTCACCATGTCGGTCGCCGGCCCCAGTTGCGGCGCGTATTGCTCATCGGACGACAGACCTGCCCACTGATCGATCTTGATGACGAATTGTTCCGGGGCAGCGACGGCTCCCAGGGAAATAAGGGCCAGCCCGGCCACAAAGAGCATGATCATCCTGGTCCACTTCATGGTTGTCCCGCCGCTGGAGCCGTTTCTTTTCTCACACCCACTGTCCAAAGATTGAGCCAGACCTGCGCCATCACCTGATTGTAATCTCTGGCCGTGGCCAGCGCCGCCGCCAGAAAGACAACTGTCTGATGATCTTCAGGAGCAACCTGCAACTGCGTCGTGTCGGTGTCCAGATTGCGGGCGTAGGGCACGTAGTACACAACCAGGGTGTCTCCGCCCTGTGGAGACTGCCCCAAAACAAGAAACCTGCCGCTCTGATAATAATGTTCGGGGTAGGGCCCCACACCCAGCCGGCCCAGTTGCTCGGGATCAATGTAAGCCAGTGCAAAATCCATACCGCCTGTTGCTGTTGTGCTCCTGCGCACAACACCGGTAATCCTGGCAAAATCACTGTTAGGCGCGTACCGCGTGAGTCCCGGCGTCGTGACAATCGAATCAACACCCACAATTGTACGATCACCCAGCTCTCGCAGAGTCATCCGGTGGGCGATGTTCACCATCTTATTGAGCGTGCTGTCAGCCAAATACGTGGTGGCCGGTTCAGCCAGCAAAGCACGCACAGCATACCGCGTGCCCACCAGATCACGAATCTGGGCATAGGAATCATGGAACATCAGCAGAACAAGAACAATGCCCCATCCCATTAACCAGAACGCGGATCCCAAACAGATCCGCCGCCGCCAGAAACAGAAGAATCGTCCCATCCGACATCGGCTCCCAATCTTGGGGCATAGCCCCCGGTCGTTCTGTCTGCAAGAATGGCTCGTTCCAAAACACGCTGATAAACCTGATCGGTCGCAAACCGCTGATCCGGCGCGCGCTGCATCTTGACAAAACAGGCTTCAATCACTGCGTCCAGCATGTAAGAGGGCAGAGCCGGAAGATCATTGATGTCAGCCTTCTTGTGATACGTCAGCCGGATCGTGTACACCTTATCCGGCACGGGATACCAATAAACACGCCACTTGTCATTAGCCCCGCCCTCCTGATTGAAAACGATCTTGGCCGTAAAGGGGCGCTGGCCAGTATCTGCTGGCGGGTAAGGGGTGTCCCAATTAAACGAGTCCTCGTCCTTGAGGTCGACCGACAGGCTGTTCCCACCGTCCACCAGAATGATGCTCGTGACACATTCAATCGAATCCAAAAGTGACGTGTACTCCTGATTCGCCGTTGTGCTTTTGGCCGCAGAGTAGCGTCTGCGGAACTTCCATTCCGCTGCTCCCCACACGCCTGCATATCCCGCTTCGATGGCAGCCAGGGCAATTTGATCCAGCGCCGGGTTGGCCTGTCCGCCGGTTGCTATCGAGACCAGATACTTTTTCAGACCATCGACCGTCATTGGCTCTCCCCGAAGGGGGATCTGGAACAGACCAGACCCCCCGTGAGGATTGTGCACTTACGCCGCATAGGAGAAAATTCCCACGTTAAAGTTGGCATTCAGAGGTTTGACCTTCCACCACAAATTCCACGCATGGGTCCCGAAGGAATTGCGCGGGTTCGCGGTGTTCTGATCATTCGGAGCCGGCACCTTGACCGAAAATACCGGTTCGGCCATGCTCTCGATTGCAGGAACACCAAAAGAATCCTGACCCAAAATCATGGTCAGAAACACATTGCCGCTGGTCTGCGACATCGCGTTCATCGTCTTGGCCGTGGTCACAAAACGAGGCCCGTTAGTCATACGGAACCAGCGGATGCCGTTCCAGATCATCGTATCGAGCTTGGCTCCAGTGTATCCCTGCTCTTTGCCATAAGAAGCCCTGTACGCCTGCTCCTTCCACACCCGGTCAGACATCATCTGGGTTTCGATTTCCGGCGACATCAGACCGGCATAGTAGCCATCGTCGAAGGGTTTGGCGCCGGATTTCCGCAGAATCTCAAGCGCTTTCTGCAAAAGCGCCACGTGGAGGGTTTCGGAAGCCGTGAGCGCTTCGTAGAATGGCGAAACCAGGGTCACTTGAGTTGGATTCGTATTCCCCGAAGACTGGGGTGTCTCCGGCAAGGCGGTCGACAAAGTCACCACAAGATTCGCCGAAGCGTAATCGGCAATCCGGGAACCATGACCATACCCGGCGCCATGTTGTACGACAATCCACCCTCCGTTAAAGGCGTCATTGACAGCCTTTCCGGAGAGTCCGACCATCGAATTCGACAAGCGAATTGCAGTTGTTGAGGTCGCAGAAAGTAGCTTCACGTTCTGCGCCAGCCATGAAGCAGAGACGACGCCCAGAGAAGTCACCGCCTTGGGATGCAACGGCAAAATCCCGCCGCGGACAATCTGTCTGAGAATCTCGCCTTCGATGGATTCGGCAGCCTGTTGCGAGAGGGTGTCAACCGCTTTGGTCAAATGCCGGTCGCGTGAGGTATGCCAGTGAAGCATGGAGAATGACACCTGGTCGCCCCACTCTTCGAGACTGGCCGTAATGTTCATTCCCAGGTACGATTTATAGGTGTATGAGGTCAGACCTTCGGAGTCTGCGCTCGTTTTCTTTGCCAGCGGATGATACCGGTACCAGTCAACGGTCTTGCCGGTTCCATCAGGGACAGGAGCCGGCTGGCCAAACTGCCTCAGAAAAGTCCGTTCCTTGAAATAACTCAGGAACTCAGACTGGTATTTGGTAATCTGTGCCGCTGTGAGCGTATCTGTTCTTGTTGCGGCTTGTGACACGGGACGATCTCAACTTTCTGCCCGTAGCCACGTGCGGCGCTATATGCCCCAATCGGGGTACTGGCGGCGATACTTCGCATCAACTTTCGCTCTGGCGTCCTTGTCACTGCCAGCCGCATTCAGATCACGCTTGTATCTGGCCAAGTCCTCCGCCTCGGATGGACGGCCAGAAATAAGCGGCGAAGTGCCTCCGCCCCGCTCCACATGGGTTCGGGCCAATGTCTGCTGTGTGGACGCTTGGCGTCCGTGAACGGCGGACTTTTCTTTTTCGGCCTTCAGTCCCAAGGCGAGTGTTCTGGCGGTTGCGACCCGCTCGCTCTGATCTGCGATTCGTTTTACGTATGGAAACCTCTCAAGAACTTCTTCGTAAAGAGGCTCCATATCCTCATCACCATCCAGCAGATCGTTTTTGGCAATCTGATCCTGGAGTTTACGGACTTGACGGGAAAGCGCCTTCACCGCTGGATCCGCAGTATCCGGGATACCAGCTTCGGCGTCTTCCTTTTTCGCTTTGATTTCTTCCAGTTCTTGCTGGAGGCGTTCGTTTTCCAGCCTTTGTCTGGCAAAGGCGCGATGGCGGATATTTCCCGCTGCAATACGCTCATCGAGTTCTTCGATGGTCGATACTCCATGCGTTTTCATCAGTTCGGCCAAACGATTTTCCGCCGATTCTGTGGATACTGGCCCTGGATCATCGTCCAGGTTTGTGCGTTCCAAGTCAGTCATATCTCTCCCGTCACGGGGTATAATCACCAGCGCCCAGGGGCGCGTCAAGCACAAACTCCGGCAAGTCGTAATCCCCAATAGCCTTTTCAGACTCAGGTAAAACCGGGGGCGTTTGCGCCGAAAGCTGATTCTCCAGTAAATCTAGATATTGCCACAGCGAACTGTCTGCCACGATCGAGGCGGCAATCGCCCGGATCGTCGGATCAGTTGATGCGACGGCTGCATGAACCAGAGAGACAAGTTGCTGATCGCGTATCTGGCGCCGCCGTTCCAGCAAATGCCGGTAAAGTCCGGTTTGCCGGATAGCGATGTAGTCGCGCTGAGCCTCTGAAGCGCTAATCGGCAAAGCGGAATCCTTTCCATCGTTGCCGACAGCGCTCTTCGAGCCTGCCCTTGAACAAAGCCGGATCATACATATCCTGATAGAACTTCACAGTGTCTTCAGGCACATCCCCATCATGTCGTGCTTCCGTAAGAGCCGCAGCAACCTTCTTGTTTGTGAGTTTGCCCTTGATCCAGGCTGGCCAGTGCGGCAAATCGCGGTCACTGACAACTGGTCTGCCAGACATCAGATATTCTGCCGCCGAAATCGAGTAGGCATCGTGAATCGGAATCCGCAAAAGGCATGACGTGTCGGCAATAACCTGATCGTACTCTGCGGGACTCAGGGCATATCGCTTTTGGCATGTCGCCTGATACTCAATCTCTTGTGTCGGAGGCAGCCAATTGTAGAAAACAATCCCCGTTTTTCTGGTCAAGGGGATAGCATCGCGGATCACAGACATGCGAAAAAAGTCCTGCCGACTGGGGGGCATATAGCATCCCACCATGAATTTGTCCGGCTTGGCGATTGGTATCCGCACCTTCTCCGCGGGGACATTCAAAGGATCCGTCACCGGCAATTGAAGCCAGTTCTCCAGTTCTTCTTTGATCTCATCGCTTGGGGGAATATGGCAATAGCGGTCAGAACGCAACTCCTCAAACATCCGGCGTTCTCCATTCGCCATCCACCGTTTTGCCATGAGCACATCTGATCCAAACCAGTGAATAATAACCTTGGGGATGTCCCCGAGCAACGACCGGTGAAGGGCCCAATCAGAGTACTCAGAGACAAACCAGCCCCCAAAGTAAATCACGCCGGGGTTAAACTCGGCGACCCCAATGTAATTGATGTCGTCAAAATACTGAAAGCCGCAAGCGGGGGCGATGTTGTTCAGGACCAACTGATGACCGGCAGTTGACACGCAGGCGACTTTCATATTGCAACCTCGGTCATCAGCACTTCTCCTTGAGTTCCCTGTCCATTGCCCTCTGCATCGCCGGGGGAATCTTTTTGCCCTTCATTTTCTTCATCGGTTTGGTCTTCTTCTTGCTCCCCATTGCCATTCTCCTTTCGTTCAAGGTCTGCTATCAGTTCGGGTGGATTCATGGTTCGCATGGGACTGAGAGATTCGACGACAACACGCGCCTTCTGAATGTTCTGCACAGTAGCAGGATCGGTTCTCATCATCGCCGACCACCATGCGCCGCTGTCACGTCTCAGAGCGTCGATGTAATATCCATTGTGAATCGCCATGAAAGCCAGGTGAAAGACGGTCACACCAAGATGCACGTAGCTCTTGATGCCGTAGTCCTTGGCGGTCATGTTGATAAAGTAGTCCGGCCCGTAGGCAAATGGGGCGCGTACGCGAGCCAGGGCGCGGCGCATCTGCTTTGCCTTCTCGCGCAGAAGTCCGACTTCATGCTCGCTGATAAACCGGTCGCCGTCAGCCAGTTGTTCAAGAAACTCCGGGAATAACCGTTCAGAACTGAAATCCCGCAATGCCTTTTCCGCTTCAGGAACCGGTATCCCGCGCGTGCTGAACTGAAACCACGGATAGGGCAGCGTGTCGAAGACAGAACGATGGTACAGACAGAATCCCGAACCCACAGTGCCAACTTCGATAGCACTTCCAACACCGCGCAGACAATGAGCGGGGTGAAAATCCACGAATGGCAAAAGAGCCGAGGGACGCTGGTTATACTCATCCAGCATGGTCGCCACGTAGGCATAGGGTTCATTCCGGTAGGGAATGCAGGCGCCGATGATTCGGGGATATGGTTCCTCGTTGGCGGCCTTCCAGAGCAACTCCAGAGCGTCGGGGGCAAACGTATGATCAGAGCCGCAGACCAGAAGCCAGTCCCCGACCATGCGCTGCGCCAGCCGGTTGTGGTTGTCGGCGACATTAATGCCCTTCTCGGCGAACTCGTGCAGATCGAATCCCTTCGACATCATGTACTGGGCCATGTTTTCCAGGCACTTGCGGGTAGACATCGAAACGTCGGCAGAGTACTCCAGCACTTCCGGGAGTGGAAGGCCGATGGTGATGACCTTGTTCATATCGGGCGGCGGCGGTTGATCCGCCTGTTTTTTCTTACGATCCATGCTTGGTTCCTTTGGATTCAGACTTTGGTTCGGGTTCGGGCGTAGGTTCGGGTTCGGGCGTAGGTTCGGGTTCGGGCGCAGGTTCGGGTTCGGGCGTAGGTTGGAATCCTTCCAGGATGGCACGCAGGGCATGGAGGCGGTTCAGGCCGCCCCAGCGGTGAATGGCATCGGCACGCTCGCGCTCTCCCCTGATCCCTTGAAGCGCCACGAACTCCCGCTCCAGAGTCTTGGACAGAGTGGCAATCTCGTCTGGCGCCTTAGAGGCAAGAAACAGCCTTTCCTTTTCAATGGCTTCGAGGGTTTCGGCATCCAGCATGGTAGTCTCCTAACGTGGTCCTGGGTTTGTTGCGCCGGCCAGCATGCCGCCAAGAGACTTGGCAATGTTGGAGAAATCGGTTGGCGGCCCGCCTGAACCCAGTCTGCGGTCGGCGCGGCCGACAGGGGCGGGGGCACCCCCACCTGGAGATGCCCCTTGGGGCTGCGGAGCGGGCGCTGGTTGGGCGCCATATCCAATTTGCTGTTTGAGACGTTCGATGTTCGGGATCTTGAATTTGTCGGCCAGGAGAATGATGGTTTCCTTCATGGGCGCCTCCGTCCACGGAGCCTGCATCAGGGGCGAGAGCACCTTGAGGAAGTTCTGCAACTGGGCAATCCGCAGATTCTCGCTTTCCATTTCCTGCGGACCAAGGAACACAAAATCGACATTGTTGATAAAATCGGTCTTCTGAATCTTGAACCATTGATTCTGTCCTTCTTCGCCAAGAACGCGAGCCGCAAAGGGAGTCTGAAGATAATCCCGGTTGTAGTAGTATGCTTTGCGCGCCCCAGAGCGAAAAAAGGTTGCACCGATCCACGACATGGCTAAGGCAAAACGGATTGAGGACTGACGAATAGCGATATTCGATGCGGTGGCCGTCTGGCTTTGATCCGGGACACGCCCCTGTTTCAATTCCGTCGCGCCGCCAACGCCTTCTTCCCGGCCAGCAATGTACGACAGGATTCCCGCCGCATCGTTCCAAATGGACGACATGGGAATCTCACGCATGATGTTGCGCACATCAGCACCCATCTTGGCGCGAATCACCCCGCCAGGCTGATCGTCAAGGGACTGGCCGGATTCGAGATACTGCGGAATCACGATCTTGGGTTTGTTGACTGTCTGGGCAAGGTTTTGAAGGACCATGTTGAGAATCGTGTCCTCGACGTGAACCTGCGGCCGGTTTTTCTGTACCAGCCCGATACCGTACCACTGGCCAGGAAGATGACTGATCTTTGCGTTCTGATAGACCGACATCCCCTCCGGTAACGGCCCAGGAGAGACGCGAATGACAAGACCATTGGCAACAGTGATGATCGTCCGGACAGGCTGGTCGCCCTTATGCTTCCTGCCCGCCGTATCCGTCCAGTCCACCTTGGGCCGGAACATACACTCGCACTCGGCAACCATGATTCCATCCGGTTCCAGCCGGGAATCATCTGACCATCCCAGTCTGACACGCTGGTCGGCACGCTCAAAAACATCACCACAAGCACCAATGTACAAATCGGCAGCATTGCCAAGAAGAAGCGGCATGTCTTTGCGATCCGGGATCAGGTCCACATCATCGTCATAGACGATTCCTTTGAGCGCCAGGAGTTCATCGTAGGACTTGAACGACACGTGCACAACAGGATAGTGATCCTCCGGCCAAACTTTCTGAGGATGGGGATGAACGTCATAAAGAAACAGAGGTTCGGCAATCGGACCCTGAAAACCGATGGAAAGTTGCGTCAGTTCCTTCCCTGTTTCAGGATCAAGAATTCCGGTCATGGGAATGGACCTGACGCGCTGGGTCCAGACTGTCTTCGAGGGACTTGATCCCCAAAGACACGCCTGTAACAACGTCATATTAACAGCCGGCAACGGCCCCATGTCTTCGGTCCAATTGTCCATGTCGTATTGAAGCAACTGTTCAAGAGCAGCAGCTGTTTCGATGTCGCCGGTTTCCTGGGGAATGACCCCTACAACGGGACGCTTACTCATAATCTGGTTCTGGAGATCGGCAACATAGGTGTCGACCATCTCCGGAACCCGGCCCGACGGCACATTGGAACGAATACGGTTGGTCTGCCGCAACTTCAACGGCTGATTCGTGTACAAATCGAAGTATTCGTTGAAATTGCGGCGAAGCTTGCGATAGTAATCAAAGGAAACAGAGAGCGCCCAAACGACCATCTTACGGGCACGCTCTTTGGTGTCCCGTGAGTCCCAAGTAACAGGCTCGCCCTGGTAGAACGGCGTTTCAGACATCAGAACCCCAGCCCATATTCATCCTGCACCACCTGCGAAAACATCTGCCCGTCCCACCCGCCCGCGTACACTGGGTTCGACGTCACCGCAATCCGCACACAATCACAGAAATCATCGTCCACCTTGCGAATCCGCGGGTTGTGCCGGCTGGGATCGTTCTTGCCCGGCCTGATCTGGCTATAATGCGTCATCTCCCACCACGTCTGCTGACACTCCGGATCGAAAGTGATCTGCGGCATATGCGTAATCGGATCCGGACGCAACCGCTGCCGAACCTGATCAATCCCGATCCAATTACGAATGTCCCTCGGAGCTTTGACAACTGGTATCCCATGCTTGATAAACTCCCGCTCAATGTTCAACGGCTCGTGCGAATCCCCCATCGCCGCCACACGATTGTCCCAATCCCAATGCCCGTCAAGAAAAAAATTGAAGATGGGACCGTCTAAAGCCGAAAATCTCCGGATTGTGTCGCAAAGCGGCCCAATCTCCCCCCCCATCGACAACTCCCGGTAAAAGTGAATGTGGTTCCCCGGCCCCACCGCCCCCCACAGCAAAGCATGAGCCTTTGATACCCCAGGATCAATCGCAATGAATCTCACCCAATCCTCCGAAACCCCCACCTCGTGCGAATGTTTCACGTGAAACAATGCCTTCAAACTCGGATAAATCTTTCCCCCCACACTCGCAAAATCCCCGTCTAAACGAATCGCAATCTGAACCTCGTCGTCCCCGCAATCCCTGATCAACTGCGCAATTCCCTCCTTGCTGATGTACTTGTTCTCACGCGTCGGAAATCGAAAACTCTGGTAGTCAGGATCCCCGCTCCGCGCCTTCTCGTACCACTCAATCTCCCAACTCGCATCCCCATCCTCCGGCGTTAAACTCGCTATCATCTCCCCGTGATAGTCCAGCAACCGCGCTAAACACTGATCCCGAAACCGCTTGCTGCACGCATAACTCTCGTCCAACCACACCCCGTGCAACGGCCGACCCGCCCCCTTCTCCGGATCCTGATCAAAACTCATAAACTCCAAATCACTCCCATCCTTGAAAAATAACATATGACTCCGACTTGAATAATTGAACTTGTCCCCCTCCAAAAACCGCCGCGGAATGATCCGCTCAAACATCGGAACCAAAACCTTCTCAACATGCTCCTCCCAACCACTCCCACACGCACGCCAATGAAAAGGCCCAACCCCACCACGCTTCCCAACTAACTTCTCGTAAATATACTGCGCACAACAACGCGTCTTCCCACTCCGGTTCCCACCATGAGCCAATACCCGCTTCGACGTGTGCTCAAAAAACGCCGCCTGATACCCCTGCGCCTCAAACATCTCCCCACCATCCGTCCGCAAACGACGACGTAACTCGTCCGCAACAATCGCAGCCTCCAACAATGAACGGTTAGGAACTCCCACCAACACCCCCCACGACCTCCACAACTGCCTCCACCAACCCCGCCCCAACATCCCGCCGATGCCTCTCCTGCAACTCCTCAACACTCAACCCACTTACCCGTAACTCCTTGTAAATTACCAGCAAATCACGCGGAACTGACCCCTCAGGAAGACGCTCCACTAAATACTCCCACCCCTGAACCTTGATGATCTTCTCTATCGCCAACATCCGCGTCCGCCAGTCAGGCTGCATTACCTCCACCGCAATCCAAGAACCCCCCACCTTCTCCCAACGCTTTACCAAATACTCAGCACTTAACGCCCGCTCTAACTCCTGCGCTACCCTCCGAGCATCTATCCCCCCACGGATTAACTCCCCCGCCAATACGTCGTTCCGACTTATACTCGGACGAACATCACTCAGCGGAACTAAAACCAGATCACCACCCGATCCTGAACGCTTCCCCACTCTCGACATGCCAAAATCCATACGTATACCACCCTTAACTGTCAAGAAATTTCCGCAAACAACCGAAACAAGGGAT
>Ga0208958_1000798_pt1 | contig 35847 bp, 26 predicted proteins | sample RifOxyB1_FD_184032 | JGI IMG/M metagenome (GOLD analysis project Ga0208958, IMG submission 184032) | Soil microbial communities from Rifle, Colorado - Rifle Oxygen_injection B1 (SPAdes) | ecosystem: Environmental > Terrestrial > Deep subsurface > Rock core/Sediment | place: Rifle, Colorado...
AGTGTCGATAATCATTTAATTTATTCGATAAAACCAGACGTAATCACAAATAAATTTATATACACTTATTTACAAAATAATTTTGCGAAATTGACCGAATCAATGACAGGTGCGGTTATCAAACATTTACTTAAAGATAATTTAAATGAGTTTCCAATTTCAGTACCATCGTTAGAAACTCAACAAATAATAGTTACGCGATGTGATGATCTACAATCGCTGATCGAAGAAAATAAAAAAATAATAGACTTATTAAAAAAGCAAAATACCGATAAAATACGATACGAAATCGATGGTTATCGCACATCAGTTAAATTAGGCGATTTGACTGAATTTAGAGAAAAATCAATAAGACAGGCAGGAGAAAAACAAACTAGTGGAAAATATAGATTCTATACATCAGGTATGTCTGAAAATTATTATTGTGACACAGCTGATTATACCGAAGAAACGGTTATAGTCGGCGCCGGTGGATTATCGAGTATTAATATAGATCGAGAATTTTCATGTAGTGTCGATAATCATTTAATTTATTCGATAAAACCAGACGTAATCACAAATAAATTTATATACACTTATTTACAAAATAATTTTGCGAAATTGACCGAATCAATGACGGGTGCGGTTATCAAACATTTACTTAAAGATCATTTAACTGCATTTTCAATTCCCGTACCGACATTGGAACATCAACAACAAATAGTAGATTATTGCGACGCAAATAATACGCTTATTGAACAACTTGAACAAAATATTAAAACACAACAGTGTGATTTAAAAAATACTATGACGAATATATTGGATAAACAACAGCCAAACATAAATATACCGCAATATCAAATTTATATTACTACATGGATGCAAAAAAATGGCTATGATTTTGGTAGTTGTATTACCGAACAAACGAATATGTCCGTATTTACGTACACATCACCGGATGGAAATATGTTTAATTATTTCCCTTACATTTACGAATATAATAAATATGCAGTATTTCTATATAGTTACGCAGATAGTTGCGCAAATGATAACTTAATTAATTCAGTGATGTCGACGATTCCAAATATTCGAAAATTAATATTGTTAATCGATAACAATACCGTAACTAATGCAATTGACAATTTTTACATTTCAGCTCAATAACAAAACAGACTTTTTAAAAAAAAACTTTATTTTGATTTTTTTTTATTTGATTTTTTTATTTGATTTTTTTTATTAAAATATTTAAATTTTGTGCATTTCCATATATTTTTTCACTCGTTTTTGATGATCGAGCATAGGCCTACAGTAATCAGAAAGCGCTTTTTTGTCGTAATTTACGTGTAATTTTATCCATCGGAGTGCAGTTCCGAAGCGTTTTTTGCGGAAAAAAGCGATATTTTCGCGTATATATTCTTCGTTTGGGTCGATTTTTTCTGCTTGTTTTTGCGGATTTTTTGCCATTGCAGCGTGTTCCGGTTCAAATAACATGTGCAAAATATCGAACCAATTTATAACAGACTGTTTTTTATCGTAATCGCCAAGATATTGTGCGAAAAATTCGTCAGCATATCGCCAATGCGCACCGATATCAAATACGAAAAATGACGCAACTGCCGATTTAACAGCTGTATGCATACTTCCCGTTCGTAACATTTCGCGAATTCCCGCATCAATTATCGGAAATCCAGTTTTCCCATTTTTCCATAAATCAACAAAACGTGCAGTTTCTTTATCTTCGAGCGTTTTTACAACGTTTTCATAACGAGTATACGCATCTTTTTGTATTGGCGCAAATGTGGATTGACCCGCTAAATAATTATATAATGCAATATTATATTCATGTCGCGTCAATTGTTCGCGCAATTTTTCGAGCGCTTCTCGATGTAATTTATCGTCGCATTTAAGTTTAAATAATATCGCGCTAACCGTAATCATACCGGTATTTAAAAAACTTGCTAATCGCATTGGTTGTACATAAAAACACGTACCTTCAGCGTACGAACGTCGTGTATCATTAGAATCTACGGAATTTTCGCTTATATCGTCATTTTCGAAACGTTCAAAAATATCGAAACTTTCGATTTTATTGCGCAAAATTCGACTGAATGTTTGTTGATGTGGGTGATATTCGGCGAGTTTTTTGAACTGGTTTTTAGTTTTAATATACGAAGTTTTAAAGATTTGTTCAATTTTTTCGTCAAATTTTTCGTCAAATTTTTTCGATCTTAGCATTTCAAAAATTTCAAATTCGTCGTTTTTTTGCGGTTTTTCTACCGTAAATTTCGCGATTTTACCGTCGAAAATTCGCATTTTTCCGAACTGAATGTCCACGTAATTATATACTTCGATTAATTTTGCGAAAGCAATTCGTAATTTATTTCGAAATTCTACGGTGAAATTTTCGGATAAATGTATTGAAATTTTACCGTATTGTTTATGTATTTTTGGTAAAATAGTAACTAAAACATCGGAAATTTTACCGTAAATTACGTGTAATGCAACTCCATGATACATAAATTTACCGTAAAAGTCTTGAATTGTATCGCGAAAAACACACGCACGTGCACCGGAAACTTCTAACCATTCGGTGTCCCACACGACTAATGGTAATATTTTATCGTAATTTTTGACTACATGAACGAAATTTTCATTTTCGCTTATGTTAAAATCATCACGAAAAATATAAATTGCCATTTTTAAGATTTTTAAAATTTATGTTTAAATTTATAGTATTTAAAAAAGTATACTTTTTTAGTATTTAAAAATTTACGTTTAAATTTATAGTATTTAAAAATTTACGTTTAAATTTATAGTATTTAAAAATTTACGTTTAAATTTATAGTATTTAAAAATATAATATTTAAAAGATGGATATAAATTTAGTACCGAAAATTACGGATGGTGTTACTACACATTTTCCGGAAACAATAAATTCCGCGATAAACAAGATCGATGTTTTTGATAAATATCTTAAACCACATCAAGAAATAATATGGAAATACTTCGTTACACAACCAAATGTTAGAGGATTATTGATTTATTTTGATCCCGGATACGGAAAATCTATTCTAGCATCAAAAATAGCGGAAACTTTGTCGACTGAACGCGATATTATTGTTATGCTTCCTAAATCTATTACAGAAAATTTTAAAAGAATTATTTCTTCTTTCGCAAAATTAGAAGGTAAAACAGACGAAAATACGGAAAAGATGTTATCAAAATACACATTTATCAGTATAAATTCGAGCAATATGGCCAAACAACTTGAACGAATCGCGTCAAAAGTGGTCGAAGTTGATGTAAAAAAAGGCGCAAATGACACAAAATCAGATGAAATTGATACAAAAACTAACACAAAATCAGATGAAATTGATACAAAAACTAACACAAAATCAGATGAAATTGATACAAAAACTAACACAAAATCAGATGAAATTGATACAAAAATCGACACAAAATCAGATGAAATTGACACAAAATCAGATGAAATTGATACAAAAATCGACACAAAAACAGAGGAAATTAGTATGTCAAGTAGTGAATTTGTTAATAAATTTTTCGGAATAGATGTGGATTCCGAACCAGATTTGGTCGACACAGAAACAATGACGCCTAAAAAAGCGGCAATTGGATTAAAAAAATTGTTGCAAGCAAAATTTATTTCAGAGTATGAAATTGATACGAGTAAAATTTCGCTTGACGGTAAGTTGATAATTATCGACGAAGCACATAATATTTTTAACGCTATAACAAATGGTAGCAAAAATGCGATCCATTTATATAATGCGATAATGAAAGCTACCGACATTAAACTACTCTTTTTAACTGGTACTCCGATTATTAACCATCCATTCGAAATTGTTCCGTGTATAAATATGTTGGCAGGTTATATACGATTAGATCCTAATATAGTCGGAAAACAAAAAGCACGGCAACAAGTTACGACGTTATTACCGGAAATGTGGGATGATTTTAACATGCTTTTTATTGACGGAGTTAATCTTAAAAACAAATCAAAATTACAAAATAGAATACATGGTTTGGTAAGTTATTACGGCGAACGTTATTATATGGGCGATACTACTAATGACGAGGTCGAACAATTCGAACGCAAAATGACCGAACGTGGTGACGACGATTTCGATGAAACGCAACGCGTATCGGGTAAGTACGAAACGTCAGAAGATGACGATCGATTCGCAATCATAGGCGGTGGTGAACATTGGCGAAAATTTTACCATAAAAGTAAGTCAACAAAATCCGCAGCAAAAACAAAAAATATAGAAATAAAAAATATAGAAATAAAAAATATAGAAACGATCTCGTTTCCCGAAGAAGAAATCGAAAATTATTCGGCCGAAATTGCAAAAGACCATCCTATTTTTACCGTACGTGTTGATAAAGAATTCGGTCGATATCAACCGAAAACGATTTATTTTAACGAACATTTAGGTAAATTACGCGTAGTCGAAGTCCACAACGTGGAAACGCCCGAAGATATTCCGTGGTGGAAAACGATACCAAAATATTTTCAAGATGAGATTCGTCAACATAGCGAACATATTCAGTGGATAAAATTACGCGCGATTACAGAAGGAGGTGCACACGAACCGGATGCGAAACATAAGGTCGATTTCGGTAGATTTCTCGAAGTTGCGCGCAAAACAAAGGAAAATGCGCTCGCAATACCAGCCGATTTCGATCCATTTGATATGTTTACTACGATCATAAAACGGCAAAATTTTCCGGACGAATTACCGACTATAATTAAACGAATTCCGATGAGTACTGCGCAATTCGAAAACTATATGTTCATGCGTTTTTTGGAACACGAAGAATCGAAACGATGGGGTGGACCTCGCGTCTATTCTGCGTTATCAAAACCGCGTAGTGAACATTCAAATACGTATCGTATAAAATCGCGAAAGGCGTGTAATTATCTAATACCATCATACGCGAAAACAGTCAACGATATCACGGATGCAGATCTATTAAATGCGAAATATTTCGGACCCAAATTAGCGGAGTTGACACACGAACTCGCACGATGGCCCGGTTTAGGATTCGTTTACACTAGTCTAGTACACGGAGAAGGTGTAAAAATAATCGAACGTACATTAATCGTGTTAGGGTATCGTAAATTTGACGTTGCGCAATATGTCAAGGCGCGAAACGCGCCAAATTTCGGCGAAAATATCGTAAGCGAAACTGTGCGTGCTGGTTATGGTGCGGAATTCGTCGATGTGCAAGAATCCGCACTTTTTAATGGAGGTAAAACATTCGTCGTTTTAACCGGCGATGAACCGGCTAATACCGAAGAAAAGCACGCATTAATCGAAATGTTTACTAGTGACGAAAACATTCGCGGAAAAATTTGTCGAATACTAATTGTATCACGTGTCGGGTCGGAAGGGATGGATTTACGCGCGATCCGACACGAACATATATTCGAACCGTATTGGAATTACGCGCGAATCGGTCAAATTAAAGCACGAGGTATTCGTATGAATTCGTGTCGTGGGCTACGTCCGGATGAGTGTAATTGTCAGCCAATAATTTATTTAAGTGATTATCCCGCGGATTTACCGCGTGAAAAGGTCGCTTTGTTGGAAGACACAACGGATATATACATATATAAACGTGCGATGATAAATAAAGTACTAATTGACGAAACATTAACAATGTTACAAGAAACATCGATAGATTGTATGTATCACAATTCTCGACATAATGCCGGACTCAATTGCAAAACATGTATGCCAAATTCACGCGTCTTATTTATTCCGGATGTTAGACGCGATATCGAACTATCTAATCCGTGTATACAACCCGTCAAAAAACGCGTTCAAGTTAAAGAAATATTAATGGATTCAGCAAAATTTTATTACGCAATAGACGCACCGGCAAAAATAACGGTTTATACATATAACGACGCGACTTCAACATTCCTTCCAGTTAATCCAAATGCACCAATTTTTCGCGTTTTGATCGAAAAAATTCGCGAAAAGGAAAAAATTTAAAAAAAATAAAAAAAAATAAAATTTAAAAATTGAAAACTTTTAAAATCTAAAAATAGAAAAAATAAAAAGAAAAAATAGAAAAAAAGAATGAGTGAAAAAAAACTTAAAATTTAAAACTTTTTTTAAAAAATAAAGAATGAAAAAAAAATAAAAGTTAAAAATTGAAAAATAAAATTTAAAAAAAAATAAAAGTTAAAAATTGAAAAATTTAAATTCGAAATATCTAAAAAACTTAAAACGAAAATGACTGACGATCCAAATAAAGATTTATATGTCGCCTGTAGAAACGGCGATGTCAACGCCGCAAATATTATGATTGAGCGCGGTGTCACGGATTGGGACCGAGGTTTAGAAGGCGCCTGTCGTGGCGGACATGTCGAATTAGTAAATACGATGATCGAGCGCGGTGCTACGAATTGGAATTGGGGCTTATATGGCGCTTGCGCGAGCGGACACGTTGCGCTAGTAAATATGATGATCGCGCACGGAGCTACGGATTGGAATTTTGGTTTACGTAATGCTTGTTATGGCGGACACATCGAATTAGCAAATATGATGATTGCGCGTGGTGCAACCAATTGGAATCTGGGTTTATATGGCGCTTGTTATGGCGGACACGTTGCGTTAGCAAATATGATGATCGAACACGGTGTTACTGATTGGAACATGGGTTTACATGGCTCTTGCAACGGCGGACAAGTCGAGCTGGCGAATATGATGATCGAACGCGGTGCCACGGATTGGAATCGAGGTTTAGCTGGTGCTTGCAAAGGCGGACAAGTCGAGCTGGCGAATATGATGATCGCGCGCGGTACCACGGATTGGAATCGAGGTTTAGCTGGTGCTTGTTGGAGCGGACAAGTCGAGCTAGCGAATATGATGATTGCGCACGGAGCTACAAATTGGGACGCGGCTCGTAACTGTAAAGAAAATATAAAGGAATATCTTAAAGCACAATGGAAACTACACGATGCGAAATCAGTGCCAATAATTCGTATGTTACGTCGATATGTTAAACGGTTGTGTAATGCAAAACGAATTCAGAGATGGTGGCGCGGTACATATCCATTATGGCACGAATTAGCGTACGCTCCGCCGAATGGTATACGTTATCAACAGAGTTTCAAACATTTTACGCAATTAACTAAATCAAAAAAAAATTAAAAAAATTTAAAAAAAAACAAAACTTAAAATTTTTAAAATCTAAAGATTAAAAATCCAAAAATTTAAAAAAAATAAAAAAATAACGAGTGAAAAAAATTAAAACTTTTTAAAAAAAATAAAAAAAATAAGAATGAAAATTTAAAACTTAAAACTTTTTTTTAAAAACAAAAAAATAAAGAATGAAAAAAAACTTAAAAAGTTAAAAAATAAAACTTAAATTTTAAACATTTGAAAATTGAATATTTTTTTCTATTAAAATTTGAAAATAAAAAAATAAAAACTTTAAAAAAATAAAACAAAAATGACTACCAATCCGGATAAAGATTTACGCGTCGCCTGTAAAAACGGTGACGTCAATAATGTAAATACTGCAATCGCGCGCGGTGCCACGGATTGGAATTTGGGTTTACGTGGCGCTTGTGAAGGTGGTCATATTGAGATAGCGAATATGATGATTGCGCGCGGTGCTACGGATTGGAACGGAGGTTTATCTTACGCTTGTTTTGGTGGACAAGTCGAGCTAGCGAATATGATGATCGAGCGCGGTGCTACTGATTGGAACTGGGGTTTACGTAACGCTTGCGAAGGTGGACACGTCGAGTTAGCAAAACTGATGATCGAACGTGGTGCTACGAAATGGAATTGGGGTTTATGCGGTGCTTGCGAAGGCGGACACATCGCGTTAGCAAATATGATGATCGAGTGTGGCGCTACTGATTGGAATTATGGTTTACGTGGCGCTTGTTATGGTGGTCGTATCGAGCTAGCGGACATGATGATCGCACGTGGTGCTACAGATTGGAACGGAGGTTTATGGAACGCTTGTTTTGGCGGACACGTCGCATTAGCTGAACTGATGATCGAACGAGGTGCTACGGGTTGGGATACGACTATTTTTAGTGACGAAGATACGTGGGAATACGTTAAAGCGCAACGGAAACTACATGATGCGAAAGCAGTGCCAATAATTCGTATGTTGCGTCGATATGTTCCGCGGTTGCGTAATGCAAAACGAATACAACAATGGTGGCGTGGTACGTATCCATTATGGCGAGAATTAGCATACGCGCCACCAAAAGGTTTACGTTATCGGCAAAGTTGTGCGCATTTTGAACAAAATTTGAAAACTTTAAAATTTAAAAAATAATTTTTAAAATTAAATCTTAAAACTTTTTTAAAAAATTATTGAAAATTCGAAGAATTGAAATTTGATAAAAAAATTAAAATTAAAAATTTATGATTCTCTTAAAAAATAATATTTAAAAAATTAAGTTTTTAAAAAAAGTTTTAAAAAATAAAGGAAAAATTTTAGAGTTAAAAAGTTAGAGTAAAAAATCATCGAAAATTCTGAAGAAATGAAATTTAAAAGTTTTAGACAAGATCGATATAATTTTGTACTCTTGTTGAATCGTTCGAGTAAAGATAAACCATATTTGTTAAAATATTAACCGAATCGTAAACTACATGTATTGTATATCGTCCGTTCAATGATTCGGCAAACATAATTTCGATATTGGGACTATATAATATTCTATTTAAATTTAGTATAGTCGAGTCTTTAATACAGTAAATATTAAATATTGGTGTATTTCCGATGTATATATCCGTCGCAATTAAACGTAGACAATCGTGCGTCGATGTCGTACCATTATACGATAGCGTGATATTATTTGCACTTATAGTTGTGTGATCTTCTGCCGTTACGAATACGTAAAATCCGAACACTATTAAGTTTGAATTTAATTTTGCTGATAATAATCGTTCATTGTGTACATCACAAACGGTAGTTTGTGAACGATAAGTTTGAATAATAATCGCTTCGGGAGTTTCGGTTTCGCTAATTCTATTTTCGTACGAATTGTATATAATTTGCACATCCGTAATGATTGCGGGATCGACGACTATATATGTCTTCGTATGCATGTATAACTGTCTTTGATTTATTATTGGATGCGGTATTATTATCGGAAATAAATTGTGAGTTTGAATACAAACTTCGGCGAAATTACGATATATTTTTGGTAAAATATTCCACTTAACCATTAAACTACTCGGTGTGAATTCTGATAATATCGCTCGTGATCCGCTCACAATAATTCTGATTAAGCGAATTGCTTGCATTATATTTATTGGTGTTAATGCGTTATCGTTAACAATAAATTTAATAAAAATATCGTAACAATTTTCGTGATAAAGAGATAAATTATGCGAATATACGTCACCATCTGTCGTACGGTTTTTATCTAATTCTATATTCGATAGCTCTTTGCCAAAAATCATACTATTATTATAATATCGTTGAAAAACTCGACCAGCATGACTATTGTCCAACATTAAATTATTCGCTATTTGCTGATGGCCAATAATATTAGGTCGTTCCGTTTGTTTGTATGCGGGATCCATATCGGATAATAATCGCGTTATTTCTTCGTGTATGTGAACTTCATCAGTTTTATCGATTTTGCCAATTTCATTTACGTCGTATGAAATTGAATCGTTATTGATATTTATGCCGAAATGTTCCGCAACTTCAGCGGGGATGTATTCGGAACTTTTACCGTATCTAATCGTATTCAATACACGTCGAAAATATATCGGATCTGCATCAATATATATAGGTTCATCGCATTGCGATTCTTTAACATTTCCGGAAAACATCGCGGAAAAATACTTGCTTATTCCGTTTAAAAGCGTATTTTTTTCGATATAAAAATCCTCTCGACCGACGATAAAATGAACTTGATCTGTTGCCATTTTTTTAATTTTATTTTTTTATTTTTCAGATTTTCAATTTTATTCAATTCAATTTTCAGATTTCAAAGTTTTGAGATTTTTAATTTTATTCAATTCAATTTTCAGATTTCAAAGTTTTGAGATTTTCAATTTTATTCAATTCAATTTTCAGATTTCAAAGTTTTGAGATTTTCAATTTTATTCAATTCAATTTTCAGATTTCAAAGTTTTGAGATTTTCAATTTTATTCAATTCAATTTTCAAATTACTTAATTTATTTTATTTTAAATTTAAAACAAAATAAATTAAGTAAAATTTTTACCCTTATTTTTTAAAAAATTTGAAATTTGAAAATTGAAAATTGAATTATTGAAATCTGAAAAATTGAAATCTGAACTTTTTAAAATAAAACAAAAAAAATGCCTATTTATCATCATGGTGATTTATACATCGCATGTATAAGTGGCGATGTAAATGTCGTAAATGCTGAAATTGCACGTGGCTCACACAATTGGGACAGTGGTTTACGTGGCGCTTGTTGTGGCGGACACTTAACGCTAGTCGAATTAATGATTGCACACGGTGCTACAGATTATAATTATGGTTTACGTGGTGCTTGTGAAGGCGGACACGTCGGACTGGTGAATATGATGATCGCGCGTGGAGCTGCGAATTGGAATTGGGGATTACGCGGTGCTTGTCATGGCGGACACGTCGAGCTAGCAAATATGATGATCGCACACGGTGCCACGGATTGGAATTGGGGATTATATGGCGCTTGTCTTGGCGGACAAGTTGAGCTAGCGAATATGATGATTGCACACGGTGCTACAAATTGGAATTACGGTTTACTTGGCGCTTGTCTTGGTGGACAAGTCGCGTTAGCAAATATGATGATTGCGCATGGCGCCACGGATTGGAACCGCGGTTTAATTTACGCATGTAATGGCGGACACATAGCGCTAGCCGAATTAATGATTGCGCACGGTGCCACGCATTGGAACGATGGTTTATGTAGCGCTTGTGTTGGTAATAATGTCGCATTAGCTGAATTAATGATTGCGCACGGTGTCACGGACTTGAATCGGAATTTACTTTCCGCTTGCGAATGCGGATATGCAGCAATAGCCGAATTAATGATTATGCGCGGTGCCACTGATTTGAACGAAGGTTTACTTGGTGCTTGTCGTTACGGGCATGCAGAATTAGTGGAATTAATGATTGCGCGCGGGGCCACTGATTTGAATAGTGGATTAAGTGGCGCTTGCGCATGCGGGTATGCAGCGCTAGCGGAATTAATGATTGCGCGTGGTGCTACGGATTGGAACCGTGGTTTAGAAGGCGCTTGTTACGGAGGGTCCGTCGCGTTAGCGGAATTAATGATTGCGTGCGGTGCTACGGATTGGAACCGGGGCTTACATGGCGCTAAACGTGGCTCTAATATTGTGTTGGCAAATATGATGATTGCGCACGGCGCCACGGATTGTGAATACAGCTATTAAATAGTCAAAATATAAAAAAATTTGTTATCGATAGATGTTGGAACGTTTTAAATAAAAATTAGCACTTTATGAATCTTTAAGAAAAAATTAAAAGTAAATTGTTAAAAAAAATTAAAGAAAAATTAAGAGTAAATTTTTAAAAGAAAAAATTAAGAGTAAATTTTTAAAAAAAAAATTAAGAGTAAATTGTTAAAAAAAATTAAAGAAAAATTAAGAGTAAATTGTTAAAAAAAATTAAAGAAAAATTAAGAGTAAATTTTTAAAAGAAAAAATTAAGAGTAAATTTTTAAAAGAAAAAATTAAGAGTATTTTTTTGGTCTTATTTTATTCAAAACTTTTTTCAAAGTTTTGAGATTTTTAAAAATTGAATATTTTTCTATTAAAATTAGAAAATAAAAAAATAAAAAAAACTTAGTTTTTAAAATTTTATATAAAAAATCTAAATAAAACAATGTCGATTTTAATACCAAATTCGATGATTGCTGATGACGCGTTAACCGAAAAATTTCAAAAATGGGACCTTCGAAAACATACTTCCGAAAAATCGATGTGGGCAGGATCACGAAAACCGGTTAATACCGCGATCGATTACGTAAATGAAAATGGCACACAGATTGATACGATTTTGGTACGACTTTCACCATATCTCGATAAAATAATTGACGAAGTATGCGTTAATGCTACGGATCACGCGGTGAGACAATATTCATCGACAAATCCGGTAACGCGAATTTTTGTCGCGTTTGACTCAAAAAGCGGCGTAATTACCGTTACAAATGACGGTGCTGGTATACCGGTAAAATATCACCAACAACACGCGTTATGGATTCCGCAATTAATTGCGGGAGAATTCTTATCCGGAACGAATCTCGCGCCGGATGTCGGCCGAATAACCGGCGGTACTAACGGGCTCGGATTAAAATTAGTCGGCGTCGGAAGCGAATGGATGCGATTGACTACGTTTGATGCGGAAACCGGTTTTGTATACGATCAGTTATTTCAAGACGAGTTAAAAATTAAAAACGAACCCGTTATCGTATACGCCGCGCAACGCGCGGATATTACGAACGTGTTTCCGAAAGGTATGACATCGATCGCGTTTCGACCGAATTACGCGCGTTTAGGCGTTCGTGATTACGACGCGAACGCAAATTACGTCGCGCGCAACACGCGCGGAAATGATCGCGCAGATTCCGGCGACGAAGCGAGTGATGACGAATCGATGACGTCGTCAAATTCCGCGAGAGTTCCCGCGGTGAAAACCGCCGTGACGATCGCGACTGCCGCAATTTTATTACGGCATGTTTTACGCGCAAGAACGTACGAACTCGCGGCGTATATCGGAAAGTACGCGGTAAAAGTCGCGTTCGTATGCGATGGCGTTGCGGAAACCGTAGCTATACGCGATATCGCGGAATATGTCGCGCTATGTGCGCATGGTTCACCGGTTTTGTCGTGTAAGCTAACGAGCGCGATTTCGTCATACACGTGGTATTTGTCCGCGAAATTTGACGCGAATAGTACCGCGTTTACGTCGAAAATTCTCGTAAATGGCGTCGTTTTACGCGGTGGTGAAATCGCGAAATGGTACGCGGATAAAATATCGGACAAACTCGCGACTAAAGCGAAAAAAATCGCGGGAAAATCCGTCACAATTACGAAGCAATTATTGCGTAATCGATTGCAAATTTATATGGATACGATGATCGTTAATCCGGACTTTTCGTCGCAACGAAAAGAATCGCTTCCGATTGACGAAGTATTACTCGAAAGTTACGCGTTAACGGACGCGTATATTAAAACGATTTGGGAAAAGATGGCGGATTACGTTAGCGATATTATTATCGCAAAATCCGCGGAAGCTACGCAACATGTATCGCTTAAAAAAATCGATAAATACATTCCCGCACTTTGGGCCGGCGCTACGCGGCGTAAAAAGCGGTCGCAATGCGGTTTATTTATAGTCGAAGGCGATTCCGCGCAAACAATGATCGCTTCCGGAATTCACGGCGGATTCGGTCTCGACAGCACGGTTTACGGCGTATTTAATATCGGTGGTGTACCGATGAATGCGCGCAAACAAATAAAAACGTTAACACGTGCAAAAACCGGCGAAATCGCGATCGTGTTGGGAAAATCACTACGCGCAAACGAACGTTTAAATTCGCTTGCAAAGGTAATCGGATTATCGTTCGGTAAAACACCGAACCCGAACGAAATGAATTACGATTTTATTATTGGCGCGTGTGATGAGGACGAAGACGGTGTCGGACATATTTTCGCGCTAATTCTAAATTGGTTCGAGTTATTTTGGCCTACACTTATTCAAAACGGATTTGTGAGGCGAATGACGACACCGATCGTACGTGTTGTATTACCAAAATCGCGAACGAAACGTCAAGCATTATCATTTTATACGGAACGAGAGTATCACGATTGGCTCGCGACGAATACGGGTGACGCAAACGCGCGAATTCCCGGCGCAAAAATCGAGTATTTCAAAGGTCTCGGCGCACATAATATCGAACAACGACGCGAAATTTTTCGCAATTTTACGCGCAAAATTCGATATTATATTTATGACGAATTGGCAAAACAAAATTTCGAAATTTATTTCGGCAAAGATACGAACACACGTAAACAAAAATTAACAGAACCGGTTGCGGAACTCGACGAAATCGCGGAAAATACGACGGGATCGCGCGCGTTGCGATGTTCGAATTTCTTAGATTCGAGCGTGAAATCGTTCCAATTGAGCGATATTGCGCGAAAAATTCCGAATGCTATGGACGGTCTAATTCCGGTACGGCGTAAAGTTATCGAATGCGCTCGGCGTACCGGTTTGAGTAAAAAAATGAAGGTATTTCAACTCGGTGGTCGTGTCGCGGACGTTATGCGATACCATCACGGAGGCGCATCGATTGAAGGCGCTATCACGCATATGATGCAGCGATTTTACACGGCGAACGTATTTCCGTTACTTATTAGTCACGGACAAGAAGGGTCTATTCGAGAAGGTGGTGAAGATAAAGCGGCATCTCGATATCTCGATTGTACGCTAAATAAGCCGCTCACTGACGCGTTATATAATGAGCGAGACGATAATCTATTAAAATACGTACTCGAAGACGGCGAACGAGTCGACCCAGCGAATTATGTACCGTGTCTTCCGATGAGTATACTCGAATGGTACCAAATTCCGGGAACCGGTTGGAAATCGAGTATTGTAGCGCGACAAAAAGAATTCGTAATCGAAAATATCAAACGTTTAATCACGAATGATAACGCGGAACTTTTAGCGATGCCACCAACACGTGACGGCTTTACGGGTGCGTGGTATGTAGACGCGGAGCATGCGCATACAACGCGCGAAATTGCGACGGGTGCGTGGACATACAACGCTGATAATAACGCGTTAATAATTACGGAATTACCGCCACGTGTGTGGACATCACGTTTTGTTAAAAAACTTCAAGAGCATTACGAAGACGTCGTAATTACGGAATTTATCGATGATAAAACAAGTGCGGATAATAATCGAACTCATATCGTTATACCGCTCAGAAATGGCGCAATGGAAACGATCTACGCGCGTGGAGCCACGCAATTTGATCCGGTAACGGAATTCTTTGGATTATACGATTATTACGATAGCTATCTCAATTTTACGGACGATTCCGGACGTTTAATCGCGTTCGATTCGTACGAATCCGTACTAAAATATTGGTTCAACGCGCGAAAAATGTTATATATTGCGCGATCAACACGCGAAAATACGTTGACAAAATTACGTATTTTGGTCATTGAAAATAAGCTAAAATTTATCGCAAATCATAAAACTTATTCGTTATCGAATCTCGAATATGCGGAACAAGACGAAATTTTGACTAAAAATCGTTATTTACGCTGCGATGAACACGTAATTAATAATCCGGGTTCGATCGCTACAGAATTGATCGAAAACGAAGCATTACGTGGAACTGGCGCAGGTTACGACTATTTACTGACACTTTCATATCGAAGAATGTCGGAAAAACACGTTACGGAGTTACAAAAAGAGCTCGAAAAATTACGAAATTATCTTAATTATCTCGCAAATTACGGAGAATTTCCCGGTGCACAGATGTGGCGTGAGGAAATTTCACAAGTCGAAAAATTATTCGTTAGTGGAATTGCAAAAAATGAAGACGAAGATATCGAATTTATTGACGGATAAAAATTATCTGTCGGATAAAAAAATTACCCATCGGATAAAATTTATTCTGTTTGAAGTGACGTTATAAAATCGGTAAAAACTTCGACGATTTTTTTTGCGGCAATTTCGACGATCTTTTTTGAATCACTATGCGTAATAATTAGTTCGAGTTCGCGTTCACTTGGGTGTCGCAAACGGTATGCGACGTAATTAATTGATGGATCGAGCAGATATATGGTTTTTGAGAAGAGTGCGCCAATAGTATGCGATTCGTCGGAAATTGCGTATTTCGCATTATTTTCGCCTAAACTAGCCGCGGATTGTTCCGCGATTACTTTCGCAGTTTGTTCGACATGTTCAATCAATTCCGCGCACGCGTCTATAATGTATTGTCGCGGTTGAATATTAATTCCGGATACAATCAGTTCGAAATCGCGCGGCGGTTCGCTATAGTCGTATAGATCCTCGGTATAACTTTTCGTTTCGTCTAATACGCGATATTCAACTACAGCTGGTGAAAATACCGCGTTATCAATACCGCGTCCGCGTTCGATACGGATAGTATTAATTTTAACATGACATCCCGGAAATACGTGCGCAAGGCGAACGTTTTTAGGAAATGGCACTTGTGCGCCAATTTTTGGCGTGATATCGCCGGATAAAATCGTTTTAACAACGCCATAAGGTCCTTCACCAACGTCATCCGTATCGACGCGTAAGCTACCTTTAACACTTTTATTTTCGACGTCGAGTGCGAATTCCGGTGTATTTTCTCGATGCAAAAACGACTGATCAAGCGGAATTAGCCCAATTCTATTACGTAATTCTTCGTATACAATATACGGATCGTTGGTTACGAGGTTATGTCGTTCAAAAGTTAACGCAACGTTAGTTTTTTCATCGATACACATTCGTCGTAATGCATTTGCGTATTCTGGTTCTATATCAGTCAAATGAACAACGATACTTTCGTATGGTGTCGTATCGACGTATTTAAAAACTTCATCTGTTACGATTTCGCCCTTTTTTATCGTGCGTTTTTCATGCCGAATAACGCGAATTTTCGGTTTATATTTCGACATTTTTGATTTTAAAAACAAGTTAAAGTAAATAATATTAAGTAATTATATTTTCAATTTTTGATTTGATAAAATCTAAAATCAAAAATAAAAAAATAAAAGTAAAAAAATAAAAAATATCAAAAATTCGAAGAATTGAGATTTAATAAAATTTAATATTAAAAAAATAAAAGTAAAAAAATAAAAAATATCAAAAATTCGAAGAATTGAGATTTAATAAAATTTAATATTAAAAAAAAATGCAGTTCGAAAAAGCTACAATTTATTTTAAAAATACGAACTCCGCGGCGAATGAACGGATGATAGTATTTTTAGACGAAAATATCGAGCAGTTAAACGTCCGCGGGATTGTTATAGATTTTAAAATTGTAACGAAAAAAATTCAATCATATTTACGTCAACATAATATCGCGGAATTGCCGGCTTTATTTTTCCAAAATGCCGCATTTACCGGCGTAGAACAGATTAAAACCGCACTGTTACGTGTTTTTGTTGCACCACAAGCACGTGTACCAAACGCACAAAGACAAAATAATAAAATTGATAGATTTAATGATCCGAATTATAACGGAGTTGATTTAGATGACGAAATTCATGACTATATTAGATCGGCCGTTAGAGAAGGCTATGCGGACGGAAAACAAATATCTGAAGATGATGACGCTAATACCGCGGAAAAACGGCTACGTGCAGGACAGATGAGTTTTGATAAACGTCGTGACGTACTCAAAAAATACGGTTGGGGATATTATTCAAATCCGGCCGCATTTGAACACGCAAATACAAATACACCACAAAACAATTTCGATCAATATCCACAAACGCAAGCACAAATACCGGGACAAGTTACCATCGACGATTTATATCGACAATTACCAACAAATAACGATAATGATAATTATGACGATAATATGCAAACTCAGATTGTGCAGCCACCAGTTAATACAGCAAACGAACAAATACCGCGTTACGATAATATCGCGCGATCATCAACTAAAGCACCGAGACCGGGTCGAAATAGACGATCTAATAAAACTAACACAACGAATCCGAATAATATCGAATGGACTCCACCTGAAGCAACGCAAGGTGTGAATAATTTAACGGAAGGTCTCGATCCGAACGATAGAGATGATAACCTAATGATGCGTATGTTTGAAAACAATACTGTAAGCACTAATATTTAAAATTTGAAAAAAAATATCAAAAATTCGAAGAATTGCGATTTAACAAAAATGAATTAAAATTAAAAATTTAAGAAAGAATAAAATCTAGAAAATTAAAAATTTAAGAAAGAATAAAATCTAGAAAATTAAAAATTTAAGAAAGAATAAAATCTAGAAAATTAAAAATTAAAAATTCGAAGAATTGAGATTTAATAAAATGGAAAAAACAATTACAAATTATTGCACACAATTCAATATATCTGTTGTAGAATTGTTTAAAATATTTAAAACGCAAATTACTGGAGATGTACTTTCACGTACCGAAACACTCGAAATAAGAGTCAATCGCGCAAAACAAACAGATAATACATATTTGATTCGCACAGTTGGCGAAAAAATTTATAATTATCGTAAAGAGATAGCGGAAAGAAATGAAAAATTTTTCTTAGATGACAACTTTAGTATTGAAAATGACGAAGCGGATAATACGGAGTTAGTTAAATTAGTCAAACAGGTATATAGGTCAAGCAAAAAGGCGGATCAAGATAACGTTTATTCGCATATAATGATACTTTTACGTATGTATGCTTTATGGTGTTTATCGCAAAAAACTTAAAACTTTGAAAAAGTTTTAAATAAAATATAATAAACTTAAAAAACAAAATAAACTTAATAAACTTAATAAACTAAAATTATAAAAATTAAAAGTATATATTTTTTAAATAAAATAGTAAAAAAATGTCCGCAAAGATTAAAGTTCGTGCAAAAATTCCAGATTTTAGCGGACGTGATGACCTAACTCGTATGTTTAATCAGATGGTTGGAGTCGAAGAACCAGATAAAAATGTCGTATTACCTAAATTTTCGCAATATCGTTCAAATCTAAATAAAATTGCGAAGACACTGAAATTATTTTCAAGCGAAACGTTCCGAAAACGATTTGTCGAATACGATTCACATTTTGAACATATTGCGATATACGTAAAACAATGCGAAGAATTAATCGCTTTAATTGATTCGTTGTCCGACGATGAAAAAATTAGTCGATATGTCGAAATTAAATCAAATAACGCGATTAAAAATACGATTTTAAATTGCAATTTATTAAAAAATCACGGCGCAAATATCGAAAAAATCGGCGAATATCGCGAACAATTTGCAAAGCTCGAAACAACTGATGCGGAATTTCCGCGTTTAGTATCACTCGCGGGTGTTTTTATCGAACAGTATCCCAGTTCCGAATTACATTTGTTATACGTAAGTAAAATTAACTTTAAAACTTTATGGTTTGATCCGCGGTGTAGTTTCGATCTTAAAAAATTTATCGTCGAAATGTTACACGTTGTACATAAATTTTCGCGAGCAATTTTTGATTTGTATTCATCACCCGATATCGATGTCGAATCATTTAGTCGAATTTTGGTCGCGAATCTTGCGAATCTTCGTTCGAGAATTCCGCGTTGTGAAGACGCATTTAACCGTATCGAATCAAGCATAGGAATGTTACAAAATAACTTCGGCCGATATTACAATACATTTATCGATACAAAAAATACTGGTGTATTTTTCGAAGATTTTGTTATGGATATCGCAACAGACGGAACAAAGAAACAGCAACCGGAACTAATACGTCAATTTAGACAAATTATTAAATTTATCCATACACAGTATGCACAACAACACGCGATGCGTATGGATGGTGGAATAAATACAACTGTTATGAACAATATGATGAATCTTATGTCAACAAGTATTGATAAAGTAGAAGGAGATAAACCAACAGATAAAACAACAGAAAAAATAGACGACGATTTTAAAACAGCGTGTGACGAATTATCTGGAAAAAATACCACAAAAACAGAAGATAAAACAGTAGAAAAAACCGCAAAATCAGAAGAAAAAACAGTAGAAAAAACCGCAAAATCAGAAGAAAAAACAGTAGAAAAAACCGCAAAATCAGAAGAAAAAACAGTAGAAAATATCACAAAATTAGATGAAAATATCATAAAAACAGATGAAAATATCACAAAAACAGATGAAAATATCACAAAATCAGAAGAAAAAACAGAAGAAAATGAGTGGATTGACATACCTCCGAAAAAAAAGCATACGAAAAAACACAGATAACTTCAGATTTGACAAAATATTAAAAATAAATTTATACTATAATTAGTTTTACTTGTTTATTTTAGTCCAAGTAAAAACGATAAACGGATACGTATCTACGTTTATCGTATCGTAAATTTTTTCGTATATTTTTACCGCATCAGCCATAGAGCGATCGGGTATCGATCGCTCTAAATAAACGGTTAAAGCAGAAGTCAAGTCGGAATATCTATGAACTTCTACATTTGATATTTCAACCGCGATTTCATCGACGTCATCTTGACTTATTCGCAATTCGATATTTTTTAAATCGATATCGAATTTTCCTCTACACGCACGTATTTCCGCCGTTTTTCTACCGGAAATTACATGTTCCATCCACTCTTTTTGCAAGTGAATATTCAACTTCATTTTTTGATTCGATTTTTATTTTATTCAAAACTTTTTTCAAATTTATTTTATTTAAAACTTTTTTCAAATTTATTTTATTTAAAACTTTGAAAAAAATTTTGAGATTTTAATATTTTTTATTTACGAATAATAAAACGATAATTATATTTTTATTGTACTCGTTACAATTTTTAAAAATGGCAAGACGATCCGACGTAAATAGTCGCGAAAGATTTTCTTATCAACCTATAAGAGTTACGGTAAATCCGCGTGGTAAACCGTCACTTCCGACAGACTATAACGGTCTTTTCGCCGAAATGTACGGAATAGATAATTACGAAACAGTTGATGCGCAAAATCCAGATGCGAGGAATTATTCGCAAGATATCGTAGAACAAACTAACTTGCAGACTCCATTTGAACTAGCTGCGCAACATTTTGCGCCCGATGATAGTTGTTTAATGGATTCGAAATTAGCTGCATCAGGTTTACAACGCGGCAAACGTGCGCAAGCGCAAATGGTATTTCGTTCGGCAATGACACGAAATCCGGCACAAAAATTCTTTATTGACGAATTAGAAGATAATGAAAAACGCGAATGGTGGGATCAAAAACCAGAACTCGACGATTCGTTATATAAAACATTTATCCGAGGTCTTGCGGATTATTCTGGAGAACCACTCGACGATATTGGTGCAACCGTTTACAAATACTAAAAATTAAATTTAAAAATTTTTATTTTAAATTCGCGATTAAAAGTTTATTTTTTTTGGATTAGTTAATTGTGTAAAATGTTCTAAACTTTGTCTGTAACGTAAACCATTTGGCTGAGCGTACGCTAGTTCTCGACATAGTGGATACGTACTACGCCACCATCGCTGAATTCGTTTTGCATTACACCATCGTTTAATATGTCGACGTAATATACGAATTATCGGCACTGATTTTGCATCGTATAACTTCCATTGTGCTTTAACGTATTCTCCTATGTTTTCGTTACAGAAATGAGTTATATACAAATCAGTGGCTCCGTGCGCGAACATCATGTTTATTAACTCGATATGTTCACCAAAACAAGCGCCGTATAAACCCAAATCCCAATCTGTGGCGCCGTGCGCGATCATCATGTTTATTAACTCGATATGTCCACCATAACAAGCCGCGCATAAACCTTGGTTCCAATCTGTGGCACCATGCGCAATCATCAATTCTGCCAATTCGATGTATCCACTGAAACAAGCACTACGTAAACACCAGTTCCAATCCGTGGCGCCGTGCGCGATCATCATGTTTATTAACTCGATATGTCCACCACGGCAAGCGCCGCATAAACCCCAGTCCCAATTTGTCGCACCACGCTCAATCATCATATTCACTAATTCGATTTGTCCACTACCGCAAGCGCCACATAATCCCCCGTCAAAATCCGTGGCACCGCGCTCGATCATCATATTCACTAATACGATGTGTCCGCCTTCGCAAGCGCCGTATAAACCCCAATTCCAATCTGTGGCACCGCGCTCGATCATCATATTTACTAACTCGACGTGTCCGCCTTTGCAAGCGCCGCATAATCCCTCGTCACAATCAGTAGCACCATATTCGAACATCATACTTGCCAGCTCGACGTATCCGCTTTTGCAAGCGCCACGTAAACCCCGATCCCAATCTACGGCACCACGGGTAATTGCAGTATTTGCGGCATTAATATCACCGTTTTTACAGGCGACGTATAAATCTTTATTTGGATTGTCAGTCATTTTCGTTTAAAACTTTAATTTTATTAATTTTCAATTTGTTTAAAACTTTTTTTTTAAAAGTTTTAAGATTTATTAGTTTTGATATTTTCAATTTTTAATTTTTCAATTTGTTTAAAACTTTTTTTTAAAAGTTTTAAGATTTTCAAGCAATGTTATTTTCCTCAAAACAGTTTTCAATTTTTATTTTATTCAATTTTTAAAACTTTTTTATTAAATTTCATTTCTTCGAATTTTATGAAATTGTTTCTTGTGGTCGTTGGAATACAAAATGCATCGGAATTTGTATACGTTTAGATCCGAAAAATACCGTTATAACACCACCACCAGCTGGTGCGACTGTACCGATTAAACTAATCGGAATTGTAAACGTTGTTGCGCCGGTTACGGTAACAGCGTGACCAGTTGTACGGTTAACTTGCGCGATAATTGTATTATTTATTACCGGCGTATTTGTCGTAAAGTTAGTGAAATAAACGATATCGCCATTAATTAGATTATGTGGTATCGCATTTAACGTCGTAAACGTCGCGGGGTTTACACCGTATGTCGGAGTCATTAATAACCGATCCGGATCAAAAATAATTAGTTGAAGTGGTGCACCGAAAGATAACGTGAATCTATCCAATTTTGTTATCGTTAGATTAAAACGATATTGTGCTTTATGCGAATTACCGACTGGTGTTAATTTAATTCGATTACCTTGAATTTCCGTATCGAATAGAAAATGAAATCGTCGATTTTCGTGCGCGATGACCGATTGGTGCTGTATCTCTTCCACAAGCAGACTAACGCGTCTTTCACTCGTATCGGCTGCAGCGATATATGGTATTTGAAACGAATACGAGTCGATTTCCGTAATATCACGAATCGGTGCGATATAATTTACGGAGCCTTCGCGTACATCCGCACTATTGTGTAATGAAAATACGAATTTCGGTAGTCTATCGCCGTTCACTTCTTGAATAACGCGATACCTCGTATCGAATAAAAGATAATCATCAGATGCAACCGCATCAGGTACCCATAATTTAAGTAACGCATACGCATCCGGCGTACCGTATATTTTACGTATTGTGTCAAATGATGTTTCTGTCCACTGTGATGCATTTGGCATCGCACTCACGATATCGGTCGTTTGATCGGATTCAAGCGCTTCATCCGGTACTTCGCCGGTTACTCCTGGCTCTGCGTATACAACGTCTGTAGTAACCTTACTGAAAACGTATGGACGTCGACTCGCGTCTTCGCTAGTCGATCCAATTTCGCGTTTTAATGTTTCGTGAATATCGATGGCAGCTGGACGTGCATTATTGGCTAAAGTTGCTCTAATAAAATTATGCGCAACTAAATTTTGAATGTCATCGTCTGTTTTTCCTTGAAATTGACGATAATTCGTTTGTCGCGTAACGTGTACTAATTTATCGAATTCAGATCGAGATAATTTACGACCTAAACGTTGCGCAACTTTCGTCGCAATTGTTATTAAAGATTCCGGAGTTGTTAACGTATCATATCGTAAATCTCTCGCTCTCGGTTCCCCGGAAATCGAAACGTCATAAAATGGCGTATGTTGAATACGTTCTTCCATTTTTTCCCAATTTTTTAATAAAATTCAATTTAATTTTTATATCTATGTTTTTATTTTTTAATTTTATTTTTTAATTTTATTTTTTAATTTCAAAACTTTAGTTTAAAAAAATAGTTTGAAAAAAAATAGTAGAAATTACATTTTCAAAAATTGGAAAAAAACGAAAAATGGGAATATTTTAGGTTGTGTGATAGCTGCGCAAGGTGGATTTTGGCTATACATTTTTTTTAAATCTCAAAACTTTGAAAAAAGTTTTTAAATAAAAATGAAAATAAAAAAAATGTTTGTTTAAATCATCACATCCATTTTACATTTTGTGCAACTAATTATTTTCGTGTTTTCGGTTGCGTTAAAAACATGTTCGCAAATGTATTGTATACAATCCAAAGCGACACAACTATCGAGCGATTCATAGATCCAGCTGCAAATTTTTGCCATCCAATACTGCGCAAAACTCGCGTTATCGAAAGTGAAAGTATTAAATGTAGCGATGAAAACATCGAGTAAATGTTTAATACCATCAGTGTGTGCGTGTATCTTACCGTACAATGAATTACGAACACTTTGCATAACTTGGTCTATGTGTGTATACATGCGTATTGAGCAACTGAACTGCGTCGTAAAATCTGCTGGCGCTTGTTTATTGATTTGTTTTGGATTTAAAATAATTTCAAAATAATCATCACGACTTATCAGACATAAACCATCACTATCTGGGTAGTGAAACGTAAATAATTCCGTACGTGTATCATACGTAACAGTTGTCTCTGGGACATGATATGATTCCATTTTCACGTTTGTGGTGTACGATAAGTTGAATCCACAAATCGCACATCGCGCACGAATATCGCGGTTACTTTGAATTAATTGTAAATCCGAGTGTACGCAATCACAAATAGGGATAATAAATTTAAAGCGATTTGTTAATATTTTTTCAAACATTGCGCGAACATCTGCGATATTGCAGACGTTATCATTGAGCGCATTTTCGCGAACCTTTTCGATAAACGACCGCTCCTTATGAAAATCCGCTACTTGGAGAGTCATTTTTAGTTACTGATAATAAAAAATCAATTTTCTTAAAACTTATTTTTTTTTAGATTTTAATTTTATTAAATTTCATTTCTTCGAAATTTCAATATTTTTTTCAAATCGAGTTTTTATTAAATTTCATTTCTTCGAAATTTCAATATTTTTTTTCAAATCGAGTTTTTATTAAATTTCATTTCTTCGAAATTTCAATATTTTTTTCAAATCGAATTTTTATTAAATTTCATTTCTTCGAAATTTCAATATTTTTTTCAAATCGAATTTTTATTAAATTTCATTTCTTCGAAATTTCAATATTTTTTTCAAATCGAATTTTTATTAAATTTCATTTCTTCGAAATTTCAATATTTTTTTCAAATCGAGTTTTTCCGAAGTCATCTTTTAAAAGATAGTAGTAGTAAAAATCGTAATCCAAACTTATTGTAAACCCACATTTTTGACACGAATGTACTGTATAGTTATTAGGATTATACGCAAAATCGTGTTTTTGGCATATGTAATGCGTAATATACGGTCGAATATGTTCATATGTCATATTACGTGCTAAAACAAATATTTGCGTCATCCAAAATCCATAAAATTTTTTATATCTTGTTGATTCAGTAAATAATTCATAAACGTATTTAATAGAGTTGAAGTAATTAATAGCTTTTTTATTTTCGCTATATAAAGTCTCATTTATTTTTTTACATGCAAGATAATACTTTGCATAGTTACTGAGCTTATATTTTTTCACATCAAAGGTAGGAATATCTGTTAGAGAATCGATAAATGTTATTACTGAATATGTTTCGCGTTCGAATTTATTTGCTTCACCATCTTTTGGTTTAAATTGAACCGTAAACTCATCCTTTTCCTTGTCAAATAATACCGTAACATTGCCAATTCCGGGAAATACGCTGTTTATTTCGTTAGTTTCGTAAAGTAAGACAATACCACAAATTATGCATCGTATATAATTTGTGCCTTTTTCATCTACTTTGAGTTTTGCGTGTTTACAACACAGAATTTGATCGATTATATTTTGACGTTCTATTATTTTTTCTATTATATAATCTCGAATTTCGCTTGTTATAAACTGTTTTTCTTTTCCTGTAATATCCTGAACTACAATAATTTTTTTACGTATTTCGCCAATCATTTTGCGTTCTTCGATTAAATCATCGCGGGTAAAATCCCCTATCATCAAACTGTCCATTTTGCTCGGTATTTAAAAAGTAAAATTGCGCGAATTTAATATGGAATATAAAAAATCAATTTTTTTTGCACTTAGTTTAATTTGAAATTAAACAACTCCGCTAAATTTCAAGCGTCTTAAAGTTTCTTCTTGTCGTTTCGTTAATCGAGTTAATTCAGATTTCAAATCAAAATCGCTCTGCGGATCTGTACGAGGTTGATACGGTTTAAAGCCACTGATTTTAAACATACCACTGCTAAAAAACGTTATCATTACGATTAAAATTAATACTATTAGTATCGCTATCCAATATTTTTTTGCTATCAAAGTTATTTTAGCAACTATCCCGTCGGGTTTATTGACTATTATATCGTTCTCCATGTTTTACGAAAATTAAATTTGAATAGAAAATTATCATATATATTTAAAATTATAAATTTAAAAACTAAAAATTAAAAAACTATAAATTTAAAAACTAAAAATTAAAACTTTTGAAAAAAAAATAAAACTTTTGAAAAGGTTTTAAATAAAAAAATATTGAATCGAAAAAATTCGAAGAAAAAATATTGAATCGAAAAAATGAGATTTAATAAAATAAAACATTGAATCGAAAAAATTCGAAATAAATTGATTTTAAAAAAAAATAAAATTTGATAAAATAAAAAAATATTGAAATTTTGAAAAAAAAATGAAATTTAGCAAAATGGAAAATAAAAGCGAAATTATTAAAAAATATTTAGAAAAATATCGTAATTTAGCGCCACAAGGATCTACAGAATGGCTTTCTGAAAGAAAATATAGTGTCGGTGGGTCGGAATTCGGTGTTTTTTCCGATATAATTTCCAAAAAAAGCGCAAAAACAGCAATCAAAGCTAAAATTGCGAAAAATCCACCAGAACAATTTAAAAATAGGTACACAAATTGGGGTAAAATTTTCGAAAATATTACACGTGTTATTTTAGAACACGTGTATTCAACACAAATATATGAGTTCGGATCAATTCCGAGCGAAACTGTCGACGGCACATCATATTCTCCTGACGGTATCGGCGTCGTTAAAAAAGACGGAAATGAGTCATTGGTATTATTCGAAATCAAATCACCATCAGTTCGAATTCCAGACGGCACAATTATGCCGGAATATTACGCACAAGTACAACACGGTATGCATACGCTACCGGACGTCGATTTCGCGGTATTTGCGGATGGTTTATACTATAAATGTAGATACGACGAATTAAACGTCGTAAATGGATACGATAGTGCACTTCATAATAAAATACCCGCACCAAAAACGGTATTCTTTCGCGGAATAATCGGACTTTATGCGTATCGTGATGTTAATCAATATATAGACGAATTATACGAATGGTGTGATTCGCATAACGCGCAGACACGAAATATGTTAGAAGAATATGACAGTGATTCAGATTCGGAATACGTTGATTCCGATGATTCGGATTCGGATTCGGATTCCGATGACGAAATCGACGATTCGCGCGAAATTAAAAATACCAAAAATACTAAAAATAGTAAAAATAGTAAAATTGACGATGAATTTGATACGTATTGCAATACGGTATTCGGAGAAAATGAACCAGTCGTCGCAGAATCTTGCGAAACACCGGTAATTTTCGCGCCAATAATGCCGACTTTACCGAACGGTTTAATCGACTTCGGAAGTTACGATATACGACCTTTTTGCGGTGTACTACATAAAATCGTCGAAAAAAAGTATTTAATGTATATTCCGAAAGTCGATAATCCAACCGATGTTCAAATAGATTCTTTTGAAGAATTTTGTACGAGTAACGGTTACGAAATGATTGGCATAGTACCGTGGAAATTATGCGTATTTAAATGCCTAAAAGTAGAACGAAATTCCGCATATTACAATGTTCTCTGCAAAAATGTCATCAGTAATATTAACATTTTACGTCAGTGTTTATCCGCAAAAGATCCCGAAACACGACTCGAACAACTTATTCCGCCACAAAAAAATTTAAAAAAAATGAAAAAATAAAACGACAGATAGTTTTTATCAATTTGATTTTTTATTTTACTGTTTTTGTTCGTCAAAATGCAGCCAAAAAATAATAAAAATTATCTCGATATTTTCAAAGTGCAACAAATTCCGTCTTCGAAGTACGGATTTTACTTTACAATTTTGACCTTCATAATAACGTTAGGATATACCGCGTATATCATATACCAATACGAAACCGTTCAAATTAACGATACGAAATTATCGACAAATGATGGGTGTGTCGAAGCGACGTTTGAATGTACGAATATTGATGGTTGTTTGTATAAGTTGCACGGAGCGCAAACTATTCTTCGAAATAGCGCGCAAAATGACGCGACTTACGAATTAACAAACGGTGGTATTCGACCGTTTCGTATGTGTGTGGGAAACGGAGAAACGATCGAATTCGGAGCGAAATCGAATAGTTGGACTTATCCAGTTAAAACATTCGCGTTATTTTCGCGCGATTTATTAGCTGCAGATTCGGATGGCTCCGTATATCGAATCTCGCCTAACATGACGATTGAACGCGTGTATAGATATGACGGAAATGGGTTGAATCCGACGGATTACGCGTATTATCCCGCGGCAAAAGCGACGTATTTTGCGGTTAGAAATATGTCGATAAATCGGCCTTCAATTGTCGAAATAACGCAGATAAACGACGCGTTTGTTGCGCGAGCTGCGACGTATGTTGCGGGGTCTACGTACATTCCGCAACGTATCGCGGTCACATCAGACACTATTTACGTTGTTCCGTATTCGTCAACAGATTCTCCGATTTATAAAATAGATCGAGTGAATCGCGCGACATTAACGTATGTCGATTCGTTTACGACTGGCGCGGTTTTACCGCAAGCAATCGCACTCGATTCGGATAATTCCGTATATTATGCGGGATTCGTCGTTTCGACGTTATCCGTTACGTTATGTCGTTATTCCGGCACGTGTGTGAGTGTTGCTTTTCCGTATGTTGTAACGGTACACGACTTGGTGATCATTTCGGATCGCGTATACATCCTTGCGTATGGCGGTGCTGGTTCACAAAAGCCACTAATCATTTTGGCTTTCGCAAAGACAACATTATCAAAGGTTGGTGAAGTTACCGTTGCAGGTGCGACATTATACGGTAAATACGTAATGATTGGCGATCGTATATACGTAATCGCGGTGGAAACCGCGGGTCGCGTGATTTATCAATTTGATTACGCAAGTTTAACGTACGTATCGCGTATTGATAGACCCGCGATTATTACGGATATATCCGCGATTGCAAATATTGCGGAATCTCTCGCTTATGCCGGACCGAAATCCGCTACGGAGAGCACATTGATCGTTAATCCGCAAAGTAGCGGATGTACCGAGCCAAACGGTATTTGGCGTATCCAAAATTCGACATTGCGTTTTCCGCAACAACCATGCCTATATTCAAATATCGTAACGCAAACAACGTCGATTTCCGTAGCGAATGCTGAAATGAATACGTATACGTACTCGGATAGCGGAATCGATTACACTAGTAGATATGCGTGTACGATTAATACGCAAAAAGAGTGTTATCATATGTCGATTAGCTATATGCATATAACGGAAAAAATTCAACGCGCTTATTCGTTACTTAGTGGCATCGGCGCTATCGGTGGATTTTACGCGATGGTTGTAAGTGCGTTGAGTGTTGTGTACGCAATTATTCGCCGAATGTGTGGAGCCACAGATGACCAAAATGCAAAATCAAACACAAAATTGAGCCCAATAAAACACAACAAGGTAGCGGAAATAAATTTTTCCGCATTACCTGGAGTTGATTTTACGACTACAATACAACCAAAACGCAAAGGTGTTCCAGTTGTTCCAGTCTAATTTTTCGATTTTCTATCTTTTCGTTTTTCTATCTTTTCGATTTTCTATCTTTTCGATTTTCCGATTTTTTAAAAAATCCCAAGTCTATTTTTTTTTAAATTTAAAAAAATAAATTTTAAATCAAATAAAATTGAAGTAAATTGATTAAAAAAAATAAAAAAAATATCGAAAATTCGGAGAATTGAGATTTAGTAAAATAAAAAAAATGAAATTTTAAAAAGTTAGAAAAAGCTTTTGCAATTATTTCGTGAATAAAATGACAAATCGCACTATTTATGTCGATAAAGATGCGATAAATCGTGACCCGATTCCAGTTATTTGTTCAAGATGCCATGTAAATAAACTTCCAAGAGAATATTATTCACGAAAATTTGACAATAAACGCATATTATACCGTTGGTGTAAGAAATGCGAACGCGATGCTAGACATAAAGAAGTAAAAGAAGAAACATACGGCTGGGAAACCGACAAATCTGATAATGATGAAACCGATATTGATGAAACATCAGTTTCAGACAATTGTCGTCCAACTAAACGATTGAGAATAAATCCACCGAAAGTCGCTAGTAGCGATTCCGTTGCGGATTTGATACAAGAACAAAGAAAACAAGCACAAACGCAAGCACAAACGCAAGCACAAACGCAAGCACAAACGCAAGCACAAACACAATCACAAGCACAAGCACAAGCACAAGCACAAACACAAGCACAAAAAAACGAAGAAAATTTTGATGAATTTGTTGCAAACATGCTTCAAATGCAAGTGCAAATGCAAAAAAACGAAGATAAATTCGGTGAATTTATCGCGAATACACTTCAAATGCAAGCGCAAACGCAAGCGCAAACGCAAGCGCAAACACAAAAAAATGAAGAATTTGTGACAAAATTAACCGCAAACATGCTTCAATTGCAAGCGCAAACGCAAGAGCAAACACAAAAAAATGAAGAATTTGTGACAAAATTAACCGCAAACATGCTTCAATTGCAAGCGCAAACGCGAAAAAATGAAGAAAAAATTAATGAATTTGTCACAAAATTAACTACAAATATGCTCAAAATGCATACACAGATGTATGAACAAATACAAAAAAATGAAGAAATAATGGCAAAATTAACTGCATTGTTCGCCAACGAGCCAATGAAACAAGATCATAATGATCCATCTGAAAAAATTTTATCTGAAAAACTCGATAAAATTACCACCGATATTGCGAAACTTACCAAAGTTGTCACTAGTGATAAAAGGTTGGATGCGATTATAAACTCATGTCGTGTGGAATCTGCGGCAACTGAACAAATGAAATTAAAACTTTCTCAGATGTATGGTATGGTTGAAGAGAACACCGAAAAAATATTTAATCGACTTGATCAAGATGCTATGACTAAAAAGTTCGAAGAAATTGCGAAAGAAATTCGAATTTTAGTCGAAAAAGTAACACCGATCGTTAATATTCGGGAAAGAATTGACGAAACATCTAATGCAGTTAAAGCGATAAAGGTAAATACTACAACGTTAACGCAGGCTATTAGTTCGTCTAATTCGCTGGCTGAAGCCGTTCGAATACTCGTTACAAAGGAAAATCCACCGCATTAAATCTAAATTTTTCAGTTCTAGTATTTTTATTTTTAGTTTTTATTTCTTTTAGTTTTTATTTCTTTTAGTTTTTATTTCTTTTTAGTTTTATTTCTTTTTAGTTTTATTTCTTTTAGTTTTTATTTCTTTTTAGTTTTATTTCTTTTAGTTTTTATTTCTTTTATTTTTTATTTTTTTTTAGTTTTATTTCTTTTAGTTTTTATTTCTTTTATTTTTTATTTTTTTTTAGTTTTATTTCTTTTAATTTTTATTTTTTAAAAAATAAAATTTAAAATCAATTAGGTTTATCTCCGTTGTCAACAAGTTTGAGAATAACTTTTGATAATGAATCAGACGAACGTACTGCTTGTAGTGTCGCAGTAGAATTCGCACCGACACCCTTTAGTAAGTTAGCGATAACGTCTAGTTTTGTCTGTAGACTTGCAACCGTTGCCGAAATAGTTTGTATTTTTTCCGCAACTTCGTCATCCTTTGCGACTATTGTTAAATCTTTCTTTTGGCTGTATTGAATCGGAACTTCGGAAATCTTTTCGATCATATTTTGCAAAGTAGTTTGCATAATATGGATTTGCGAAATTTTTAGCCTTTGTTGTTCATCGGCTACGGAATTAATGCGTAATGCATTTGCAAGCATATTTATTTTCTCGTAAACTTCACCGGTTATAATTGCAACAATATTCGCATTTTCACGCGCAAGTTTATCGAGTTTTTCAAATAAAAGATTTTCGAATTCAGTATCATGTGTTCTTTTCGACATTTCTTTATCGAACAAATCCCCGATCGTTTGAAACACGCTCGCGTTCAATGCTTCCGCATATTCATTATTCTTTTGTTCGATATGCGATGTCGATGGTGATGCATCGTCGTTTTTTGGCGGTTTTGTTCGTATTCGTTTAGGCGCGCGATATTCGACGCGTTCTTCGTCGTTATCGGTTTCACCACCATTGTCATCATCATCGACTTCGTAAAAATTCGATATTTTTTTCGCTCTATGTCTATATTTCGCACAGTGACAAACTTTGCAATATTTGTACAATATTCTTTGCCCGTTATTTTTTCTACTTTTTCTTGAATAGAAATCTTTAGGAAACTTACGTTTACCGCATTTAATACACGTAACGAGATGCATAATATCTGCGTCAATAGCTTCGATGCTTTCATATACAATATTCCTTTGTCCCGGTGCGGTACTTTTGATAATTTCCATTTCGATCGTCAATAAATGCAAATTGGGTTTTAAATAATTCTAAATAATATTTATTTCATTTTTTTAATATAAAAATAAAAAGTAAAATAAGTTAAAAATTTAAAACTTTGAAATCTCAAAACTTTAAAAAAAAGTAAACTAAATTTAAAACTTTGAAATTTGAAAATAAATAAACTGAAAAATAAATAAACTGAAAAATAAATAAACTGAAAAATAAATAAACTGAAAAATAAATAAACTGAAAAATAATAATATCGAAAATTCGAAAATTCGAAAAAAAAATGACAAATTTCGTATTTGATCATAAGCAAAATCCGGAATACGCAAACGCATTGTATTACGAATTCATTCGCAATACGTGTGTTAATGTTATTCGCGATACGCATTTAGACGGTGTCGATAAAACGGAGTTACACTCGGCTTTAACGCGTTATATAATACGCGAAAAAACGTATACCAACGATACGGATCCTGTCATTCCATATTTCGTATACGGTGATGAATTTGCCGCCGACTTGATCTCGTTAGGTGCGACAGAAGAAAACGCTACCGCGTTTATCGTTAATGCGGTAAAGACGTCAACCGCTTATATCGAATTATTATCAAATTTTGATAAAATATCGGGTCGCGTACAATTTGGCGTCGATTTCTTAACTATTGACGGAAAATATTGGCTCGGTGTTTGGTCGAGTGTTCCGTGTAATCAGCAAAAAGGAACGTGTAAACGCGCTTTAGCTATATCTTTGACATACGATAAACTTTTACGGGTAAGCGACAATTTTATCGGTAAACGCGAAAGCGCCGACGATAATATCATTTACGCATTTTATTTCGCGTTAATAGCGATGCGATACGATTCTTTAGGTGTGACAAAAATCGATATTCCGGCGGATTTAAAACCGCCATCAGATGCGTCCGTTGTCGAATTATTTGCGTCACCATTTTCCGCAACGCCTAAATCGACGTATTATTCGCTTTTTCCGGATGTTGATGCGATGTTTGGTTCTCGCGGTAAATTTCCGGAAATCGCGGATTTAATCGCATCTGACGCGCGACTTTACGTAATTTGCGCACCGCCAAACGTCGCGAAAATAATCGAAGATGCCGTCGAAAAAACGCACGAAATATTGCAAACAACTCAGGCGCAAATCATATTCGTGCTACCAAACGAATCGAATTCGGATTTAATACGTAAAATAGAAGCATCATCGTTCTTTGTTAAAAAAAATACAATGACGGATCGCACCGTCCTTATTTCGTCTTCACTGCATTAATTGCAGTGTAACAATTTCGCCAATTTTGTTTCAATCTCTTGTTTCATTTCTCTCGCAATACGATCTTCGCGAAGTTTCTCCTGCAAATTTTCGTAAACTCTTCCGTTTAAGAAAACGTATTCAACAAATTCGTCCGCTGATATATCAGTTGGGAGTTCCATCGGCAAAAACGGCCCGTAATCTTCCGCGAGATCGAGACGTACAGCTCCGCAAAATACCGTTTTCAAACGCGAAATGTATACACCATACGACGCGTAAATCACGATTTTTTTCGCGTATCTGATGTCACCCATAATCGTTCGTACGATCGGAACTACTGCGACGCATTTTGCCAAAACGCCATTTATTAGCACTTTACGATACACGTGCAATCGAAACGCGATAGTACCGAACGGAAGATGCATTTCGTTTGAATTTGACTAGTAAAATTATTAAGCGATTTTTTGTGACCAATTTTTTATCTCTGGTTCCAAAATTTCATTTTTTTTAAATAAATTGACCTAAATTGTCCTAATTCGATCGAGTCTTTTATCTACAAATGGTTCCAATTTACGACTATTTTCGTACGCGTTTGTAACACGGTAAATAATACCGGCAATTTTGTCTTCGCTTAATGCTGACTGATTTGATAATCTTTTAATTGCCCAATCGAACGCAACATCATCAATACTCGTTAATAAATTATAATATAATTCGATACCGAAAACATCGAAAATATTATGTTTGTTAAATTCAATTATAATTCCGATAGCTCCACCAGGCGATTGTTGTAACGCAGTTTGTAAAATTCCGAAAAAATGTTGGTCGCAAGATTCGACGATTCGTAACCAAAAATGTTCGTATTTTGTCGATAATTTTACTTCATCACCTACTGCTAGTCGTCGAATAACCGCATCCGGTATCGGAGACAATTGCGAAAAATCATTAATATTCGCTAATTCCATTTTTTATTATATAATTAGATATATAATTTTAATCGAAAATATTTTATTCAACTTCGCGGAATATATGTTTTCGAAACTGGTGCATTCGTTTATCCGTAATTTTTCCGGTAAAAAACCACTTATATGGTACATTATTTAATCGCGACCAAATATAATATATCGAATATGGACCACACGAATGTTCGTCATATTGTTGGCGATTTCCGTGCGAAACGTCGACAAAATTACATCGTTTGCTACTTTTTGTATCAATTAAAAGTTTTATCTGATTTCCCCAAATTTGTACGCTTGTCATAGGAGGTCGACCACTACTATTGAAATATTCTACGGTATACGGATCCGAAACAGTTCCGGATGTGCGAAAATCGCAGAATACGGAAAACCAGTGTATCCCGCGACCGGATGATACGTCGGTATTTATTACACAACCAATTGTATTATGTCCCGCAGAGATAATCGATAACGGGTCTATTTTCGCCAAATCGGTACCGCGTTCGAGAAAATCAATCATTTGAAATGGTACGTTATAAAATCCGTGATATTTTTTCGCGTACTGTGCGAGCGTTTCATCAATATTGAAATTATCGAAAAATGTTGGTGGTTTTCGCGGCCCAAATGGTTTAAAATATTTCGCTAATATTTTATCGCCATCATTGCGAGAAAATACCTTTCGAATAACACACGATTCACTCGCACAATTTGTTAATTCTTTCGCTTTATCAACAATAAATTCCGTATCATCCGATTCTTCAGCATTCGCTATTTGTAAACGATTCGAAATTGCGTGAACGATTTCTCGACCGGAACAAACCGGTCCATCGTTCGTAATGGTACACTCACTAGTACGTACAGGAAGTTCCATTTTTTTAAAATCTTATTTTATTTTTTTTTAAATTTGTTTTCTTTAAATTTATTTTGTCAAATTTCAATTCTTCGAATTTTCAATACTATTTTTTTAAATTTATTTTTTTTAAATTTATTTTGTCAAATTTCAATTCTTCGAATTTTCAATACTATTTTTTTAAATTTA